>Ga0210377_10003685_pt1 | contig 13123 bp, 10 predicted proteins | sample PLM4_65_b1redo_FD_155480 | JGI IMG/M metagenome (GOLD analysis project Ga0210377, IMG submission 155480) | Groundwater sediment microbial communities from an aquifer in East River, Colorado, USA - PLM4_65_b1 redo | ecosystem: Environmental > Terrestrial > Soil > Riparian zone | place: USA: East... | reverse complement strand
GCAAAGGTGGCCAGCACCGTCGGGTTGCCAATTTCGTCCACAGCCCTGATTGCGGCTTCCATAGGAGCAAGTCTGGTGGTGGTGAAATAGCGGTGGATATTCTCCACCACGACGATGGCGTCGTCCACCAGGATGCCGATGGAGAAGATCAGGGCAAAGAGGGTGATCCGGTTGAGGGTGTAGCCGATCTGGTTGAAGATTACCATGGTCAGCGCCAGGGTCACCGGTATGGCGATTGCCGCAACCGCGCCGGCTCGCCACCCCATGAAGACTGCAATCAGGATGGTGACGGAAATAGCCGCCAGGAACATGTGGAACAGGAGTTCGTTGTTTTTCTCCCTGGCTGTTTCACCGTAGTTGCGGGTCACCGTCACCTGAACGTCGGCAGGGATCAGCTTCCCCTTGAGGAACTCCACCCTCCGCACCAGGTCTTCAGCCACCCAGGTGGCGTTCGCCCCTTTGCGCTTGGCCAGTGAAATCGTCACTGCCGGATAATCGGCCAGTTTTGGGTTCTGCAGGGGCGCAAGACCTGCGGCCGGTGCAATCCCTTTGGCCGCCGCAGCCGGACCGAGGCCGAAGAAAACGTAATCCTTCGCCTCCTCAGGGCCGTCCAGGACCGTTGCCACATCCCTCACGAAGACCGGCCGGCCATTATGGACATTGACAACAAGGCGCTTTACCGCGTCAGCGTCGCCGAGGAATGTCCCCGTTTCAACCAGATACTCCCGGTTGCTGCTGGAAAATGCCCCCGACGCAAGCGCCGTATTCCCCTTTTGCAGGGCCCCCATGACCTGCAGCGGCGAGAGACCGTAGCCGGCCATTTTCGCCGCGTCCAGCTGCACCCGGATCTGGCGGGAAAGCCCCCCCTTGATTTCGCTCTCCGCCACATTATCGCTTTTTTGCAGCTCATCACACAGCTCGCGGCCGATCCGGCGCAGGGCGTAGTGATCATAGCGGGAAGACCAGAGGGTAAGGGTGAGAATCGGCACATCGTCGATAGACTTGGGAACCACGAGCGGCTCGCCGCTCCCGGGGGGGAGCATCTCCCGGCTGCTCATCACCTTGTTGTAGAGCTTTACCAGCGACTCTTCCATGTTCTGGCCGACGAGGAAGCGTACCGTCACTATGCCCATGCCCGGACGGCTGGCGGAATAGATGTATTCAACCCCCTTGAGTTCCCAGAGCCGCTTCTCAAAAGGGATGACGACCCTCTCTTTCACCTCTTGCGGAGTTGACCCCGGCAGCGGCAGATAGATGTCGATCATCGGCACCACGATCTGCGGCTCTTCCTCACGCGGCGTCACCATAACCGCATAGACGCCCAGCAGGAGGGAAGCCCCGACAATCAGGGGGGTAAGCTTCGAATCTATGAAGGCATGGGCAATTCGCCCGGCAAAACCGAGGTAATTCATCTTCTTCTCCAGTGAGCTGCTTGCTGCATCCATGACCGGGGGAAAGGCACGCCCTGCCCCGCCAAATCCTATTCCACCTTCGCCCCGTCTACAACCTTCTCCAGACCGCCGCTTACAACCCGTTCACCGGCGCTCAGCCCGGAAAGGATCTCCACCCTTTCTGCCTCGCCTTTGCCGGCTTTTACCAGCCGCAGTCGCACCCTGTTTTCCTTGTCCACTACCCAGACCAGCGTCAGTGAGCCCCTTTCAAAGATTGCGCTTTTTGGAACAAGCAGGCTTTTTCTGCTGCCAACGGCGATCTGTGCCCTGCCGTAAAGTCCGGAGCGCAAACCTTTCGCCGCAATGTCCACTTTTGCTGTAAAGGTGCGGCTCAACGGGTCAACAACGGGGACCAGCTCAGCTATCTGCCCCATGATCACATTGTTGTTTCCTTCGATCACTACCCGGATCGCATCCCCTGTTTTTACGCTGCCAAGGAGCGTTTCGGGTACGGCGGCTTCCAGCCGGTAATTCCCCTCTTCCTCAACCGTTAACAGCTGCATGCCGGGGAAAACCGTCATGCCGACGTCGACACTTTTTGCGGTAACAATCCCGGAAACAGGCGCCGTTATTCTCGCATATCCGGCCACCGTCCCTGCCCCCCTGGCGGTTTCCCTTGCCCGGGTCAAATGTGCCTCGGCACGCGCCACACCTCGTGCCGCCAGCTCTTTGTCGGTCTGGCGCATGTCGATTTCCTGCCTGGTTACAGCCTGCTCGTTATAGAGCCTCTGGAATCTATCGAATGTCGTGTCGGCCAGTTTTTGCCGGGCAAGGGCCTCATCAACTCCCTGCCTTGCTTCCTGAACGGCAGCGGTTGCAGCGGCGGAACCTGCCGCGTTTTCATCGGCTGCCAGCGTCAGGAGTAATTTCCCCCTTGTGACCCGGTCCCCCTCTTTAACTGTCAGTGAGGTTACCACGCCGGCGATGCGGGCGGCAATAACCGCCGAGCTCCTTGCCTTGACCGTGCCCACCACTTCAAGCTGTTCGGGAAGGTCGCTCTCCATTACCTTCACCAGGGTAAGCCCTTTTATGGGAGGAACGTTCTGCTCCTTTTCCATCCCTTTCTTCACCGGTTCACTGCAGCCGGACAGTCCGCTCAGCATCAGGACAAGCAGCCAAACCGTTGCTGACGTCAGTTTATTCATTTCTTGACCTCCTGGAGGAATATCCCGGCTGCCCGGTAGATAGTGACGGCTGCCCGGGCACGCTGGTTTTCCATTTCGACCAGGTTAGCCCTCGCCTTGTTCAGGGCCATCTGCGCATCCAGCAACTCCACCATGGTGGCGAGTGAGTTCTGGAAGCGCTTTTCCAGCAAGCGCACGCTTTCATCCGCATCAACCACGGCATGGCGAGCCACTTCCAGCCGCTTCGCCACTTCCTGGCTGCGGAGGAAACCTTCAACAACCTGGAAATCGACTTCCTGACGATAATCGGTAACATACTCTGCAGCGGCCTTTTCCAGCGCCACGGTTTTTCCCACTTCATTTCTCCTGCGCATGCCGTCAAACAGCTCCCAGCGCAGAGTGGCGCCGACTGACCAGGAGTCGTTGTCTCTGCCGAAAGGTGTAGTGTTGTCGTTTAACTGATACGATGCGCTGGCATATATGGTCGGCAGATAGGCGCTCCGCGCCATGGCCACGCCCAGAGCCGCCTTTTCCGCCCCCTTCTCCATTGCCTTGAGATCCGGACGCTCAAGCCTGGCAAGCCGTTTGAGTTCAGCCATGTCCAGCGTTACGTCCAGGGCATCGACTTCATCCGTTATGTCGAGCGGTTCGCCGGCGTCACCCCCTGTCACCAGAGAAAGTCTCAGCTTTGCCAGCACAAGTTCGTTGTTCGCCGTAATGTTTTGCTGCTCGATCTCCGCGAGAAAGGTGCGCGCCCTTAGTTCGTCCGATCTCAACCCTACACCCGCCTCGCTCCTGACAACGGCCAACCGCTGGTGTTCCTGCGCATCGACCAGCGCCTGCTGCGCTGCCGCCAGATACGCCTTGGCCCTCCTTATCTCCAGAAAGGCAGCATACACCTTGGAGGCAATCTCCTGGCGGCGGCTTTCCAGGGTAAGGCTCCGCGCCTCTTCCTCCTTCCCGGCCATCCCGGCGCCCTTGCCGATGGTGAAATCAAGCAGCGGCATCTCAAGAGACAGGGCAGTGCGGAAATCATGGTATGCATCGGGATGGTTCAGGCTGGACGGGGCGAAATCGTTCTGGCTGAAGCGCCCTTCATCCAGCTTCATCATGAAGACCCTGGTTGGAGCATTCGACGCCGCGGCGCTCTCCTCGAGAAATACGCGGGGAAAATAGCGGCTCCGGCTGGCCGATACCTCATGAGCCGCTGATTGCCTTTCATAATCGGCAGCCTTCAGCAGATGATTTCTTTCGAGAGCCAGATCAATGGCTTCCCGCACCGAAACCCTGCCGTTATCCGCAAAAGTAGCCAGCGGCAGCAGGAGCAGCATTATGACTGTCAGAATCGCTCTGTTCACCGGATTTCCCTCCGCATTCAGTAACAGGGTAATGCACTTCTATTTACCTATACCGATTATTATATATATTAAAAATAATATGTTGTCAATACATAAAGTATAACTCATTTTAAGGGGAGTGACATGGGGGGGTATTCGGATTGAGCTCGTTGCCGCGATGCTGTTGAGGCGTGAAACGGGATACTGGAAGGAAAGAGGGGAAGGTCACAGGCGGAAGTCCCCGTGGAGGTGGGTGGCGTGGTGTTCATGGATGATAAAGCGGGGCATTTTATCCCCTCACGTGCCGTAGGGGCGTGGGCTTGCCCCGCGCTGTCTTTGATTGATTTTAGAGACCGAAACAAAGCAACCCAAAGGCGGGCGGGCCGAGGCCGCGCCCCTGCAATCAATTGTATATCTACTTCTGCGGCTTGCTCTCCCCGGTTGTGGCCGGCGCCTGCTGTACCACTTCCACCCCGGCCTCCCTGGCCAGCTTGTCGAGGAACTCCCGGGCTTTTTTCTGCTCGAACTCCCCCTTCAGGATTGTCCGGATATACTCTTTCGCCTCGTCGAAACCGGCAGTCCGTTGCTCGGCCCGTTCGTCGACCCTGATGATGTGGTAGCCGAAGGGAGTTTCCACCACGGGACTCGTCTCTCCGGCTTTCAGAGCAAATACCGCCTTCTCGAATTCCTGCGAATTGGTCTTGCCGGGCGAGAGGACGCCGAGCTCCCCTCCCTTGGCGGCCGAATCAACGTCTTCGGAGGATGCCCGGGCAATGGCGGCAAAATCGGCCCCCTCTTTCAGCTGCTTCAGCACCGCGTCGGCCTTGGCCTTTGCCTTTTCCTTCACAAGAGTGGCAGCATCCTTCGACACCTGGAAATAGATATGGCGGACCCTGGCACTCTGGGGGAGGAGAAAGTCCTTTTCATGTTCCGCGTAGTACTTTTTCAGTTCCTCCTCCGGGACCGTCACCTCGGCCGTAACGACCTTGCGCAGGTATTGCCCGGCGAGGTAGTTGTCGATCACATAACTGAGCTCTTCCTTCACCTCCGGCTTCTTGTCGAAACCCTCCTTCCTCGACCGGGCTGCCACCGCTTTCGTCAGCAGCAGCTGCCTGACGATTTCGGCGCGCTGTGCCGGGTCGGCCTGCAACTTCTGCAATAACTCAGGCGACTGATAGCTGAGCAGCCGCTCCAGGTCCGCTTCCCGGAGGACATAATCCCCCACCCTGCCAACGACCGGGTTGACCTCTTCTGCCAGTGCCGGTCCCGTCAGGAGGATTGAAATGGTGATGCCAAGCAGCAGGTTTCTGCACATCTTTGCCTCCTTTTTCATATGTCATTTTGGGCGGGAAGATCGACCGCAGCGGCTAGCGACGGTTCCTCCAGGCTGATCCGGCCGATCTTCCCCGCCCGCAGCTCACGCAGGAACGCCTCCGCGGCACGATTCAGGTCCACCTCCCCGCCTCCGGCAAGGCACCCCAGACGGCGGCCGACGGCCAGCAACAGGTCGTGGGGGGAGCCGGGGAGTTCCTCCAGCCCGTAGCGCCCCTTCAGCAGCTCTGGATACCGCCGCAGCAGGTATTCGCCGGCAAAGATGCCGACGGCAGTGCTGTCCATGGCGTTGGCCCCGATAGCGCCGCTGGCGGCCAGCCGGTACGCCCCCTCCTGGTCGGTCATGTCCGGCCAGAGCACCCCCGGCGTATCGGACAGCACGATGCCGTTGCGCAGGTCGATCTGCTGGGTGGTGGTGGTCACCGCGGGCCGGTCCCCCACCTGTGCCATGTTCTTCCCCGCAAGGGTGTTGATCAGGGTGGATTTCCCCACGTTGGGGATCCCCACCACCATGGTGCGGATCGGGAAGCCGGGCTTGCCCAGCTTCGGCACCAGCCCCTGGCAGAGCCTGATCAGCGGCTTCGTATCAGTGTGCTTTTTCGCCGACAGGGGGAGCGCCCGCACCCCCGACTGCAGCTCGAACTCCCGCACCCAGGCCTTTGTCACGGCCGGATCGGCCAGGTCTTGTTTGTTCAGCACCTTGATCCAGGGCTTGTTCCACCGCAGCGCCGCCAGCTTGTGGTTGGAGCTGGAATAGGGGAGCCGGGCGTCCAGCACCTCGATCACCACGTCAATCCGCTTGATCAATTCGCCGATCTGCTCCAGGGCCTTGCCCATATGTCCGGGGAACCATCGTATCTTCATAGGCTATATTTCCTTTGTAGTGGCGCAGGCCGGGGCTGCCGGTCCTGTGTAAATTTCAGAAAATCAAACCTTACCCCACAGATTCCGGAAAGTCAAACCTGACTCTGCACAGATTCCGCCCGCCCCTAATCAGCCGTTCATCTGCTTCCACCGGAACGCCAGCTTTCCCCCGTAATGCCCCAGCAGGATCACCACCGGCAGCGTGCTTCCGATGCAGCCGACGTAAAGCCATGTGAACACCCCTTTCTGGAAAAGCACAGCAGGATGGGTGATGCGAATAAGCAGAGCGCTCCCGCAGAGGAGGAAGAGGAGACCCGTGAGCCACATCTTCCGGTAAAAAATGGGCGCCCGGCCGCCGCTAAACTTCGTACGCCAGTCGCGAACCCCCGAAAAAAAAGAGACCGGGACCATGCAAATGGCAAGGATGATGAGATGCAGAACGGTCCGTTCAAAGAACGGATCGCTCCTGAAGATGGCGAGAAAAAGAAAAAGAAGCGCAGATGGGAGTAGACCGTTGTTGAAGTGGGCAGCAACAGCATGGAGCACAAATGTCTTGCAGAAGTCTTTGATGAATTTCATGGCGCTTGCAATCATCCCTTTCTCAGCGAAATTCATGAGGACGTTGTGCAAACCTTATCCGTTCAAAGTTTTACCAGATTCCCTTACCTATTGCCATTAAAAATCGGGAAACAGGGTACGGTAAAGGCCGTGAGAAGTGAGGCCGCCTGATCGCGACATTCATATTGTCGCTTACCCGCCACTATCAAGGTATTAACCAGTATTGATACCATTTTAATGGAAAAAGTAAGGGGGGTCACGCTACGACGCCTCGTGGCGGCCTCCCGTCAGCCCTTTTGGAAAGCATCTTTACTGGCGCTTTATTTCGTACCGCGTGTGACTACGGGTCATCCCCCCCGGCGCTCTTGCCGGAATGCAGCGCTGCGGGCTCTGGTGACTGATTTGACTTTTCTACCCCCTTTTTGTTATAGTGTGGGACCATTTTTTGCCATTCCGGCATGAACCATTTGAGAAAGGAGATGCTATAGTGTTTGATTCGTTATTGAACAGGAGGCTGTTTCTCAAGGCCTCTATGGCTTGCGCCCTCCTCCTGGCAGGGAGAAAACCGGTCTTTTCGAAAACGGCAGCCGACAAGAAGTTGCCCGAGGGGAAACTCTCCCTCTATAATACCCACTCAAGGGAAAGACTCACCATCGACTACCGTGACCCGGATGGCAACTACAGCCCCGACGCCCTCAAGTCACTCAATTGGATCCTCCGCTGCCATTATACGGGAGAAGTCGCCAATATGGATCTCCGGGTCATCGAACATCTCAACCTGGTGGATAAACGGCTGGGAGGTGGAAATGAATTCCACATCATTTCGGGCTACCGTTCGCCCGAGTATAACGGTCTGCTGCGCAGTGAAGGGCATCGTGTCGCCAAGCACAGCCTGCACCTGAAAGGGAAGGCCATCGACATCTCCATCCCGGGCGTGGGGCTGGACAAGCTGCGGCGAACCGCTTTGAACCTCAGCTACGGCGGGGTCGGCTATTATCCGGGGGCGGGTTTCGTCCATCTCGATTCGGGGAGCTTCAGGACCTGGTAATCTGCAGTTGCATGCGGACAGCAACAGTGTTATTAGTATCTGCTATCTGATATCATTTGCCTGCAGCTCCGTATAAAAGGGTCCCGTGAAAAAATACCTGCTCCTCCCTTCCCTGCTGCTCATCTTTCTCTTTATCCAACCTGCTGCGAACGCTGCCGTCAAGAAACGTTATTCACCCTGTAAAATAAGTTATCCAAGCGATGCACTGGTTGAATGGGACTGTTACAGGCTGAAGCGGAACGAAACCCTGGAAAAGCTGTTCGGCGACAGGTGGCAGGATGTGGCGCGCTTCAACCGGATCGACCGGCGCCATGCCTGGCCGGGGATGACACTCAAGGTGCCACGGCAGCTGGATGATATCAAGGACTTTACCCCGCTCCCTGCGGTATTACCGGCTGCGGAGCAGGACGAGAAGTTTATCCTCGTGAACCTGACAGAGCAGTTTCTCGGCGCCTATGAACAGGGACGGCTCGTCTTCTCCTTCCCCATCGCCACGGGTGACAGCAAATTCGTAACACCTACCGGGGAATTCCGGGTCACCGCCTTCAGCAGGAACCATGTCTCATCGCTCTACAAGATCGAGAAAACCCGTATCCCCTACCCCATGCACTACGCGCTCCGCTTCTTTATCAGCAGGAAAGAGGTTGCCTTCTGGATTCACGGCCGCGACCTTCCCGGCTATCCCGCTTCCCACGGCTGCGTCGGACTCTACGATGAGGAGATGCAGAAGAAATATTACCGGAACCCGGACGAACCTGAGTTGATGGCAGCCAGGACCCTCTATGAATGGGCCATCGGCACCACCCCGGATGACGGCGGGCTCACCAGATTGAAAGAGGGGCCGCGTGTCCTTATTATCGGTGAGTCGCCGATCTGAGCGTAACGCGAATTTAGCGAAAGAAAAATGACGCTTCTTTCGTGCCAAGGTTTAGACTTTGTAACCCTATCGAATCAAACCCTGAACCCTAAACAGGCGCAGAGCGAATCATTAAAACCTTGAACACCTGCTTTTGACTTTCAAGCTTTTCTCTGCGTCTCCGCGCTTTAGGCCCTTTGGGTCCGCTGCGTTAAGTTTATGTTTTCCGGGTTTTCATCTTTAATGCGAATGAACCAAAAGGATTGGAGCAAAAAAGAAGGCAACAGCCACAATGGCAGAATCAGCCGCTCTTTGAATGTTTCGTGGCAGCTGGCCACACAAGAAAGGCCCCTCGGCATAACCGAGGGGCCTTTTCAGTTCATATGTGATTGCGTCAAATAACTAGAATAATACGGCCTTCTGGGCGAGATTGAGCAGGTAGCTCGGGACAACGCCCGGGATCAGGGCGCCTGCAACAGATATGAGCAGACAGAGGGCAATCGCCGGAGAAACCTTGACCCAGTCGAACTCCTCGGTAGGGTCCTTCATGTACATGAACACCATGACCCGCAGGTAGTAATAGACCGATGCGGCGCTGTTGAGTACGCCGATTATGGCCAGCCAGATGTAGCCGGACTTGATGGCTGCGGAGAAGAGATAGAACTTGCCGATGAAACCGGCCGTCGGCGGCATACCTGCCAGGGAGAAGAGGAAGATCGACATGCACAGCGCGAGGACGGGACGCCTGAAGCCGAGGCCGGCATAATCGGAAACGTTATTATTTGCCTCGCCCTTCTTGCCAATCAGGACGATAACGGCGAATGCACCGATGTTCATAAAGGCATAGGAGAGCATGTAGAAGAGGATGCCTGCCGCCCCTTCGGCATTACCCGCGGCAAAGCCGACGAGGGCGTAACCGGCATGGGCGATCGAAGAGTACGCCAACATCCGTTTGATGTTGTCCTGGCTGAGGGCGATGATGTTACCCACCGTCATGGTGAGTACCGCGAGAATCCAGAGCAGTCCGATCCAGTCCACCATGAGCGAGGGGAAGGCAAACACGAGGACCCTGATGAATGCAGCGAAACCGGCGGCCTTCGGGCCAGCCGACATGAAGGCGGTCAGCGGCGTCGGTGCGCCTTCATAGACATCCGGCGTCCACATGTGAAAGGGGGCCGCTGCAATTTTGAAGGAAAAACCTACCGCAATGAGGAGCATCCCCACGAGGAAAATCGGGTTTGCCGTAACCAGTCCACTCTGGGCTGCTTCTGCGATCTTGGCGATCTTGGTCGAGCCCGTTGCGCCGTAGGTGAGTGCCATGCCGTAGAGGAGGAAACCGGTGGAAAACGCCCCGAGCAGGAAGTACTTGAGTCCGGCCTCGTTTGACTTGAGGTTGTCCCTGTTGAATCCGGCGAGGACATAGAGGCAGACGGACATCACCTCAAGGCCGAGGAAGATTGTCATCAGGTCGGTACCGGACGCCATCAGCATCATGCCGGCAGTGGCAAGCAGTATCAGCGGATAGAGTTCACCATGGTTGCATTCCTCGCGTTTCATGTAGTGGTCGCTGATGAGGATGACCAGGGCGGATGAAAGCAGGAAAATCCCCTTGAAGAAAAGTGCAAAGTTATCCTGAAGCACCGAGCCGTTGAAACCCTCTTGGAGCGATCGCGGTGCGTCCCAGCCATTGAAGACGCTGACAGCTGAGACGATAATGCCGATTACGCTCAAGTACCCCAGGTAGGCCTTCTGCTGGGTCGGGACAAATACATTGACCAGAAGGAGCACCATGGCGAAGACTGAAAGAATAGTCTCAGGCATCACCGCGGTAAAATTTATGGCTGGCATTGCAATTGTTTCCATCTAAATCCTCCGGTAGCTATTCTAAACGGTTCTATTTAACTTCAGCTGGGGTAACTGCCTGGGGTGCAACCGCCGGCATCTGCATCTGCGGCATTACCGGTACCGATTGATTAGCTGCCACCTGCTTCTGCTTGACTTGCTGGATCAGGTTCTCGATGGAGGGGGTCATCTTGTCGATGAACGGCCGCGGATAAACGCCCATGACAAACACCAGGATCACCAGGGGTACCATTATCACGACTTCCCTGACGTTGAGATCCTTGAGAACCTGGTTCTTCGGATTTGTGAGCTCGCCGAACATTACCCGCTGGTACATCCAGAGCATGTACACTGCCGAGAGAATTACGCCGCTGGTGGCAATAACGGTATACCAGCGCAGGCTGCTTTCGAAAGAGCCGATCAGGATGAGGAACTCGCCGACAAAACCGTTGGTTCCCGGCAGGCCTATGGATGAAAGCGTTATGATCATGAAGATGGTGGCAAATACCGGCATCTGCTTGGCAAGCCCGCCAAAGTCCGTAATGAGCCGCGTATGACGCCGCTCGTAGATGAAGCCGACGATAAGGAACAGTGCCCCGGTTGAGACGCCATGGTTGAGCATCTGCAGGATGCCGCCGGCAATCCCCTGCTGGGTGAGGGAGAACACGCCGAGCATGACAAAACCGAGATGGGCCACGGACGAGTATGCCACCAGTTTCTTCACGTCCTCCTGGACCATGGCTACCAGCGCGGCGTAGATGATGCCGATGACCGAAAGTGTTGCGATGAGCGGCGTAAATTGGGTCATCGCAGTCGGAAACAGCGGAATGGCGAAACGGACAAAACCATAGGTACCCATCTTCAGGAGCACTGCGGCGAGGATGACGGAACCGGCAGTAGGCGCTTCTGTATGGGCATCCGGCAACCAGGTGTGAAGCGGGAACATCGGCACCTTGATGGCGAAGGCCAGGGCGAATGCGAGGAACAGCCAGGTCTGGATCGCCGGGTCGATGGAGAGGCTATAGAAATTCAAGAGACTGAAATTGGTGTAGCCGGCTTTCATCCCGAGGAAATAGAGGACGACCAGAGCGACCAGCATGAGCAGCGAACCGACCATTGTGTAGATGAAGAACTTGACTGCCGCGTAGATCTTGTTTTTGCCGCCCCAGATGCCGATGATGAAGTACATCGGGATCAGCATGACTTCCCAGAAGATATAGAAGAGGAAGAGATCGAGCGATATGAACGCGCCGAGCATGCCGACTTCGAGCAGCAGCAGGCAGATCATGTATTCCTTCACCTTTACCTCGACCGCAGTCCAGGTGGAGAGGATGGCAATCGGCATGATGAAGGTGGTAAGGATAACCAGCCAGAGGCTGATGCCGTCGATACCAACGTGGTAGTTCATCTGGAACGGACCCGCCGCTATCCAGGGAATCCTCTCGACAAACTGGAATTCTGCGTTGTTCTGAAATCCCGTAACCAGAGGAAGCGACACGAGAAACACTATCAGGGAGACCGCAAGGGTAAAACCCCTTAATACGGCGTGGCTGTTCTTGTTTATAAAGAAGAGGAGGATTACCCCGATCAGCGGCAGGAAGGTGATTATGCTCAGTAACGCAGGCATCTGGTTCATTTACTCTGCTCCTTTTACCTCTTGTAAAAAATTATCTAAATTTAGCGGAATACGTAATAGCCCACGATCACAACCATGCCGAATGCCATGGAGAAAGCATAGTTGTGAACATAACCGGACTGTACAGTCCTAAGTACGGCGCTGAAGCTGATTACTACCTTGGCCACTCCGTTGACAACACCGTCAACGATCAGCACGTCGAAGCCTTTCCAGAGGAAATTGCCGAGGGCCTTGCAAGGGTTGACAAAGAGGAAGTCGTAGATTTCGTCAACATACCACTTGTTATAGACAGCCTTGTGCAGTGCGGGAAAAGCCGCGGTAAACCTTGCCGGTATTGATGGAGAGACAATATAGAGCGCATAGGCAATGCTGATGCCGATGACTGCGACTATTACCGAAGTACCCATCAGCCCCCACTCAAGGGCATGGCTGTGATGAGCAGCTGCGTGCATGTGCTCCTTGGCGAACTCTTCGGAGATTCTGAAAACCGGCTCAAGATAATGCTCGAAATAGTTGGGAATACCGCCGAGCACATCGCCGATCAGTTTCGGCACACCAACGTAGCCGCCGACGACAGCCAGCGTACCCAGTACCATGAGCGGCAGGGTAATGACAAATGGTGACTCGTGGAGATGGTCCTTCGCCTTCGGGGTTATGCGGCACTCACCATAGAAGGTCATGAAGACGAGGCGGAACATGTAGAACGCAGTAAAACCAGCGGCAACTGCGCCTGTGCCCCAGAGAATATAGTTGATGCTCCCGTGGTACGGATTGGCAAACGCCTGCCAGAGGATCTCGTCCTTGGAAAAGAAGCCGGAAAAGCCCGGGATACCGGCAATGGCAATGGTAGAAACCAGGAAGGTCAGGAAGGTTATCGGCATCTTGGATTTCAAGCCACCCATGTTGCGCATATCCTGGGCGTCATCATGGGAATGGGCATGGTGGAGTGCGTGGTGCATGGAGTGGATGACTGAGCCGGACCCGAGGAAGAGACAGGCCTTGAAAAAAGCGTGGGTCATCAGGTGGAAAACGCCGGCTGCAAAGGCGCCTACCCCCATGGCGAGGAACATGAACC
>Ga0210377_10003684_pt1 | contig 13125 bp, 9 predicted proteins | sample PLM4_65_b1redo_FD_155480 | JGI IMG/M metagenome (GOLD analysis project Ga0210377, IMG submission 155480) | Groundwater sediment microbial communities from an aquifer in East River, Colorado, USA - PLM4_65_b1 redo | ecosystem: Environmental > Terrestrial > Soil > Riparian zone | place: USA: East... | reverse complement strand
CTTGAGTATGACAATAAGAAGATCCTTCTGTCGGCCGTGGACATAACCGAGCAAGCATCACGTTATATCTTTCACGGTTCCGTGGATCTGAGCGGCAAAGAACCGGTTTATTCAGCGCGGCTCCGGGTCCTCAGGTCCGATGTCGTGAACATTGTGGCGTTGTTCTATCAGCAACTGCCGCTCAAGCTTTCCGCTGTCGGCGAGTTGACCTTTCAGGGGACTGCGCAGAATTATTCAGGGAACGGTTATCTCAATCTTGAAGCAGGCAGCGCATACGGAGAGTCCTTTGACCGGGGCGCGATTACTGCGTCGCTTACCACCGGCAAGATAGCCTTTCCGCAGGTTGTGCTCTATAAGGGACAGGGAATGGTGAAGGCAACGGGATGGATCGGGTTTGGCGGGACCTATTCAGCTGATCTGGAAAGCAGGGGCATCGACCTATCCCTGGTCGATCGGCTGGGCGGATTGCTGTTCAGCGGGGAGGGCAAACTAGATATACACTCGTCGGGAACCTTCTCCGCGCCTCTGGTCAGGGCTTCGCTTGATGTTGATGCGTTGTCATACCATCAGGTCCCACTGGGCGGGGTGCATGCTGAGGCGCTGGTCCGTGACGGGGTGCTGGTGCTTAAAACCGGGTCGGCCGATGATCGCACAAGCCTGTCAATGCGCTGGACGCTTCACAAACCATTCCCCTGGACCGCGGATGTAAAGGTCCGTTCAGAGGACATAAACCCGTTCCTCATACTCGGGAATAAAGGTCTGGCTGATCAGGTGAAAGTGGTCGCCGAAGGCACGGCGACCGCGCAGGGCCGCGGACTTGACCCGTCCGCGCTTTCAGCGGGGGTGGTTTTCAAACGGGTACGTCTGATCATCGGCGATTATCGGATGGACAACGAGACGGATGCAAAGCTCTCGTTGGAAGGCGCCAAACTTTCGTTTGAGGCCCTGCATTTCGTCGGTCCCGGCACCAAGTTCGATATCACGGGCTGGGTCCGACCACGAACGGATATGGATATCGTTTTGAAAGGCACGGCGAATCTTTCGCTTCTGAAATTGCTGTACCGTGAGGTAGAGCACGCAGCTGGTGTTGCCGAGGTGAAGCTTGCTATCAAAGACGACTGGAAGAACCCTGACGTGACCGGAGAACTGCTGTTAAAGAATGGAGAGGTCAAGATAAAGGACATTCCGCAGCGGTTCACCGCATTGAATAGCAAGATCGTCTTCGCGCAAGGCAGGATCGTTACGGATTCATTGTCCGGAGAGATGGGAGGCGGCACTTTGAACGCATCGGGATGGGTGCAGCTTTCCGGCGTGGCGCTCCAGCAGTTCTCCGCCAAAGCATCCGTGGAAAACGCGACTGTACGTTACCCTGAAGGGCTCGCCTCGACGCTTTCCGGAGAGCTGTATTATGACGGCGACGCCACCGAGCAGTACCTTTCCGGCGATATCACGATCAAGCGTGCGCGGTACGATAAGCGGGTGGAGTGGAAGAGCATGCTGGTTGATATCAGCAGAGGACTGTACCAGAAAAGAAAGACCGAGGTGGGGTGGATCGGCGATACGCAGATCAACATACGTTTCCATGGAACAGACAACATCCTGTTTCAGAACAATCTTGCCAAGATGCCGCTTGACGTGGACGTATTCCTGCGGGGCACGGTGAACCACCCGCAGTTTCTGGGCAGGATCGAGGCCCGGAAAGGGGTCGTCTATTTCCGCAGGAACGAATTCAAGATACTCCATGCATCCGTGGATTTCATTGATCCCAACCGGATGAACCCCGTACTGGATATCCAGGCGGAAACACAGGTTCGCGATTATCTGATCCGGCTTGCGGTCACCGGTACCGCCGATCGAGCCGTGGTGACGTTCATTTCTGAGCCATCGCTCACCGACTCCGATATCCTGGCGATGCTGGCACTGGGAAAAACCGGAGCAGAACTCAAAGGGAAGGAATCCGGTGTGGGGGTAGGCGAAGCTACGTCATTCGCCACCGGCCAATTTCAGGATGTTATTGAACGCAATGCCAGAAGTTTTACCGGGCTTGATCGTTTCCAGGTGGATCCATACGTCAACAAAAGCGATACGTCCGTGCCCCGGGTCACCGTGGGCAAGGAGCTTGTGCAGAACAAAATCTACGTTACGTACTCATCAAACGTAGGCGCCTCGGCGCCGGAGCAGCTCTTCAGGATCGAGTATCTCCTGGACAGACATTTTTCCCTTGTTGGAGAACGGAACGAGGAGGGGAACAATGGGGCTGACATTAAATATCGGTTTGAATTCAAGTAGGACCGCAAAGGGCATAGCGCAGAGCGCATGGGGTTTAAGGTTTTTAACGCTATGCTCTCTACGGTTTCAATGTGCTTCATCCCAGTTCTTGCCCACGCCCATATCCACCCTGATCGGGACCGAAAGCGTGAGCACTTCTTCCATTTCTTCTTTCACCAGCATCTTTATTTTGTCGATCTCCTGGTCCGGCACTTCGAATACCAGTTCATCGTGCACCTGGAGGATCATTTTTGTTTCGAGGTGCTCCCGTGCGAGCCGCTTCTGAATGTTGATCATGGCCAGCTTGATGAGGTCCGCGGCGGTCCCTTGAATGGGTGTATTGATCGCCATCCGCTCCCCGAAATTCCGCACTGCCACCGATGATGATGCAAGCTCGGGGATAAAGCGGCGCCTGCCGAAGAGCGTGGAGACGTAGCCCTTCGTCTTAGCTTCCTCTATGGTGCGGTCTATGAACTCCCGTACCCGGGGATACCGAGCGAAATAATTGTCGATGTAACGTTTTGCCTCTGCATTCGAGACCCCGATGTCCTGTGCCAGTCCGAAAGCCGATATGCCGTAGATAATGCCGAAGTTGACCGCCTTGGCCTTACGCCGCATTTCGGGCGTGATCTCTTCCGGAGTGAGCCCGAAGATCTCCGAGGCGGTCCGGGTGTGGACGTCTTCATCGTTCTGAAAGGTCTTGATCAGCGCGGGATCTCCGCTCATATGGGCGAGGACCCGCAGTTCGATCTGGGAGTAATCGGCCGAAAGCAGGCTCGCCCCGCGTTCGGCGATGAACGCCTGTCTGATCTCCCGCCCCACCTCCGTGCGTATGGGGATGTTCTGGAGGTTCGGCTCACTGCTCGAAAGCCTGCCGGTCGCGGTCACGGTCTGGTTGAGCGAGGTGTGGAGCCGGCCGGTTTTCGGATTGATCATCAAGGGGAGCGCGTCAATATAGGTCGACTTGAGCTTTGCGAGCGTACGGTATTTCAGGATCTCCGCGGGAAGGGGATGGACCGAAGCCAGCTCTTCGAGTACGTCCACATTTGTTGAGAAACCGGTCTTGGTCTTTTTAGTCGGCGTGAGCTTAAGTTTCACGAACAGGATCTCCGCGAGCTGTTTCGGCGAATTGATGTTGAATTCTGTTCCGGCCAGTTCGTAGATGGTCTTTTCGATCCCGGCCATCTCAATGCCCAGCTTCTTCGACATGAGCTTCAGGAAATCGGCGTTGATCTTCACACCGATGCGCTCCATATCGGCAAGGACCTCCATGAGCGGCATCTCCATATCAAGAAAAAGCCTTTCGAGGTCCTGCTCCCGGAGCAACGGAGCAAGTGTTTGTTTCAGCCTGAGCGTTATGTCCGCGTCTTCACCGGAGTAGCGGGTAGCCGTCTGCACATCAACGTCGGCAAAGCAAATCTGTTTTTTGCCGCATCCCGTGACCTCGGCATAGGTGATGGTCTTGTAATTAAGGTACTCGAGCGCCAGCGCGTCCATGCCGTGGGATTGTTTGCCCGGGTTCAGGAGATAGGAGGCGATCATGGTGTCGAAGGAGACTCCTTTCACCTGTAGTCCGTAATGTCCAAGCACCAGCAGGTCGTATTTGATGTTCTGACCGATCTTCCTGATCGAGGGATTTTCCATGATCGGTTTGAGCGCCCCGATGGCATGGTCGAGACTGATCTGTTTCGGCGCGCCGAGGTGGCTATGGCCGAGCGGGACGTAATACGCCTCGTGGGGACGGATTGCAAACGAGATCCCGACCAGTTCAGCCTGCATAGGATCGAGCGACGTGGTTTCGGTGTCAAAACAGAATTCGTCCGATGATGAGAGAGTGCTGACCAGGTCTTGAAAATCCTGTTCCTCAAGCACCGAGTGATAGTCCACATCCGGTTCTGGTTCCTGGATGACGAGCTTGAGAAGGGCGGTGAATTCGAGCTCTTTGAAGATCTTGAGCAGGGCAGGGCTGTCAGGTGCCTTGAGTTTCAGGTCATCATAATTGATCTTGATCGGCACATCGGTGTGAAGGATCGCAAGCTCGCGGCTCAGGCGCGCGAGGTCCGCGTGTTCGATGAGCGATTGTTTCAACTTCGGCCTGGTGATCTCGTGCGTGTGGGCGAGAAGGTTGTCAATGGTCTTGTACTGTTTGATCAGCACTTGCGCTGTTTTCTCGCCGATGCCGGGCACACCGGGGATATTGTCCGATGCGTCACCCATGAGGCCCATGATCTCGACCACGCGGTCAGGCGGCACGCTAAAGCGCTCCTCCACGTCCTTGGGCTCGTAGACCTTTTCCTTGAGCGTGTCATAGACCTTGATATGAGGTCCTACGAGCTGGAGGATGTCCTTGTCACCCGTGACGATCGTGATGTCCATGCCGCGCGGCTCCGCTTGACGGGCGAGCGTGGCGATCACATCGTCAGCCTCCTGGCCTTCGACCACAAACACCGGGATACGGAACGCTTCCACCAGCTTGTGGATGTAGGGGATCTGGGGGACGAGGTCCTTGGGCATGGGAGGCCGGTGGGACTTGTATTCCTTGTATTCACCATGTCTGCGGGTCGGCCCCTTGGGATCGAAAACAATGGCGAGCAGGGCCGGTGTTTTGTCCTTGATGACCTTCAGCAGCATGTTGGCGAAGCCGAAGACGGCATTCGTCGGCAGGCCGGAAGAGGTGCTGAGACCGCGTATAGCATAAAATGCGCGGTAAATATACGAATTGCCATCGATAATATAGAACGTGTCTTTTGAATTTTTACTCGTGCTCATGGGAAGAGAGTATAGCGTACCTGCGCAAGAAAGACAATGGGAGAATAGCGTTAAGGCTCATCTGCAACACGATAACAATGCTGACTATAAAGGACTATCAATAGCCACAGACGGTTTTGCCGCACACGGCAAAACGTTTTTGGGAAATAGGGAGTACCTGTCGTTGAAATTAACCAGTGTCCATCTGTCACGCCCATGACGTGACCCGCGGTTTCATAGGAATGGCAGTAATGGCGAAAGATTTTCTTGACGCCAAAGGGATAATGTTGTATAAACTACCGTCTATTCAGTTTGTTTTAACCTGCGTAGTTACCCTCCTTAGGCCATCTTAGCTCAGTTGGTAGAGCAACTGATTCGTAATCAGTAGGTCGCCGGTTCGACTCCGGCAGATGGCTCCAGTTAAACAAGTAGTTATCTCGCTATGCAACGTCTTTTTTCACCACTTGATAACCACCCCGATAACCACCAAATAGCTTCTGCATTGCTTTACGTTTCTGTACCATTGAAACATGCGTATAAATTTGTGTTGTCTGTATATCTTGATGACCAAGTAATGATTGAATCTCTCGGATATCGACACCGTTCTCTAAAAGATGCGTAGCGTAAGCATGCCTCAAGTGGTGAGGAGTAACCCGTTTTGTTATCCCAGCAGCCTTTTTAGCTCTTTCTATAGCCTTCCTGATATCACCCATCCTTTTTCCTGTTTCCGGGTTAAAAAGGACGTAAGGATTCTTTACAGAATACTCCTCCTGCCATTCTCTGATAAATTGAAATGCTGTGCTAAGATCGGCAGGAACAGGGACATGACGTTCTTTACCGCCCTTGCCCTTAATGTAAAGCTCATTTCTCTCTAAATTCACATGAGGCCATTCTAAGCGCTTTGCCTCATCATCACGAAGGCCCGCATAATAAAGGGTCATAAAACAAACATGATAGAACGGTTCAGCCATGAGAATCAAATCTTGCATTTCATCTTGTGAGAGAATTTTCGGAACCGGCCGCTTATAGGGAAGGGGAGTAATAGGTAGTTTTTCAATACCGCAATAACCTCTTTGATGCGCCCACCGTGTCATTGACGACAAACAATAAAGCTCGACATTAATAGCCCTATGAATCTTCTTTTCAGCTTCTTTAAGCCGTTTTTCTTTGTAGGTATTTATCATTGCAGAAGTTATAAAGTCAGGTTTGAGATTCCCCCAATGATGAAGAAGATTTGCGAATATCATCCGTTTGTGATCCTTGTACGTCTTTTCGGCCAGGTGCAGTTTTACGTTTTGAAGATACTCCTCAGCAAAGCCCGCATAGGTTCGGGTATTGACAGATTTTTTCCCGAGTTCCATTGCCAGCTGAGCTTCATAAAGATATGCTTCTTCTCTCGTTCCTTCAAAATCACGCTGAAAGCGAACGCGTTCTTTTTTCCCGTTCGGCAGTGTCTTAAAGCCAAGGGAAATGTCTATCTTGAACGTATTATGTCCTGTCTCTCTTATCGCCATTTAATCGTTCCTTCATTTTATCGGCGTCTCGCTTCGCTTGTTGGTTAATACCGAACACGCGCGCAGGGGATAAACCTACAAAGCCAGCATTTCTTAAAAGACGCTTAATTTCTGCAACGTCCTCTTTAATTTCTTTTATGTCAGGATCGGTAGACACTGTTTCACCTAATTAACTTACTTTTTTGCATCAGATTCATCATGATCTATTATTTTAAAAAACTTTTTACGTTGATCCTCGTTCAATCCGAGTGCTCGCATCAATCGGGGACGTATCCAATCCTGCACTTCTTTAATCTCAGGATCATGTTTTATAAGCCGTGTCCATTCTTTATCGTTTGTATGTACCATTTTCAGCAACCATCGAAGCAATTTTGACGCACTAATTTTTTTCGGAAGTTCTTGTATAACTTTGTGACTTTCCTCGTCGAGCATAATGTTTGTTCTCATGATTTTCACCTCCGCCGCGAATGTTTACAATGTTCACGTTGCATATTATACACACCGCACACATTAGTGTCAAGTAAAATGTTCACGTTGAGATATGGTTGATATAGATAAACCCAGGCGCTGGCCTTCCCCTCGCTCCGCTCCGAGGAACGGTCGGTGCCGATTAAGTCATGACCTATTTATTAATTGATTAAACTACAAAATAATGCTAGACTAAATGCATTATGGATAGAAAACAGCTCATACAACAGATCGAAGACTTGCGCGAATCACGAGTAATCGCATATTTGACGAGCGATAGACAGGGACCATTTAACGCACGGATTGCGATGGATGTAATACCTTTCATCAGCAAGCAACTACAGAGTATAGGAAAGATAAAAAATATCGATTTGTTTCTCTATAGCGCAGGCGGGGATACAATGGTTCCGTGGAGGCTGGTCTCCATGGCGCGTGAATTTTGTGAGAAGTTTTCCGTTTTGATTCCGTATAAAGCCCACAGCGCGGCAACAATGCTCGCACTTGGTGCGGACGAAATTGTAATGACCAATCTTTCTGAGTTGTCTCCTATCGATCCTTCAACCGCGAATGTCTTTAATCCACTTGATCCAACGAATCCACAAAACAGAATTCCCATAAGCGTTGAAGACGTGATGGCATACTTTGACCTGGCGAAAAATAAATTTGGTATCAAAGGTGATGAAGAACTTTCGAAGATATTTACGAAATTTGTAGAAGCGAACCCACAAATCCACCCACTGGCACTTGGAAACGTGAATCGTATTCACAACCTGATCCGAATACTTGCAAAACGACTTCTTAAAAGTCACAAAAAACAAATCAAGGAAGACGAGGTAGAGAAGATCGTTGATTATTTAACCGAAAAGCTTTATTCTCACCAATATTTCATTGGACGAAAAGAAGCCGAGGAAGATTTAGGTATTAAATCAATTGTGCATGCGGATGATACGCTTTCGAAAATCATAACTGATTTATATGAGGAATATAATAAAGAATTAGAATTTGGGAAAATGTGGAGTCCTGATAATGAGCTTGGGTTAAATGTTCTGTCTAAAAAGAAGGATTATAAGATCGCTTTCATTGAGAGTTCCAACTTTTCAAATTATTTCGAGATTTCTGCTGACTATAGAAAACAACAAGTAAATGTGATTCAGCAAACACCCCAGGGACCGGTTCAAATTCCACAGGAACAAGTTGGATTTAGGATTATTAATCAAGGCTGGAGATAATTTGCTATGAGCTGGATTATGACATTTGCTAAATTATTAAATGATAACTAGAAGGTGGTAACCCTTTTCGTCGGTCTTTTCAAAATTTATCTCTACCTTAGACAAAGGAAGGATAGTAAGATAGATGCGGCAAATTCTGGACATACTTATAGAATTCAAGCAACGTATTTTCAGGCCATTTGTTACAGAAACAGGGGTCTCCAACAATTAAAATTGACAGCGCTTTAATGTTATATTAAAATGAAAATATTGACTCAATTACCTTAGTACCTTAGAAAGGAACCGCATGGCTCTGCCTAAACGCATTACACCGTGTCCTATAGTAGAAGCCATAGTTGAATTAAGATTTCAATCTCAGATACTTCCCGAAGCTGTTTTCGGAATCATCTATAATGCTTTGATCCCGAAATTTGCAAAACTAGAAAAACTTCCTATTCTGCAAATTCCTGAAGTAATTCGCTTAAATGATCCTCAACTCGCATACCAACCCTACTATAAATTTATTAGCGATACTTTTACATTTCAATTGGGAGCAAAAGTTCTTTCATTAAGTAATCCTGGTAACTATGTAGGCTGGGATAAATTTTCCAGTCAATTAATAGAAACATTTAAAGAAATTCAAAAGCTAAATTTTATAAAACAAGTTGAAAGATTAGGAATTCGATACATTAATTTTTTTGAAAATATTAACATTTATGAAAATATTACTTTGTCTGTAGAAATGAATGGCGTACCTTTAGATAGTGAGCGACTCTTAACTCGAGCCGAGCTAAAGCGCGGGAATTTTCTCGGGGTATTACAAATAGCGGGTAATACAAATTTAGCTTTAATTAACAAGCCTCCTAAAAAAGGTTCTGTTATTGATATTGATATTGTCCGGGAAATAAAAGACGATTTTTTCAAAGGAATGGATGTTTTACTAAAAGAAGGACATGAAGAAGAAAAGAAGTTATTTTATGGCTTATTAAAAGAAGATTTCTTATTAAAATATAATCCCGAATATTAGAGAAACTAAAATGACTAAAATGTTATTTGTAAATGGCAGATTTATTGTGCCAGCGGCAACAGCGGCTCTTTTGATGTATTCCGCTGTCTTCGACGAGAGAACGCCAATTCCGACTAAAAACTACCCGATCAAGGCTGCAAGTACCCCATCTAAACACTGGTGGGAAGTGCAGTCATTAAATCCTTATTACACCTACGATAGTCGATATTCTGAAGACGTACAACACATCATGACTATCGAGGCATTCGCATTAAAACTTCTGCAAAACAGCAAAGATCTTGATCCAGAGATTGTAAAAATTGTTAATGATAATTTTTGGAATCTTATATGATGTCTTTGGATGAGATCAAAACATACCTTCCAAAATATCTATCAGCCGAATCAGAAGCAAGGCTTTTTTCCGATCTCGATCAATTTCCAGAAAATATTGACAAAAGAATATACACCTCGTACTTAAAAAATGAAGAAATAATTTTTCAAGGCGATGGATTGGAAGACTTTTTAGTTGTAAATTTGCCGGACCTCAGTATAAATACAGCTCCGGTCATGGTGCTTTCCAATTCATGTGATATCGGTCCAGATAAAAAAACTATTTTAGGTTCGAATATCGTTTATGCACCAATTTTTAACTTAGATAAGTATATTAATTTGCTTAAAGAAAAAATACCGCAAGAGCAAGACTTCATCGAAAGACATATAGAGGGGATAAAACGGCAAGAAATTACATCAATATTTTATCTTCCTAAAGGTGCTTCCTTGAGTTCGGACTCACTGGTCTTTCTCGATAGAGTAAATAATTGCAAGTCAGATTATGTTGAAGCCAGCAAAATACAATATATACGGTTGTTTACATTAAGTGATTATGGTTTTTATCTTTTTCTATTCAAGTTATCTGTGCATTTTACACGTGTTCGGGAACGCGTCGATAGAAAAAGTAATTAATTTCAATCAATCCATATCGATAATTAAACACTCCCTCAATTGCCCTGCTTTATCATCCTTGGGGAGCTATGGTAGACTCGAACCTCCATTCAAAATTGCGAAATGACGAGGTTTAAGACGTTTCCGCCCTATGATGATGAGATCACCTAAAAAATCATAACTGTCATTGTGATATTTGTGCATCAATGCAAGGCTCGTGCTCACCTGATGTTCTAGCCAATTATTCACATCCTCAATAGTTTTTGCTTCTTTTTTGATCGTTAGACTCAGCTTTTCAACGTCACCGAGATAATCAGCCCACCATTGAGCAACCGGCCAGCGTGATTTGTTGGTATCGGTAACATCTGGTTCAAGAAAGTTAACATAATTTCGGAGCACACCAGCTACAAGATTACCTAGAGGCACATCATTTGTGATAAATCCCGCAACAATTAACGCACGATCGTTGTGACATTCTATTTCTGCCCTGGTCCATAGATAGTCAACCTTTTGCTGTTTTGCTTTATCGTAGAATCGTATTTTTATCCTACTCTGGGGACTGCCTAAATATATTGTTTCTCCTTTATTGCTATTCGGTTCACCTGATAGATTGTATTCAGTTATTTCGCGGGCAATCTTGAATCGGCTTATTACCTGTCGATTATCTATTTTCTCTCGTATCAGCGGCAACGATAACATTCCGTCATAGTCGTCCAACGCTACATCAATGCGTGCAAAGTGACCTTCTCTAGCAAATACGCGCTTAAACATGTTTTTCCAATCATCACCATGAAGACATTCATACTGTCGGCAACCTTGCCCTGTCATGACAATATGACAGCCCATTCCTGGAGATCCATTCGAGAGAATGGATATATTGCCACATTGAAGGCGTGATCGATAACCCATTGCGCCGCTAGGCATCTGCACAAAATCGGTTAAAGGGATTCTGATCAATTCTGAGACGGTTTGAACTAAAGGGACTTTAATTTCTTCCGGTCCGCTTTGAATATCACTATCTGGTATGGTGAAGGATACCCAATCAAGGAGGGACTTTAACCCTAATGTATTTACTGCCCCCATGTCATTAGACGGGGGCTTGATTTCTTCAGAATCATTTGTTATAGTCATATCAGATAGTTTCTTTCGTTTACCCGGTCTACGATTCGCAGTCGTGACCGGGGTTTTTATTTCATTCACAAACATTCACAATACTGGGCCACCCCGCCGCCCGCTTCGCTTTGCGGAGGGGTCGGCCCAGTATTTCAATTACCATTGGTTATCACAACAAGCGTCTTGACCTTTTCAAATCCACACAATAAATTTGAGCATCTACTTCGTAATCAGTAGGTCGCCGGTTCGACTCCGGCAGATGGCTCCACATTCTCAAAAACTTGTACCATCTCACGAAGTATTTCAATAATTACTTGTCTGACAGATTCGGTGGATAACTAAAAGATGATCAGAGCTCCCCGGATCGCAGATCTATTAACCGGGATAGACACTTGACATAATGGTTTTCTTCCCGAGAATCAAGAAAAGCGGACAGATGTATCTCGAGATGACGAACGGTTTCAACGTGTCCAACAGCAGCGTTTCATGGACTGAACGAGACATGACTTGCGGAGCGCATCCAAGGCGAGACCGAGTGGCTGAATAACGAGTCTGTAGAAAAAGCCCCTCTCAAAACCCCGACGCACCACGCTTCGTTTAACGCGATTAAGTTTCCGCGATGTCGTTCAATGATGGCCAAGTGAGGAGAAGCCCATCATGCGGGCTCAGAATCGTCTCCGTTGCCATTCTTATTAGCATCAGTGAAATTACGTTGACGCCCTCAAGGGGTTAAAATGAGCCCTTTAAGGGGTTTTCCTACAGGCTCAACGTAGAGGGGCAGGGGTGACGACGCCATAGAACCAGGGAAAGAACGGATTACTTATGTGATCAGAGGCATGAGATACAGAATCAAGGACTGAATATTGACGGGACCTACATTAACGCTGCTTTATCGCAGTTCTCTTACCCCTCCCATTTACCGGGAGGGGTAAGAGTAAAAAAAGGAACTGATTTTCACCTTCTCTGGCAATCCCGCGCCGGTTACTTGTCCGAAGGGGGCGGCGGTGGCAGAGGCTGTGAAGGTGCCAGGTAGGGCTCCACCGCCTCTGGCTGTTCGTACTCAAAGTCCGGAGGAGGGGGCGGCGGCGGCATTGATCGCCGGACGCGACGATTCCCCGGGATCACATTCCCCTTGGCATACATACACTGTTGATAGGAGATGTCATATCGGCGCTGCGCTTCCCAACCATAAACCTGGCCGGCGCTTGCACCTGAAGACGCTCCAACGACAAGCCCACTGGCGGCACCGATTGCCGCACCAGCGCCCGCTCTGCCTGAGGCGGCGCCGATGGCAGCACCAAGGCCTGCGCCCACTGCCGTGCCAACAGCGGCCCCGGTGATGGTATTCTGATTGACCGCATCCTGAGGGCTCATTCCAATCGACTGTCGTGCCCATTGTCTGCAAAGCGCATCATCTGACTGGAACTGCTCAAAGGTCTTTCCGTGAGCCGGCAATACCATTACGCTCGGCCCCGTGGGGAGAGTCACACATCCGCCAAGCACAACTACCAGTACCATTAACAACAATATATATCGTCTGTGCATTGTCATATCTTCACTCCCCTCCTTTGGGTTGTGCTGGAGTCGGGGTCTGAGTCGGATTCAGAGTAGGAACAACCTTCATCCAGCCTTTTGGACATTGCTTTACGTACGGATAATAGGTTTTGGATTCCGCGCAGTAATACCAGTAATACTGTTCCTCCGGCTGCTGGGTCTGCTGTTCATATACCGGAGGCTGTTGCTCGATTACGATTGGTTGTCGCGGATAGTCATAGAACGGATAGGCAAGAGGACCCCACCACCACGGTCCCCATCCTGGTCCCCATCCTGGTCCGAACCAGACACCTCCCCTTACCGG
>Ga0210377_10003683_pt1 | contig 13126 bp, 13 predicted proteins | sample PLM4_65_b1redo_FD_155480 | JGI IMG/M metagenome (GOLD analysis project Ga0210377, IMG submission 155480) | Groundwater sediment microbial communities from an aquifer in East River, Colorado, USA - PLM4_65_b1 redo | ecosystem: Environmental > Terrestrial > Soil > Riparian zone | place: USA: East... | reverse complement strand
CTGCTCTCAAATAGGGGCGGGCTAACAACGCGATCTGGGCATGACCGGGATTCATTTCTACGGACCGTATCCGCTGTGCTCAGCGGAGCAGGACGTGCTCCACGGCTGTCCGCACGCGAGTGTCGCGGGGCTCTATCTGTGGGTGGTGCCGACTACAGAGCACGGACTCATCGTCGATTACGTCGGCGAAACGTCCACATCGTTCTATCGACGCACCAAGGACCACGTCATTCAGGTTCTTGGCGGGAACTACTTGCTCCTCGACCCCGATGCCATGCTCAGGGGAAAGCGCGAGGTTGTTTGGGCAGGACTCTGGCGTCCGGGCACGCGCGACCAGCTGGGGTCGACCCGAGGCCAGGGTTGGCCGGACTCGATTGAAGGATGATAATCAGCCATGCGGACCTTCACGCTCGAATACTGGCAGGACGAGGGCTGGTACGTCGGCCGGCTAAAGGAAGTGGCTGGCGTGATGAGCCAAGGGGAGACCCTTGATGAGCTCGAGCAGAACATCAAGGATGCCTACCACTTGATGGCCGAGACTGAGCCAGCTCCACCAGGGGTGCCGGTTCTCACGCGGGAGATCGAGGTCTAGGCCCTGAACCGGAGTGAGTTCGTTCGGGAACTCACTCAGGCAGGATGCCGGCTACTTCGGCATGGAGCCCGGCATGACATCTTCGAGAACCCGGCAAACGGGAGGCGGGCACCTGTGCCGCGCCATACGGAAATCAAGAACAGCCTATGCCGTCTGATTCGCCGCCAGCTCGGGATAGAGCAAGAGACCAACGCGTGAAATCACGAGCGGTCGAACAAATGGTATCTGGACTCCCCCGGTCAAGTGAGACGTCGGCGGTCGTAAGCGCTAGGCGTTCCTCCTAGCTTGTTGCGGTCATTGATGAAGAGCGTGGGGATCATCGGCGGCATCGGCCCCGAGTCGACGATCGACTACTACCGGCTGATCGTCGCCTCGTACCGCGAGAGGAAGGGCGACGGGAGCTATCCCTCGATCCTGATCGACAGCATCGACCTGCAGGCGCTGGTGGCCCGGTTCGAGGCGAGGGACCTGGCCGGTGCGACCGCCTACCTGGCGGCGGAGTTGTGGAGGCTGGCACGGGCGGGCGCCGACTTCGGATTGCTGGCTGCCAACACGCCGCACCTCGTGTTCGACGAGCTGCGGCGCCAGTCGCCGATCCCGCTGATCAGCATCGTGGAAGCGACCCGCGACGCCGCCGAAGGCCTCGGGTTGCACAGGGTGGGCCTGATCGGCACGCGCTTCACCATGCAGGGCGGATTCTACGAGGCCGCATTCTCCGGCAAGGGCATCGCGGTGGCGGTGCCCGAGCCGGACGAGCAGGCCTACATCCACGAGAAGTACATGAGCGAGCTAGTGCGGGGCGTCTTCCTGCCCGAGACGCGCCAGGGGCTGCTGGCGATCGTGGACCGATTGAAGCAGCGCCAGCGGATCGATGGACTGGTCCTGGGGGGGACGGAGCTGCCCCTGATCCTGCGGGACGTCCCCGAGATGGGGATCCCGTTCCTGGACACGACACGGATCCACGTGGAGCGGATCGTCGCCGAGCTGGTTTCGGCCTAGATCCGGCGGCCCTCAGGGCCCGCCGAGCCGTCCGAGCGCCGAGGCCAGCGACGCCAGCACCGCCGCGGGAGCGGTGCCGCCGACGAGGGCGCGAGAGCGCACCGCCTGGTCGGGATCCAGCACCGCCGCGAGCCAGGCCGCCGCGTCCGGCTCCCGCGTGGAGAGCGATCGGGAGGCGGCCTCGCGAAGGGACGTTCCCTCCCGCGCGGCCTCGGCCACCATCGCGCCGACGAGGGCATGGGCCTTGCGGAAGGGCATGCCGTCGCGGGCGAGGGCGACGGCCAGGGCCGCGGCCATCATGTCCTCGCGGTCCGCGGCGCGGCGCATGGCCGCGCGGTCGAGGCTGAGGCCGGAGACGACGCCGGTGGTGATCGCGAGGGAGGCGGCCGTGGTGTCGCCGGCGTCGAAGACGGCCTCCTTGTCCTCCTGCAGGTCCTTCTGGTAGCCGGCGGGGAGCCCCTTCAGCAGGGCCAGCAGCGCCACCAGGTGGCCGTCCACGCGGCCGGCCTTGCCGCGGACCAGCTCCAGCGCGTCGGGGTTCTTCTTCTGGGGCATCAGGCTGGAGCCCGTGGTGAAGGCCTCGGGCAGCGCGACGAAGCCCCATTCGGGGGCCGAGAACGCGATCAGGTCGGTGGCCAGGCGGCTGAGGTGCGTCTGCGCGATCGCGCAGCAGGCGACGAACTCCGCGGCGAAGTCGCGGTCGCCGACGGCGTCGAGGGCGTTCTGGGAGACGGCCGCGAAGCCCAGCTCGCGGGCCAGGGCGTCGCGGTCCAGCGGCAGCGGCGAGCCGGCGAGGGCGCCGGAGCCCAGCGGGAGCACGTCGACGCGTCGGCGCGCGTCCCGCAGGCGCTCGTGGTCGCGGACCAGCGCCCAGGCGTGGGCCCCGGCGAGATGGCCGAAGGTGATGGGCTCGGCGGCGCGGGTATGGGTGAAGCCCGGCATCGTCATGTCGTGGCCGGCCCGGCCCTGCTCGACCAGCGCCTCCACCAGCGCCCGGGTGGCCGCCAGGAGCCTGTCGACGGCCGCGCGTACCCAGAGCCGCAGGGCCGTGACCGCCTGCTCGTTGCGGCTGCGGCCCAGGTGGGCCTGGCCCGCGAGGTCGCCCACCGCCTCGGCGAGGCGGGCCTCCACGAAGCTGTGGACGTCCTCGGCGTCGCTCTCCAGGTACGCGGGGTCCGCCTGGGCCCGCGCCAGGATCTGCGCCAGGCCCAGGTCCAGGGCCGCGGCGTCGTCACGGCCGAGGGCGTTGCACCGCTCGAGGGCGCGCACGAAGGCCCGCGAGGCGGCGATCTCCTCGGGCAGCAGCCGGCGGTCGAAGCCGAAGGAGCGGTTGAAATCCCAGAAGGCGCGGTCCGGGTCGGCGGTGTAGTTGCCGCCCCAGAGCTTCACGACCGATAGCTCGCGTTGATGTCCACGTAGCCGTGGGAGAAGTCGCAGGTCCAGATCCAGCCCTGGGCCTGGCCCGAGCGCAGCCGGACACGGATCCGGACGGGGTCCTCGAGGACCGCCTGACGCGCGAGGCCCTCGTCGTAGTCCCGGGCCCGGCCGCCTTCGGCCACCCACACGTCGCCCAGGAACACGTCCACCCCGCCCATGTCCACGTCCACGCCGGAGCGTCCGACGGCGGCCAGGATGCGGCCCCAGTTGGGATCGGCGCCGTGGAGGGCGGTCTTGACCAGGGGAGACTCCGCCACGGTCCGCGCGATGCGGTCGGCCTCGGCCGCCGTCCCGGCGCCTTCCACGCGCACCTCGGCCACCCGCGTGGCCCCCTCGCCGTCGCGGACGATCATGGCCGCGATGCGCCGCGAAGCCTCCGTGAGGGCGGCCCGGAACGCGTCGTAGTCCGGGCCCTCCTCGAGGATCGCGCGCGCCGACAGCGCGCCGCTGGCGAGGATCACCGCCATGTCGTTGGTGGAGGTGTCGCCGTCCACCGTGATGCGGTTCAGGCTCTCCCCCACGGCTTCCCGCAGGGCCCGGTGCAGCAGGCGGGGCTCGACGACGGCGTCGGTGGTGAAGAAGGCCAGCAGCGTGGCCATGTTGGGAGCGATCATCCCGGCGCCCTTGGCCATCGCTCCGATGCGCGCGGTCCGGCCGTCGAGGCGGAGCTCCACCACGACCTGCTTGGGGTGCGTGTCGGTGGTGAGGATCGCCCGCGCCGCGTCGGCGTCCCCCTCGCGGCGCAGCCCCGCGGCGGCCTCGGCGATCCCGCGCCGGATCTTCTCCATGGGCAGCGGCACCCCGATCACCCCGGTGGACGCGACCACCACCTCCGAGGGCCGGCAGCCCAGCGCTCGGGCCGTGACCTCCGCCATCTCCCGGGCGTCGGCCAGCCCGCGCTCTCCGGTCCCCGCGTTGGCGCATCCCGCGTTGACCACGATCGCCCGCGCGAGGCCGTCCGCCAGGTGCTCCCGCGACACGATGACGGGCGCGGCCTGGGCGCGGTTGGTGGTGAAGACGCCGGCCGCCGCGCAGCCCGAGTCGGCCACCAGCAGGGCCAGGTCGGGGCCCTCGGCCTTGATCCCGGCCGCGACGCCGGCGGCCTTGAAGCCCAGCGGCGCCGTCACGCTCACTCGGCGACCTCCTCCGGAACGCGCTCGCGGGTGAGGGCGCGCACCCGCTCGGGCAGGCCGAACAGGCGGATGAAGCCCGCGGCGTCGGCGTGGTCGTAGGCCATCCCGGCGCCGAAGGTGGCCAGGTCCTGCCGGTAGAGGCTCCGGGAGGAGCGGCGTCCGATGGCTTCCGCCCGGCCCTTGAAGAGCCGCAGCCTCACCTCGCCCGTGACGTCCTTCTCGGTCTGCTCCACGAAGGCGGCGAGGCACTGCCGCAGCGTGGAGAACCAGAGGCCGTCGTAGATGAGCTGTGCGTAGCGGACCGACACCGACTGCTTGAAGTGCAGGGTGTCGCGGTCCAGCACCAGGCGCTCCAGCTCCCGGTGGGCGAGGTGAAGCACGCTGCCCGCCGGCGTCTCATACACGCCGCGGGACTTGATCCCCACCAGGCGGTTCTCCACGAGGTCCACGCGGCCGACGCCGTGGGCTCCGGCCACGCGGTTCAGACGCTCCACCAGCGCCACCGGACCCAGCCGCTCGCCGTCCACCGATACGGGAACGCCCTGCTCGAAGGCGAGGGTCACCACCTCGGGCGTGTCGGGAGCGTCCTCGGGGTCCACCGTCAGGCGGAACATCTCCTTGAGCGGCGCCTGCCAGGGGTCCTCCAGGTTGCCGCCCTCGTGGGAGAGGTGCCAGAGGTTGCCGTCGCGGCTGAAGATGTCGCGGGGGCTCTGGTCCACCGGCACGCCGTGGGCCGCGGCGTACTCCAGCGCCTCCTCGCGGGAGCGGATCGTCCACTCGCGCCAGGGAGCGATCACCTTCATGTGGGGCGCGAAGGCGCCGTAGGTCACCTCGAAGCGGACCTGGTCGTTGCCCTTGCCGGTGGCGCCGTGGGCCAGGGCGTCGGCGCCTTCGCGGAGGGCGGCCTGGACCTGGCGGTAGGCGAGAAGCGGGCGGGCCAGGGCCGTCCCGAGGAGGTAGTGGTCCTCGTACACGGCGCCGGCCGAGAGGGCCGCGAAGGCGAAGTCCCGGATGAACTCCTGCCGGAGGTCCTCCACGATGCACTTCGAGGCCCCGGTGGCCAGGGCCTTCTTCCTCACGGCCTCGAGGTCGTCCCCCTGTCCCACGTCGCCGCAGTAGGCCACGATCTCCGCCCCGCCGTAATTCTCCCGGATCCACGGAATGATGATCGAGGTGTCGAGGCCCCCCGAGTACGCCAGCACGACCTTCTTCACAGTGCCCACGTGAGGGCCTTCCTTTCTTCGCCCTCTTCACTCGGAAGCGGGACCGCCTTCACCACCGCCGTCTCGTCGCAGCACAGGTTCATGGGGCAGGCCGCGCAGTCGGCGGCCAGCTTCTCCAGGAACAGCTCGCGCTGGGTCACCGCGAACCCCAGCGACTCGAAGAACGGCACCCGGCGCGTGAGGGCGAGCACCTGGGCGAAGCCACGCCCGGCCGCGTCCTCCACCAGCCGCTCCACCAGGCGCCGGCCGATGCCGTGGCCCGCGTGGTCCTCGCGCACCGCCAGGGACCGGACCTCGCCCAATCCCGGGCCCAGCTCGGTGAGGGCGCCGCAGCCGAGGATCTCGCCGTCCCCCGACGAGGCCACCACGAAGTCGCCGAGGACCGCCCGCAGCGACTCCTCGCTGCGCCGCAGCAGGAGATTCCGGTCCGCGTAGCCGTTGATCAGCGCGAGCAGCGCGGGGACGTCTGCGTCCTGGGCCTTGTGCAGCAGGATGGGTGTGCTGGCAGCGCTGATCGGCTGATCGGTCGTCGGCTGTGTGGTCATCGACCCTTCGGTCATCGACCCCCCACCCTATCCCTCCCGAACGCGCCCCGCATCAGCACATCGCCGAGCGCCGCCAGGAACTCGCGGATCTCCGCAGGCTTGATCACCAGGGGGGGCAGCAGGCGCAGCACGTTGTCGCCGGCCTTCGTCGCGAGGAAGCCGCGGTCGCGCAGGGCCTTCACCACCGGGCCCGCTTCGCCCGCGAGCTCGACGCCCAGCATCAGGCCCAGGCCCCGGACCTCTGTGATCACGCCGGGATGCGCCCGCGCCAGCTTCTGGAGCCCGCGCCGCAGCGACGCGCCGCGTCGCTCCACGCCCTCGAGGAATCCGGGCGCGGTGAGGCGGTCGAGCACGGCCAGCGATGCGGCCGCGGCCACGGGGTTGCCGCCGAAGGTGCTGCCGTGGTCGCCCGTGGCGAGGGCGAAGGCCAGGTCCTCCCGCAGCAGGATCGCGCCCATGGGCAGGCCGCCGCCCAGGGGCTTGGCCAGGGTGAGGATGTCGGGCTTCACGTCCGCGTGCTGGAAGGCGAACAGCTTGCCCGTGCGCCCGAGGCCGCACTGCACCTCGTCCATCACGAGCAGCGCGCCTCGCTCGCGGCAGAGCTGGCGCAGGCTCTGGAGGAACGCCGGCGGCGCGGGCCGGACGCCCCCCTCGCCCTGCACCGGCTCGATCATCACGGCGGCGGTCTTGTCGGTCACGGCGACGGCCGCGGCCTGCAGGTCGTTCCAGGGGCAGAAGCGGACGCCGGGGACCAGCGGCTCGAAGGGCTCGCGATACTTGGCGTTCCAGGTGGTCGACAGCGCGCCCATGGTGCGTCCGTGGAAGCTCCGCTCGAAGCACACGAACTCGAAGCGCCCGGCGGCGCGCCCCACCTTGCGGGCGAACTTCATCGCGCCTTCCCAGGCCTCGGTTCCCGAGTTGCAGAAGAACACCTTCGAGGGGAAGGCCAGGGCCGCGAGCCGGTCGGCGAGCTCGGAGGCCGGCAGGTTGTGGAACAGGTTGCTGGCGTGGATGAGCTGCCCGGCCTGCTTGCGGATCGCGGCCACCACCTTGGCGTCGCCGTAGCCGAGGCCGTTCACGCCGATCCCGGCGGCGAAGTCGACGTAGGAGCGGCCCTCGCTGTCGAACAGCCGGGCCCCCTTGCCCCTGACCAGGACCAGGTCGCGCTCGTAGACGCCGAGCAGCGAGCTCAAGGCTGCGTCCCGCCCCGGGCGACGACGCGCGTCCCCGGGAACCCGCCGCTGAGCCGCGACTTGCCCGCGATCACCACCTCGCGGATCCCGGCCCGCGACGCGTCGAGGGCCGCCCGCACCTTCAGGGCCATGCCCCCGAGGATGGCTCCGGCCTCGATGAAACGCTGCGCGTCGCCGGCCGTCAGCAGCTCCAGGGCCTCGCCCTCGACGCTCACGCCGTCCACGTCCGAGAGATAGACGAGGGCCCGCGCGCCGAGAGCGAGGGCGAGCGCCAGGGCCGCTTCGTCGGCGTTCACGTTCACCGGCTCCCCGGAGGGCCCCGTGGACACCGGCGAGACGACGGGAACGAAGCCGCCGTCGAGAAGCGCGCGGATCGCCAGGGGATGGACCTTCTCCGGCGTGCCCACGCGGCCGAGTCCCGGCGTGAGCCGCGCGCGGATGAGGCCGCCGTCACGGCCGGAGAGGCCCACCGCCGGCACGCCCGCCGCCGTCAGCGCGGCGGCCAGGGACTTGTTGACGGCGCCGGACAGGACCATCTCCACGACCTCCATGGCCGCGGCGGACGTCTCGCGGCGGCCGTCCACGAACCGCGACTCGATGGACAAGGCCTTGAGCATGCGGTCCACCTGGCGGCCGCCGCCGTGGACGAGCACGGTCGGACCCTGGCGCACCTCGGCGGCCAGGGGGCCGGCGAGGGACGGATCCTCGAGGGCCGGCCCGCCCACCTTGTAGACGCGCAGGCCCGTCACGAGCGGCCCACCGGGAGGCCGGCGCCCTCGGGCAGCCCGACGGCCAGGTTCAGGTTCTGGATCGCCTGCCCCGCGGCCCCCTTCACCAGGTTGTCGAGGGCCGAGAAGATCACGGCCCGCCCCGGAGCGCCGTCGTGCACCGAGATGCGGCACTCGTTGGTGCCGACCACGTCGGCGAGGCGCGGCGGCGTGTCGACGATCCGCACGAAGCGCGCGCCGGCGTAGGCGTCGCGGAGCGCCGTGGCCAGGGTCTCGGCCGCCGCCCGGGTCCTGACGTGGATCGAGGAGAGGATGCCGCGCTTCACCGGGAGCAGGTGCGGGCAGAAGGTCAGGGCCACGCTCCGCCCGGTGCGCTCGGCCAGCACGGCCTCCATCTCAGCCACGTGGCGGTGGGTGCGGCCCGGGGAATAGGCGGCGATGTCCTCCGCCACCTCGCAGAAGAGCAGGTCCTCGCGGAGCGCGCGGCCGGCCCCGGTAGCGCCGCTCTTCGCGTCCACCACGATGTCGTCGGCATCCACGAGCCCCGCGACCAGGAGCGGCACGAGGGGCAGCAGGACGGACGTGGCGTAGCAGCCGGGATTGGCTACCAGATGGGCGCCCGCGATGCGGTCGCGGTAGACCTCGGAGAGGCCGTAGGGAGCGCGTCCGAGGAGGTCCGGAGCGGGATGCGGATGGCCGTACCAGGCGGCGTAGGCGTCGGCGGTCGGCAGGCGCAGGTCGCCGGAGAGATCGATGACCACCGAGCCGGGGCGGGAGTCGCGCAGGCGCCCGGCGTAGGCGCCCGAGACGCCGTGGGGGAGCGCGAGGAGATAGGCGTCGGCGCCGCGCTCGAGCCCCGCCTCGTGGGACAGCAGCCCTTCGGAGGACCCGGTCGCGAAGGCGACCCGCGCCTCGGGGTGCGACGCGAGGAGGCGCACGGCCTCCCTCCCGGTGTAGCCCGTGGCCCCGAAGACGCCGACCTGCAGATCGCTCATCGACCCCCCACCGCTGTCACCACGAACGGCCCCGCGTCAGGCTCTAGCCCAAATAGAAAAACCCGCTGGAGGAACGCTCCAGCGGGTCAGAAGGTCCGTTCGACTGCGCTGTCGGACTAGACCCTGGCGTCCCGCTGGACACACGGCCGCCTGACTCGGGGCCGCGGTCGAGAAGCGGGGCGCAGAGACATCACAACTATCGAATATACGCTGCCCCGCGGCGGTGTCAAGGCCCCTCCTCAGCGGAGGCGTTGCCGCAACGATCGCGCCCGCGGGCCATCCTGTCGAAAAGCATCGCACTGGGCGCATGAGCGCTCCGGTGGGTTGTCTTTGTCTAGGAACTGCCTGGGGGTAGCATAAAGCCCTCGCGAGGTGCCCATGTCCGAGACCTTGACGGCCCACCGCAGCCTGCCGCTCACCGACCTGTCCGAAGACGAACGGATGTTCCGCGACCAGGTCCGGCAGTTCGCCGAGGAGAGAGTCCGCCCCCTCGTCTCCAAGATGGACAAGGAGGCCCAGATCCCGCGCTCCCTGATCGACGAGTGCTTCCAGCTCGGGATCATGGGCATCGAGATCCCCGAGAAGCACGGGGGCGCGGCCGCCACCTTCTTCATGTCCGTTCTCGTGGTGGAGGAGCTGGCCCGCGTCGACGCGTCGCTGGCCGTGCTGGTGGACGTCCAGAACACCCTGGTGAACAACGCGCTGCTGCGCTGGGGGACCGAGGACCAGAAGAGCCGCTATTTCCCGAAGCTCGCCTCGAAATGGGTCGGGGCCTACGCCCTCTCCGAGGCCGGCTCCGGCTCCGACGCCTTCGCCCTCGCCTGCAGGGCCGACGACAAGGGGGACCACTTCGCCCTCAGCGGCCAGAAGCTCTGGATCACCAACGCCGCCGAGGCCGAGCTGTTCATCGTGATGGCCAACGTGGACCCGGCGAAGGGCTACAAGGGGATCACGAGCTTCCTGGTGGAGCGCGGCTTCCCCGGGTTCAAGGTCGGCAAGAAGGAGGACAAGCTCGGGATCCGGGCCTCGTCCACCTGCGAGCTGATCCTGGAGAGCTGCCGCGTCCCGAAGGAGAACGTCCTGGGCGAGGTGGGGAAGGGATACAAGATCGCCATCGAGACCCTGAACGAGGGGCGCATCGGGATCGGGGCCCAGATGGTGGGCGTGGCCCAGGGGTCGTTCGAGCACGGCCTGAGGTACTCCCAGGAGCGCCAGCAGTTCGGGCGCCCCATCGCCGACTTCCAGGCGGTCCAGTTCCTGCTCGCCGACCTGGCCACGGAGATCGAGGCCTCGCGGCTCCTGACCTACAACGCGGCCCGGATGAGGGACACCGGCGCCTCCTTCATCAAGGAGGCGGCGATGGCGAAGCTCTTTGCCTCGCGGGCCGCCGAGCACGTCACGTCGAAGGTGATCGAGGTCTACGGCGGCTACGGCTTCAGCCGGGAATACCCCGTGGAGAAGTACTTCCGCGACCAGAAGGTGGGCCAGATCTACGAGGGCACCACCCACATGCAGCTGATGGTCATCGCCAAGCAGATCCTGGGGAAGATGTGACGCGTCGCCCGACCGTCGCGTCACACCCTGAGCGAAGCGAAGGGTCTGCGTCGCCCGACCATCGCGTCACACCCTGAGCGAAGCGAAGGGTCTGGCCGTGTTCGGGAGCGGCCCTCAATAAATCAAGGGCTGATCGACCTTGTTCTCGAAGTGGAAGGTCTTCTTCCAGCCGGGCAGGACCTCGGCCTCCCGGTCGTACTCGCAGGTGATCGCGCGTCCCCCGTCGTAGGTGCTGATCTTGAAGTTGTCCCGCGTCACGTACTGCTGCAGGCCGAACTCGTTGACGCCCTGCTTGATCAACAGGTCGAGGAGCTTCTGGTCGGGGTTGGCCGCCCGGGGCAGGCGGGCGATCTCATTCATCTTGTCCGTGAGGCTGTAGTTGGCGTAGTACACGGGGCCCACGTTCCAGGCTGCGTAGGCGATGGCGGCGAACAAGGCCAGCCAGATCAGGCTCGAGAGCTTTCCCTCTCCCCTGTCGTTTCTCGTGTTCCTGTCCATCGTCTCATTCTCCATGCGGACCTCAGCGGATCAGGTGAAAGAACCGCTCCCATCGGGTTTTCCCGAAGGCGGCGAGGGTGTCACGAATCCACTCGACGATTCCCGTCCGATGATACTCCTCCCGGGAGGCTTCGTACGACCAGTAGACCAGCAGGGCCCGCCCCTTGACCTGGTCCTCCGGGAGGAACCCCCAGAATCGGCTGTCGCGGCTGTTGTCCCGGTTGTCGCCCATGACGAAGAGCTGTCCGGGAGGCACCTTGCGGGGGCCCCAGTTGTCCCGGATGCCCTCGCCGCGGAGGCCGTACTCGGGGTCGTCGCGCCTCAAGGGGGCCTCCAGGAAGTGGGTGTAGCCCTCCTGGAGCGGCTTGCCGTCGATGTAGACCACCTTGTCGCGGATCTCCACGGTCTCCCCCGGGAGGCCGATCACCCGCTTGATGAAGTCCCGGTTCGGGTCCTCGGGGAACTTGAAGACGATCACGTGGCCCCGCCGGATCGGCTTCTTCCCCAACAGCTTCGCCTCAGAGGGCGCCAGCGACGGGGAGTAGACCATCTTGTTCACGAGCAGGTGGTCCCCGATCAGGAGGTTGGTCTCCATGGAGCCTGTGGGGATCTTGAAGGCCTGGACCACGAAGGTGCGGATGAACAGGGCCAGGATCACCGCCACCGCGATGGACTCGAGGTATTCCCGGAAGACGGACTTCTTGTGCGCGGGCGCGGCCCCTGGGGCTTTCTCGGCCATGGGGCCATATTGTAGCGGAGGAGGCCGCCGGAAGCGCGGGGCCGCCCTACTCGTCCACCCGCAGCACGGCCAGGAAGGCCTCCTGCGGGATGTCCACCTGGAGTGTCGGCAATTCGGGGGGGTACGGTGCTCGACGACACCCCCCCGCGCGCTTCGCGCTCCCCCCCAAGTCGCTCGCCGCGCGAGTGAATCGCGCGCTCGCTGCTTGCATCAACGATTCATGAAGCCCGTGCTGTCCCTACTCGTCCACCCGCAGCACGGCCAGGAAGGCCTCCTGCGGGATGTCCACCTGCCCCACGCGCTTCATGCGCTTCTTGCCTTCCTTTTGCTTCTCCAGGAGCTTCCGCTTGCGGGTGATGTCGCCGCCGTAGCACTTCGCGAGCACGTTCTTGCGCAGGGGCTTGACCGTCTCCCGGGCGATGACCCGCGAGCCGATGGCGGCCTGGATCGCTACCTCGAACATCTGCCGCGGGATAATGGCGCGCATCTTCTCCACCAGGGACTTGCCGCGGGCGTAGGCCATGTCCCTGTGGACGATCAGGGAGAGCGCGTCCACGGGCTCGCCGTTCACCAGCACGTCCAGCTTCACGAGGGGCGAGGCCCAGTAGCCGGTGATCTGGTAGTCCAGCGAGGCGTAGCCCTTGGAGGCCGACTTCAAGCGGTCGTAGAAGTCCATCAGGATCTCGTTGAGGGGGAGCTCGTAGGTGATCATCACCCGCTTGGTGGTGATGTAGTCGAGGCCCTTCTGGACGCCGCGCTTCTCCTGGCACAGCTTGAGGATCGGCCCCACGAACTCGTCGCCGCTGAGGATCGTCGCGGTGATGATGGGCTCCTCGATGGTCTCGATGGACCCGGGGTCGGGGAGCCGGGCCGGGGAGTCCACTTCCAGGAGCTCGCCGTTCGTCTTCTTGACCCGGTAGCGCACCGAGGGCGCGGTGATCAGCAGCTCCAGGTTGAACTCGCGCTCGAGGCGCTCCACCACGATCTCCATGTGGAGCAGGCCCAGGAACCCGCAGCGGAAGCCGAAGCCGAGCGCCGTCGAGGTCTCCGGCTCGTAGAAGAACGACGAGTCGTTGAGCCTCAGCTTCTCCAGGGCGTCGCGCAGCTCCGCGTACTGGTCCGCGTCCACGGGGTAGAGCCCCGCGAACACCATCGGCTTGATCTCCTTGAATCCCGGGAGAGGCTCGGGGGCGGGCTGCCGCGCGTCGGTCAGGGTGTCTCCGATCGCGACGTCCGAGACCGTCTTGATCCCCGCGATCACGAAGCCGACCTCGCCGGCGCGAAGCTCGTCCACCAGCACCGGCTTCGGCGTGAAGACCCCGAGCTGCTCCACCTCGTGGATCCCCCCGGAGGCCATGAGCTTCACCTTCACCCCCGGCCGGAGCCCTCCATCCACGACGTGGACCAGGATCACGACGCCCCGGTACTGGTCGAACCAGGAGTCGAAGACCAGGGCCCGCAGCGTCGCCGCCGGGTCGCCCTGGGGAGGC
>Ga0210377_10003682_pt1 | contig 13132 bp, 12 predicted proteins | sample PLM4_65_b1redo_FD_155480 | JGI IMG/M metagenome (GOLD analysis project Ga0210377, IMG submission 155480) | Groundwater sediment microbial communities from an aquifer in East River, Colorado, USA - PLM4_65_b1 redo | ecosystem: Environmental > Terrestrial > Soil > Riparian zone | place: USA: East... | reverse complement strand
CGAATCCCGCCGGTCCCATCCCGGCGATCAGCACGCGCTTGCCGCTCGCCGGCCTGGGATACGGCAATCGGATGTTGAGCGGGTTCCAGCGCGTGAGCAGCGAGTAGATCTCGAAGCCCCACGGCAGCTCGAGCACGTCCTTCAACGTGCGGGTCTCCGCCTGCGGGATGTCGACCGGCTCCTGCTTCTGGTAGATGCACGACTTCATGCAGTCGTTGCAGATGCGGTGCCCGGTCGCCGCCACCATCGGGTTGTCCACGACGATGATGGCGAGGGCGCCGATTGCGCAGCCCTCGGCTTTCGCCTGGTGGAACTCGGAAATCTTCTCCTCGAGCGGGCAGCCGGCCAGAGTCACGCCGAACGCGCTGTGCTTGAAGGAGGCCGCGCCCCGTCCCGCCGCACCCTTCTCCAGCAGGCCCTTGGAGCACGAATCCTTGCCCTGCTCGTGGCACCAGATGCAGTAATTCGCTTCGTCCAGCGCCCGCACAAGATCGGCACCAGGGTCGGTCAGCTTGAACCCGTCGCGCCGCCGCAACTGGTGCTGCTCCAGCCGGTGGCTCCGGTAGCCGCCGGATTCATCCGTAGCCACCGGTATCAGCCGCTGCGGGTCGAGCTTGGCCGGCGCCTTGAACAGCACCCCCCCCCGGCTGTGTTTCCGGCCCTCCTCCGTATGCGCGGCCCACGCCGCGTAGCGCAGCGCGCATTCGAGTCGCCCCGCATGCGCCGATTCGTCCTTCTGCCATTCCGTGACGTGCCGCGCGAAGGCGAGTTCGGTGAAGGGCTCGCCGAACGCCTGCGCGAGCTCGCGCTCGAGCGCGAGGCCGTCGAAGCCCGCCGCTTCATGCGGCGGGTAGCGGTGCATCGCCCGGCGCTGCACGAATTGCCGCTTGAGCGGGTAGAGCGGCGCCAGCACGTGATGCCGGGCCGCGAGCGCCTGGACCTCCGTTTCGATTTCGAACAGGCGCGCGATGAACCGCTCCAGGTGTGGCGCCAGCGCGAGCAGAAGCTCGGATTCCTGCTTCGACGCCAGTGCCGCGGGATCGGCGCGCGCGCGCGCGAGCTGCTCGTGAAGCGCGGCGTCGTTTCCCTTCAGCACGGCCAGAAAGCGCCGGTCGAGCTTGACCAGCCCTTCGCGCCGGTACAGCTCGTCGAAGGTGCAGTCGAAGCCGAGTGTTCGAATGGTGCTCGAAGCCAAGTGCGCGCGGCGCCTCGATGAAAAATGAAAAATTATATCAATCGCCGGGCCGCCGCTTCATAACCTGGCGTTCTGATCATATGCGCTGGCGCCACCCGCAGCGGCGGCGGGCACCGGCGCCGCCATCCGGGCGACGGCGCATGTTGTGCAATAATGCGGATTCGGAAAACGGCGAGACGCAACGCCCATGCTTGACGTGCGCATGTCCCAGGCCAGGCGCGTGCTGCTGTGGCTGATGCTGGCCGTGCTTGCCGCGCTCCTCGTCTACTTCGGGTTCCGGGGCTACTTCAGCCCGGAACTCCTGTTCAACTTCGCGAATTCCTTCTCGTGCTGAGCGCGCGGCCGGTGAAGCGGCCGCTCATGCCGTCCGCGCCCCGAGGCTGCGCTCGGCGGCGAGGACGGTATTGGCGATGACCATGGCGACCGTCATGGGCCCCACGCCTCCGGGCACCGGCGTGATGCACCCGGCGACTGCGCGCGCCGCCGCGAAGTCTACGTCGCCGGCGAGCCTGCCGTCGGGCAAGCGGTTGATGCCGACGTCGATGACGGCGGCGCCGGGCTGCACCATGTCACCGGTAATGAGCCCGGCCCGGCCGGTTGCGGCCACCAGGATGTCGGCGCGGCGCGTATGCTCCGCGAGGTCGCGGGTCCGGCTGTGGCAGATCGTCACGGTCGCCCCGCGCGCCATCAGCATCAGCGCCATCGGCTTGCCGACGATCGCGCTGCGTCCCACCACCACTGCATCGCGACCGTCCATGACGATACCCGCTCGCTCGAGCAGCACGATCACGCCGCGCGGCGTGCACGGCTCGAACCCCGGGCGACCGGCTACCAGCGCGCCGAGGCTCGCCCAGGTCAACCCGTCGACGTCCTTCGCCGGAGTGATGGACTGCAGGATCCGGCCGGCGTCGAGAGCCCCCGGCAATGGCAATTGCAGCAGGATGCCGTGCACGCGCGCGTTGCGGTTAAGGCTCTCCAGCGCCGCGAGCAGCGCCGCCTGCGAGCAGCCGGCTTCGAGGTGCTGCACTTCGGAATCGATGCCCACCTCGTTGCAGGCGCGCACCTTGTTGCGCAGGTAGATGCGCGAGGCGGGATGATCGCCGACCTGGATCGCGACGAGCCGGGGCCGGACCTCGAGCCGGGCCAGCGCCGCGACGCGCTCTTTCAACTCGGCGTAGATGTCCCGGGCGGCCGCCACCCCGTCGATGACCCTGGCAGGGCTTCCTGCTGCTCCTGGCGAAGTCATCTCAGCGGTTGGCGGGTTCCCGAGGCGCCGCCGCGGGCGCAGCCTCCAGCACTTGGAAGAATATCTCGTCCTGCCTGATCATGCCGAGCTCGCTCCGCGCCCGTTCCTCGATCGCGTCCAGGCCGACCTTGAGATCGCGCACCTCGGCCTCGAGCGCGCTGTTGCGCGCCTGCAGCTGGCGGTTCGCCTCGCGTTGCGCGCGAATCTGCTGGTCCACCTCCCACACCCTGAACCAGCTTCCCTTGCCCAGCCACAACGGATACTGGATCAGCACGATCAGGGCGGCGAGGGTCAGCGTCAGCACTTTCATCGGGTGAACGGCTGTTCACCGAAGTTGATAGAACGCTCCGCGGCCCGGGTAGCTCGCGGTCTCTCCCAGGTCCTCCTCGATGCGCAGCAGCTGGTTGTACTTTGCGAGCCGGTCCGAGCGCGCCAGCGAGCCGGTCTTGATCTGCAGCGCGTTCGATGCCACGGCGATATCGGCGATGGTCGTGTCCTCGGTCTCGCCGGATCGGTTCGAAACCACCTATGTATAGCCGGCGCGCTTCGCCATCTCGATCGCCGCGAAGGTCTCGGTCAGCGTGCCGATCTGGTTGACCTTGATCAGGATCGAGTTCGCCACACCCTTTTCGATGCCCTGCCGCAGGAACCGGGTGTTGGTCACGAAGAGGTCGTCCCCGACCAGCTGCACCTTCTTGCCGAGACGCTTGGTCAGCAGCTTCCAACCATCCCAATCGTCCTCCGCCATCCCGTCCTCGATGCTGATGATCGGATACTTTTCCACCCACGCCGCGAGGTAGTCAACGAACTGCGCTGAACTCATGGCGAGCCCCTCCGCCGCCAGGGTGTACTCGCCGTCTTCGAAGAACGCCGAGCTCGCGCAGTCGAGCGCCAGCGCGACCTGATCGGCCGGCTGGTAGCCGGCGGCCTCGATCGCTTCGAGGATGGTCTTGATCGCAGCTTCGTGCTTGGGCAGGCGCGGCGCGAATCCCCCTTCGTCGCCCACCGCGGTCGAGAGTCCGCGATCGACGAGGAGCTTCCTCAACGCGTGAAACACTTCGGCGCCGCAGCGCAGCGCTTCGCGGAAGGACGTGAATCCCACCGGCACGATCATGAATTCCTGCATGTCGAGACTGTTGTCGGCGTGGGCGCCGCCGTTGATCACGTTCATCATCGGCACCGGCATCGCCATGGCCCCGGCCCCGCCCAGGTAGCGGTGCAGCGGCAGGCCCGACTCCTCGGCCGCGGCCTTGGCCACAGCCAGCGACACGGCGAGCACGGCGTTGGCGCCGAGGCGCGACTTGTTCTCGGTGCCGTCGAGATCGATCAACGCCTTGTCCACGAAGCTCTGCTCGGTTGCGTCGACCCCGATGACCGCCTCGCAGATCTCGGTGTTGATGTTTTCCACCGCCTTCAGCACGCCCTTGCCGCCGTAGCGCTTGGCGTCGCCGTCACGCAGCTCGACGGCCTCCCGGCTGCCGGTGGAGGCCCCCGAAGGCACCGCCGCGCGGCCCATTACGCCGGACTCGAGCAGCACGTCCGCCTCGACGGTCGGCTGCCCGCGTGAATCCAGAATTTCCCTCGCAATGACGTCAACGATCGCACTCATTGTTGTTCCTGTCGTAATCCCGGGTTGAAGTCCAATGATTGAAACGGCGCTAGAGCATGTCCTCGGCGAACCCGCGCTGCTTGACCATGGCATCGAGCGCCTGCAGGGTGACGAGCAGCGGCTTCATCAGCTTGAGCGGCCAGGCATTCGGACCGTCGGACAGCGCCTTCTCCGGGTTGGGGTGGGTCTCCATGAACAGTCCTGCGATCCCGCTCGCCACCGCTGCGCGCGCCAGCACCGGCACGAACTCGCGCTGGCCGCCGCTCGCCGTTCCCTGGCCGCCGGGGAGCTGCACCGAGTGCGTGGCGTCGAACACCACGGGGCAGCCGGTTTCGCGCATGATCTTCAGCGAGCGCATGTCGGAGACCAGGTTGTTGTAGCCGAACGAGACTCCGCGCTCGCACACCAGGATGTTGTTCCGCCCGCTCGCCGCCTTCGCCTTATCCACCACGTTGCGCATGTCGCCGGGGGCGAGGAACTGGCCCTTCTTGATGTTGACCGGCTTGCCGGCTGCAGCCACCGCGCAGATGAAATCAGTTTGCCGGCACAGGAAGGCGGGGGTCTGCAGCACGTCCACTGCCGCCGCCACTGCGGCAATCTCCTCGATCTCATGCACGTCGGTCAGGACCGGCACTTTGAGTGTCCTCCTGACTTCATCCAGAATCTCAAGACCTTTATCCATCCCCAAGCCACGAAAGGAGTTTATGGACGTCCGGTTGGCCTTATCGAAGGACGACTTGTAGATGAATGGCAGCCCCAGGCTGGCGCACATTTCCTGCAGTTCCGCCGCCGTATCCAGGGCCAGGTTGCGGGACTCAACCACGCACGGGCCCGCAATCAAGAACAGGGGTTGATCGAGCCCGGCCTTGAAGCCACACAACTCCATGACATCGCGCGCGCGTCGTGCGTCGCGCTGCGGCGACGGCGCCGGTTGCGATCGTCGCGGGCGGGAAGTCACCTTGGCAGTCCTCAGGCGATGCTTTTCAAGCGCCCGGCGTCCCCCGGTTTCCCGGCCGCGTGGTCCGGCTGCGCGTAGCTCAGCGCCGCCTGGACGAACGCCTTGAACAGCGGGTGGCCGTGACGGGGGGTGGAGGTGAACTCCGGATGGAACTGACAGCCGACGAACCACGGGTGGGCGGGCAGCTCGATCATCTCGCACAGCTTGTCTTTGGCCGATGTCCCGCTCACCTTCAGCCCCGCCGTCTTCAACCGCGGCAGGTAGTGATTGTTGACCTCGTAGCGATGGCGGTGCCGCTCCATGATGCGGTCCTGACCGTAGATCTGGCGCGCCACGGAATCCGGCTCGAGCACGCACTCCTGGCCGCCGAGGCGCATCGTGCCCCCGAGATCCGAATGGGCGTCGCGCTGCTCGACGCGGCCGTCGCGGTCCTGCCACTCGGTGATCAGGGCGATCACCGGGTGCGGCGTGTCGGGATCGAATTCAGTGCTGTGGGCGCCCGCGAGTCCCGCCATGTTGCGGGCATATTCGATCACGGCGAGCTGCATGCCAAGGCAAATGCCGAGATACGGCACTCCGCCCTCGCGCGCAAAGCGGATCGCCTTGATCTTCCCCTCCACGCCACGCTTGCCAAAGCCACCCGGCACCAGGATTGCGTCCATGTTCTGCAGGCTGGCGGTGCCGTTCTTCTCGATGCTTTCCGAATCCACATAATGAATCTTGACCCTGGCCCCGGTGTGGATGCCGGCGTGGATCAGAGCCTCGGTCAGTGACTTGTAGGACTCGGTGAGGTCGACGTACTTGCCCACCAGGGCGATGCTGACCGTGCGCTGGGGATGCTCCAGCTTGTGGACCAGTCCCTCCCAGCTCGAGAGATTGGCGGGCGGCGCGTTGAGTCCCAGCTTGCGGCACACGATGTCGTCCAGCTTCTGCGTGTGCAGCATGGCGGGGATCTTGTAGATGCTGTCGACGTCCACGGCTGAAATGACCGCTTCCATCGCGACGTTGGTGAAGAGAGCAATCTTCCGGCGCTCGTCGTCCGGAATCGGGCGGTCGGCGCGGCCCAGCAGCACGTCGGGCTGGATCCCGATCTCGCGCAGCTCCTTCACCGAGTGCTGGGTGGGTTTGGTCTTGATCTCGCCCGCCGCGGCGACGTAGGGCACCAGCGTCAGGTGGATGAAGCAGCAATTCTCGCGTCCCAGTTCGATCCCCATCTGGCGGATCGCTTCCAGGAACGGCAGCGACTCGATGTCGCCCACCGTGCCGCCGATCTCGACGATGGCCACTTGCGCTTCCCCCGCCCCGCGGCGGATGAAGTGCTTGATCTCGTCCGTGATATGGGGAATGACCTGAACGGTGCCGCCGAGGTAGTCGCCCCGGCGCTCCTTCTTGATCACGCTCTCATAGATCTGGCCGGCGGTGAAGTTGTTGCGCTTCGACATCTTGGCGTGCAGAAAGCGCTCGTAATGCCCGAGATCGAGGTCGGTCTCGGCCCCGTCCTCGGTGACGAAGACCTCACCGTGCTGGAACGGGCTCATGGTCCCCGGGTCCACGTTTAGATAGGGATCCAGCTTGACCATCGAGATCTTGAGGCCGCGGGACTCGAGGATGGCGGCCAGAGAGGCGGCGGCGATGCCTTTGCCCAGAGAGGAAACTACCCCACCCGTGACAAAGATGAATTTTGTGGTCATCGCATCAGCCAGCGTTTTCCTATTTTATCCAAAAACAGCGCCGCGTCCAACGAATTGGACCGGCGAGCGCGAAATTTGCGAGTGCTTCAGGTCGCTGACGGTGCCGGACCGGCCTCCCTCGCCAGGTAGAGCCACGTTTCCACCACGGTATCGGGATTGAGCGACAGACTCTCGATGCCCTCGTCCACCAGCCACCGCGCCAGATCCGGGTGATCGGAAGGCCCCTGCCCGCAAATGCCGACGTATTTGCCCGCTTTCCGGCACGCCTGGATCGCGAGGTGCAGCATGTGCTTGACGGCCGGATCGCGCTCGTCGAACTGCGCCGCGACGATGCTGGAATCCCGGTCGAGCCCCAGGGTGAGCTGCGTCATGTCGTTGGAACCAATGGAGAAGCCGTCGAAATGCTCGAGAAAGAGATCGGCCAGGATCGCATTGGAGGGGATTTCGCACATCATGATGATGCGCAGTCCACTCTCGCCGCGCCTGAGCCCATTCTCGGCCAGCAGAGCCACCACCCGTTTCGCTTCGTCCACGGTGCGGACGAAGGGCACCATGATCTCCACGTTGGTCAGGCCCATCTCGTCGCGCACTATCTTGAGCGCGCGGCACTCAAGCTTGAAGCAATCTCGGAACGAAGGATCGACATAGCGCCCGGCGCCGCGGAAACCGAGCATCGGGTTCTCCTCCCGCGGCTCGTAGCGCGCGCCGCCGGTCAGGCTCGAGTACTCGTTCGACTTGAAGTCGGACAGCCGCACGATGACCGGCTTGGGCCAGAACGCCGCGGCGAGCGTCGCCACGCCCTCCGCCAGCTTGTCCACGTAGAACGTCACCGGGTCGGGGTAGCCGGCGCTGTGCTCCTCGACCGCGAGCTTGAGATCCGGCGCGAGATCGGGGTAGGCGAGTATCGCCCTCGGGTGCACCCCGATCATACGCGCGATGATGAATTCGAGCCGGGCGAGCCCCACGCCCTCGTTGGGCAGCCGCTGGAATTCGAAGGCGAGCTCGGGATTGCCGACGTTCATGGTGATCTTCACCGGCGCCCTGGGCATGCTCTTCAACGAAAGATCCTGTACCTCGGCTTCGAGGATGCCGCGGTAGACGAACCCGGTATCGCCCTCGGCGCAGGACACGGTGACCGGGCGCCCGTCTTTCAGCACCTGGGTGGCGTCACCGCAGCCCACCACCGCCGGGATGCCGAGCTCGCGCGCGATGATGGCGGCGTGGCAGGTACGCCCGCCGCGGTTGGTGACGATCGCCGCCGCGCGCTTCATCACCGGCTCCCAGTCGGGATCGGTCATGTCCGTCACCAGCACGTCGCCTTCGCGCACGCTCGACATCTCGGCGGCCTTGCTGATCACGCGCACGGCGCCGCTGCCGATCTTCTGGCCGATGGCCCTGCCGGTCGCGAGCACTTCGGAGCGCTGCTTCAACCGGTAGCGGCGCAGCGTGTCGAGCTTCTCCGTCGCCTTTACGGTCTCGGGACGCGCCTGCAGTATGTAGAGCCTGCCGTCGATGCCGTCCTTGCCCCACTCGATGTCCATCGGCCGCCGGTAATGGTCCTCGATGATCAACGCGTACCGCGCCAGCTCCTCCACTTCGGCGTCGTTGATCGAGAAGCGGCGCCGCTCCGGCTCCGGCACCTCGACCGTCGAGACCGACCGTCCCGCTTGCAGCGCGTCGGCGTACACCATCTTCACCGCCTTCGAGCCCAGTCCGCGGCGCAGGATCGCCCGCCTTCCCTCGCGCAGGGCGCGCTTGTAGACATAGAACTCATCCGGGTTGACCTTGCCCTGCACCACGGTCTCGCCGAGCCCGTAGGCGGAGGTGATCAGCACGACCTGGTCGAAGCCCGATTCCGTGTCGAGCGTGAACATCACACCGCTCGCTCCGAGGTCGCTGCGCACCATGCGCTGAATGCCCGCCGACAGGGCCACCTCCCCATGCGAGTAGCCCTTGTGGACGCGGTACGCGATGGCACGGTCGTTGTAGAGCGAGGCGAAAACCTGCCTGATGGCCGCGTAGAGATTCTCCAGTCCGTGCACGTTGAGGAAGGTCTCCTGCTGGCCGGCGAAAGAGGCATCCGGAAGGTCCTCGGCCGTCGCCGACGACCGCACCGCGAACGTGGCGTCCGCCCCGACGCCATCCGCCAGCCTGCAATAGGCATCCGAGATGTCACGTTGCAGCCGCTGGGGGATGTCCTGCGCCAGGATCCAACCCCGGATCTCCGCGCCGGCCCGCGCCAGCGCCGTGACGTCGGCGACGTCCAGCTCTTGCAGGCGCCCCGCTACGCGCCGGTCGAGCCCGCCCTGCGCCAGAAACTCGCGATACGCGCGTGCCGTGGTGGCAAATCCGCCCGGAACCCGCACACCGGCGCCACCGAGCTGGCTGATCATCTCGCCGAGCGAAGCGTTCTTGCCGCCGACGTCGGCAACGTCCTTCATGCGCAAGGTCGCGAAATCGAGGACCTGGCTGGCGTCGTTCATGGCTGCCGTCGCGGATTTCATTTGTGCATCGCGGCAAAAGAAGTTATTTTACCGACAAAACACGCTTCAGGCAGCGCCGATGGCGCGACCACGCACCGCATTTTTCGTATCCGACCGCACCGGCATCACTGCGGAGATGCTCGGCCACAGCCTGCTCACGCAGTTCGACGCCGTGCGCTTCAACGAGGTGACGCTGCCGTTCGTCGATACCGTGGAGAAGGCGCGCGCAGTCGTGGAAAGGATCAACCGGCAGGGCGCCATCGATGGAGAACGGCCCATCGTCATCAGCACCCTGGCCCGCACCGAAATCGCGCAAGTACTGGGCGAGGCCCATGCGCTGTTCCTCGACTGCTTCGAGATCTTCATCTCGCCGCTTGAACGCGAGCTCGGGCTGCGGGCCTCGCACATTATCGGGCGCTCGCACAGCATTTCCGATCTCGTCAACTACCATCACCGCATCGAGGCGGTGAACTACACCCTGGCGCACGATGACGGGGTCTCGAACCGCGACTTGCCCGACGCGGACGTCATCCTGGTCGGCGTCTCGCGTTGCGGCAAGACACCGACCTGCCTCTACCTCTCGATGCAGTTCGGCATCCGTGCGGCCAACTATCCCCTGATCCCGGAGGACTTCAGCAGCATGCGGCTGCCGGCGCACTTGCGGCCCCTGCGGGCGAAGCTCTACGGCCTCACCATCAAGCCCGTTCGGCTGCAACAGATCCGCAACGAGCGCCGGCCCGGCAGCCAGTACGCCATGCTCGCCAACTGCGAGTTCGAGGTGCGCGAAGCAGAGGCGCTGATGCGGCAGGAAGGGATTCCCTACCTCGACGCCACCAGCAAATCGGTCGAGGAGCTCGCCACCACCATCCTGCAGGAGGCGAAGCTGGAGCGGCGCATCTACTAAACCCGTGAGTCGTGATGGGTGATTCGTGATTTGATGACGTATTCGAACTGCGGTTACACCCGGCTTGAAGCAAACGACTCACGAATCACGATTCACGAATCACGCCTTTGGCTCTTAGCTGCCGCACGCGCTCGAACAGGCACACGGCGGCCGCTGCGGCGACGTTGAGCGACTCGGACTTGCCCGGCATCGGGATCGAAACCACTGATTCCGCTGCCTCGAGCAGCCCGGCGCTGAGCCCCGCGCCCTCGTTTCCGAACACGAACCCGAGCGTGCCCGTCAGATCGGTATCGAATACGGTCTGTGGCGCCCGTGCGCGCGTCGCGATGAACCGGCCCGGGAAATCCCGTGCAGCGGCGTGCAGGTCCGTCTGCTCGTAGATGCTCAGCACGAAATGCGCTCCCATGCCTGCGCGCAGCACGCGCGGCGACCACGCTTGCACCGAGCCCTTCGATAGCAGCACGTGCCTCACGCCCGCCGCCGCGCAGGAGCGCAGGATCGAGCCGAGGTTCCCGGGGTCCTGGAGGTCTTCCAGCATCACGCAAGCATCCATGTCCTGCGGCACCGACCGCGGACCAGGCGTATCCACCACGCTCAGGATGCCGGTCGGCGTCGCCACTGAGGACAGCCCGCCGAACAGCGCATCGCCGAGCTCGAAGATTTCCACCCCTTTCATGGCATCGAGCAGCGTTTGTACTTCCGCGTTCCCGAGCCCGCTGCGGCTGACCGCAATTCTCCGCGGCAGCCCGACGTGCTCGAGGTAGGCAGCGGCCAGGTGCACGCCGTCAAGCACCGAAAATCCCGTCTTCCGGCGTTCCTGCGACGACTGCACGAGCTTGCGCAGCGCCTGGTAGTGCGGATTGGCGGCGGAGGTGACCTGCTTCATGGCATTGGGAGTTTGGCGGCCCTAAGTCCGACAAACTCCTAGGGCGAGCAGCACGCGCACCGGCGCGAAGCTGCGCCGGTGCGCGGCGCAGACGCCGTGCTCGCGCAGCGCCGCCAGGTGCGCCTTCGTGGGATAGCCCTTGTGGCGGTCGAAACCGTACTGAGGATGCCGGCCATGCAGCGCCAGCATCTCCTCGTCGCGCGTCACCTTTGCAAGTATCGAAGCCGCAGAGATGACTGCGACGGTGGCGTCGCCCCTCACGACCGCCTGCACCGGGACGCTCAACCGCGGCCGGTGCAGCCCGTCGACCAGCACTTCGTGCGGTGTCACCGCCAGCCCCTCCACTGCGCGGCGCATGGCGAGCAGGCTCGCCTGCAGGATATTGAGCGCGTCGATTTCCTCCACACTCGCGCTCGCCACTGACCACGCGATGGCGCGGGAGCGTATCTCCTGCGCCAGCGTCCGGCGCTGGCGCGGTGTGAGCTGCTTGGAGTCGGCGAGACCTTGGATGAAACGCGCCGGATCGAGAATGACGGCGGCGGCATAGACCGGGCCCGCGAGCGGTCCCCTGCCCGCCTCGTCCACGCCGCAGATAAGAGCCTCTAACATGATGAAACGCGCGTGCGTCGCGAGCCAGAATTGGCGATAGCGCGAAGCAAGGCGCAGCCAATATTCGCTATATTGGCAAGCCTTGCGACAAAGCTAGCGGCGATTCTGGCCGCGACCCCTTGTGGGCTGGCACGGTTTTGGCTCAAGGCTCCACCCTCTTAATTCCTGGACGCGAGTCTCGCAACAGGAGCGGTCGCTCGTCTCGCCAAAACCGTGCCAGCGCAGCGTGTGTTTCATTGTGTTGGAGGCTCTTAGCATCATGGCGCTGCGCCGGTCCGAATCAGAGGTATCAGGGCCGCGGCGATGCGCTCGGCGCTGTCCTGCCGCAGCTCCCGCGCCAGGGCGGCGAAGCGCGTCTCGAGGCGGGAGCGCACCGTGCCGTCGAACAGCAGATTGAGCACCGCTTGCGACAAGTTCTCGGGTGTCGCTTCGTCCTGCAGGAACTCCGGCACGATGAATTCCCCCGCCAGGATGTTGGGCAAGCCGACGTACGGGAGATAGCCGCGATTGCGCATCATCCACCACGACAGGCGCGGCATCCGGTAGGCAATCACCACGGGCCGGCCGAGCAGCGCCGCCTCTAGAGTCGCCGTGCCGGAAGCGGCCAGCACCACGTCCGCCGCCGCCATGGCATCGTGCGCATGCCCGAACAGCACGGTCAGGTTCAATGCGCCGCCCTGCCGCCGATAGAGCGCGGCCTCGAACAGGTCTCGCGTCGGCCGGCTGACCAACGGGACCAGGAATTGCGCATCGGGCGCGCTGGCGGCGATCAGCGCGGCGGTCTCAAGGAACAGGTCGGCCATCTGTGCGAGCTCGCTCTCCCTGCTGCCGGGCAGCAGCGCAATGACCTTGGCGCCAGCCGGCAGCCGCAGCTGTTCGCGCATTGCGGCGCGGCCGGGAACCTCTGCCAGCATCTCCGCGAGAGGGTGGCCGGTGTAGGTGGCCGGCACGCCGCCCTGCTCGAGAAGCGGCTGCTCGAATGGAAACAGCACCAGCATCCTCGACACCGCGCTCCGGATCTTGCCGATGCGATTGCCGCGCCACGCCCAGATCGAAGGGCTCACGAAATGCGCGGTGGGGATGCCGGCCGACTTCAACTTCACCTCCAGGCCGAGATTGAAGTCCGGCGCATCCACGCCCACGAACAGCGCGGGCGGGTGCTCCAGGAAGTGCGCGGCGAGCCGCCGCCGGATGCCGAGGATTTCGAGGAAATGGCGCAGCACCTCGACGTATCCGCGCACCGCCAGCTTTTCCATGGGAACCAGCACGTCCATCCCCGCGGCCTGCATGCGCGGCCCGCCGATGCCCGTGAAGCGCGCATGCGGCAGGCGTCCGCGCAGAGCCTTGATGAGATGAGCGCCGAGCAGGTCTCCCGACGCCTCGCCCGCGACCACGCCGATGGTGAGCGGCGCCTGGGTCATAAGAGTCCCTAACATGATGAAACGCGCGATGCGCTGGCACGATTTTGGCTCAGGGCGCGAAGCAAGGCCCGCCGCTTAGACCGACTAAGCAAGGGACTTGCGCCAAAGCCATGGGCCAAAACTCGTGCCA
>Ga0210377_10003681_pt1 | contig 13132 bp, 15 predicted proteins | sample PLM4_65_b1redo_FD_155480 | JGI IMG/M metagenome (GOLD analysis project Ga0210377, IMG submission 155480) | Groundwater sediment microbial communities from an aquifer in East River, Colorado, USA - PLM4_65_b1 redo | ecosystem: Environmental > Terrestrial > Soil > Riparian zone | place: USA: East... | reverse complement strand
AACCATCTCCTCGCCGCTCCCCGGGAACAGCGTCTCGACCAGCGCGCTGCCGCCGGCAGTCAGGCGATATTCCACCTTGACCTTCTCCCCTTCTTTCCCCTTGTCCGATGTCCCTTACCATGTGCCGACCAGCTCCTTCATCCGTTCGAACTCTCTGGAGCCGGTGTACGGAGCGGACTGGAGACTTACAAAGGGGTCTGCCCTTGACATGAGACAATCTGAACCAACAAAAACGCCGCAAGGTCCTTTACAACAAGGCTTCACTGCGTTCTTTTAAAAGAACTGAGGGTGTTCTTTCTCTAAGAACCTAATCGGCTTTCCGCGCGACCAGCTTCAGAAGCGCTTGGGCTGCGGCGGTCGACGATGCGGGATTCTGCCCAGTAATGAGAAGACCATCGACGATCACAAAGCTCTCCCAATCGGCCGCCTTCTCGTAGAGGCCGCCCAGTCTCTTCAGCTCTTCTTCGACAAGAAACGGCACAACATCAGTGAGGTGGACAGCTTCCTCTTCAGTGTTGGCAAAACCCGTCACGCGCTTACCCTTCACAATCGGAGCGCCCTTGTACATCACCCGATGGAGCACGGCCGGCGCGTGGCAGACCGCAGCCACCGGCTTGCCGGAATTGTAAAAAGACTCAATCAAGGCGATGGAATCGGGGTTGTCGACGAGGTCCCACATGGGGCCGTGGCCGCCCGGGTAGAATATCGTGTCGAAATCTTCCGCCTTCATGTCGGCAAGCCTGACCGTCTGGGCAAGCGCCTCTTGCGCCGCCTGGTCCTGCTTGAACCGCGTCATCGCAGGGGTCTGATTTTCCGGCAAATCGCTCTTTGGATCGATCGGGGGCTGCCCGCCTTTCGGTGAGGCCAGCGTCAGCTCGACACCGGCGTCCCTGAACACAAAGTAAGGGGCCGCGAATTCCTCAAGCCAGAAGCCGGTCTTGCGGCCAGTGTTGCCCAGTTGATCGTGGGATGTCAGTACCATAAGTATTCTCATGCTTTCTCCTTTGCTTGATAGATCCGAGGCAGATTCAGCCCGGATGCGTTGACGATGCTTTCGGCGCGCCTGAAGCAGGGCATTAATCTCCCTGTTTGAAACGAACAATGGCCGACGGGTCGCCGCTGTTCCCCCTTCGGGCTGGAACGTTTCTCCTTTCGATGTTTTCTCCATTGACCGATTGCGCCAGGAGTATGCTGTCCCCCGAATTCCAACGTTTTTATTGAAGTCGCTTGAGCCAGCGTTCAAAGCGGATTGAGCCGATGCGCGCGTTATCGCCGGGGGTGAGACTTTGATCGTTCAACTCTGTGCCGAAGTAGCGTGCATGGACGTCTGTGATCACCGTCCGTGCGTCTCGGCTTGCGCTTAAGAATCGTCGGACGAGTTCGTCAAGACGTATCGGTTCCGGACCTGCCAACTCGATCGTGCCGTTCAAGGGTTCCTCGACTGCGACGTCAGCCAGAGCGGCAGCGACGTCATCCGACATGACGGGCTGCACAAGGGCAGGTGGCAACCGAACCGTCTGCCCCTCGGTGGCCGATTGGGCGATGGCGCTCACGAACTCGAAGAACTGTGTTGAGCGGAGGATCGTATAGGGAATCTTGGATGCCTTGATCAGGTTTTCTTGGGCCATCTTTGCGCGGAGGTAACCACTCGCAGGCAGTCGATCTGTGCCAACAACCGACAGCGCAACGTGATGTCCCACGCCAGCGGCTGCTTCCGCGGCAAGGAGGTTACGCCCTGACGTCTCGAAGAATTCCAAAACTGCCTTGTCCTCGAACGAAGGCGAGTTCGCCACGTCGATGACGACCTGAGCGCCTGTAAGCGCTTCATCCAATCCCTCACCCGTGAGGGTGTTGACGCCCGAAGAGGGAGACGCCGCCACGACCTCATGTCCATGCTGACGAAGGTTGTTCACGAGTTTTGTTCCTATGAGCCCGCTGCCGCCAATAACTACGATCTTCATACGTGACCCCTTTCTGTAGTCGCACGCAATTCGTACGAGTGTTCAAGTACACTTCTCACTCGGATTTCATTCATCGGTAACGATAACGGGAGCAAGCGGGAAAGTCGCACCCCCGTCACTTCACTGGCACTAGCGGCGGAACGCCCTTGTTCTTAATTAAGAAGACGAGGAATTTTGCTGGTTTCGTACTGCTTGCGTTCCGCCCGACGACATGTACATCGTTGGGGCCTTCATAAAAGGTCTGCCCTGGTGTCAGCGTGATTTCTTTTCCGCCCTTCAGTTGCATCACCACGGAGCCTTCCAGCACGTAAAGAAACGCATGCGCATTGTGTCGATGGATAGGGTCCGACCCGCCGGGCGCATACTCCACTGTTATCACCAGACCTTCCTTGCCAGGGAAGTCCATCAGATCTTTCGACATGAGCGGCGTGACCTCGGGCTCCTGAGCCATCAGCGGGCTGGCAATGAGACATAGCAGGACCACCATTATTATTTTCTTCCTCAACATAATTGACCCCCTTTCGCTCTTTGCCCGAGGCACCCATGGTACCGATCGGTTCGATGTACAACAATGACCGGGAGCTCCGGTCACGGTGGCTGTCTTCCGTAGGCCGTTCATGGCTGTTTACCTCCAAAACGTCTTGTCGTACCCGTTCACCTCGGCGCGTATCCCGTGAAAATGTAGTCTTTTGCCTTCACAAGCGTATGGCACTGATAACATTCCTTCCCGAATGAGCTGTCCTTCCCGTATGGCTTGAACGTATCAGACGCCGCATCATAGATAAACCGGGCATAGCCCCAGCCGCTCGTCTCCGGGAATCGCTTGGAATCCTTCATGATGATCTGCACCGTGTCCAGGGTGCCCGGCTCGGTCGCTGCGGGAAAGTCATGGCTCTGGCTTTTGGCCCAGCTGAGCTTCACAGTGATGGAGCCGTCGGGAAAAGGCTTGCCATTGCCGGGAATGCCTGCCTTGTAAGCGTTTATCATCACATCATTGGCCACGATAGCCTTCAGGTCTTTCTGGTCGAAACTCGGTGCGACCACCTGCCATGCTTCATATCCCCTGATCTCGGAAAACGCGACCCCGTTCAACGCTTTCAGCGTGAACCTGTCTTGTGCCGCAAAGGCCATGCTGCCCAAGACAGAGAGCAATACCCCAATAATCACAATCACCGGGAAGCTTTTGATCTTCATCTCCGATGCCGTTCCTGCAGAATCTTCGCTCTGTGCTTTCATGATTGACCTCCTTAGTTTTGTTTTTAGTCACTCCGACGTTTGATCACCTGCGACTTCAGGTACGCGAACAAATACTTCGATGATGTGAAGACGATGGGTGACTGGCCATCGAATCCCGTTTACCTCCGGGGGTATCCAGTAAAAATGAAGTCTTTTGCTTTTACAAGCGTATGGCACTGATGACATTCCTGTTCCTTCTAATATGCGGTAATTGAACCTGCTTCTTCAGCCTCTGTCTGTCACCGCGCCGCCGTCTCTAGCAGGCACTCGATCTTCGCGTCGAGATCCCTGGCGACCGCTAGCGCTGCCTTACTCCCGTAGGGAGCGATGAGACTCGCCATCGAGTCGTAGGACAAGTGCACTCCATCAGCGCGCTCGTCGACGAGGATCGTTACCGGTGCGTACGATGCTGCGTCGGGAACGGTCTTCGCCATCTCCTTCATGATGATCGGATTACCGACCACGAGGCGGAGGATCTTAGGTCCTTGTCCGCCTCCTTCCTTACTCAGGACTTCGCCGGCGTCAAACCGGACGAACTCCATCAGATCCGATGATCCGATCGCCCATTGAACCACTTCTTCCAGCTCGGCAGTGGTTGTTGCCGCGGCGACCGCTTTGTGGAACGCGTTCATGTCCGGATGGCCTATGGTCTCCGTCAGCCTTCGGAGAATCTCCTCGAATGGTCTCGACGAGACAACGCTGACTCTTCGCACTTGGACCTCTATCGTTCGCATTTCTTTCGCTCCAACTTCTCTGGTTCGTCAACCGCGGCAAGAAGATCCTCCGAGCCTTGCTCAGCGGCTGACTTGGGGGACACAGCGCGTTCGTGAATGTGCGCGGCGGGGGTGCGGTCGATCAGGAGACTGAGCAATTCGGGCCGGCTGTAGTGGCCGCGCGAGTCCATCAGCTGCTTGCGCTTGTCGATCAGCGTGAAGTCGAGGTCGGCGATGACGATGCCTTCGCCCGAGCGGAGAGGCTCGCCCAGCAGGGTTCCATCGGGTGCCGCGATCGCGGTGAAGCAGCCGCCGGAGATCGGGCCGATGCTGCAGCCGGTGTCCTTCATGATTTGTGCCTGCTGATCGGCATCCAGCCAGGCCGTCGCGCAGACCACGAAGCAGGCAGACTCCAGTGCATGCTGCCGGATGTTGATTTCCGTCTGCTGGGTAAACAGGTCGCCGAAGATGGAGCCCGGATACATGGCTGAGTGGATCTGCTCGCCGTCGGCCATCATTGCATACCGCGCCAGAGGGTTGTAATGCTCCCAGCACGCGAGCTGGCCAATACGGCCGACCTTGCTGTCAATGGCGCGCAGGCCCGAGCCGTCCCCCTGGCCCCAGATCATGCGCTCGTGATAGGTGGGCGAGATCTTACGGCGTCGCTGGATCAAGGTGCCGTCGGCATCAAAGAGAAGCTGGGTGTTGTAGAGGGTTCCGCCGTCACGCTCGTTGATGCCGATGGACACCACAACTCCCGCCTCTTTGCAAGCTTCGCTGATGGCATTGGTGGCAGGCGACGGCACCGTCACCGCCTGATCGAGCAACTTGAGCTGCTCACCTCCGGCAATGATCTGGTACGCGGATTGGACGAACGAAAAGTACGGGTAGTACGGCACCACCGTTTCCGGGAACGTGGCGAACTGCACCCCCTGTCGGCCAAGCTCGTGGATCTTCCGCACGACCTTAGCGACCGTTCCTTCGCGGCTATACAGGACGGGACTCAGTTGGACCCCCGCAGCTTTAACGACTCTCATTGCAGTCTCCTTTCAACAAGTGTGGCCTTTCATGCATGGCCCTTCCTAGTTGATTTCTGCGCATACTTCGTTGTCTTGCATTCTTCCCTCCTCACAGACCCGATCACGCCACAGGTGCGACCGGTTCGGTCTTGACGGTAGTCACAACGTTGATGTTGTTGTGCGTAGCTTTGGAATACGGGCACTCGAGATGCGCGCCGTCCGCAAGCTGCTGGGCTATTGCAGGCTCGATGCCGGGCAGGATGATGTTGAGGCGGGCTTGAAGGAGGTAACCGCCGTCAGTCATACCCAGGTCCACTTCGGTGTCAATGGCGAGATCGGCGGGCAGCTTGACCTTCATCCGGGCGGCCACAATCTTGATCGCCGATAGGAAGCAGGCTGACCAACCGACCGCGAACAATTGCTCCGGGTTAGTGCCGGTGCCGGGAGTGCCAGGAACCGAAAGCTTAACGTCGAGGCGTCCATCGGAGGTGCGGGAGGCTCCTCCGTCGCGTCCGATTTAGGCGCAGAATGGCTCAGGCGGCGCAGGGAGCGCCGGCGTTGTTAACGAGCGCGTCGACCGACCCGAATTTGCTCCTGGCGACTTCGGCGATCTTCACCGCCGTTGCAGCTTCGGCGATGCTTCCGTCGACCAACGCGAGTTTATCTGACGCCTCGAACGCGCCCAACCTGGTGATGTTTCGCGAATTAGCCACTACGTTGTAACCGCGATCCAGAAAGGCCTTCACAAGACCTGCTCCGATACCTTGCGAAGCACCGGTCACAATTGCTGTTTTCTGTGTATGTGCCATTTTTAGCCTCCTGTGAGTGGTGCGTCATGGTGGTTTGGTCACGGCTCTCGAAATAGCGCTGAGCATGGCAACCATTGGCCCATCGACGTGTCGGGCATCGCTGTGAGGAAACCATTCAACCGACCGAGAGTTTGATGCCACGTGTCGCCAGATAAGTCGCCTCCCCCGCGTTCGCCAGGCTTAGTTCGCCGCCTCTTACACTCCCCTGGCGGCCTTTTCGATGAGTGCGGCCACCGCATTCGGCTGCGACACATAGATCGCGTGACTGCCCGCGACCTCGACGACAGTCGAACCCGCGCGCTTGGACATGAAGCGCTGGGCCTCCGGTGGGATCATCTTGTCGTCGGTGGCAACCAGGTACCAACTCGGCTTGGTCTTCCAAGCCGGCTCGCTGATCATGCCGCTGAGCGCGTCCACGCCCCATGGGACTTGGGAGTCTGCCATGAACGCGGCCCTTTCGTTGTCCACGTCACCCGCGAATGAGGCGGCGAACTTCGCCTTGTCGAGTAATAGATAGCCGTCCTGCGGCGGCAGTATCGGAGGCACAGGCGCGCCCGGCGGTGGATCCTTGATAAGCGTGGACACCGACTCGCCCTTGTCCGGGGCAAAGGCGGTGATATAGACAAGCCCCGCTACCTTTGGATCGTTGCCGGCTTCGGTGATCACTACTCCGCCGTAGGAGTGGCCGACAAGAACCACTGGGCCATTCTGCACGGCAACAATGCGCTTGGTTGCGGCGACATCGTCCGCCAGAGATATCGTCGGATTCTGAACGACGCTGACCGTGTAGCCGTCCTTAGTCAGGATCTTATAGACACCTTCCCAACCAGAGCCGTCCACGAAGCCACCGTGCACGAGAACGACGTTCGTTGCTTTCAAACCTGGTATTTCAGCCATGATAATCTCCTTTCTTTAGCACAAATAAAATACCCAACCCGCGTAGGATCAAGTCCTGGAATTCCTGATCTTTCCCGCCCTTGACAGTGACAGAGAACAAACCGGTAATCATTCTTCTCTCTCCTTTCAGTGAAAAACCGTTTGACTTCACCCTCGCCGCCGCGCAATCTGCGATGAACCCGCCAAGGCCGACGGGTCTACCGCTTGACGTTCCTGCGGAGGAAGTTCCGCATCAGGTCGGCTATCCTGTCGCCATCCTCCTCCAGCGCGAAGTGCCCGGTGTCGAGCAGGTGGAACTCAAGGTTCTTCAGGTCCCTCTTGTACGGCTCGGCGCCGGCTGCCGGGAATATCTTGTCGTTCTTGCCCCAGACGATGAGGGTCGGCGGCTGGTAGTCGCGGAAGTAGGCCTGCCATTTCGGGTACAGCGGAGGATTGCTGCCGTAGCTATGGAAAAGGGCGAGCTGTATCTCGGCGTTTCCCGGTCGATCCAGCAGCGCCTGGTCCATGTTCCAGTTGTCGGGACTGATCGACTCCCTGTCCCGGACGCCGGCAGTGTATTGCATGATGGTGGCTTCGCGGGTGAGGAAGCCCCGCAGTGGCTTCTCGTGCTCCGTCGTTTTCTCATTCCAGTACGACTTGAGCGGTTTCCAAAAATCGTTGTCGATCCCCTCGTTGTAAGCGTTGCCGTTCTGCACCACGATGGCCTGGACGCGGTCCGGGTGCCTGGTTGCCAGGCGGTAGCCGACCGGTGCGCCGTAGTCCTGAACGTACAGTGCGTACTTGTTCAGTCCGACCTTCTCCGTGAACTTGCCGATCACGTCGGCCAGATTGTCGAAGGTGTATTCGAACTCGTCCACGGTTGGCATCGAGCTGTTTCCGTATCCGGGATAGTCCGGCGCAATCAGATGGAACTCGTCGGCCAGTGCCGGGATCAGGTTGCGGAACATGTGCGAGCTCGTCGGGAAACCGTGGAGCAGGAGCAGGGCGGGGGCGTCCTTCGGCCCCGCCTCGCGGTAGAATATATCCAGGCCGTCGATCTTCACGGTCCGGTAGGCTACCCTGGCTGCCGTCTTGCTCTGAGTTTGCATGATTGATCTCCTTCCGTCTTCCCCAAATTCAACCGCTCAGCCCTTGATGAACGCGAGCAGATCCTCGTTGACCCGGTCCTTGAGCGTCGTGCACATGCCGTGCGGGGCGCCCTCGTAGACTTTGAGCGTCGCGTTCCTGATGATCTTCGATGAAAGCAGCGCAGAATCCGCAATGGGGACGATCTGGTCGTCGTCGCCATGCAGGATCAGTGTTGGCACATCGAAGTTCCTGAGGTCCTCGGTCAGGTCCGTTTCGGAAAACGCCTTGATGCAAAAGTACGAGGCAGGGAAGCCGGCCATCATCCCCTGGAGCCAGAATGACTCGCGCACTCCTTCAGAAATTTTCGCGCCCGGCCGGTTGTAGCCGTAGAACGGCATGGTGAGATCCTTGAAGAACTGGGAGCGGTCGGAAAGGACGCCGGCGCGGATAGCGTCGAACACCTCCAGCGGCAGGCCGCCGGGATTGGCTGCCGTTTTCAGCATCAACGGCGGCACTGCGCCGATCAGCACGGCCTTGGCCACACGTTTCGTCCCAAAGCGGCCTATGTAGCGGGCGACTTCACCCCCCCCGGTGGAGTGGCCGACATGGATCGCGTTCGTCAGGTCGAGCGCCTCGACGAGCGCCGCCAGGTCGGCGGCGTAGGTGTCCATGTCGTTGCCGTTCCAGGGCTGGCTCGATCTGCCATGGCCGCGGCGGTCGTGGGCGATGCAGCGAAAGCCGCGGGAAGCGAGATAAAACATCTGGTCCTCCCAGGCGTCAGCGGAGAGAGGCCAGCCATGGCTGAAGACAACGGGCTGGCCACTCCCCCAGTCCTTGTAGTAAATCTGTGTGCCGTCTTTGGTCGTGATCGTGGGCATAGGATGTTCTCCTTTCTTTCTTCGTTAGTGTTCATGGAGGTGCCTTGTTTTTTCCCGAGTCACCCGCGGAAACGTTGCATTTCCCAGAGAATAATTCCGTATAGAACAAAAAAAACCGGACGTGCAGAAGGTAGATTTCCTTCGGCAGTCCGGCTGTCTTCCCGCTGGAAGATCCAAGACTTTCCGCCCCCCCTTCACAGAGGGTTTGGCTTTATCGGTATTGAAAATATTTGGTTAAGTATTCATAGCTATGCTGCAATTTAGTTTTTAGCACACCGAAAAGGCATGTCAATCGAACGAAACATTAAACAGGGTCAGGCTCCTGTTACTCGTAGAAGTCGATTCTGCCGATCATGAATTACCTCTTGATTTCCGGTTTGGAATCGGTCGATCGCCTGAAGTCGAGAATGGCGCGACCCAGTTTGTCCGGGCATTCTTCCGGGAGATAGTGGCCGCAGCCTGCGAGGTTACAGCCATGAGCATTGTCACTTTGAAGCGGCAAGTTCTCGAAAGCGGATCGCCAGTTCGGGCCCTTTGGCCTCTTCCTCATGCTTGAAAAAAACGAAGGCCCGCTCCCATTTCTGCGCCAGGATCCGTTCCAGCCATTGGCTCAGATCGGCCTCCGTATAATCGGAACGGCGCAGGCGCAGGTATCCCCAAGGCGCCGTGCTGATGATCTCATCTGCCGGCTTCTCGTCGGTATCCGCAGTGCAGAGGCTGCAGCCTTTTTCACGCAGGAGGTCCAGAATTTCATCCTTGAGCCAGCTCTTGCTGCGGAACTCGAAGGCGCAGTGCATATTGCCCGGAATCAGGGCGAGGAATTCCTCCAGCGCCGGGCGGTTCGCACGAAAACTTCCGGGGAACTGGAACAGGGCCGGCCCCAGCTTTTGCTCCAGCACCGCCAGCGTCTTGAAAAAATACCGGGTCTCTTCTTCGACATTTTTCAACAGCTTCAGATGGGTTATGACCTGGGGCGCTTTGAGCGAGAACGTAAAATCAGGCGGGACCTGTTCCGCCCAGGACGAGAGCCCCGCCACTGTGGGCATGTGATAAAAGGTGTAGTTGATCTCTACCGCGCTGAGGCGCTCCCCGTAGTAGTGCAGCATCTCCTTGGGCGAGATTTTTTCAGGATAGAATATGCCTTTCCATTCCTTGTAGCCGTAGCCGCTCGTACCGACATGGATTTTCATGGTTCACTCTCCTTTCAGGTGTTTAGGCCGAAGGCTGAAGGCTGAAGGTTTAATTTATTTCCTTCAGCCTTCAGTCTTCAGTCTATCAACCTGAATAGCCCTTCAGCCTTCGGCCTATCTACCTCTCGGGCGGCTTTATCCTCGCGCAGCCGGAGAAAAACCGGCTGTCTCATGATCTCCTCATCGGTCCAGCCGTGGAAAACAACCTCGCAGACCAGCTCCGGTTTTACCCAGGTGGCCGGGGTATTGGTCTTCGGCTCCACTTTGAACGGGCATTCCTTTTGGATCAGGGGGTCCAGCTTTTCGCGGATTTCCTGTAGATCTTTCGCTCCGAATCCGCCTCCCGAATGGCCGATGTATATCAGCTCGTCCCCTTGGTACACGCCCAGGACGAGAGAGCCGAAATACCTTCTCCCCCCTCTCGGTTCCGTGAAACCTGCAATCACCCCCTCCTGCGTGAGCTGCGTCTTCACCTTCAGCCACTGCCGGCTCCTTTTGCCCGGTTGGTACGCGCTTTGCGCATGTTTGGCGATGATCCCCTCGAGTCCCTTTTCTTTGGCGACAGCGAAAAACAGGATGCCATCTTGCCATACGTGATCGCTGAATCTTATTTTCGGGACGGAGGGGAGGATTTTTTTCAGGAGTTCTTTCCTCCTGAGCAGGGGGAGGCTCGTCAGGTCATGTCCCTGGAAGTAGAGGAGATCGAAGACGTAGTAGAGCAGATGGCCGCTGCCGGTTTTTTGGTAGTTCTGCAGCAGCTGGAAATCGGGATGTCCCCGATCATCCACGACAACGATTTCGCCGTCCAGAACAGCCTCAAAGCTGAATTTCCTCAGTGCGTCCGTAATCGGCAAAAACTTCTGGTTCAGCTGGATCCGGTTGCGGGAATAGAGCGAAACACCGCCCTCCCGGATCTCGGCGATGGCCCGGTAGCCGTCCCATTTCACCTCGAAGAGCCAATCCGGATGGTCAAACGGTTTTCGGACCAGGGTCGCGAGCATCGGTTGTATAGCGTGCGGCATCGGTTTAGCCGGCACATCCTTCAGCTCCTCGCTTTCCAGCGCTTCCCGCAGGCGGATTTGCTCTACTTTCTTTTGTCCTGAAGCTTCCCCCGGCTCGGCTACGAAAACCTCCTCCAGGGTCTTGTTGGACACGACGGAACGATTCTCATTGAGAATTTCCCCACTGCTTGCATAACGATCTTTTTTCTTCAAAAGCAACCACGACTTCCCGTCCTTGCCCGTTTTCACCAGCGCGAATTCACCCCGGAGCTTTTCCCCTTCGAGGACAAACTTCAAATCCCCCTTTCTCAATCCGTCCAGAAGAAGTTTCTCGTTTTCTTTTCCATCGCTTGCGGCAGGGTGACGATAAAAGCCCCGGTCCCAGATGATGACGCTTCCTGCGCCGTAATTCCCCTCCGGAATGACCCCCTCGAAATCCCGGTAATCGAGCGGATGGTCTTCAACCATTATGGCCAGCCTCTTTACGGAAGGATCCAGCGAGGGCCCCTTTGGCACAGCCCAGCTCTTGAGTACTCCTTCCAGCTCCAGCCTGAGATCATAATGCAGGGCCCGGGCCGCGTGCTTATGAATGACGAAAAGGAGCTGGTTCCCCTCATGGCGAACGCCCGGTTTCGGCTCGGGCGTTTTCTCGAATCGCCGTTTGGCTGCGTATTCCCTTAATCCCATGTTGAAAGTCCATTCCCTGTAAACCCAATGTGAGCAAAAACTTTAGAAAGACTTTACTCACGCAACGACGCAACGACGCAACGAAAGGCTTTTATACAAATCTTTTTTCTTGGTTTTACGTCGCGTCGTCGCGTCGTTGCGTGAAACAAGATTTGTTTGGGTTCCGGCTGTCCGGCTTAGTTTTTTTTGCGAACTTAGTTTATAGATGAGGCAGCCTTTGCTTTTTCACCAGCACCTCTCGAAAGAGGTCACCCGTTGTTTCGGCCCTGCGAACGGCCTCAGAATGGATGACCTGGAACCTTTCCGGGTCACCAAGCCCGGCCAGATGCTCCAGTTCCCGCCATTCCAGCGGAAACGATACATACGGTTTTTCCCGGGCCCGGAGGGAATAGACGCAGATCATCGTTGCTGAAGAGTCGTTCTGCGACCAGTTGATGAAGACCTTTCCCTTCCGGTATTCCTTCGCCATTTTAGCGGTCACCAACTCCGGATAATTCTTCTGCATGATCACTGCCACGGCTTTCGAAAATGTCTTGGTATCCTCAAAGGTCGTCTCCTGGCAGTTCAGGGGGACGAACACATGAAGTCCCTTCTGGCCCGAGGTTTTTACATAGCCGGTAAGCCGCAGCCGGGAGAGCAGGTCCCGCAGGATCAACGCCACCCGGGCACAATCCAGAATGTTAGCCTGCTCGCCGGGGTCCAGATCGAAGACCATGGAATCGGGCGTTTCCGGGGAACCGGCCCTGGCCAGCGGTACATGTAGTTCAAGGGCCGCAAGGTTCGCCACCCAGAGCAGCGTTTCCAGATCGTTGACCAGGCAGACCGTCATCCGCTCGCCGTCGTCCCGGCGGACCTCGGCCGTTTTCGCCCAGGCCGGATGGTGAGAAGGACAACGTTTCTCGAAGAAGAACGCCTTTTCCACCCCTTCGGGGTAGCGCTTCAGGGTCAGTGCCCGGTCTTGCAGATGGGGCAGGATAAACGATGCAATCCGGCGGTAGTATTCCAGGACGTGGGCCTTCGTGAAACCACAGGAGGGGTAGAGCTCTTTTTCAAGGTTCGATAGGGAGAGTCTTTTCCCGGCGATCTCGACGACTTTTCGGCTCACCGGTTCTTCTTCACTTCGCGCATGATCTCTTCCAGCGCGGCGATCAGGTCGGCCGGACCTTCTCCCTCTTTTTCCTCAATGTCAGGAGCCTCCACGGTCGCTTTTTCCTTCGCCTTCTTCTTCAGGAGCTCCACGACCTTTTCCCGGCGCTCGTCCGCATATTTTGCCGGCTTAAAGTCTGCCATCATTTTCTTGATGCTTTTTCTCATATGGCTTTTTTCTTCGGCCTCGATCGTCCCTTCCTTCGGCGAGATGTCTTCATCGGGGAGTATCTCCTCGCTGTAATGAAGGGTGGTCAGGGCCAGCGCTCCCTCCGTGCTTTTGACCGCCACGAGATACTCGCGCTCGGCCAGGACGAATTTTGCGAGCCCGGCTTTGTTTGTCCGGTGCATCACCTCGGCCAGCAGCTGATAAGATTTTTCGCCCCCTTTCAAAGGAACAAGATAATACGGGTGATCATAGTAGATCGAATCCACTTCCTGCATATCGATGAACTCGACGATCTCGATCGTGCGGCTCCGTTCGGGCGACACGGATTCCAATTCCTCGTCCGTTATCGGTATGTATC
>Ga0210377_10003680_pt1 | contig 13132 bp, 12 predicted proteins | sample PLM4_65_b1redo_FD_155480 | JGI IMG/M metagenome (GOLD analysis project Ga0210377, IMG submission 155480) | Groundwater sediment microbial communities from an aquifer in East River, Colorado, USA - PLM4_65_b1 redo | ecosystem: Environmental > Terrestrial > Soil > Riparian zone | place: USA: East... | reverse complement strand
GCTGACCGTTGAATATGTTTGTACGATAAATTGGCTTCGCACCAGCAGTAGTCTGTATGGCGTCGTTGGCTGATACGCTTTCGTCCGCCCATGTCGCAATCAAATCCCCATCGGACGCGGTAATTGCACTGGCACGCAAGCACACCACGCATCCACTGATGTCTGTCAATGGATCAATTGGTGCATCCGGCGTGGGAAAATCAATCGTGATAACTCCACCCGTTTCATCAATGACAGGAGCACCGTTGACGTTAATTCTGCCTACATTCTCAACTGTGGTCACGCCGTCTGAAACTGTCAGATTGAAACTCGCCCCACTTCCGGAGGGAGCAAGACCTCCTGACAGAACTGCGTCACTTGCGCCGACCGCAACTTGATCCACATTTGGGATCAACACATCGCCGGCCAGAAACTCCGTGATGTAAGGAGTTGCAACTACCAACCCATCGACATCATCCCACTGTAATTCGGGGCGTGTGTCAATAGAGACTCCATCATTAAAAATTGAAACGTCGGCATCTCCTACTCTACGTAAGATCAAGTCCATTATGGTAGAGCCTGATGTTCCGGAGTTTTCAAGGAACATATAAAATTCAGGTACAGCCATATCCGCAGTAAAAACAAATGCGCTGGTTGCCCCATTCACAACAGCCAGATGTCCATCAATTGCGAAAGATACGACTCCCCCTCCCCCACCAGAACCTAGCTCCAGCCAAAACGCCTCGCCCGTTGCATTGTTGATGTTGATATAGGCAATGCTTGAACTTTGATCCAGCCACGGGTCAAGTTTTAGATATCCTGCGACGTCGTCATCATCGACTGTTGGAGGCGCAGATTTGAGCCATCTACCTAAATAAAGAGGTTTCGTTATTGTAAGGTCCGGAGGAAAGACATCAGGAACGTTTAAAATGTCAGCCCACTCAATTGCAGTTGCGAGACCTCCTGATGATGCCCCAGTGAACCGCATATCAAAGAAGTCGGTGTCTGTGAGAATGTCAACCAGCCTCGTTTGCCCGGCGTAGCTTCTAAGGGCGAACAGTGACTTCTTATTCGAAACAAGTAGGGGGATGTCTTCAGGCGTTAAGAGCTCACGGCTACCCAATACAGTACCCGCTCTTAGAGTAACTACCTTATCTTCATCAACATCAGCAACTACCCAACATGCCCCAGTCGCAGGAACTTCCGAAGCAAAATCAATCGTGGCGTTATCGATCGTATGCCATCCATTCAGATAGTACGGGAATCCTCGAAATTGTACTATCAATCCAGTAGATGCTGATGGAGTAGCCAATCCCGGCAATATTTGATTAGAAGTAATGAAAACAGGATCCCAACCCCAACGTCTATGCATTGTTTCAGCATGCTCTGGTATGATAGGATAAGGAACACTAAGATATGCATTACGTTGCCGAATTACTTGCAATAATGTAGGGTTAGCTTTTTCGTAACCAACGATGACTGGAAGCTTAGCAACGTTAGGCACACGGCCTTGGTTTCTCACAGTCTTCACACCGCCGCTGTAGTCAGTAATAAAAACATTGTTCTTATTGTCTGCCTTTACTTGCCCACTGCGGTTTCCTAAAAAAGCTGGGTACTCAACATTACCCGTATCTGAAAGACGGTTAGTAAATGCTTTTCTAACGGCAGTAAGATCAAACTTCATTCTATGAACCTTATACAAAATATATCACAAAGAGGAGCAACGTAACCAAGATTACCCATCTTATCAAAATAGGTAGCTCCATGATCTAGGGTGAGGCGAATGGTAGCGCCACCACCGAAAATCCAACGGTTATTATCACGACAATTCTCCCACACGTCTGAGCCTACTGGAATTGTTCCTGCTACAGACTGCCAAGAAGCTCCACTATCGGTTGACTTATATGGAACATGATAACCTCCCACACCATACCATGAGGCTGCCATGAGATTCTGTCCTGTGGGGGATGGAGCGATTCCTTGAAGTGTGTTAACATGGAGGGTAGTCAAAGCAGTGAATCCAAGTGCATCGGCTACACCAACGACGGCCCTCCAACTGCCCGGAGTATCACTCGCTGTCCAGTAGTAGAAAGTATTTGAAGTTCCTACGGGAGCAAGATGAACAGCTGGTGCAGCACCTGGAGCACCAACACAGAACGTCCCAAGTACTCCATTCTGAATCGACCCTCCAGCATTGAAAAGCCAGTATGTAGCATTGAGGAACACTGCATCTGCATTTCCAACTACATACCACTTATTATCGCAATACACAATCCCTTGTTTGTTGGTGTGCATACGAATTTGATCAACGCCCGCACCTGTACCTAGTCCGTTTATAGTTGCAAATACGAAACGTCCTTTAGGGTCACCATTAACATGTAAACTACCTGTAATGATTACTTGTCCTCCCTCGTTCGGGTTTACCGCTAAGCTAGTTATATACCCATTATTAAAGTCGGCAATGCTCGCAATTTGTGACCAAGTACCTCCCAAATAAGGAGCTGCCCAAACCTTAAAGGTGTTGTGTAAAAATAAGTTCCCGTTGGGGGTTATAACAAGATTTAGAAGGCCTCCGTACTCGCTAGGATCTAAACCATCATTCATCGCGATCCATGTTACTTTGTTGTAGGTATCTTGTGGGGCATCAAACGTTTCTGTATAGAACACTCCGTAGTCGTTTGTTGCCACAACTACTACTCTTGGATGATTGAGGTTCGTTTCTGTAGGAGGCAGTATAACAATATCAATAGGAACAATGACTTCTGTACCGTCATCAGGAGGATCTTCAATATCAGTAACGTCAATAACTCCTGGAACGTCACCATTCACTGCCTCTTCAGGAAACGTCTCTGCTTCTAATATAAGATCTGTTCTAAAGTAATGCTCATCATTGTTGTAAGGAAAAGAAACTGCTATAGGCATAAAGTTACGGCTAAAGGAGATACCTCTTACAGTATCTCCTTCAACAACATTTAGATGGGCAAACTGCGCTGGGAATAATGTAAACATGCTATTGTTCTGAGCCAACGGAATCCTTACGTTCGGAAGCTCGTTGTTCTTCCAACCCATATACAATCCGCACAACTCGTTTGTTTGTGCTTGCTCTGATAGAAGCAGACGTTCTAGGACTACTGGAATACCTAAGTGCTTAGGTATATGACCGTTGCCCAAAGCAAAGAAAGCCGTTCCTGAGCCTCCCGAATTTACTGCAATACCAGAAAGGCTGAGCATGCTTATCTCGGGTACGATTACACGTTTAATGTCAAGCTTTTCCTGCCAATCAATTCGGTCAAGAGTTTGGATCGTCGCCCAAGTACGATCTGCTTCAGGTGTTAACTGTGGATGAATGAAAACAAATAATCGCCCGAAAGGATCAAATCCTGCAATAGCGAATATCGATGTAAAGGCTATTTCCCGAACTTGCTGCCACAAAGTACTTGCTGCGGGAGCTAATGCCTTAGCGTATCTATCGTCGCCCGTTAGGTGCACATCGCACATAGTAGTAAGTGTGCTGCGCCAATGGAACAAATGCCATAATGCTCGGTCAACCGTCAAGCCTGGCATATCAAGCCACTCAGCGGGTGTGTCAGTTGCCATCGCAACGCCCGGAGGGAACGCATGAATTTTGTCCAACCAGAACTGTGGGCCTTGAACAGTAAAGGTTACAGTACCCGAAGCAGGCTCATATAGAATCGATTCACCATCAACCCAACCCGAAGCCTTGATATTTTCCCTTCCTACAAGCTGGCCTACCTGTTGTTGTACGCCACCAAAAAAGTCACGCTTAAAAAGTGTTATAGGCGTTCTATCATGAATTTGCATACGAGTGGCATTAGCAAGCATCGTTACTTCAAACGAGAACCCACCAGAATCGAAATCGCCGCTGCAATCTCCTAAGATAAAGTCCTTAAATGGTAGGTGTGTTGGATCGTATACATACACATGACGATATCCTCTAAATGTCTTTCCGTTAGCAGCAGTAAGATCAAGAGCCACTCGGATACGCCCGTTCGTAGGATAGCTTTCTATTGTAAGGGTAGGATCCGAAGTATCGTCGTTAGTAAGCACACCCTCGGAAGAATACCATTGAAATCCTGTGATTGTTGAATCAAAGACCCAGGAGTCGTCTGCTTCAGGGAAATTCACCCCAACAGGATACGTTACTACATCAGCAACAGCATCACAGCCCATAATAGGAACAGGATCAAAATCAATGTGTTGATCAGTAAAAAGAACGTCCCGATCCATGTAAACGATTCCGTCATCTGGATCGATGTACACGTGCTTAGCCCAAATGCTAAACTCGTCTACCACCGTAATGAAGAGATCGTTCTGCCAAGAAATTTCCGATGTCTCTCCAATATACACCATGTTAGAAGTAGGCGTCTTCCTTATACGAGCCATACCGAGATCGTACAGTCCTGCGGCGCTACCAATCCACGCCGTCATGTTGTTCTGTACGTTAGTATAAGTGCCTACTGGAGTGTCATATGCAAATTCGTACACCTGATCATTTGAGGCGAACTCTTGATTTATTTTGCAAGTAAATATAACGGTTGGCATCTCAATGCCTGCCAGGAATACATAAGAAAACTGCTTTCGTGTTCTTAGTATTGTTTTTTCAGGAGTAGTAGTAGCGTGCAATGCCATTTATGTAATCTCTGCCTTTACAATAAACTTAAAATCTAAACCAAGCACACGGCCTGCTTGATGGCTTCCAGAGTCTTCTTTTGGCCATATCATTTCAACTGAGAAGGTATGATAGAGACGATCATCATTAATACGAGTGTCTATGAACACTGCAGCTGAGGCTCCAGGACAATAGATACGCCATTGATCTCGTACGTCGTCAGTAACGATTGATTGCTTCCATGTGACTTCATCTGGTCCGTATACCATCTCAGATAGATCGCCTCGTGGTTTGTTTTCTTGGCCTTCCTGATAGCCCCATATACCCACCATACATGAGGTCCCAAGATTTTCAACGTTTATCATATTGTTAGCTGTCGTACCTATTTTAAATAAGAATCTTGTTGCCATACTATGCTCCGATTGCGTGTGCCAGGTCTCGAAGTACGAGGCTATTTGATTCAGTAAGCATACGAGTTACTTGCTTGACTGTTACACCATTTGAAGCGTAAAGGTTTATGATTTGGTTTCCATGTGATTGCGTCTGTCTAGTCCTCAAGTTCATAAGGTTACCTAACGCAGGCATACTAGATTCGAACGGGTTTAGGGTTGCAGAAGGTACGTAGTTATTTGCAACACCTCCACCACCCGTAACAACTCCTCCAACTCCTCCAGCGGATTTGGGTGCTGTGGGTAATTTCTTACGGTAAGCTGCCAAGAAGGCATCGGCGTCCTTAAGCATTAAGGCGTAGTATTTTGCCTTCAGAGCTTTTTCGCCTAACAGATTAGCATCAAGATCGCGTACCAAGGCAATGAACGCTTCGCGGCGTTTGTTGTGTTCTTCGAGGTTCTTTGCGATCAGCTCGCGTAGCTCCTCATCTCGCTTCCGTCTAACTTCGGTAAGTTCTTTCGCCAGCTCTATTTTACGTTGGGTAATAGCTTCGGCAGCTTCTTTTTGCTTTTCCTTAATAGTTTCTTCAACGTCATCGAGGCGGCGCTTACGCTCAAGCTTATACGACTCCTCCATGTCTTTAAGTTTGAGATCGAGAGCTTCCTTAGCACGCCTACGATCCTTATCATACTGTTGGTCTTCTTCAGTTACTGCATCTTTGTAACTGATGTTTTCTTGCCTCAAACCAAAAGCGTCTCGCTCGATAGTCAACTGCTCAACTTTTCGGTCGTGTGCCAAAGCAAGCTTACGTAGACGTTCCTGGTGGTCTTCTTCCTCTTTCTCTCTATCGATCTCAGCGTCTCGAATGGTCTTCGCTATGTCGAGTTGATGATCTTGCTCACGCCTTAGCTCGTCTTTTCGAGAATCTGCTCGTATCTTATCGATAGCCTTAGCAAGATTACCACCGATCTTATTGATGTCTTCGCGAGCCTTTTCCATGGCCTCGACGGTTTTTCTGTTGGCTGCTTCGACTACTTTAAGTTGATCCTTCGCAAGCTCCTTAGCTGCAGCAGCCTCTTCTTCGATCATCTTAGTGTATGCTTTAACAATTTCGGCTTCGTGTTCGTTTCCTTCTAATGCCTGTGAAAGACTTTCTATTGCATCTCCTGCATCTCCAGCAGCTTTGTCAAGGTGGAGTAGTTTGGTAATCCAAGTATCGAAGGATTTGGTTACAAGCGCCATAGCAGCTGCTGCGCTATCAGAAACGATGCCCAACTTGTTTAACTTAAGAATGACAAGCTGTAGTACTGTAGTTTCTATTCGAGTAAGCGTTCTGAATGCATCCCCCAAACCTTGTTCCTTGTAGTCCTCGCCTTGTATTTGTTTATTTATTGCATTACCAATTAACTTGCCAATCTCAGCTCCTATTGCTAAGGCAATGGCTGTAACACCTAACAGCTTAAGTCCCTGAGCAGCAACAGCAGGAGTTATTTTTAGTAATGCAGCTGACAATGCGTTACTCGCACCATAAAGCTTAGTCGCTCCTCCTGTTCCTGCAATCATTATTGTCGAGCTAGCCTTGCTTAATGCCCCCGCAATTCCAAAGGCAAGTTTTTCGGATGTGGTAAATAACGAACGTGCAACCCAGTTACCCGCACCTACCAGTTTGTTGGCTATGCCGGCACTCGCACCTATTATTAAGATTGCTGCTTTATCAGTAAGTCCTTTTAGTCCTCCAGCCATCTTCGTTGCAAGACCTGCAATGTACCCTCCAGCTGCAGCTAGAGGACCAGCCCCACCAGTGGCAAGTGCTGGTCCGGTTCCGGAAAGTAAAGCTGCTTGTGCCATGTCGTAGGAACCGCTAGCTTGAAGCATCATGATAGCAGCTTCAAGGTTTTGACCGCTAGCTCTAATCATCCCCTGACTAGCCAAAACGTTTTGTAGGGATGCCCAAACGAACTTCACATCCACAACCATCTTTACGCCATTGGTTACTAAGGCACCTAAAGTACCTATAGAAAGAACAATGGCTCCTACAGTTAAGGCTGCTTTAATAACATCAGGATTCTTCTCAACAAAGGTCGCCGCCCTGCTTACTAACTTATCTAAGGTTTCAAAGTAAGGCATCAAGACAGTTGCAGATGTTTTGCCAATGGACATTGTAGACACCTTTATGGAGTCTGATAACTTTATCCATTTCGCGGCAATAGGATCTAGATCAGTACTATCCTTATCTGCTACTTTCTTTGCCTCAGCTGCAAACTTAACAGCAGCACCAATGAATGGCAAAATCATTGCTGTGCCAACCATGGCGATTTCTTTAAAGACGAAGGCACTAGCCCTTAGAACACGCTGTGTTTTCCACCAAGCGTTTTGTAGTTCAGCCGTCTTCTTAATTTGAACATCCAGAGCTGGCCCTAATTGGGTTGCAGCCAAAGTCATTAGCTGACCTTCGTCGCCCAACCTCCGAACAGCATCCGACATACTTACGGCACCGCTCTGTACGGCCTGTAAGCCTTGCTTGTCTACTACAAAACGAAGTAAGACTTCAAATGCTTCTGCGTTACCTGGAATTGCTCCGGCCATCCGTTACTCCTAATGGAGGAGGAATTAGATTCCTCCTCCATCATTGTCCACGTTTTGCCTAAGTCTCTTATCATATAACGTGTCTAGCATTACAATCACTTGCATCTCAAGAGCAGGCTGATTTTCATATCCTCCGAATCGAGGTAAGAACTTTTGTCCAAGCGCACGCCATGTTTTCCATGATTCCCAGTACTTGTCAATTACGACAAGAGGTACTGGAAGTGTGTCTGGGAAGTCTTGTTCCTCAATTGTTACTAAGTCATCTAATCGAAGGTAAACAGTGTCAGCCTCTACTCTTTTTTTTCAAGATCCTCTTCCAGCTCCTCCTTCTTAGGAGTTTCATCCTCTGGTTGAGGAAGCACACCGGGATTAGCAGCGTTAACGGCCTCGTACCACTTGTTGTTTTCATTTGCTGATAGGCGCAAGAAGGTGTCCTCATCCATCACATCACCAACACTAGCGTTCTTTAGAAATGAATAGAAGAACACTAATAGGATTTGGGCATCTAGATCAGGGTAGGGCTTTGAAAGCCTTTCCTCGCGGTACCGCCTAGCATGCATATGATCCAAAGTAGTCATTTCTTGAATTTCCATGACGTAGTCATGTTCCTGAACGACAATCTCTTTGTCGTCTTTTTTAAGAACGTATTGGTTCGAGTGCACAGTGATTGTATTCATAATTAATACTCGTAGAAAGCCACGATCATTGCACCACTACCTGGTGCTGGGGCATCAAAGGTAATGCCAGTAATGGCAGCTGTGTAATCAGAACCTCCACCAGCCTTAAGCACGCCGTCAACCCAAACGCCGGCAACTTTGGCTACTGAGACAGCAGGTTTGGATGTTGGGAAAAGGAATGCAGTAGCTGTGCCGTTGCCTTTAAAAGCAACGATCTTTGGGCGACCTTTCGACATGCCGTTTATGAAGCCTGCTTCGAGAGAGCCTTCAGTGTTCACTACCATTGAAGTACCCCAAAGATGCTTTGTTGAAGGGTTCGGCGCAAGGGAGTACTTCATCTCTGCAGCGTTCTCGTCCATGCCTGCTGGTACTGGAATAGCACGAGTCTTCGGCAGAATATGGAAGCGGTAGAAACGTAGGTGAGAAGCTGTGTCCAAAGATTGCTGGAAGAGCAGCATTGCAACGTCGGGCTCAGCACCTTGCTGGTCCGTTTGGTAGTTCATGAAAGTTGCCTCGCCTATGGAGTACTGATTTACGGCTCCCAGTACTGAGTTGAGAGGAATATCATCCGCAGAGGTGCGAAGTTCGGCACTTGACGCCTCAGTAGCGGGAAGGAAGTCCAACGCCAACGCTCGATCATTTCCTAGGAAGGTGATCTTGCGTACAGCAGGGACATCAAGGGTATAAGCTTTGGGACCTACGACTTCAAAACCTTCGTAAGGACCTGTGCCAGTCGCAGCGGGGTAGCCATTAGCGTCAAGCTCAAACACCACAGCACTGCGAAGACCAACTGGAAATTGTTTACCTGTAGGGGTAGTCATGCTGACTCCTGTTTTCTATATCTACTTCGTGCTCGGGCGCTCTCCCATGTCGATCGCAGCGGGTCGCGCGTACTTGCGCTATCCGAACGGGAGAGAAAAGCCCCAACACACCTTTTCAAATGAAGAAACTTCTCACCTGAAGAAGCAAGGCGAAGCCAGAATTCATAATCACCGGCTGATCGCATATCCTCATCGAAGAAGCCATACTTCTCATGAAGGCTTCTACGCCAAATGGGCATCGGCCCAATAAAGCACATTTGTAAAAGCTCGTCTAAGCCACCCTCAAACCACTCATGCCTGTTTGTTGTCAATCCTTTGTACTCTTTTACGATGTCGTCATTTGCATATGCAAGACAGTATTCAGGCCTGAGTCTCAGGTTTTGTATCATGTAGGATAAAGCTCCAGGATACAAAAGATCGTCGCAGTTTGCATTAGTTATAAACTCGGTTTGAGCATGTTTAATGCCTAAGTTCCAGGCATAATAAACAGTAGGCACACCCGGAGTAGTAAGCACTTCTACACTATAGTTGCTGGCAATAAGGTGTTCAGTGCTCCCAGCTTCACACACTACTATAACATCAACAGGTGTGTCTTGCTCTTGAAGGTTTTCAATCCTCGAGGCAAGGTACTTTTCAGCAAAGTAAGCGGATATAATTGCGGTGATCATTGCAGTGCCTCAATCATTGCTTTCATTTTGTTACTAACGCCTCTGGTACTGTGAAATCCTAAAACTACTGGAGCATCTACAGGATCACATCTATTTGGTACATAGTTCCATTTGTCGTCGATGGTAGTAATATACTCAGTTCCTAAGGCGTTTAGAACGCCTTGTTCTCGTTGATCCTCAGGACCTGGATATCCTTTTATCCACAAATCAAAGAAGTGTTCAAGGTCAGGCAAAGACGACACTCGTATATATAAAGCACCAACATTCCAATGAGGAGCGAATGTGTTATATCGAAACCTGACCGCTCCGACACCGTTTGCTGGGCATCCCATTCTTAAGTCAGTAGTAAGATCTTTAATCACTGTATCAGCATCCAACCAAACAACGAACGTATAACCATATTGGACAGCTACACGCATCAAAGCCACTTTAGCCCATCCACCCTGCGTCAAACTCCATCCTTGTACGACATTGGAACACACTGATCGAAAGTCGAAAAGGTGGTTTTTGCAGTAGTTCGTGTGACGTTCGTTAGTTAAAGCTAATGCACTTTCCATTCCAGCATTCGGGTAGACCTGTTGAATTAAAACGGCGTTATTGTTGTTGTTCACGTGGGTAACTCTCCCATCTCAAAGACCTCGAGAGCAGATCCAGGTGTGCAATTGATGATACGACGACCGTCGTCTTCATAAGCCTTTTTTGCTAACTTATACGAGCGTTCGGATTGAACTAGGTCAGGATTGTTCCATTGGCTATCACGGAAGTAACCTGGATCAAAGTGGTTAGAGTCATCACCAATCCAGGTATGCTCCTCATTTGGATTGCCATCGAATGAGTATTTATGATCGACCCCTACCAAGTAAACCGTTGTAAATTCCATAGCGAATGCAAGTTGGAGACTTACGAACGTTACGGTGTAGCCTTCATATATGTATCGAAGAGGCGCATAACTGAACAAAGGAAGGGGTGTACTGTACAAAGGCTTGTATGCGATGTTTCCTGTGTTGGGAGACAGAAACTTCTCAGCTTGCGAAACCACAATCAAATCCCAAAACCTCTTAATGGCTAAAGGATTTACAGCCACGTAGTAGGTAGGATCGAATTTCAATAGGATGCCGTTGGAACCGAACGTAGGTAAGCTTCCTAGGACATTATTGGACACATTTTTTAGGCTAGGTCCATTACCTATTATAATACAACTATCACTCATTTTTAAACCTTTCTGGGTGTGCTTCCATATAGGCTCTAAAAGTTTCTTCGGTAATAGTAACCGTGGTACAATGTGGACTCGATGTTGTAGTGTCCACATATATCGGAATACCTGCCGCACGACACTTACGAGAGAACCCAATATCTTCTCCAGGATAACTATTTCGCCAAACCTCATCATAGATATTGAAAAACCAAGGTGGCTCAAGTTTCTCAAAAACTTCTCTAGCCACAAGTAAGGACGCAGCACCTGATTCATGTACTTTAATTAAACCTCTCGTCCACTCAGTCATTACTGAACGTTTTCGGGCGTCTGGCTCGTAGCTGCCAGCAACTGGATCGAAAGGCTCCCCACGACGAAAGTTCATACCAGAAACCACTTGAACTTCAGGCATGAGCAATACCCAACGTGCAAGGCGTTGAATGATGTCTGTGGGGTGTACGTGATCCACATCAAGCATTAGAAGGTGGGTATAGTTGCTTTCTAGTAACTGAGTAGCCATAATATTTCTAGTTACGTCAGTACGACCATATTTCACATCCGAAAAGGCGGGTCCTTGTTGGGCAATTCTAAGGAATTGCATAAATACGTCATCGGCATATGAAATGGATCGCTCTACAAGAATGCCCACCAAGATTCTTGGATACGACCAGGAATGAATTGGTAGCTGGTCTAGTATTGCTAGTGCGTTAGTGATTTCCATTATGGTCTATTTGCTTTCCGAGTCTCTCGAGCAACTAGTTCACCTAGTTCCTTGCGAATCTCAACAGGAAGCTTAGCAGCTTCCGTAATAACAACTTGTCTTAAAGGAACCCAAGTTTCTTTATGCCAACGTACCTGAGAGTTGGCTTTCATTGTGCCTACGACAAAGCTAGCATATTTCTGTCCCTTCGGACCTAAAGGATCCATTACAAAAACATATCCAAACTTTTCCTTTAGTATCTTACGGGATTGCTTCATCGCGAAGGTTCTGACGTATTTGCCATGTTTGGGGGGGTTAGTCTTGGTATAGGCATAGAAGTTATACACTCTCCTTGCAAACTTGAACATTCCCTGTCGTCCTATCTCAGGAATTTTTGCACTCAAGTTTTCTAACCCTTGTCTTACTAACAAGGCGTTAGGCATTTCCATGCTATAAAAGGCGTGTGCCATGCTACTCCGTATTAGCTACTAACAAACCAAATTGGAAGGCTTCGTGACGATACTCTATGCCTCCGATGAAAGCACTAGTAATTTCGCTACGACCCAGAAGATGCATTTCAAGCCATGACGGTGTTGCAGATTCGTTCCTTCGATCTGCATTGTCACCCCACCACTCAATGAGGGCAGCTTCGACATCGTCGATACCATCTTCAGACTGTTCCTCAGTCCATTCATCTTCTTTTTCATACAATATGAAGGAATGAATGTTTAGGAATATCGTCTGCTCAGCAGAAATAAAGGAATCACTGCCTTGACGATCAGATCCGTCACCCGCAATAACCAAAACTGAGACGTTGGCTATTTCACCTGATTCGATAGTAGCTAAGAACTCACCAGTTTGGTATTTATAGACATACTGTACTGGCTTGCCAGCGCCTGTTAAGGCAGAGTCTAAAGAGGTTTTAATAGCAGATCTGACATCTTTTCTATTAGTAACTTTCATTTGTCAACTACCTCCACAATTAATCGAAGCAAGAATTCTCCGGTAGCGATCATAGGCCATCTTTCTACGGAGCGTATAGGAAAAATGCGGTTACCTAATATAAACATATCACCTTTTCTTACGTCAACCTCGCCGCTACTTCCCAGGAATATTTGTCGTGCTTCCATAGGAGTATCAAGAATAGGAGCCTTGATCTGCCTTCTGACTTCATCATCAGTAACGGCAGTGGGAGCAGTACAGTTTACCGTTAAGTCGCTTCCGCCAGAAGTACCCCTTTTACCTCCTGAAACAATAACGTTTTGCTTTCGGATAGCTCCTGTACCTGTAAAGAAATACCTAAACGTTTGCATCTTCACTTCCGTGAGCAGCAAAGTCCTGTTCTATGATTCCAACAAATGGTTGAATGCCGCCAATACCAAACACATCCTCAAGCTCTGCTTTGAGAAGCTTCCAATCGGCAAGCAGGCGTTCTGGTAGTTGAGAAAGCTTAGCAGCGAAGGGACCGGTAACTTCGTCTACACTTAAA
>Ga0210377_10003679_pt1 | contig 13132 bp, 15 predicted proteins | sample PLM4_65_b1redo_FD_155480 | JGI IMG/M metagenome (GOLD analysis project Ga0210377, IMG submission 155480) | Groundwater sediment microbial communities from an aquifer in East River, Colorado, USA - PLM4_65_b1 redo | ecosystem: Environmental > Terrestrial > Soil > Riparian zone | place: USA: East... | reverse complement strand
GCGAGCGCGAGGCCGTCGACGACGATCGTGTGGCGAGGTTCGGTTGCCATGGGTCGCGCGGAAGGATAGAGCAGCGCGCTACGCCGCGGCCTTCGGGGTCTTGCTCTTGCCGCGCTTTCCCTCGCCTTTGGGCTTCGGCTTGGTCTCCGCGGCGGTCGCGTCGGAGCCGCTCGAGGTCGCGGCGGGAGCGCTGTCGCTCGTGGCTTCGGACTTCACGGCGGTCGCGTCTGACTTCGCGGCTGCGGTTTCCTTCATGGACTTCGACGCGTACAGATCTGCGTACCAGCCGCCGCCCTTCAGCACGAACGAGGTCTGTGAGATCAGGCGCTTGAGCTTTCGCGCGTGGCAGCGCGGGCAGGTCTTGAGCGGAGCCTCGATGATGCGCTGCTCGGCCTCGAACTCGTGGCCGCACTTGCCGCACGCATATTCGTAGACCGGCATGCGCTCTCGCGTCCTCTCGAACGGCCCGGCGAGTCGAGGCCAGCCGCAAGCGCCGGCTCGGGCCGGGGAGACTTCAAAGCCTAGTCACCCGAGGTTGGCTCCGCCAACTCACGGATGCGGCGAGATAGGGCCTGCGCCTCGCCGGCGATCACGACACGCTTGCGGCGCCCCTTCGCATTCGGCGCGAGTCGGACCGCCTCGCGGGGAACCCCGAGCGCCCGGGCCAACGCCTTGACGCAGGCGGCATTCGCTTGCCCTTCGACGGGGGCCTCGGTGACGGCCACCCGCAGTGCTCCGCCCCTGCTTCCGCCCACGTGGGCACGGCGGGCCCGGGGCGTGACGACGATCCAGAAGGCGAGCCCGTCGCGAGTCACCGCGAGATCGGGCTCCACAGGGCTCACGCCTCCGTCTCGGTCTTCGCCATTCGCGGCGAGCTCGCGAAGTGCGCGATCCGCCCCTCGAGCTCGGGTTCGTCCTCGCCGCCCTTCGTCAGGCCCTCGAGCAGGTCGAGGTGGGTCTGGATCGCGGCGCGCACCGCCGCGCCCAGACGCGTGCGCAGCAGCTTCATCTCGCGGATGTCCTCGGCGAGCCGCGCCGCGCGCCGGTGCGCGGCGTCAAGAATTTTTTCCGCCTTGACCTCGGCCCCGCCGACCAGCACCTCGGCCTCCTTCACGGCCGTGCGCTTGAGCTCGTCCGACAGCCGTTGAGCCGTCGTGAGGGTCTGCTGGAGGATCGCCTCGTTCGAGGCGAGATCCTCTACGCGCACCTCGAGCTTCAGGACCTGATCGCGCTGCGCCTGCGCGTCGCGCAACACCGCCTCGTAGTCCTCCGCGATCATGCGCAGGAAATTGTCCACCTCCTCGCGATCGTAGCCGCCGATGCGCCGCGGAAAGCTGTGGTTTCGGATGTCGAGCACGCTGATGCGCATACGGTCCTCCAGGACCCCTCGTCCTGCGGCAGGCGATCGACCGAACCGCTCGGATTCTTTAGCCCTTGCCGAGCTCGCGCGAGCGGCGGGTGGCAGCTTCCACGGCTGCGTCGATGGCCTCCCGGAAGCCGAGGGCCTCGAGGCGCTCGAGCCCGGCGAGCGTCGTCCCGCCCGGGGAGCTGACCTGCTGGCGCAGCTCCGCGGGAGACCGCTCGCTCTCGAGCGCGAGCTTCGCGGCGCCAAAGACGGTCTGGAAGGCGAGGCGGTCGGCCGCCGGGCGCGGCAGCCCCATGCGCTCACCCGCGGCGCCGAGCGCCTCGAGCAGCAGGAAGACGTAGGCGGGGCCGCTTCCCGAGAGACCCGTGACCGCGTCGAGCTGCTCCTCGGCGGCCGCGATCCAGACGCTGCCCACCCCCTCGAACAGCTCCTTCGCAAGGGCGAGATCCGCGGGGCCGGCGGCAGCGTTTGCGCACAGCGCCGTGGCCCCAGCGCGCACGAGCGCCGGCGTGTTGGGCATCGCGCGCACGATCCGCGCGCGCGCCGGGAGCGAGCGCGCGAGCCGCGCGAGGGGGACGCCGGCGGCGATCGAGATCCACAGCGGGGCCGTCTGCGCGGCGCCGCCGGCCAGCCCGGCCAGCGCGGTCTCGACGTTGCCCGGCTTGACCGCGATCACGACCACGTCGCTCTCCCGCGCCACCCGGGCGTTGTCGTCGGTGGTGGCGATCCCGAGGCCCGACGCGAGCTGCTCGCGTCGGGCCTCGGCGACGTCGCTCGCGAGGATCCGACCCGGCTCGATCCCGGCCGCGACGAGGCCGCCGGCGAGGGCCTCCGCCATCGCGCCGCCTCCGATGAAGCCGATGCGCTGGTTCGCGAGCGTCATGCAGGGTCTCCTTCTTCGCGTCGGCGCGGCCCGAAGATCGCGGTGCCGATGCGCACGCTGGTGGCGCCTTCCTCGATGGCGATCTCGAAGTCGGCCGACATCCCCATCGACAGCTCGCGCAGCGCGCTGCCACCCGGCTCGCCCCGCAGCGAGAGCGCCAGCTCGCGCAAGCGCGCAAAGCCGGCGCGGCTAGCTTCGGGCGTGGGCTGAGGCGCCGGGATCGCCATCAGGCCAGCGACACGGAGATGCTTCCACGCCAGGCTCTGCGCGAGCAGCTCGCGCAGAGCGGCGGGCGCCGCGCCGCCCTTCGCGGCTTCGGCCTCCGCATTCACCTGGAGCAGCACGACGAGCTCGCGGCCCAGCTGCCCGGCGCGCTGCTCGAGCTCGGCGCCCAACTCGACGCGGTCGACGCTCTCGACCACGGCGAATTCCCGCGCGACCTCGCGCGCCTTGTTGCGCTGCAAGCGCCCGAGGAAGTGCAGGCAGGGCAGGGCGAGCCCGCCCGCCTCGAGCCGGGCGCGTAGCTCGGGGAGCTTTGCGCGGGCCTCCTGCACGTAGTTCTCCCCGACGTGGCCGAGCCCGGCGGCGACCGCCTCCGCGACGCGTGCCGCGGGGTGGCCCTTCGTGGCGCCGACGAGCGTGATCTCGTCGGGGCTGCGGCCGGCGCGCCGGGCCGCAGACGCCATGCGTGCGCGCACGCCCTCGAGTCGCTGCGAGAGGGTCGCGCTCACGCGGCGCCGGACGCGACGCCCGCCGCGCGCAGCAGCGCGAGGGTTTCCTCGAGCGGCAGCCCGATCACGTTCGTCTCGCTGCCTTCGATCTTCGCGATCAGGATTCGCCCGCTTCCCTGCGCCGCATAGGCGCCGGCCTTGTCGAGGGACTCGCCGGTCGCGACGTAGGCGCGCAGCTCGTGCTCGTCGGCCGCGCGCATCGTCACGGCGCTCTCCACCACGACGTGTCGCTCTGCCAGCGTGTCGCTGGCGACGAGCGCCACCGCGGTGAGGACGCGGTGGCATCGACCGACCAGGCGCCGGAGCAGCGCGACGGCGTGCTCGGCGTCGTCTGGCTTGCCGAGCACTTCGCCGTCGATCACGACGATCGTGTCCGCGCCGAGCACCCAGCGGGACGGCGCGGGCCCGAGCTGCCGTGCGACGGCCAGCGCCTTCTCGGACGCCAGGCGGCGGGCGAGCTGCGCCGGCGCCTCGCCGGGGTGCGCCTGCTCCGGAACGTTCGAGGGCGTCACCTCGAAGCGGACGCCCGCGCGCGCCAACAGCTCGCGTCGCCGGGGCGACGCGCTGGCGAGAACGAGGGGATGGGAAGCCGACACGCCGCGGGGGTACCCGTCCGGCGCGGGCGCGTCAAGGTGCGCCGCGTCGAGCGCGGCGCCACGTCCGTTGAGGTAGCCTCGGCGCCCCATGAGCCGCCTCCGCCGCCGGGCCGCGCTCGGGCTCACGTTGCTGCTGCTGCCAGCGTGTGCGCGCGATCGGGTCCGGGACGGTTGGGTCCGGGACAACGGGGAATGGCGCAGCACGCGAGCGGGCGTCCGGATCGCAGCGCGGTGGTGCGCAGCATGATCCGCGTGCTGTCGGACGAGCCGAAGTAGGGGATGGCACGCGAGCCGCGCAGCTGGAGCCTCGAGGGCGCGCGCGCGCTGCTGCCGGATGTGCGCAAGCGGACCGCATCGGCGGTCGCCGAGGTCCAGGCGCTGCTCGAGCGTCGCGAGCGCGACGGGGACGAGGCCCTTTCGGCCGAGCAGCTCGACGCGCAGGTGGGAAGAGTGATTTCGGACTGGGCGCGCGCGATGGAGGCGTTGGGTCTCGAGGTGAAGGGGCCCTGGCTCGTCGACTTCGACAACGGCAGCGGGTACTACTGCTGGCGTTGGCCCGAGACGGAGCTCGCCCACTTCCATGGTTCCGAGGAGGGCTTCGACGGTCGCGTCCGCATCCAGTGAAGGCGCCCGCAAGCGAAGCGCGCCGAGAGCCGAAGGCGAGCGGAGTCAATCGAGCTTCACGCGGCCCCGCGCGCGCTTGATTGCGCTGCGGCGACGCTTCGCAGCCTCAGCGCGTTCGCGCGATCCGCGGGTCGGAGCGGTCGGGCGGCGCGGCGCGCTCTGGGCCAGCGCGCCGCGCACGAGCTCGACGAGTCGCGCGCGTGCTTGCTCGCGGTTGGCCGCCTGGCTGCGCGAGCGCTGTGCGTGGAGGACGAGCTCTCCATCGCGCGTGAGGCGAGCGCCGAGTCGCTCGAGCAAGCGCGCGCGCTGGCGATCCGAGAGCGCCGCAGAGGTCGCGACGGACCAGCGCAGCGTCACGCGCGAGCTCGTCTTGTTCACCTTCTGTCCGCCAGGACCGCTCGCACGGCTCACCTGCTCCGCCAGCTCGGCGTCCGGAATCCACAGGTCGGGTCGAACCTCGAGGCTCTCGCGGCGCATGGCTACAGGTTGTAGCCGCGTTCCCCGTGCTGCGAGAGGCCGAGGCCCTCGAGACGCCCAGTAGCAGGCGAGCCCCAGCGTCCCGGCGAGCAGACCGGCGCCGACGCGGGTCAGTCCGCCGGCGTGTCCTGCGGTTGCAGGAGCGGCTCGGGCTCGCGAGCGAGGGAGCTGACCAGGGCCGCGCGCACGGCGGGGGGAATCTCCTCCTCGCGGCGGTAGTGCGGGTGCTCGACCCGCAGCCGTGCCCGCACGCGGGGGCCGGCGAAGCGCTCGCGCGCGGGGGCATCGAGTGCGAAGCGCACGTACTGCACCGCCGAGATCCGCGCGGCCTCGAGCTGGCGGGAATCGAATTGCGCGGGAATCCGCAGCGCGTCGGGGTCCTCTCCGAGCACCAGCAGCAGGTTGCGATCCAGACCCACGAGACGCTCGAGGGTCGGGCGGATCTCGGAGGCCTCGGTGATCTCGAGAAACAACGTCGCCGAGAGCTCTCCCTCGCCAGGCATCAGCTCGTTGTAGACGTCGAGCTCCGCCTGGACCTTCGCCGGATCGGAGATGCGCTCGACCCAGAGCATCTCCTGCACCTGGAAGCGCAGGGTCTCACGATCCTCGAACAGCAGGGTCGCATGCTCTCCCAGCGCGACCCGCCGCGTGCGCTTGTACGCGATCACGCGCTCGCGGTAGGCGTCGCGCAGCGGGCCGTAGCGGTCGAGCGGGACGATCTCGAACCGGCGCAGCGGTCTCACGCGAGGCTGCCGTAGGCGTGGCGCAGCAGCACGATGGGGTGCACGGGCTTGCGGCCGGTGCCCTCCTCGATGCGCAGGGCGGAGAGCGGACAATCCGTGGCGACGTGGTCGGGGCGCTCCTCCTCGATCCGGCGCAACAAGGTCGCGGCGACCTTCAGCGAGGCGTCGTGGAAGCGCGCTTGCATGCCCCAGGTGCCGTCGACGCCCGAACACGCATCGATCAACGTCACCTCCGCGCCGGCCAGCTGAAGCAGGTCGCGCGCCCGGAAGCCGATACTTTGGGCGCGCAGATGGCACGGCGCGTGGTAGGCGACGCGGCCGAGCGGGTTCCGGAAGTCGCGCGCCAGTTTTTTGGCGCGCGCCAGCTCGTAGAGGTGCTCCATCAGGTCGCGCGTCGCCGCCGCGACGCGCCGCGCGGCCTCGCTGCCGAGCAGCTTCGGATACTCGGTCTTGAGCATCAGCGAGCACGAGGGCCCGGGGCAGACGATCGTTGCGCCGGCGTCGACGTGCGGCAGCAGGTCGGCGACGTTGCGCTGGGCGTTCTCGCGCGCCGAGTCGAGATCTCCCGTGTCGGTGTAGGGCATGCCGCAGCAGCGTTCGTAACAGAGCTCGACGCGCACGCCGCTGTGCTCGAGCACCTCGACGGCGGCGCGCCCGGTCGCGGGATCGCTGTAGTTGACGGAGCAGGTGGTGAAGAGCACGGCGCGACCTCCGCTCCCGTCCGCCGCCCTGCCGCGCTTGCGGAACCAGCGTTCGACCGTCTCGAAGGCATACGATGGCTGCACCCAGTCCCGGTGGATGCCGAGCATCTTCTCCATCACGACGCGTGCAGCGCGGTTGCGGTTCGCGAAGTTCATGAGCGCCGGCACGAGCGATCCGACCCGCCCGATCAGATCCGTCTGGGTCGTGAGCCGGCGTGCGATCGGGATGCCGTCGCGCTCGGCGCGCAGCACCTGGTGGCGGCGCATGAGCTGCGGGAAGTCGACGTCCCAGGCGTGCGGCGGTGTGTAGGGGCAGTGGTTGTAGCAGAGCTTGCAGTGGTAACAGAGCTCGTTGACGGCGTCGAAGCCGGAGATCGCGACGCCTGCGATCTCGCGATCGGTGGCGTCGACCAGCTCGAAGAGCTTGGGGAAGGCCGGGCACAGCGGCAGGCAGCGCCGGCACTGGTGGCAGATCTCGCCGACGCGCCGGAGCTCGCGCTCGACGCTCGCGGCGTCCGACCACGCAGGGTCTCCCCAGCCCAACTCGGACGAGGCGTGCTCGGGGGGCTCGACCTTCAGCTAGAGCTTCTCGAGGCCGTCGAGCGCCTTCTGGAAGCGGCCGGCATGCGACTTCTCCGCCTTCGCGAGCGTCTCGAACCACTCGGCGATCGAGTCGAACTTCTCGTCGCGTGCGGCGCGCGCCATGCCCGGGTACATCTCGGTGTACTCGTAGGTCTCGCCGGCGACGGCCGCCCGCAGGTTCTTGTCGGTCGAGCCGATCGGCTTGTCGGTCGCCGGGTCGCCAACGGGCTTCAGGAAGTCCAGATGCCCGTGCGCGTGGCCCGTCTCGGCCTCGGCCGTGTCGCGGAACAGACCGCCGACGTCCGGGTAGCCCTCGATGTCGGCCTGGCGCGCGAAATAGAGGTAGCGGCGGTTTGCCTGGGATTCGCCGGCGAACGCGTCCTTCAGGTTCTTGTGGGTCTTCGTGCCTTTGAGCTCGGGCATGGGGGCTCCTCCTGCGGGTTTCCACGTCGCGAAATACGACTCGGATCTTGACCGACGGCCCGGCCGCGGTCAATTGCCTCCCGCTCGCCGCGGCGCCGGTTCCGCAGCATCATGGGGCAGTATCGCATCCGAAGCGTCGCGGGAGGTGGGGCATGGCGACCAGCCGCGAGGACGTGCGCATCGAACGCGATTCGCTGGGTGAGGTCGAGGTGCCCGCCTCCGCCTTGTGGGGGGCCTCGACGCAACGCGCGATCGCAAACTTTCCCGTCAGCGGCGAGCGCATGCCGCTGCGGCTCATCCACGCGCTCGCGCTCGTCAAGGCCGCGGCGGCCACAGCCAATCGCGAGCTCGGTGTCCTCGACGAGCCCCGCGCGCGCGCCATCGAGCAGGCCGCGCGCGAGGTGGCCGAGGGACTCCACGACGCGCAGTTCGTCGTCGAGGTGTTCCAGACCGGCTCGGGGACCTCGACGAACATGAACGCGAACGAAGTGATCGCACGCCTCGCCGAACAGCGGCTCGGCCCGGGCGCCGGTGGCGTGCATCCGAACGATCACGTGAACCGCTCGCAGTCCTCGAACGACGTGATGCCGACGGCGCTTCACGTGGCCGCGCGGCTCGCGATCCGGGACGAGCTGCTGCCGGCGCTCGCGCGGCTGCACGCGTGCCTGCTTCGCAAGGCCGCCGCCTACGACGACGTCGTGAAGATCGGTCGCACGCACCTGATGGATGCGACGCCGTTGCGGTTTTCGCAGGAGATCGGGGGTTGGGCGCGCCAGATCGAGCTGGGCATGGCGCGAACCCGAGCGGCGAGCGAGGCGCTCGTCGAGCTCGCGCTCGGCGGCACGGCCGTCGGCACGGGGCTGAACCGACCCGCGGGCTTCCCGGAGCGCGCGATCGCGCACCTCGCGCGCGCGACGGGCCTGGTCTTCCGCGAGGCGGGCGACCGCTTCGAAGCGCAGGCCGCGCGCGACGCCGCCGTCGAGGCGAGCGGCGCGCTGCGCACGCTCGCCGTGTCGCTCTTCAAGATCGCGAGCGACGTGCGCCTGCTCGCGTCGGGGCCGCGCTGCGGGCTCGGCGAGCTGCGGCTGCCTGCGCTCCAGCCGGGCTCGTCGATCATGCCGGGGAAGGTGAACCCCGTGATCTGCGAGTCCGTGACGCAGGTGGCGGCGCAGGTGGTCGGCCACGATGCGGCGATCGCCGTAGCGGGCCTCTCCGGCCAGCTCGAGCTCAACGCCTTCCTGCCCTTGATTGCGCGCAATCTGCTCGAGTCGATCCGTCTGCTCGCGAACGTCTCGAATCTGTTCGTCGAGCGCTGCCTCGAGGGCCTCGAGGTCGATCGCGAGCGCGCGGGCGCGCTCGTCGAGCGCAGCCTCGCGCTGGTGACGGCGCTGGTCCCGGCCATCGGCTACGACGCCGCCGCGCGGATTGCGAAGCGCTGCTCCGAGACGGGGAAGACGGTGCGCGAGGTCTGCCTCGAGCAGCGCGTGCTGCCGCGCGAGGAGCTCGAGCGCCTGCTCGATCCCCGTGCGCAGACCGAGCCGGACGCAGCGCGCTAGAGGATCCCCTGCTCGCGCAGGCGGCGGCGCTCCTCGAGCGGAATGCCGAGCTCAGCGAGGATCTCGTCGTCGTGGGCTCCGAGCGCGGGGGCCGCGCTGCGCACGCGCAGCGGCGTGCGCGAGAGCTTCGCGGCCGGGCCGGTGACGGGCACGCTCGTTCCGGCGGGCCCGCTCGGCGTTTGCAGCATGTCGCGCGCGAGCACCGCCGGATCACGGGCGGCCTCCGCGTAGGTCTGCACCTTCACGGCGGGCAGATCCGCCGCGACGAGTTCCGTGAGGGCCGCCTCGACGCTGCGCGCGCGCGCCCAGTCGGCGACGAGCTGGTCGACTTCGCGCCGGCGCGCGATGCGGGCAGCGGCGGTGGCATACGCAGGGTCGCTCGCGAGCTCCGGGCGACCGAGCAGCCGCGCCATGCGGGCCCAGTGCGCGTCGAGCAGCACTCCGGTGAGGATCCGGCCGTCACGACATTTGTAGGTGTTGGCCGGGGCGGCGATGCGGAATTCGTTGCCGAGCCGCGGCAGCTCGACCCCCAGGGCGCCGAGCGTGAGATAGCCGGTCGACTGGAAGAGCATGGCGTCGAGCAGCGCCACGTCGATCTGCTGGCCTTCTCCGGTTGTGTCGCGGTGCCGCAGCGCCGCCAGCGCCGCGAGCGCGGCGTGCAGGCCGGCGAGATCGTCGGCCAGAAACGTGGGTGCCTTGACCGGCTCGCCGTCGGGACTTCCGTTCAACGACAAGAAGCCGCTCGCGGCCTGCGCGAGCGGGTCATAGCCGACGCGCTCGGCCAGCGGGCCCCACTGTCCGAAACCGCTGATCGAGACGTAGACGATGCCCGGCCGGAGGGCGCGCACCGCCTCGTAGCCCGCGCCCCAGCCCGCGAGCGTCCCGGGTCGGAAGTTCTCGATCAGGATGTCGCTGCGCTTCGCGAGCTCCAAGAAAATCGTGAGGCCCTCCGGCCGGCGCAGGTCGAGCGAGAGGCTGCGCTTGTTGCGGTTGACGGTCGCGTGCATGAACGAAACCGGCGGATCGGTGCCCGGCAGCAGGGGCGGCGAGCGCCGCGCGATCTCGCCGTCCGGGTGCTCGACCTTGATCACGTCGGCGCCGAAGTCGGCCAGGATGCAGCCGCACATGGGTCCGGCCCAGGTGGTCGTCGCTTCGAGCACGCGCACTCCGGAGAGGGGGCCCGGAAGGTCGCGGCGGGCGTCGCGGTAGAACTCGCTCTTGCGCATGAGTTTCTCCTCCTCGCTCGAGGCACCGCACGTCGTTTTCAGGACACGGCGCGCGGGGCGAGAGCATGGTAGAACGTGGGTCGCGGCGCGCGTTCGTCGCGCCTCGGGAGGGATGCATGGAGTCGCTCGCCGGCCTGCTCGTCGGCACTTCGTCCGGTCTCATGGACCTGGCGCTGCTGATCGGACGCCTGTTCATCGGCGTGTGCTTCGTGATCCATGGCCTCGGCAAGCTCGGGCTCGTGGGGACCGGCAACATGCAGGGCTTCGTCCAGTTCCTCGAGAGCCTGGGCGTGCCGTTGGCGCCGATGCAGGCGCGCATGGCGATGGCCTCGGAGATCGTCGGGGGGGGGCTGCTCGCGCTCGGACTCTTCACCCGCCCCGCGTGTCTCCTGCTGGTGTTCACCATGCTCGTGGCGGGACGCCTCGGTCACAAGGGCGCGGGCTACCTGATCACGAACGATCCCCCCGGCGCGGAGTACACGATCAACCTCGCGGTGATCTGCGCCGTCTTCGCGCTGCTCGGGCCGGGGGCCCTGTCGCTCGACCAGCTGCTCTTCGTCAGGGGCTAGCTCGTGGACTCCGCTCGGCTTCGCCTCGCTGCGCGCCGGCCGACTCTCGAGTCGGCCTGCTTGTTCGTGGACTCCGCTCGGCTTCGCCTCGCTGCGCGTCGGCCGACTCTCGAGTCGGCCTGCTTGTTCGTGGACTCCGCTCGGCTTCGCCTCGCTGCGCGTCGGCCGACTCTCGAGTCGGCCTGCTTGCACGCTCGTCCGCATCCGCGCTCGCGCGGGCTCCCTCGGCGCCGGTCGGGGTGCGTGGGGAGGGCTCGACGTAGGCGCGCCGGGCGGCATAGAGCTCGCGGTGCTTTCGAATCTCGCGCGCCAGCTGCGGCTGGCCTTGCGCCTCGGCGGAAGCCGCCGCTCGCGCGGCCGCCGCGGCGGCCTCTTCGAAGCGCCCTACCGCCGCGTAGGCCGCGGCGAGGGTATCGAGCAGAGAGGGATCCTCGCTGCCGCGCGCACGGCTGGCGCGCTCGGCCAACAGGATCGACTCCTGCCGTTCCTGGATCGACGCTTCTGCGCGGGTCGCGAGCAGCCACGCGAGGTTGTTCGCCGCTTCTATCTGCCCGGGGTCGAGCCGAAGCGCCTGTCGATTGCTGCGAATCGCGTCCTGGGTGCGTCCCAGCTGGCCGGAGACGACCGCAAGGGCCACGTGCAACGGTGCCGAACCCGGGTAGGCTGCGATGGCCATCTCGAGCGGGCCCTGCGCTTCTGCGACGCGACCCGCTCGGACCAATGCGAAGCCGTACCTGCCGGCGGCCAGCGGGTCGTTCGGGTTGCTCTTCAGCTCGCGCTCATAGGCCGCGATCGCGCCCGCGAGGTCGCCGCGCAGGGCCCGCACGTCGGCCAATCCGAGCCGCGCCGGCGTCCAGCCAGGCTGGATCGCCGCCGCCTGCGCGAAGTGACGCTCGGCGGCGTCGGCATCGCCCGCTTTCAGGTAGGCGCTGCCCAGCTGCAGATGCGCGACGGAGTTCTCCGCCGTGACGGCCAGGGCGTGCTCGAACAGCGTGAAGGAATCCCGCCAGTGGCGCACCTGGAGCCACGTGCAGACCCAGAGCGCCGCGAGCGCTGCTGCCGCCGCGGGGCGGGCGAGACGCCGCGCCCGCAGGCGGTCGAGCAGGTCGCAGGCGCCCCAGGCGACGCAGATCGAGAGACCGATCAGCGGGAGGTACATGTAACGGTCTGCGCGGGCCTGGAGACCGACCTGCACGAGCCCGATCGTCGGGACGAGCGTCCCCAGATACCAGAGCCAACCGACGGCGAGATACGGTCGCGTGCGTCCCATTCGCGCCACGCCGGCGGAGACTCCGGCGAGCAGCAGCCCGGCCGCGACGCTCGGCCAGACCGGCGAGACTCCGAGAGCGTGGGGATAAAAGACCGCCAGGTCGCTCGGCCAGAAGCTCTTCGCCGCGTAGAGGACGTAGGCCTCGAGCGCGTTGCGCGCGCGTGCGCCGAGCGAGAGCCGCTCGAACGGCGACAAGTAGCCCGCTTCGTGCTGGGCGATCCACGTGACGCTCGCGACCGCTGCGACCAGCACGAGCATCGGGAGCTTCTCGAGCAACGCGCGTCGCAGCGTCACGCGCACGCCGGGCGGCGTCGACGAAGCCGTGCCGATCCGCCCGAGCGGCCACCAGTCGAGCAGCAGAAGCACCGCGGGGAGCGTGACGAGGGTGGCCTTGCTGAGCAGGCCGAGAAGCAGGCACAATGTCACGAGCAGGAGACGCGCGATCCGCGGGCGTTCTGCATGCAACGCATGGGCCCAGAGTGCGAGCATGAAGAACAGTCCCGAGAGGACATCCTTGCGCTCGCTGACCCAGGCCACGGACTCGACGTGCAGCGGGTGGAGCGCGAACACAGCCGCCACGAAGGCACTCCTGCCGCGGGCCCCGGTCATGCGTGCGAACGCTGCGTAGAGCGCGAGGCTGGCGAGCACGTGCAAGGCGACGTTGGTGAGCAGGTAGCCGGCGGGGTCGAGGCCGTAGAACTCGTAGTCGAGGCGGAGGGAGAGCAACGTGAGCGGGGCCCAGTTCCCAAGATAGGACTCGCGGAACGCGGAGCGGACGCTCTCCCAACCGAAGTCCAGGTGCAGGTTCGGGTTCTGGGCGATGTAATCCGGGTCGTCGTAGGTCAGGAACGCGTGGTGCCGGACCTGCGCATAGGCGGCGAGCGTTGCGAGCGCGAGCGCGAGCGCGATCAGAGCGTGCGCGCGGCGAGCGCTCCGCTTCGGCTCGAGACGCTCTGGGCGGGTGCGCTCGGCCGTCTCGCTCGTCGCCATGCTCGCTAGCGTAGCCGACGAGCGGCTCGCGCTAGACCCTGTGGAGCGACCGGCTCCATAGGGTCTAGCGCGCTTGCGCGCCGGATCGCGCGACGCCGAGCATGCCGAGCGCGACCTCGGCAAGGCGTCGGCTGGCGGCGTCCGGATCGGAGGACGCGGTCTCGACGAGCCGCTCGCGCACGGCGGGCGGCGGCTCTTCGAGCGCGGCGAGCGCCGTGAGCGCGGCGCGCCGCACGCCGAGATCGGCATCGCGCAAGGCGACGAGCAGCGTGCGCGCGACTTCGGGCTCGCCGGGCGCGAGCTCGCGCAGGCCGCAGAGCGCCATCCGCCGCACGCGCGGGGAGTCGTCGCTCGCGAGGTGCAGGAGCACGCGCAGCACCTCGCCGTGCAGACGC
>Ga0210377_10003678_pt1 | contig 13135 bp, 7 predicted proteins | sample PLM4_65_b1redo_FD_155480 | JGI IMG/M metagenome (GOLD analysis project Ga0210377, IMG submission 155480) | Groundwater sediment microbial communities from an aquifer in East River, Colorado, USA - PLM4_65_b1 redo | ecosystem: Environmental > Terrestrial > Soil > Riparian zone | place: USA: East... | reverse complement strand
ATCCCTTCGTCGCCTGACGCGCCGTGATCGCCGCCGTCAACGTCGTCTTCCCGTGATCTACGTGACCAATCGTCCCCACGTTCACGTGAGGCTTCGTTCGCTCGAACTTCTCCTTGGACATGGACTTGACCCCCGAGAGGAGCCGGCCGGCGGCCGGACGTTAGGAGCTGTGGACCACGCTCGCCGTGACCGACTCGGGCGCGGGAGCGTAGTGGTGAAACTTCATTGTGTAGGTTGCGCGGCCCTGTGTGACCGATCGAAGACTGCTTACGTAGCCGAACATCTTGCCGAGCGGTACCTCGGCGTGGATCACCTGCGCGTTGCCCCGCGGTTCGACGGACGTGATCCGGCCGCGGCGAGCGTTCAGATCGTCGATGACCGCGCCCATGAACGGCTCGGGCGCGACCACTTCGGTGAACATGACGGGCTCGAGCAGCTGCGGCTTGCCGGCCTCGAGGGCGTCCTTGACGCCCATGGATGCGGCAATCTTGAACGCGAGCTCCGAGGAATCGACATCGTGGTACGAGCCGTCGATCAGCCGCACTTGCACGTCGACGACCGGGAAGCCGGCGAGGACGCCTGTCTGCAGCGCTTCGCGCACACCCTGCTCGATCGCCTTCCAGAACTCGCGCGGAACGCGGCCCTGAACGACTTCGGTCGTGTACAGGATGCCCTTGCCGCGCCCGTTGGGCGCGACCTCGAGCACGACGTGGCCGTACTGCCCCTTGCCGGCCGCCGACTGGCGGATGAAGCGACCTTCCGCCTTCGCCGCTTGGAGGATGGTCTCCTTGTACGCGACCTGCGGCTGCCCGACGTTCGCGCCCACCTGGAACTCGCGCAGTAGCCGGTCGACGATGATCTCGAGATGCAGCTCGCCTTGACCGGCGATCAGGGTCTGGCCCGTCTCCTCGTTCGTGTGCACGCGGAACGATGGATCCTCGACGGTGAGCTTGCCGAGCGCCTCGGAGAGTTTCTCTTGGTCGGCTTTCGTCTTCGGCTCGATCACGATCTCGATCACGGGCTCGGGGAAGTCGATCGACTCGAGCACGACCGGTGCGTTCTCGGCACAGAGCGTGTCGCCCGTGAAGACCTTCTTCAAGCCGACGAGCGCGGCGATGTCGCCCGCCGAGATCGACTCGATGTCCTCGCGGTGATTCGCGTGCATCTGCATGATGCGGCCGACTCGCTCGCGTCGATCCTGCGTCGAATTGCGCACGTTCTGGCCGGCTTTGAGGGTGCCGGAGTAGACCCGAACGAACACGAGCTGCCCCACGTAGTGGTCGCTCATGATCTTGAAGGCGAGCGCCGCAAACGGCTCGTCCGACTGCGGCCTGCGTTCCACCGGATTGCCCTTCGAGTCGACGCCCTTGATCGGCGGGACGTCGATGGGCGACGGCAGATAGTCGACGACGGCGTCGAGAAGCGGCTGCACGCCCTTGTTCTTGAACGCCGCCCCACAGAGCACCGGCACGAGCTTCCGCCGGATCGTCGCCTCGCGCACCGCCTTGCGGATCGTGTCCTCCGCGACCGGCTCCCCGTTCAGGTATTTCGCGAGCAGTGTCTCGTCGTGCTCGGCGACGGCTTCGAGCAGCTTGTCGCGGTACTCCGCGACCTGCGCCTCCATCGCTTTGGGAATCGGCTCGACGCTGAACTCCGCGCCCTGGGTCTCGTCCTTCCAAACGATCGCCTTCAGCGCGATCAGGTCGACGACGCCCGAGAACCGGTCCTCGCTCCCGATCGGGAGCTGAAGCAACACCGGCGTCGCGCCGAGCTTGCTGCGTATCTGCGCGACGACTTCGAAAAGGTTCGCGCCGATGCGGTCCATCTTGTTCACGAATGCGACGCGCGGAACCGCGTACTTGTCGGCCTGGCGCCAGACCGTCTCGGATTGCGGCTCCACGCCACCGACCGCGCAGAACACGGCCACCGCGCCGTCGAGAACCCTCAGGCTGCGCTCCACCTCGATCGTGAAGTCGACGTGTCCCGGCGTGTCGATCAGGTTGATGCGATGGTCGCGCCAGTAGCAGGTCGTCGCGGCGGACGTGATCGTAATTCCGCGCTCCTGCTCTTGCTCCATCCAATCCATCGTGGCGGTGCCGTCGTGAACCTCACCGATCTTGTAGCTGCGACCGGTGTAGAACAGGATCCGCTCCGTCGTCGTCGTCTTCCCGGCGTCGATATGAGCCATGATGCCGATGTTGCGCGTGCGCTCGAGGGAACGGTCCGGGGACATCTTGCAACTCCGCCCTACCAGCGGTAGTGGGCGAACGCCTTGTTGGCGTCTGCCATGCGATGGGTCTCTTCGCGCTTTCGCACCGCTTCGCCGCGCTCTGCGGCCGCGTCGAGAAGCTCGGCTGCCAGCTTCTCGTGCATCGACTTTCCGGCCCGTGCGCGGGCGTACTGCACGACCCAGCGCATGGCCAGCGCGGCGCCCCGATTGGGCGCGACTTCCACGGGAACCTGATAGGTGGCGCCACCGACGCGGCGACTCTTTACCTCGACGCGCGGCCGCACATTCTCGAGAGCGCGTCGAAAGACGCGAACCGGCTCCTCTTGCCCGCGCTGCTCGACGAGCTCGAGCGCACCGTACGCGATCGACTCGGCGGTGCTCTTCTTGCCGCAGCTCATGAGGACGTTGATGAACTTCGCGACCTGACGGTCCCCATACTTCGGGTCCGGCGTGGACTCGCGTCGGGGAACTTCGCGTCGACGGGGCATTCTCGAGCTCCTACTTCCGGCGCTTCGTGCCGTAGCGGCTGCGACCCTGGTTCCGCCCGTCGACGCCGAGCGTATCGAGCGTTCCGCGCACGATGTGATACCGGACGCCGGGGAGGTCCTTCACGCGGCCGCCGCGCACCAACACCACCGAGTGTTCCTGCAGGTTGTGGCCTTCGCCCGGGATATATGCCCAGACCTCGCGTCCGTTCGAGAGCCGGACGCGCGCGACTTTGCGCAGCGCCGAGTTCGGCTTCTTCGGCGTCTGCGTCGAGACACGAATGCAGACGCCTCGCCGCTGCGGACACTGCATCAGGTCGCGGGCCTTGATCTTCTTCTGCTTGACTGCCCGCCCGTGCCGGACAAGCTGTTGAATCGTCGGCATTTCGGCCTCTGTGTGAGTTTCTGCGAACGCGAACGCCCGACCTCGAAGATCTTCGCGCAAACCCGTACCCGCCCGCTGGACGTTCGCAGGTCAGGGAGTTTCACCCCCCTGCGTGACGACCCGGTGGACGGCGGCTCTTGTGCGGAGTTCCCTACCGAGCGAGTCCCAGAAGGCGAGCCTTCAGAGATCTGCGTCCTCCGCTCGGAAGGGGCCGAATTATATTGGGAAACCGATCTATGTCAACCGCGCCTTCGCCTCGGCGAAACTCGGGCGAAGGTCAGAGCGATCAGAGCTCGAGCCCACCCGCCCGGGTGTCTTTGCCACCACGCGCCATGAGCCCGGTTTCGACGGCATCTCCTGGGCGTGTGACCGGCCGCGCCTCGTCGGCTCGCTCCTCTTCCGCGTCCGCGTCAGCGCCCTCGATGCGGATTCCCATGTACCGGTACCGGGGCATGCCCGTTCCAGCGGGAATCAGCCGACCCATGATCACGTTCTCCTTCAAACCGAGCAGGCGGTCGGTCTTGCCCGAAATGGAGGCCTCCGTGAGCACTTTCGTGGTCTCCTGGAAGGACGCGGCCGAGATGAAGCTCTCTGTCGAGAGCGACGCCTTCGTGATCCCGAGCAGGATGGCCTCGGACCGCGCGGACTTCTTCCCTTCCGCCTCCATCTTTGCATTCTCGGCGTCGAAAACGTGCTTCTCGACCTGCTCGCCGATTAGGAAGTCGGTGTCACCCACCTCGATCACTCGCACCCAGCGCAGCATCTGACGGACGATCACCTCGATGTGCTTGTCGTTGATCGACACGCCCTGGAGGCGGTACACCTCTTGGACCTCGTCGAGCAGGTACTTCGCGAGCTCCTTGTCGCCCTTGATTTTCAGGATGTCATGCGGGTTCGACGAACCGCCCATCAGCGCCTCGCCAGCGCGCACGAAGTCACCCTCGTGCACCGCGATGTGTTTGCCCTTGGGAATGTCGTAGTTCTTCGGATCGCCGGTCTCCGGTGTCACGATCACGCGGCGCTTGCCTCGCACGTCGGGCCCGAAGGAGACGGTGCCGTCGATCTCGGAGACGATCGCGAACTCCTTGGGCTTCCGGGCCTCGAAGAGCTCCGCGACGCGCGGCAGACCGCCGGTGATGTCCTTGGTCTTGGTCGTCTCGCGCGGAATGCGCGCCAGCGTGTCGCCCGGCTCGACCATCTCGTCCTCGTTGGTCGAAATGTTCACGCCGACCGGCATCATGTACGACTGCAGCGTATTGCCGTCGACGTCGTCGACCAGGATGCGCGGGCGCAGATCGGGATCCTTCGCCTCGACGATGACCTTGCGCGAGAGGCCGGTGAACTCGTCCACCTGCTCTTCCATCGTCTGCCCGGCGACGATGTCACCGAACTTCACGCGGCCCGCGACGTTGGCGAGGATCGGTGTCTGGAACGGATCCCACTCGTGAACGAGCTGACCGGCTTTCACCGGCGCTCCGTCCGCGAGGTGGAGCTTCGCGCCGTACACCACCGGGTAGCGCTCGCGCTCGCGGCCCGTCGAGTCGACGACCGAGATCTCGCCGTTGCGGTTCATGACGATGATCGCGTTGTGCTTGTCCCGAATCGTCGTGACGTTCAGGTACTTGATCACACCCTCGTTGCGGGCTTCCACGTGCGACTGCTCCACGCGCTGCGTGGCGGTCCCGCCGATGTGGAAGGTGCGCATCGTGAGCTGCGTTCCCGGCTCGCCGATCGATTGCGCCGCGATCACGCCGACCGCCTCGCCCAGGTTCACGAGCTTGCCCTGGCCGAGATCGCGTCCGTAGCAGTGCGCGCAGACGCCGCGCATCGCGTTGCAGGTCAGCACCGAGCGGATCGTGACGTGCTCGACGCCGGCGTCCTCGAGCTTCCGGACCTTGTCTTCGTCGATCTTGTCTTCGTCGATCTCCTGGTTCGCACCGACGAGCACCGCGTTCGTGATCGGGTCGATGATGTCGGCGAGCGCGACGCGCCCGAGGATGCGGTCGCCCAGGCGCTCGATGACCTCGCCACCCTCGACGAGTTGGTGGATCTCGATTCCGTCGAGGCTGCCGCAGTCGATCTCGTTCACGATCATGTCCTGCGCGACGTCGACCAGGCGCCGGGTCAGGTAGCCGGAGTTGGCGGTCTTCAGCGCCGTGTCTGCCAGGCCCTTGCGCGCGCCGTGCGTCGAGATGAAGTACTCGAGCACCGACAGACCCTCTCGGAAGTTCGAGAGGATCGGCCGCTCGATGATCTCGCCCGACGGCTTCGCCATCAGGCCGCGCATGCCGGCGAGCTGGCGGACCTGCTGCGCGGAACCGCGCGCACCGGAGTCGACCATCATGAAGATCGAGTTCATGCTCGGGACCGTCACTGTCTCGCCTGCGCGATCCTTCGTGTCCTCGTGAGCGATCGCCGCCATCAAGTTCTGCGACAACTCATCGGTGACGGCCGCCCAGCGATCGACGACCTTGTTGTAGCGCTCACCATCGGTGATGAGCCCTTCCTGGTACTGGCGCTGGAACTCGCTTACGTCGTTCTGCGCCTCCTCGATCAGGCTCGCCTTGGTCTTGGGAACCTTCATGTCGTCGACGCAGATCGAGATGCCGGCGCGCGTCGCGAACTCGTAGCCGAGCGTACGGAGCCGGTCGGAGAGGATGACCGTCGCCTTGTTGCCGACGCGGCGGTAGACCTCGTTCACCAGGTCGCCGAGGGTCTTTCGATCCATGACGCGATTGACCAGCGCAAAGGGAACGCCCTCGGGCACGATGTCGAAGAAGAGCGCGCGACCGACGGTCGTCTTCTGCAGCTTCCCCTCGATGCGAGCTTCGACAGCCGCTTGCAGGTCGACGACGCCGGCGTCGTAGGCCGCCCGAAGCGCGTCGATCGAGCCGAACTTCATGCCCTCGCCCGGCGCGAACTGCCGCTCTCGCGTGAGGTAGTAGGCGCCGAGAACGATGTCCTGTGTCGGCGTGATGATCGGCTTGCCGTTGGCCGGCGAGAGGATGTTGTTCGTGCTCATCATGAGCACGCGCGCCTCGATCTGAGCCTCGACAGAGAGCGGAAGGTGGACGGCCATCTGATCGCCGTCGAAGTCCGCGTTGAACGCGAAGCACACCAGCGGGTGTAGCTGAATCGCCTTGCCGTCGATCAGCACGGGCTCGAACGCCTGGATGCCGAGCCGGTGGAGCGTCGGCGCCCGGTTCAACATTACCGGGTGCTCCTGGATGACCTCGGCGAGGATGTCCCAGACCTCCGGGCGCTCCTTCTCCACCATCTTCTTCGCGGCCTTGATCGTCGTGACGTAGCCGCGCTGCTCGAGCTTGGAATAGATGAACGGCTTGAAGATCTCGAGCGCCATCTTGTTGGGCAGCCCGCACTGGTGCAGGCGCAGCTCCGGACCGGCGACGATCACCGAACGGCCCGAGTAGTCGACGCGCTTGCCGAGGAGGTTCTGGCGGAAACGGCCCTGCTTGCCCTTGAGCATGTCGGAGAGCGACTTCAGCGGGCGCTTGTTCGGGCCCGTGATCACCTTGCCGCGGCGACCGTTGTCGAAGAGGGCGTCGACGGCCTCCTGGAGCATCCGCTTTTCGTTTCGGATGATGACTTCGGGGGCGTTCAGCTCGAGCAGCCGCTTCAAGCGGTTGTTGCGGTTGATCACGCGCCGATACAGGTCGTTCAGATCCGACGTCGCGAAGCGGCCACCGTCGAGCGGCACGAGCGGTCGTAGGTCGGGCGGGATCACCGGCACGACCTCGAGGATCATCCACTCCGGCTTGTTCGCCGACTCCTTGAAGGCGTCGAGAACCTTGAGCCGCTTGGCGAGCTTCTTGCGCTTCGCCTCGCTCGTCGCCTCCTTCATCTCCGTGCGCAGCGTGACCGTTTCCTCGTCGACGGCGATCTTGCCGAGGATATCGCGGATCGCTTCCGCACCGATGCCGTACTTGAAGGCGTTCGGGCCGTACTCTTCCTTGCACTGCATGAGCCGCTCGTCGCTGAGCAGCTCACCGCGGTGCAACGGCGAGTCGAGCGCGTCGATCACGATGTGCGATTCGAAGTAGAGCACGCGCTCGAGATCCTTCAGCGTCAGCTCGAGCAGGTTTCCGATCCGGCTCGGCAGGGACTTCAGGAACCAGATGTGCGCTACGGGCGCGGCCAGCGTGATGTGCCCCATGCGCTCGCGGCGCACCTTGGACTGGATCACTTCGACGCCGCACTTCTCGCAGACGACACCACGGTGCTTCATGCGCTTGTACTTGCCGCAGTTGCACTCGTAGTCCTTGACCGGACCGAAGATCTTGGCGCAGAAGAGCCCGTCGCGTTCCGGTTTGAACGTCCGGTAGTTGATCGTTTCGGGCTTCTTCACTTCACCGTACGACCACTCGCGGATCTTCTCCGGCGACGCGATCGTGATCTTCATGCCGGAGAAGCTGAGGGGGTCCTTCGGCTTCTCGAAGAGATTGTAGAGGTCGCGCATCTAGGGCACTCCCTTCCTTTACTGGATGTCTTCGAGCAGATCGATGTTGAGCCCGAGGCTCTGCATCTCTTTGATGAGCACGTTGAAGCTCTCCGGCAGGCCCGGCATGAGCTCGCAGTCGCCCTTTACGATCGACTCGTACATGCGCGTGCGCCCGATCACGTCGTCGGACTTCACGGTGAGGAACTCCTGCAGCGCATAGGCCGCGCCGTAGGCTTCCATCGCCCAGACCTCCATCTCGCCGAGTCGCTGGCCACCGAACTGCGCCTTGCCGCCGAGCGGCTGTTGCGTGACGAGCGAGTATGGACCGATCGAGCGCGCGTGGATTTTGTCATCGACGAGGTGGTGCAGCTTCATCATGTACATGATCCCGACGGTGACATCGCCGTGGAACGGCTCGCCGGTGCGACCATCGAAGAGCACCGTCTGACCCGAAACCGGCATGCCTGCCGTCTTGAGCGCGTCCTTGATCTCGTCTTCCGTCGGACCGTCGAAAACGGGCGTGGCCGTGTGGACGCCCCGGACGTGCCGGCGCGCCATGTCCATGACCTCGTCGTCGGCGAGGCCGTCGATCATCTTCTTGGCCGCCGGCTTGACCATGATCGCCTTGAAGCGCTCGCGCATCTTCGCCGGCGAGTAGTGCTCGTCGAGATGCGCCTGGATCTGCTCGCCGAGGCCGCGGGCAGCCCAGCCCAGATGCGTCTCCAGGATCTGGCCGATGTTCATGCGCGACGGCACACCCAGCGGGTTCAGGACGAGCTCGACCGGCCCGCCGTCGGGCATGTACGGCATGTCCTCCTCGGGCAGGATGCGCGAGATGACGCCCTTGTTTCCGTGGCGCCCGGCCATCTTGTCGCCGACGGAGAGCTTGCGCTTCGTCGCGACGTAGACCTTCACCATCTTGAACACGCCCGGCGGCAGCTCGTCGCCCTTCTTGAGGCGCCCGATCTTCTCCTCGAAGACCGTTTTGATCAGGCTCGCCTGTTCCTCCGCCGCGGCGAGGATTCCCTCGATGCGGGTCTGCTTCGCCGTGTTCTCCACGCGGATGTCGCGCCACTTGCGGCGGGGGACGTCCACGAGCACCTGTTCCGTGATCGTGTCACCCGGGCTCAGCCAGGCGTCCTTCTTGCGCTCGTCGGCCATCCGCACGCTCGAGCGCTCACCGATCAGGAGCTCCTTCACGCGATTCAGCGCCGACTCGCGGACGATGCGGATCTCGTCCTCCTGGTCGATGCGCAGCTTCGCGATCTCGGCATCCGTGATCGACCGCCCGCGATCATCCTTGTCGGTGCCGCGGCGCGAGAACACCCGCGCGCCGATCACGATGCCGCTCTGACCCGGCGGGACCCGCAGGGACGTGTCTCGCACGTCGCCGGCCTTCTCGCCGAAGATCGCACGCAGCAGCCGCTCCTCAGGCGAGAGCTGGGTCTCGCCCTTCGGCGTGATCTTGCCGACCAGGATGTCGTCGGGCAGGACCTCCGCGCCGATGCGCACGATGCCGCTCTCGTCCAGATCGGCGAGCGCTTCCTCGCCGACGTTCGGGATGTCGCGCGTGATCTCCTCGCGACCCAGTTTGGTGTCGCGTGCGACGACCTCGAACTCCTCGATGTGGATCGAGGTGAAGAGATCGTCCTTGACGATCTTCTCCGAGATCAGGATCGAGTCCTCGAAGTTGTATCCGCCCCAGGGCATGAAGGCGACCAGGATGTTGCGACCGAGCGCCAGCTCGCCGCGATCAGTCGCGGCGCCGTCGGCGATCACCTGCCCCTTCCGGATCCGCTGCGCGACCTTCACGATCGGTTTCTGGTTGATGCAGGTGTTCTGGTTCGACCGTCGATACTTGATCAGGTTGATGATGTCGGGCGCCGAATCCGCTCCTTCGGCGTCGGGATCCGGCTTGATCACGATTCGCGAGGCATCGACGCTCTCGACCATTCCGCCGCGCTTTGCGACGACCGTCGCACCCGAGTCGCGCGCGACCACGCCTTCCATGCCCGTGCCGACCAGCGGCGCGTCGGTGCGCAGCAGCGGCAGCGCCTGGCGCTGCATGTTCGAACCCATCAGCGCGCGGTTCGCATCGTCGTTCTCGAGGAACGGGATCAGCGACGCGGCCACCGAGACGAGCTGATTCGGCGACACGTCCATCATGTCGATCTCTTCGCGGCCGAGCATCACGAACTCGCCATTCTCGCGCGCCGAGATCACGTCGTTCTTGAACTTGCCATCGCTGCCCACCGCCGCGTTCGCCTGCGCGATCGCGACGCGCTCCTCCTCGAGCGCTGACAAGTAGCGGACGTTGTCCGTGACCTTGCTGTTCTTCACCTCGCGGTACGGCGTCTCGATGAAGCCGTAGTCGTTCACGCGCGCGTAGGTGGAGAGCGACGCGATCAGGCCGATGTTCGGCCCTTCCGGCGTCTCGACCGGGCAGATGCGGCCGTAGTGCGTGCTATGGACGTCGCGCACCTCGAAGCCGGCGCGCTCGCGCGTCAGACCGCCGGGCCCGAGCGCCGACAGCCGCCGCTTGTGCGTGACCGCCGAGAGCGGGTTCGTCTGGTCCATGAACTGTGAGAGCTGGCTGGAACCGAAGAACTCCTTGATCACCGCCGAAACGGGCTTGGAGTTGATCAGATCGTGCGGCATGAGCTGCTCGATCTCCTGCAAGCTCATGCGTTCCTTGATCGCGCGCTCCATGCGCACCAGACCGATCCTGTACTGGTTCTCGAGCAGCTCGCCGACGACGCGCACGCGCCGGTTTCCGAGGTGATCGATGTCGTCGATGCGCTTGTCCGGGTCGCCGTTCTTCAGATCGACGAGGTACTTCACCGCGAGGAGGATGTCCTCCTTGCGCAGCGTCGTCTCGTCGAGTGGCACGTCGACGCCGAGCTTGTGGTTCAGCTTCAGCCGTCCGACGCGCGACAGGTCGTAGCGCTCCGGGTTGAAGAAGAGGTTGTTGAAGACAGTGGTCGCCGTCTCGATCGTCGGCGGATCACCCGGCCGCAGGCGCCGGTAGATGTCGATGATCGCCTCCTCCTTGGTCATCGTCTTGTCGGCATTCAGCGTGTCGTGGATCGCCGTGCCGGTCGTTACGGGATCGAGGTAGAGCAGCGGGAACTCGAGCAGGTTGCGCTTGCGCAGCTCTTCGAGGATCTCCTCGGTGATCGACTCGTTGCACTCGAGGATGACCTCGCCGGTGCTCTCGTCGACGATGTCCTCCGGCGCGATCCGCTTCACGCCGTCCTCGCGGACGAGGTCGTCGAGGCCGATCTGGATCCACTCGATCCCCGCCTCGCGCACCTTTCGCACCGCGGCCTGGGTGAACTTGCGACCTTCGCGCACGATCGTCTCGCCGTCGTCGCTCTTTACCGATTTCGTGACGCGCTGGCCGAGCAGGCGCTCGGGTGCCGAGACCTTCTTCATCAGCTTGCGGCCGTCGATCTTGATGATTTCGGGTGCGTAGAAGAAGGAAAGCAGCTCCTCGGGCGAGTAGCCCAGCGCCTTCAGCAACACCGTTCCGTGGAGCTTGCGGCGTCGGTCGATTCGGACCTGGATCAAGTCCTTGTGGTCGAACTCGATGTCGAGCCACGAGCCGCGATACGGAATCACGCGCGTGGAGTAGAGCTTCTTGCCGGCCGACGTCACCGCCGTCGATTGCCCGGTGTCGAAGAAGATGCCGGGCGAGCGGTGCAGCTGGGAGACGATGACGCGCTCCGTGCCGTTGATGATGAACGTGCCGTTCTCGGTCATCACCGGGATCTCGCCGAAGTAGACCTCCTGCTCCTTCACGTCGCGGATGTTCTGGTGGCCCTCACCCGGGTTGTCCCAGACGATCAGCCGGATCGTCACCTTGATCGGCGCGGCGTAGGTCATGCCGCGCTGCAGACACTCCTGCACGTCGTACTTCGGCTTCTCGAGCGTGTAGGAGACGAACTCGAGCGAAGCGGTCTCATTGAAGTCGCGGATCGGGAAGACGGAGTGGAAAACCGCCTGAAGACCCACCTGCTCGCGCTTTTCGGGCGCGACATCGGCTTGCAGAAACCGCTCGAAGGAACGGTTCTGGATGTCGATCAGGTTGGGGATGTCAATGATGCGTTCAATCTTGGAAAAGTCCTTCCGAAGTCGTCCCGAATTGAAGGAAGCTTCCATTCACCCTCCCATTCCCGACCGCGCGTGCGAATGCACGGGCGTACGGGGCCGGTTAGACCGGCTTGATGATGCGAATGCGAACTATTGGTGAGTCGCGCGACGCGCGCTCACTGACTCATTTGATCTCGACTGCTCCGCCCGACGCTTCGATCTGCGCCTTGATCTTGGCCGCCTCGTCCTTGGAGACGCCCTCTTTCACGGCCTTCGGCGCGCCCTCGACCAGATCCTTGGCCTCTTTCAAGCCCAGGCCGGTCACCGCGCGGACTTCCTTGATGACCTGAATCTTCTTCTCGCCAGCCGACACCAGGATGACGTCGAACTCCGTCTGCTCCTCGACGGCCGCGACGGCGCCCCCGGCGGCAGGACCCGCGAACGCGACGGCAGCCGGAGCGGCGCTGACGCCCCACTCCTGCTCCATCTTCTTGATGAGCGTCGCGATCTCCATGGGCTTGAGCTCGTTGATCTGCGAGAAGATTTCTTCGACGGATGCCATTGCCGTTGCCTCCTGTGCCCGGATCGAATTAAGGCGCGACTTGCGCCAGAGCCGGGTCTACTGGTTGATGTTGGACTCAGTTCGCCTCGAGCTTCTGCTGGCGCTGCTCGAGAGCGTTGCGCAGATGCCCGAGGAGTGACTGGAGAGTGCCGGCGAGATTGCGGAGCGGGGATTGGAGCGTTCCGGCGAGCATCCCGCGCAGCTCGAGCTTGCTGGGCAGCTGCGCGATGATGCCGATCGCAGCCAGGTCGACGAGCTCGCCGTCGATGACTCCGCCCTTGATGCGGAACTTCTCGTTCTCCTTCGCGTACGCGACCAGGACCTTCGCCATCGCCGAGGGCTCTTCGAATGCGATCGCGATCGCGGTGGGACCTTCGAGATGCTTGGCGATCGGCTCGTGCGGCGTGCCGCGCGTGGCGATCTTGAGCAGCGTGTTCTTGGTGACGCGGTACTCGACGTGCTTTCCGCTGGCCTCGCGCAGCTTCGACCGAAGGGCATTCGCGTGGTCGACCGTCATGCCGCGGAAGTCCACGGCGATGAGCGAGTTCGCGCTCGCGACCTTCGCGCGCAGCGCCTCTACCTGTACTGATTTCTGTTGTCGGGTGAGCATGCGTTGCCTCCGCCTAGACGGCGAGCTGTGCCTGGAGATCCGCGGGATCGAGCCGGATGCCGGGGCCCATCGTCGATGAGATCGAGACTTTCTTCATGTAGGCGCCCTTGGCGGACGCCGGCTTCGCCTTCACGATCGCCTCGGTGATGCTCAGCAGGTTCGCGGCCAGCTGCTCCTTCGTGAAGCTGAGCTTGCCGAAGGGCGCGTGCACGATGCCGTTCTTGTCGACGCGGAACTCGATCTTGCCGGCCTTCTGCTCGGCGACCGCACGGCCGATGTCTTGCGTAACGGTGCCCACCTTCGGGTTGGGCA
>Ga0210377_10003677_pt1 | contig 13136 bp, 14 predicted proteins | sample PLM4_65_b1redo_FD_155480 | JGI IMG/M metagenome (GOLD analysis project Ga0210377, IMG submission 155480) | Groundwater sediment microbial communities from an aquifer in East River, Colorado, USA - PLM4_65_b1 redo | ecosystem: Environmental > Terrestrial > Soil > Riparian zone | place: USA: East... | reverse complement strand
CTGTTCCTGCGCGAGGGCGGCCACCGGCTGCGCCTGTTCGAATCCGTCTCCGAGCTCAAGGAGCTCGGCGTCGGCATCAATATCCAGCCGCACGCCGTGCGCGAGCTCGACAAGCTGGGGCTGCAAACGCGCCTCCTCGCCGCCGGCAACCCCTGCATCGAATGGGCGATGTTCAACAGATTCGGCCAGACGATCTGGAGCGAGCGGCGCGGCACCGCGGCGGGGCACGACTGGCCGCAGATCTCGATCCATCGCGGAAGGCTGCAGGGTGTCCTGCGCGACGCGGTGCTGGCGGGCTTCGGCGCGGACGCGATCAAGACCGGCCACCGCCTCACCGGCTTCGAGGACAAGGGCGACCGGGTCGTCGCGCGCTTCGCCACGCGAGATGGCGGCACGGTCGAAGTTTCCGGCGACGTGCTGATCGGCGCCGACGGCATCCATTCCACGGTGCGGCGCGCTCTTTATCCGCGCGAAGGCGATCCGATCTACAACGGCGCGATATTGTGGCGCGGCATGACGCGCGCCCGCTCCTACCTCTCCGGCGGCACGCAAGCCTTCGCCGGCCATCCCGACCAGAAGTTCATCGTCTATCCGATCACGCCGCCCGATGCGGAGGGCATGCAGCTCACCAACTGGATCTGCCAGGTGAGCGCGCCGGCGATGCTCCACCGCGAGGATTGGAACCGCGCCGGACGCCGCGAAGATTTCCTCGGGCTCTACGAGGATTGGCGCTTCGACTGGCTCGACGTGCCCGACATGATCCGCCGCGCCGACGCCGTCTACGAATTCCCCATGGTGGATCGCGATCCGCTGCCGCGCTGGTCGTTCGGCCGCGTGACCTTGCTCGGCGACGCGGCGCACCCCATGGTGCCGATCGGCGCCAATGGCGGATCGCAGGCGATCCGGGACGCCAGCGCCATCGCTGTCGCCTTCGCCGCCCACGCGGACCCGACCGAAGCGCTTGCCGCCTACGAGGACGAGCGCCGCCCGGCGACGGCCGAGATCGTCCTGTCCAATCGCCAGCTCGGGCCGGAAGAGGTGATGAAGATGGCGCACGAGCGGGCGCCCGAAGGGTTCGCCCGCGTGGAGACCGTCATCTCGCGGCAGGAGCTGGAGGAGGTGTCACGACGCTATCGCGGCGTAACATGGGCGCAAAACAAGGCGATTGCGGATCGAGGCTCGCATGCCTGACCCCGCAAACCCGGCCGACAAGCCGGAGCGCAAACGCGCAAAAATCCCTATCCTGAAAGAACCTATTGGAAACCGGGCGTTTTCTACCCATATTGCGGTAGATTAGGGAGGTCCCAAGATGAAGAAATCCAAGGCCATCCGGCTCGTCCTGTTGGGCGGCACGTCGCTTGCCCTCGCGGGCTGCGACGATTCTCCGCCATCGGATGCCAAGTTCTTTTCCAGCCTGCAGGAATGCACCGCGCATTACAGCGAGGCGCAGTGCAAGGACGCGGTCAAGGCCGCCGAGGACCAGCACGTAGCCGAGGCGCCCAAGTTTGCCAAGAAAGAGGAGTGCGAGGCGCAGTTCGGCGCCGGGCACTGCGAGGACCGCACGATGCGCACCGAAGGCGGCGGCATGGGCAGTTTCTTCATGCCCATGATGATGGGTTACATGATGGGCAATATGATGGGGAACGTGTTCCGCGGCCCCGTCTATCGCGACAGCCGGAACACCGCTTTCACCACGACGCCCAACGGCAAGCAGTACAACGTCGGTACGTTCTCGGGCGACCGCGCGACGAGCTTCAACAAGGGTGCGATCACGCAGGCGCAGCGCGGCGGCTTCGGCTCGACCGCGACGGCCTTCCGTTCCTCCTCGGGCAGCTAATCGGTGCAGCGCATCGCGGTGACGCCCCGCGCCGGGTGGCGCGAACACGTCGAGCGCGACCTGGGCTTCACGTTTCACACCATCGATGGCGCGCCCTACTGGGACGAGACCGCCTGCTACGGTTTCACCGCCGCGGAGATCGATGCGCTCGAGGATGCCACCGCTGAGCTGGAGCAAATGTGTCTCGCCCTCGTCGGCAACGTCGTGAAATCCGGCGACGAGGCTTACCGGAAACTGCGTATCCCGGAGGTCGCCTGGCCGGCGATCGAGGGGAGCTGGAACCTCGCGCACAAGAACCTCTACGGCCGCTTCGACCTTCGCTTCGACGGCAACGATCCACCCAAGCTGCTCGAATACAACGCCGATACGCCGACCGCGTTGTTCGAGGCCGCAGTCGTGCAGTGGGATTGGCTGCAGGCGATGTGGCCCGAGCGCGACCAGTTCAACTCCATCCACGAGCGGCTGATCGAGGCGTGGAAAAATTTCGGGATGGGACGCAAGCGGCTCTACTTCGCCTCGGTGAAGGACCATGCGGAGGACGCCGGCACGGTCGAATACCTGCGCGATACCGCCGTTCAAGCCGGGCTCGACACGGCGCATATCGACATCGAGGACATGGGCTGGGACGGTGAGCGCTTCCTCGACCTCGAGGACCAGCCGATCGAGGCGCTGTTCAAGCTCTACCCCTGGGAATGGATCGTGCGCGAGCAGTTCGGCGGATATCTCCTGTCCGGCGCGGCGCAGGTGATCGAGCCGCCGTGGAAGATGGTGCTCTCCAACAAGGCGGCTCTCGCGCTACTGTGGGAAATGGCGCCGAGACATCCCAATCTGTTGCCAACGTCGCTCGAAGCAGGGGCGATCGAAGGCTCGCTGATCCGCAAGCCGATCCTCGGCCGCGAAGGCGCCAACGTGCAGCTCATCGAGCGCGGCCAGGTGGTCATCGACAGCGGCGGCCTCTACGGCGCCGAAGGATATGTTTACCAGGCCAACGCACCGCTGCCGTCGTTCGAGGGAAACTACCCCGTGATCGGCTCCTGGGTCGTGGCGAGCGCGCCGGCCGGCATGGGCATCCGCGAGGATGCCACCCCCATCACCCGCGACACGAGCCGCTTCGTGCCGCATTTCTTCGAGTGACACCGATGGATGTGATGCACTCGCTGCAAGGTCTCGGAAGCTTCCTTGCCTATTTCGCCGGCGCTTTGGCGGCGGAAGCCGTCTTTATCGCGATCTACATGGGGGTCACGCCGCATCATGAGATGCGGCTGATCCGGGACGGCAACACCGCCGCGGCTGTGAGCCTCGGCGGCACGTTGCTCGGCTTCACGCTGCCGCTCGCCTCGATCATCGCCCACAGTGTCTCGTTCTTCGATTTCCTGATTTGGAGCGCCGTCGCGCTGATCGTGCAGATCGTCGTGTTCCTGCTGGTGAGCTTCGCCCTCGGTGGGGTGCCGCGCCGCATCGCCGAAGGAAACATGGCCGCCGGCACCACGCTCGCCACCGCCTCGCTCGCCATCGGCGTCATCAACGCGGCCTGCATGACCTACTGAGCGACGGAGAGGCCCGCCCTCGCCCGTCACGGCCGTATGGGACGGCCCGCGATCTTCGCCTACAATGCACGGCAACCGGCCGATCCGACTTAGCGAGGATCGGCCTCAAATCAAAAGGGAGCCGTGTCCCATGAAGGGCGTCGACGTCATTGCCGAAATCCTGAGGCGCGAGGGAACCGAGTTCCTGTCCTGCTATCCGCGCAACCCGCTGATCGAGGCCTGCGCCAAGATCGGCATCCGCCCGGTGCTGTGCCGCCAGGAGCGTGTCGGGGTCGGCATCGCCGACGGATATTCCCGCATCAATCGCGGCAAGCGCATCGGTGTGTTCGCCGCCCAGGCGGGGCCTGGCATCGAGAACGCCTTCCCCGGCATCGCGCAGGCCTATTCGGAGAACGTGCCGCTGCTCGTGATCCCCGGCGCCGGGCGCATGACGCGCCAATACACCCGGCCGGTGTTCAACGCGGTGGCCAACTACCAGTACGTCACCAAATGGGCCGCCAGCATCAACACGGTGAGCTTTATCCCGGACGTGTTCCGCCGTGCCTACCAGGCCATGCGCTCCGGTAAATCGGGCCCGGTGCTGATCGAGGTGCCGGAGGAGTTCTGGGAGGCCGAATTCGAAGGCGAGCTGAATTACGAGCCGGTGCCGTTCACCCGTGTCGCGCCGGACCCGGACGCGGTGAAGGAAGCGGCCAAGGCGATTACCGATGCGAAATCGCCGATCATCTTCGCCGGCCAGGGCGTGCTCTACGCCGGCGCGACCGAGGAGCTGATCGAGCTCGCGAACCTGCTGCCCGCGCCGGTGATGACCACAAACCCGGGCAAGAGCGCGTTTCCCGAGAACCACGACCTTGCGCTCGGCGCTTCGACGTCGTCGGCGCCGCGCCCGCTGACCGAGTTCATGAAACGCGCCGATGTCGTCTTCGCGATCGGCTCGTCGTTGACCCGCACCCCGTTCGGCCCGCAGGTGCCGCCGGGCAAGAAGATCGTCCATTCGACCAACGATCCCGGCGACATCAACAAGGATTACCAAGCCGACTACGCGCTCGCGGGCGACGCCAAGCTGGTGCTGCGCGCGCTCATCGAGGAAGTCGGCAAGCGCAAGGGCAACAAGGCCGACACGGCGAAGCTCGCCGAAGAGGTGCGCGGCGCCAAAAAGAAATGGCGCGATGAATGGATGCCGCAATACACGTCGAACGAGACGCCGATCAACCAGTACCGGATTATCTGGGACCTGATGAACTCGATCGACCGCGACAACACGATCATCACCCACGATTCCGGATCTCCGCGCGAGCAGCTTCTGCCGATGTGGGAATCGACGACGCCCGGCTCCTATATCGGCTGGGGCAAGTCGACCCAGCTCGGCTACGGGCTCGGCATCAACATGGGCGCGAAGATGGCGCGGCCGGACAAGCTCTGCATCAACATCATGGGCGACAGCGCCATCGGCATGACCGGCATGGACCTGGAAACCGCAGCGCGCAACGGCATCGGCACGCTGACCATCGTGTTCAACAACGGCGTGATGGCGGCCGAGCGCGACGTGATGAAGTACTCGACCGAGAAGTACGGCACGCTCACGGTCGGCGGCAACTATTCGAAGGTTGCCGAGGGCCTGAACGTCGAAGCGATCCGCGTCGAGAAGCCGGATGCCTTCAAGCCGGCGCTGAAGCACGCCGTCGACACCACCATGTCGGGCCGGCCGTTCCTGCTCGAATGCGTGGTCAAGGAAGGCTACGAGTTCTCGCGCTACAAGTGATCGATAAGGAGGGGAATACGTCGTGGCCACACAAGCCAAAGCGAGACCGACCGTCATCGCGCTCGAGGAGCATTACTGGGACAAGGAGATCGCCAAGCACTTCACCGGGCACGCTTCGCAGCGCACGCCGCGTCTGCTCGAGGAGCTTTACGATCTCAACACGATCCGGCTCAAGGCCATGGACGAGGCCGGAGTCGACGTGCAGGTGATCTCGCACGGCGCGCCGTCCGGCCAGCAGCTTCCGGTGCAGGTCGCGGACCAGATCTGCCGCGAGGCAAACGACCGCCTCGCCGAAGCCTGCAGCGCCGCGCCGAAGCGCCTCGCCGGATTCGCCGCCCTGCCGACGCCCGATCCCAAGGCCGCGGCGGACGAGCTCGAGCGGGTGGTGACCAGGCACGGCTTCAAGGGCGCCATGATCCACGGCCTCACCCACGACAAGTTTCTCGATCGCAAAGAGTTCTGGCCGATCTTCGAGCGCGCCCAGGCGCTCGACGTGCCGATCTACTTCCACCCCGCCGAGCCGCACCCGGCCGTCGTCGAGGCCTATTACAAGGATTACGAAAAAGAATTCCCGATGTTCTCGACCGCCGCGTGGGGCTTCGGCGTCGAGACCGCGACCCAGGCGATCCGCCTCGTGCTGTCGGGCGTGTTCGACAAGTATCCGAACCTGAAAATCATCCTGGGGCACATGGGCGAGAACCTGCCCTTCGCCGCGTGGCGCATCGATCACACGATCGGGCGGCACAAATCCTATTCGTTCATGGACGTGTTCTGCGACCGCTTCTGGATCACCACCTCGGGCTTCTTCTCGACACCCGCTTTGTTGTGCTCCATGCAGGTCATGGGCGTCAGCCACATCCTATTCTCCATCGACTGGCCTTTCGTAAAAAACGAACCGGCGATGGACTGGATGAGCGGATTGTCGCTTTCCGCCGAGGACAAGGAAAAGATCTACGGCGGCAACGCGAAGGCGCTGCTGAAGATCTAACGAGCGCGGTCAGTCGTCGAGCCCGCGCAAGATCGCAAGCACGTCGGACATGTCCTCCGCGAGGTAGGTGCGCGGCTGGCGCAGCAATTCCGTGAGCGTCTCACGCTCCTGAGGCGATAGCCGCGCGAGAAACGTCGCGAGACCGGTCGCCACCCCTTCTTCGTGCATCTCCGCCTCCTGACTGTCGGGAAAACGGCGGCCCAGATACGCCGGGCCGCCGTTCCCGTGCGCGAGCTGCCAGGGGTTGGCGTCAGGCAGCTCGCCTGCGGCGCCTCGTGAAATCGATCACTGTCCACCCGGATGTAGAGGCGCCGTGGCGGCAGGTCGGGGTTATGACGTCGTTCCGTGTCGCTCGCGAGTTCCGCTTACGCCGTGGAGGGGATGACGTCCGCCCTTGTTGTCCGCGCTATCTATGCAAGTTCCGTGCCAGTTTGGGAAAGCTATGGAGTCCAATGGCTTGCGGAGTTCGGGCAGGCGCGGCCCGCCGCGTCTGTAAAATTTTCCGACAGATCGGGGCGCCTATACACATCTTGATGTAAAATATTCCGACACCCCACCACGAAAGTGGAGGTCAAACAATAACGCGAATCGGACGTCAGTTGACCTGGGGGATAAGGAAGACCTGGCCGGGATAGATCAGGTTGGGATCCCGGATGTGGTCGCGGTTCGCCTCGTAGATCACGGTGTAGCGCAGCCCCTGCCCCAGCGTCCGCCGCGCGATGCGCCACAGGCTGTTGCCGGGCTGAACGAAGGCCACCGTTCCGGACGGCATGCCCGCCACCTGTGCCGGCCGGCTGAAAGGTGTCTCGACGCGGGCGACCACCTTGCCGTCCGGCCCGATCTGATCGACACGCAGGCGATAATCGCCTGGCGGCAAGGAGCGGCTCGGCGTCACCGACCAACGCCCCTCGGCATCGACGCGGGCGCTGCCCGCATGAGCATTGTCGACGTAGAGCTCGACCCGGGTGCCTGGAGCCGCACGGCCACTGATCGTGGTGCTGCCCTTTTCGTCGTAATCGGCGGACTCGAGAGCCAGACGGCCACCCGCTCCTCCGACACCGCCCGGACCCTGCAGCACGGTCGCGGGACCACCGCCCTGCGGCACGCGCAGCACCAGCGCGCCCTGCTCGCCGGTCGACGGCCGCCCGGCCACATCCTGCCCGGGCTCCGGCACCACCAGAACGACACTGGATTCCGAGGTGAGCTTGCGGCCGTCCGGCCCGGTGGCCTCCAAAGAGAGCTCCTGAGAGCCCGGCGGGAGCGGCTTCGTCGGGACCACGACCCATTCGCCGCGCGCATCCGCCGTCGCCCGGCCGACTTCCTTGTCGCCCGAGCGCACCACCACCTCGGCGTTGGGCGCGGCGCGGCCGGCGATCACGGTATTGCCCTTGGGATCGACGCGGACCACGTCGAAAGACGGCCGATTTGGCCTCTCACCCACCTGCGGCACCGGGATTCCCGGCGCGCCTTGCGTCGTCGCCGGCGGCGCGCTGGCGGTCTGCCGCCCGGGCGCACCCTCGTCGATGACGTAGTTCAGGGCGATCGCGGCGCCCAGGATGACCACGCCGACCGCACCGATGATCCAGTATCGTGTCACGCTTCTAGCCTAGTCGGCTCTGAAGAGCCGCGCAACCGCAGCGGCCGCTATTGCCGCTTCACCGCATTTCGGATCGGCGGCAGCGATTTGACGTAGACCGCAATGGCTTTCCGGTCCGCATCCGTGAGCTTGGAGGTCGAAAATTCGATCACCTCGCCCATCAGCGAGCCCGCCACGTCGCCGTCGGGGGTGAGCCCGAGAGAGAGATACTGGATGATGTCGTCCTCGCTCCAACCGCCGATGCCGGTATCCTTGTCGGGGGTGATGTTGGGGATTGGATCGCCGCCGGGTCCATCGGCGTTGCCGGCGAACCATTTGTCATGCTCGATCCCGCCGGTGCGGGTGCGCGGCGTATGGCATTCGCCGCAATGCGCGAGGGCGGTGACGAGGTAGGCGCCGCGGTTCCACTCGGCCGACTTGGATGCGTCGGGCTTGAACGGTCCAGGCATGAAGTTGAGCGCGCGCCAGCCCGCCTGCAGGATACGAAGGTTGAACGGGAACGAGACGTCGTGCGGCTTGCTCGGCCGATCCGATGCCGGCACAGTGGCGAGGTAGGCCCGCAGGTCCTTCGCGTCGGCATCCGTCATGTTGGTGAAGCTCGTGTACGGAAAGACCGGGAAGAAGTGAGTGCCGTCGGGTCCGATCCCCTGGCGCATCGCGCGCAAGAAATCGTCGTCCGACCACTTGCCGACGCCCCGTTCCATGTGCGGGGTGATGTTGGGTCCGTAGAACGTGCCGAACGGAGTCTTGATGGCTGGGCCGCCGGCGAGCTTCGGGATGTTCGCCTTGCGGTCGGTATGGCAGGAATCGCACCCGCCGGCGTTGAACAGATACTCGCCGCGCTTGATCGATGCCTCGTCGGCCGCGCGCGCAAGCTGCGGTACGAAAAGAAGCGCCGCGACCAGCGCGGCGCTTCGAAGCAACCTTGTCATGTCACTCCCCCACCCCGATCAGGCGACAGGTTCCCCGCCGGGGCGCCCGCCGTCAAGCCGGGGGCGGCGGATCGTCGTGGGTATCAGCTGCCCTGGGCGGGGCCGCGGAAATCGGTGTGGCAGCCGCCGCAACCCTCGCGGTTCAACGCGCCGAAGGCGGCCGACATCTTCTCCTTGTCGCCCGCCTTGGCGGCGTCTTGCAGCTCGGTCGCGCGCTGGACGGCGGCTTTTTGGTACCCCTCGACCTTCGCCATGTTCTGGAACATCTCCGGCTTGGCGCGGGTCTTGCCCGGCATGTCGGCGCTCGAAGTGCCGGCGACGAACAATGGCGGAACCTTCTTTAAATTCTCTGCGATCTGCGCCCCGGCCGCCGCCACGTCCGCGGCCGAGCCTTCGCCCTTTTGCAGGAACGCGGCGATCTTGCCGGCGCTGGCGCCGTTGCTCTTCATCAGCGCCTGGCGCTCGGTAACGGCAGCGGTCTTGTCCTGCGCGACGGCCGTGAAACCGACGCCCAGCAGCGCGGCGGTGGCAAACGCCATCACGCCATATCCAAGCACATGCCTCATAGATATTCTCCCCTTATTGGCTGGCATCGGCACACCATCTTCGAACTATATACACGGCATCGCCGCCCCTATTCCGACCGAAACTTGGTAAATTGCGCCGGATGAGCGGGATCAACTCGGTTTGCGTCTATTGCGGCGCCTCCGGCGGGGCGGACCGGCGATATATGCAGTCCGCCGTGGAGACGGGCCGGGCCGCCGCGCGGCGCGGGTTGAGGCTCGTCTTCGGCGGCGGCCATGTCGGGCTGATGGGCGCGATGGCAGACGCGGCGCTCGCGGCCGGCGGCGTCGTCGAGGGCGTCATCCCGCAGGCGCTGATGGACCGCGAGCTCAGCCATGAGGGCGTGACACGGCTTCACGTCGTATCCTCCATGCATGCCCGCAAGCAGAAGATGTTCGACCTGGCGGACGCGTTCCTCGCGCTCCCGGGCGGCGTCGGGACGCTGGATGAGACCATCGAGGTCATCACCTGGAAGCAGCTCGGCATGCACGACAAGCCGATCGTGATCCTCGACCTCGACGGCTATTGGGAGCCGCTGCTCACACTGATCGACACGGTCATCGCGCGCGGCTTCGCCCCCGCCGCGACGGCGCGCCTGTTCGACGTTGCCGCCACGGTGGAGGACGCCTTTAACCTATTCGAACGCGCCGCGCGCCCGGCTCTGCACCCCGATTCCGCGCGATTCTGACGCATCGCGACCGCGGTTGCGTTCGTGTCCCCGCCTGATATTGTGCCGCGCTTCCAACCCCCAGGGAACCAACGAATGCCGAAGATCAAAGTGAAAACGCCCGTCGTCGAGCTCGACGGCGACGAGATGACTCGCATCATCTGGCAGTTCATCAAGGAACGCCTGATCCTGCCCTATCTCGACATCGACCTGAAATATTACGACCTCGGCATGGAAAAGCGCGATCAGACCAACGACCAGATCACGGTCGATAGCGCGAACGCGATCAAGCAGTACGGCGTCGGCGTGAAATGCGCGACCATCACCCCGGACGAGGCGCGGGTGGAGGAGTTCAAGCTGAAGCGCATGTACCCCTCGCCCAACGGCACGATCCGCAACATCCTGGGCGGCACGATCTTCCGCGAGCCGATCGTCATCGAGAACATCCCGCGTCTGGTTCCGGGCTGGACCCAGTCCTACGTGATCGGGCGCCATGCCTACGGCGACGTGTACAAGGCCGCCGACATCGTGATCCCCGGCAAGGGCAAGGTGACGTTGCGCTACGAGCCGGCCGACGGCAGCCCGGTGCAGGAGCTGCTGGTCCACGACTTCGACGGGCCGGGCGTCGCGCTCGGCATGCACAATTTGGACGACTCGATCCGCGGCTTCGCCCGCGCCTGCCTGAATTACGGGTTCGATCGCGGCTGGCCGGTCTATTTGTCGACCAAGAACACGATCCTCAAGAAGTACGACGGGCGCTTCAAGGACATCTTCCAGGAGGTGTTCGACAAGGAGTTCGCCGACAAGTTCAAGGCGAAGAAGATCACCTACGAGCACCGGCTGATCGACGACATGGTCGCCCAGGTGATGAAATGGTCCGGCGGCTATGTCTGGGCGTGCAAGAACTACGACGGCGACGTGCAGTCCGACACGGCGGCGCAGGGCTTCGGCTCGCTCGGGCTGATGACCTCGGTGCTGATGACGCCCGACGGCAAGACCGTCGAGGCCGAGGCCGCGCACGGCACGGTGACGCGCCACTACCGCGAGCACCAGAAGGGCAACAAGACCTCGACCAATCCGATCGCCTCCATCTATGCCTGGACGCGCGGGCTCTACTTCCGCGGCAAGTTCGACAACACGCCGGATCTGGTGCGCTTCGCCGAGACGCTGGAGAAGGTCTGCGTCGAGGCAGTCGAGCAGGGCGACATGACCAAGGACCTCGCGCTGCTGATCGGGCCGAACCAGAAGTGGATGAACACCACCCAGTTTCTCGACGCGCTCGACGGCAGGCTCAAGAAGACGATGGGCTGAGGAGGGCTCAGCCCTCGTCGCTCCCTCCTCCCGCTTCGCTGCGCTGGGCGTGACGTTCGGCGGCAATGCGCGCGAGCTCCTGGCGCAGGCTGGGGTGATCGTCGAGCATGCGGCGGAAATCGCGCACCTCGAGCGCCAGAAGCTGGCAGGAGGTGATCGCCGACACCGTGGCGGTGCGGCGCGTGTCGCGCATCAGCGCGATCTCGCCGAAAAACTGCCCGGCCGAGAGCCGCACCGGTTCGGGCGGCACGTCGACCTCCACCTCGCCGTCGAGGATGAAATACATCGCGTCCGCCGTTTCGCCGCGGCGCACGATCGTCGAGTTCGCGGGCACGATCTGCGGCTTCAACAGCCGCGCGATGGCTGCGATCTGGCCGGCGTCGAGCCCGGTGAACAGCGGCAACCCCGCGACCGCCTGCCAGGTGACGATGAACTGCTGCTTGCGCAGCTCCTCGATGAAGCCGGTCGCCATGATGCCCGCCGGCACCGCGACCATGGCGATGCCGGCCAGGATGACGACGGCGCCGAACAGCTTACCGAGCGGCGTGATCGGCACGACGTCGCCGTACCCGACCGTCGCCATGCTGACGATCGCCCACCACAGGCTGTCGGGGATGGAGCCGAACGCCTTCGGCTGCGCGTCGTGCTCGATCAGGTACATCACCCCGGCGGCGAGGATGACGAGCACGATCAGCGTGCCGAACGCGGCGCCGAGCGCGCGGCCCTCGTTGCGGAACACGCGCGCGACGAGACCCAGCCCGGGGATGTAGCGCGCCAGCTTGAGGAGCGGCAGGAGGCCGGAGACGGCGCCGACATCGGCGCCGATGTCGATGGCGAAATCGAGCCAGTAGATGACGACCACGGCGACGTCGATGACGCCGAGCACGGAGCGCGCATAGGTGACGCGCGCCCGGTTCGCGGATCGCTCGGGCTCCGCCTCGGGCGCGGTCCACACGCGGAGCAGATATTCGACGGTAAACACGATGAAGGCAGCGAGCTCGACCTTGGGCAGGGCGGCGCGCAGCGTCGGATCGAGATCGGGAACCGTAAGCAGCATCCCGGCGACGACCGCGCCGACGAGCGCAAGCGCCGTCACCGCGGTCGCGAGGGTCGCCGACTCGGATTTCGTTCCGTGGCCGGCGATCATCATGTAGGTCCAGGACCGCGCCGTCATGGTGGTCCAGGGGCGGCTATCGCATCACCACCTTACGTCTCGACGTATTCGATGATGCTGCTCGGGGGTGGGACGGTCACGCCGTCCTCGCGAAGCCCGTCGATATGAAAACGAATGGCCTCGCGAATCTCACGTTCGACGGCTTCCACAGTCGGGCCGGTCGCGACACAGCCGGCGAGATCGGGAACGTACGCCGAATAGTTGCCTTCAGCCTTTTCGATGACAACGGCGTACCGCATCATTTCACCTCTTTAAGGCCAGCCTGCTTCAGGATGCTGTTGAGCGTGCCCGGAGCAAGATCATCGGATGATTGCCCGGCAACCGTAACGCGACCGGGCTTAATTCTGTGTTTAAGCTGCCGGTGGCTGCCGCGCGTGGCGATCACGAACCAGCCATCATCCTGAAGCAAGCGTAGCACATCGCGTACCTTCACGCCGCCTCGGCCTTGGCGGCGAGCGCGTCCTCGACGGCCTGGAGCGCGGCATCGGCCGCCGCCGCGTCGGGGCCGCCGGCCTGCGCCATGTCGGGACGCCCGCCCCCGCCCTTGCCGCCGAGCGCGGTCGAGCCGGCGCGCACCAGATCGACGGCACTGATCCTGCTCGTCAGGTCGTCGGTGACGCCGACCACAAGGGAGGCCTTGCCGTCCTCGGTGCCCGCGATGGCGACCACGCCGGAGCCGATCTGCTTCTTGAGCGCGTCGGCGAGCGATTTGAGCTCCTTCGCGCCGATGCCTTCCATCTTGCGCGCCGCGAACTTG
>Ga0210377_10003676_pt1 | contig 13137 bp, 9 predicted proteins | sample PLM4_65_b1redo_FD_155480 | JGI IMG/M metagenome (GOLD analysis project Ga0210377, IMG submission 155480) | Groundwater sediment microbial communities from an aquifer in East River, Colorado, USA - PLM4_65_b1 redo | ecosystem: Environmental > Terrestrial > Soil > Riparian zone | place: USA: East... | reverse complement strand
CGCCGGATCCCTGGCTGCTCGCATATTCCACCGAGACCGCGCACGCACCGCCGCGCCAGGGCGTCAGCACGTTCTCCAGTCGGGACATGAACACGGAGATCTCGCAGCGCGCGGGCCACACCAGCACCATCCGTTGCGCGTGCTGCTCACGCGCTTTGTCCAGCTCGGTGAGCTTGCGGGCCGCGATCCGCCAGCCGTCGCTGAATTCGTCGAAGCGCAACATGCCTTCGACGACGACCAGCGCGCGATTCGCGACGATCTCGCGATACTGCTGGTACGTGTCTTCGAACAGCGTGATCTCGAGACGGCCCGTGCCGTCGTCGAGCATGAAAATAACGCGTGTGCCGCGCTTCTTGAATTCGCCGATCTCGCCGGCAACCGTCACGGGCTTGCCGAACGAATAGCCGCCGCCGGAGCTCACCGGCTTCTGCTCGCTCGCCAGATCGCCGAGCCGGCGCGACGCGATGCGCGGCAGAACGCCTTCGTACGGATCGACCGGGTGGCCGGTGAGATACAGGCCGAGCGTCTCGCGCTCCCCGTCGCGCCGCAGGCGATCGCTCCATTCCGTCTGTGTGGCGATGCGCAGGGGCGGTGCCGCCGAAGCCCGATCGCTGGCCAGTCCGAACATGTCGTTCTGGCCAGCCTCATGCGCGCGCGTGTTCTGGTCGCCGAGCTGCATGGCCGAGGGCAGCCCGTGCATCAGCGTCGCGCGATTGGCACCGAGGCCGTCCAGGCTGCCGGAGCGGATCAGCGCTTCGAGCACGCGCCGATTCAGTTTCTGCAGGTCGAGCCGGCGACAGAGATCTTCCAGGCTCTTGAACGGGCCGCGAGCCTCGCGCTCGGCGATCAGCGCATCGACTGCGCCCTGCCCCACGCCACGCACGGCACCGAGGCCATAGCGAATGGTCTTGTCGTCGTCCACCGTGAACTCGTAACGCGAAATGTTCACGTCCGGCGGCTTCACTTCGAGGCTGAGCTTCTCCGGCAGTCCCTTCGGCACCTTGCGGCAATCGTGAATCAGCATCACGACCTTGTCGGTGTGATCCATGTCCGCCGACAGCACGGCCGCCATGAACGCCGCGCTGTAGTGAGCCTTGAGATACGCCGTCTGGTACGAGAGCAGCGCGTACGCTGCGGAGTGCGACTTGTTGAATCCGTAGCCGGCGAACTTCTCCATCAGGTCGAAGATCATCGCGGCCTGGCGCTCATCGACCTTACGGGCGACGGCGCCGTCGACGAACACCGAACGCTGCTTCGCCATCTCTTCCGGCTTCTTCTTGCCCATCGCGCGGCGCAGCAGGTCGGCGCCGCCGAGCGTGTAGCCGGCGAGCACCTGCGCAATCTGCATCACCTGTTCCTGATAGAGGATGACGCCATAGGTCGATTCGAGCACGGGCTTCAGCTCGGGATGCAGGTAGTCGATCACCACAGCGCCGCGGCCGTTCTTGCGCTCGATGAAGTCGTCGACCATGCCCGACTGCAGCGGACCCGGCCGGAACAAGGCGACCAGCGCGACGATGTGCTCGAAATTCTCCGGAATCAGGCGCCGCACGAGATCCTTCATGCCGCGCGACTCGAGCTGGAAGACCGCGCTCGTATGGCACTTCTGCAGCAGCTCGTACGTCGGCGCGTCGTCCATGGGCAATCGGTTGATGTCCAGAGGCGGCTCGGCTTTCCCCGCCCGCACGCGGTTGATGTTGGCGACGGCGCGATCGATGATCGTGAGCGTGCGCAGGCCGAGGAAGTCGAACTTCACCAGGCCCGCGGACTCGACGTCGTCCTTGTCGAACTGCGTGACGACGCTGGTCGAGCCTTGTTCGCAATAGAGCGGCGCAAAATCCGTGAGCACGGAGGGCGCGATGACGACGCCGCCGGCGTGCATGCCCGCGTTGCGGGTCAGGCCTTCGAGCGAACGCGCGAGGTCGATGAGATTCCGGATCTCGTCTTCCGCCTCGTAGAGACGCTTCAGCTCCGGCTCTTTGGTGAGCGCGTCGTCGAGCGTGATGCCGAGCTCGAACGGAATCAGCTTCGCGATGCGATCCACGAGGCCGTAGCTCATGCCGAGCACGCGGCCGACGTCGCGCACCACGGCCTTCGCGGCCATGGTGCCGTAGGTGATGATCTGCGAGACACGCTCGCGGCCGTACTTGTCGGCGACGTACTTGATGACGCGGTCGCGGCCTTCCATGCAGAAGTCCACGTCGAAGTCCGGCATCGAGACGCGCTCGGGATTGAGGAAGCGCTCGAACAGCAGCTCGTGCTCGAGCGGATCGAGATCCGTGATGCCGAGACTGTAGGCCACGAGCGAGCCGGCACCCGAGCCGCGGCCCGGCCCCACCGGCACCCCGTTCTCGCGCGCCCAGCGGATGAAGTCGGCGACGATGAGGAAGTAGCCGCCGAAGCCCATCTGGATGATGACGGTCAGCTCCGTCTCGAGGCGTTCGCGATAGCGTTCGGGGGGCGCGGCGCGGCGGCTCGCGAGCCGCACGGCGAGGCCGATCTCCGTCTGTTCGCGCAGGTACGTGGGCACATCCTGCCCGGCGGGCAGCGGATACTCCGGCAGCCGCATCTCGCCGAGCTTCAGAACCAGGCTGCAGCGGCGCGCGATCTCCACGGTGTTGGCCAGCGCCTCCGGCACGTCCGAGAACAGCTCCGCCATTTCCTGCGGGGAACGCAGGTACTGTTGCTTCGTGTAGTGGCGCCGGCGGCCCGCGTCCGCGAGCAGCGTTCCCTCGTGAATGCAGACGCGCGCTTCGTGAGACTCGAAATCGTCGGGTTTCAGAAACCGCACGTCGTTGGTGGCGACGACGGGCACGCCGCGCCGCCCGGCGAGCGAAACAGCCGCAGCGATATAGGACTCTTCGTCCGCGCGGCCGATGCGCTGTAGCTCGATGTAGTAGCGGTCGCCGAACAGAGCGAGCCACGCATCGAGCGCCTGCTCGGCCTCGCGCTCGCGACCGTTGGCCAGCGCGCGGCCGACGTCGCCTTCGGTGGCGCACGAAATCGCGATCAGGCCGTTGAGCGTGTCGGAGGACAGCCAGCTCCGGTCGATCGTCGGAATGCCCTTCTGCTGGCCTTCGAGATAGGCGCGCGTGACGAGCCGGGTGACGTTGCGGTAGCCGGCATCGGACTGGCACAGCAGCGTGATGCGCGAAGGGTGCGCGCGCTCGCCATTTTCACGCACCAGCAGATCGACGCCGACCAGCGGCTTCACGCCGCGCTCCAGCGCCGCCCGATAGAACTTCACCATCGCGAAGAGGTTGTTCTGGTCCGTGACGGCGACGGCCGCCATGCCTTCTTCCGCCACGGCATCGACGAGCTCCTGAATCCGCACGACGCTGTCCACCAGCGAGTACTCGGTGTGCAGACGCAGGTGGATGAATGAGCCGGCCATGTTCGTCATTCTGCCTGTGTCACAGGCCGGAACGAACGCCGATGCAGAGGCGTTGGCGAGTAGGCGTCCAGCACCGCCAGGTGATCGGGCGTTCCATAGCCCTTGTGGACCGCGAAGCCGAAGCCGGGATAGTGCGCGTCGAGCTGCTCCATCAGCGCGTCGCGATGCGTCTTCGCCAGAATGGACGCGGCGCTGATCGCGGCGCGCGTCGCGTCACCTGAAATGACTGCCTCGACGGTGCAGCCGAGCTGCAAATCCTCGATCCGCGGGAGCTGGTTGCCATCGACTTCGATGTGCGTCGGGCACACCGGCAGGCGCAGCAGCGCGCGGCGCATCGCCAGGAACGTCGCCTGCAGGATGTTGAGGCAGTCGATCTCCTCGCGATCCGACCAGCCGATGGCCCAGGCGACGGCGCGGGCGCGGATCCGCGGCGCGAGAATCGCGCGCTGCTGCGGCGTCAGCGCTTTCGAATCCGCGAGCCCGCGAATGGGCCTGCCCGGGTCGAGAATCACCGCCGCCGCGACGACCGGACCGGCGAGTGGCCCCCGGCCCGCCTCGTCCACACCGGCGACTCGGATGCCATCGCACAGGCGGGTGCGAAGTCTCATGGTTCGGACGCTCCCGCGAGCTTCAGTACAGCGGCAGCCGCGAGAGCGGCGCCGTCGCGCCGCAACGTCAGGTGCACGCGACGGAATTCGGCCTGCATCTGCGCGCTCGCGTCGTGATTCTCGATTTCCTCGAGCAGCGCGGCGCCCAGCAGCGGGCCGGTGACCGCGTCCTGAAAGAACTCCGGCACGAGCCGGCGCCCGACGAGCAGGTTCGGTTGCGAGAAGTACGGCACTTTGATGAGACCGAGACGCTTCAACAGGAAGGCCGTGATCGCCCCCAGTCGGTAGGCGACGACCATCGGCCGCTTCGACAGCAAAGTTTCAAGCGTCGCGGTGCCGGATGCAACGAGCACGGCATCCGCGGCCGCGAGCGCGGCCTGGGCCTGCCCGTCGAGCAGTCGCACCTGCGCCTCGCCGCGCTGGCGCTCGAACACTGCCCGCACGCGTGGCGAGGCCATCGGCGCGATGAACGTGAACGCCTTGTCCGGCCGCCGCTCCCGCAGCCAGTGCGTCGCCGCGATGAAATCGGCCCCCAGCCGTTCGACCTCGCCCAGGCGGCTGCCTGGCAGCAGCGCGACGACGAGCGCATCGGCCTCGATCCCCAGCGTGCGGCGTGCCGCATCGCGATCGATCTCCAGCGGAATCTGATCCGCCAGCGGGTGGCCGACGAACTCGGCGTGCACGCCGTGCTTCTCGTAGAACTCCGTTTCGAAGGGCAACAGGCACAGCACCAGGTCGCACGCTTCGCCAATCGACTTCACCCTTCCCTGCCGCCATGCCCAGACCTGCGGGCTCACGTACTGCACGGTGCGAAGCCCCGCGCGCTTGAAGCGTTTCGCGAGGCCGAGATTGAAGTCGGGAACGTCGATGCCGACGAACACAGCCGGCCGGGCGGCGCCGATTCGCTTCAACAGGGACTTGCGCAGCTTCAGCAGCCGCGGCAGGTGACTCACGACCTCGACCAGCCCCATCACGCCCAGCTGGTCCGAATGAGCCCAGGCCTGGCAACCCGCGGCGACCATCTTCGGCCCGGCCATGCCGAAGAACTCTGCGTGGGGGTCTCTGGCGCGGATTGCTGCGATCAGCGCAGCGCCGAGCGTGTCGCCGGAGGACTCTCCTGCGACGATAGCGATCCTCAGGGGCCCGACCACGGACGCGCAGCTCAGCGCACGAGGCTGCGGGTCGATTTGCCGATGAAGTCGACGAAGGCCTGAACTTCGGGCTGGGTCTTGCCCAGCCCGGTCAGCTGCGCAACCGCATCGGCGAGCTTCAGGTCCGAGCGATACAGGATCTTGAACGCGTGGCGAACGTTGCGGACCTGCTCCGGCGTGTAACCGCGGCGCTCCAACCCCACGGCGTTGATGGAGTGAGGAGCCGACGGGTTGCCCGCCACCGTCAGGTAAGGCGGAACGTCGCGAGTAATGATCGCCCCGCCGGCGATGAACGCGTGCGAGCCGATCTTGCAGAACTGGTGGATGGCGGCGAGGCCGCCGAGAGTCACCCAGTCACCGATCTCGATGTGGCCGCCGAGCGTGGCGCAGTTCGCGAAGACGATATGGTCACCGAGCTGGCAGTCGTGGGCGACGTGCGAGTAGGCCATGAAGAGGTTGTCGTTGCCGATGCGCGTGACGCCCTTGTCGTGCGTCGTGCCGCGATTCATCGTGGTGAATTCGCGGAACACGTTGCGGTCGCCGATTTCCAGGCGCGTCGGCTCGCCGGCGTATTTCTTGTCCTGCGGCGCATCGCCCAGCGAGGCGAACGAGAAGATCCGGTTGTTGGCGCCGATGTGCGTCGGCCCGTTGATCACTGTGTGCGAGGCGATGGTCGTGCCCGGGCCGATGACGACGTCCGGGCCGATGATGGAGAACGCGCCGACGGTGACGTCCGGTGCGAGCTCCGCGCGCGCGGAGACGATCGCCCGCGCGTCGATCACTTGTTGGGCTCCGTCGCGATCATCATATCGGCGCACGCGACCTCGTCGTCCCCGACCAGCGCCGCGGTCGAGAAGCGCCAGATGGTCTTGATGCTGCGCTCGAGTTTCGCCGTGAGGACGACCTGGTCGCCCGGCACGACCGGCTTCCTGAAGCGCGCCTTGTCGATGCCGGCGAAATAGAAGCGCGTGTCCTCGTTGGGAATGATCCCCGCGGTGCGGAAGGCGAGGATGCCGGCCGTCTGCGCCAGCGCTTCGATGAGCATCACCCCCGGCATCACCGGCTGGTGCGGAAAATGGCCGGTGAAATACGGCTCGTTGTAGGTCACGTTCTTGAGCGCGCGGATGCTCACGCCCGGCAGGCATTCGACGACCCGGTCCACGAGCAGGAACGGGTAGCGGTGCGGCAGCTGCTTCATCACCGCGTTGATGTCGAGCGTCATCGGTTCAGTCATGGTCCTCGTCCTGCTGGGCGCCCGTGAGTCGTTCGAGCGCGGTGACGCGCCCCGCGAGGGAATCGATGCGCTTCAACCGCGCCACGATCCGCCGCCAGGTGCGCGCTTCTTCGGCCGGAATTCCGCCGGAGTATACGCCGGGCCGGGTGATCGAATGACTCACCATCGTGAGCCCGGTGACGGCGACGTCGTCGCAGATCGTGAGCTGGCCGACGATGCCGGCCATGCCGCCGATCATGCAGCGCTTGCCGATCGTCGTGCTGCCGGAAACACCGACGCATGCAGCCATCGCGGTGTGCGCGCCGACGCGAACGTTGTGACCGATCTGAATCTGGTTGTCGAGCTTCACGCCCTCGTCGAGCACGGTGTCGCCGATCGCGCCGCGATCGATCGTCGTGTTGGCGCCGATCTCGACATCCGCGCCGAGCACCACGCTGCCCACCTGCGGCACTTTGAGCCACGCGCCGCTGGCTTCCTTCGCAAGACCGAAGCCATCCGCGCCGACGACCGCGCCGGGATGAATGACGGTGCGGGCGCCGACGATGACGTCGTGGCAGAGCGTGACGCGCGCGACGAGGCGAACGTCCTCGGCGACTTGCACGCCGTCTTCGATCACGCAGTGCGGGCCGATGTCGGCGCGCGGCCCGACCACCGAGCGCGGCCCGATGAACGCGAACGCGCCCACGTGCGCGGACGGATCCACGCGCGCATCCGGCGCCACGACCGCGGAAGGATGAATGCCGGCCGGATGCTGCGGGCGCGGATACAGCCACGCCGCGATGCGCGCGAAGGTCGCATGGGGATTCTCGGCGATGAGCGCGGCGACCGGCGACTGCGCGGCCGTCGCCGCATCGATCACGACCGCGGTTGCGCGCGTCTCCACCAGCTGCGCGCGCAAGCGCGGATTGGCGAGGAAGGAGACCGAACCGGGCTGGGCCTGAGCCAGCGGCGCGACGCTGTCGACCCGCGCGTCAGGATCGCCACGCAGCTCGCAGCCGAAACGAACCGCCAGCTCCCCGAGCGTAACGGACATGGCGCTAGCGGAGAGCTCGAACCGCTGCCGAGCCTGGGAAGATCAGCGGCCCGCGGCAGGCTTCGGCGCGCCGGCCGGTGCCGGCGCGCTCGCCGCCGGTTTCGCCCCGCGCGACTGCAGCATCGAGAGGATCGCCGGCGTGATGTCCACTGAGGGCGTCGAATAGATGACGCTGTCGGCGATCACGAGGTCGAAGCTCTGTGCCTTCGCGTAAGTACGAACCTCCTCGATGAGGGTGCGCTGCAATCGAGACAGCTCCTCGTTGCGGCGCGCATTGAAGTCGTCCTGCACTTCACCTTGTTTGCGCTGCAGCTCGCGCAGACCGTCGCGCAGCTCTTTTTCGGCGCGGGTGCGCTGCTCGGGCGTCATGGTCGCCGCGTCTTTCTGCAGCTTGTCTTCCTTGGCCTTCAGCGACTGCTGCTGCGTCTGCAGCTCGCGCTGGCGCGGCGTGAATTCGGTGCGGATCGCATCGAGCGCCGCCTTCGCCTGGGGCGATTCTTCCTGCAGGCGCCCATAGTCCACGTACGCGATCTTCACTTCGGCGATCGCAGGCGTCGTCATGGCGAGTGTTGCGACCGCCATTCCCCACATCAAAGATTTCACCACAGGCTTCACGGATCACGTACCTCTTAACTTCTTTAAAATGCCTGGCCGATCTGGAACTGGAAGCGCTCTTCCTCGTCTTCGTAGCGGATGTTGTCCCCCGGATCCGCATTCATCGGGAAGGCGAAGCTGAACCGGAACAGGCCGAGCGGCGCGAGCCATTGGACCGCGATGCCGGCCGACTTCTTCAAGCTAGCATAATCGAAGTCGTAGTCGATCGGCGGCCGGCTGCCATCGAGCTGCGGCTTGCCGAAGAAATTGACGTGGCCGGTCGAGAAGACGTTGCCGATATCGTAAAAGAGGCTGACCCGGGCGCTGCTGGCCCACTTCTGCGGGATCGGCACGATCAGCTCGCTCCGGCCGATCACCTTCATATTGCCGCCGTAGGGGCTGCCGAACTGGTCCTTGGGGCCCAGCCGGCTCTCGCGATAGCCGCGGATGGAGTCGGGGCCGCCCGCGAAGAACTGCCGGTAGGGGGGCAGCGCGGTGGTGTCCCCGACGTCCTCGCCGTAGCCCACTTCCACGTTGAACGACAGCGCCCAGCGGCGGTACACGGGGATGAACTTCAGGAACTCGTAGTTCGTCACCCAGTATTCGACGTCGCTCCCGGGCGCCGTATACGACAGCGAGAGGGTGTGGCGCGTGCCGCGATCCGGGAACAGCGCCCGGTTCAGGGTGTTGTAGGTCCAGCCGACCAGCAGCTCCGCGGTATTGAACTTGGTGCCGTCGAAGGTGATGGGGTTGCCGAAGCCGTCGTCCGTGGTCTGCGTGAAGGAGTCGCCATTGTTGCGGACCCATTCCTGCGCCTGGACCGCGCTGCCGAAACTGTTCGTCAGGATCTGCGCGCGCTGCAGCGTGAGGCCGAAGCGCAGGTACTGGAACTCGGTGATCGGGTAGGAATAGTCCATGCCAGCGCTGATCGTCTCGGAGGAGAAGTCCGACGAGGCCGAGACGAACTGGGTGATGTCGCGGTAGGTGAGCGAGATGGTGCGCGAGAGGTTGTCGACGGTGCGATACGGATCGGTGTGCGCAAAGCTGTAGACCTTGCTGTACCGGCCCGAATTCAGCTCCACGGCCACGCGCTCGCCGGTGCCCATGAAATTCGAGTCCGCATAGTTGCCGTTCAGGATGAAGCTCTGCGACTCCGAGTAGCCGATGCCGCCGCCGAGCTGCGCGCTCGGGCCCTCTTCCACCTTGAACTCCACGTCGATCAGGTCCGGTGAGCCCGGCACCGGCGTGGTCTCGAAGTCCACGTTCTTCACGTACGGCAGGCGCTGGATGCGCTGCTTGGAACGCTCCAGCGAGATGTTCGACATCCAGCTGCCTTCGAGCTGGCGCATCTCCCGGCGCAGCACTTCGTCGTTGATGCGGTTCGCGCCGCCGAAGGTGATGTTGCGCACGTAGACGCGATTGCCTGGATCGATGAAGAAGGTGACGCCGACCTGATGCGTCTCGTTGTTCGGGGTCGGCACCGGATCGACCTTCGCGAAGGCGTAGCCGTCCGCGCCGAGGCGGTTCTGGATCAGCTCCTGCGTCGAGGTGATCAGCTTGCGCGAGAAGGTCTGTCCCGGCGCGACCAGCAGGAAGCGCCGCAACTCCGCTTCCGGCACCACGAAGGTACCGGAGAGCTTCACGTCCGAGACCTTGAACACCTCGCCTTCATCGACGTTGACCGTGATGAAGATGTCGTCCTTCTCCGGCGCGATCGCCACCTGGGTCGAGTCGATCTGGAAGTTCGCGTAGCCCTGGTCCATGTAGAACGAGCGCAGCTTTTCCAGATCGCCCTGCAGCGATTCGCGCGAGTAGCGGTCGTTCTGCTTGTACCAGGAGAGCCAGTTCGGCGTCTTCAGCTCGAAGTCGTCGAGGATCGCAGCGTCGCTGAAGGCCTCGTTGCCGACGACGTTGATCTGGCGGATGCGGGCACGCTTGCCCTCTTTCACTTCGATCTTCACCCGTACGCGGTTGCCGGATTCCTCTTCGACGTTGGTGTCGATGCGCACGCCGTACTTGCCGCGGCTGTAGTACTGATCCGTGAGGTACTGCTTCACTTCGTCGAGCACCGAGCGGTCGAAGGTCTTGCCGGTGGCGAGGCCGACGTTGCGCAGCGATTTCTGCAGATCCTCGGTCTTGATGTCCTTGTTGCCGGAGATCTCGAAGCTCTCGATCGACGGGCGTTCCAGCACCACCACCACCAGGGTCGAGCCTTCGCGGCGCAGCTGCACGTCGCGGAAGAAGCCCGTCTGGTAGAGCGCGCGGATCGCTTCACGCAGGCGCTGCGGCGAGAGCCGGTCGCCGATGTTCACGGGCAGGTAGTTGTAGACCGTGCCCTCGGAGACGCGCTGCAGGCCTTCGACCTTGATGTCGCCGACGGTGAAGTCGACCTGATCGGGCGACTGGCCCTGCGCCAGCGGCGCGCCGGACAGCAAGGCAAGGGCAACGTATGCGGGGCAACGCTTCATGAGAACCCGTCGGATGGAGAACGGCCAGTGGGGATCAATTGACTTGGATCTGATGCAGGATGTCGTTGTAGAGCGCCACGCCCATGAGCAGAAGTAGCAGCGCAATGCCGACCTGCTGGCCGAAGGCCTGGGCCCGGTCGGAAACCGGGCTGCCCTTCAGCCACTCCACCAGCTGAAAGACGATCTGCCCGCCATCCAGTATCGGGATCGGCAGCAGATTCAAGAATCCGAGACTGAGCGAGATCAGCACCAGGAAGCCGAGGAAGGCGGCGACGCCATCCTGGGCGGACTCGCCGGCGAACTCCGCGATCGACAGCGGGCCGCTCAGGTTCTTCAGCGAGACCTGTCCCAGCACCATGCGCCACACCAGCCGGGCCTGCAGCACCGTCATGTCCCACGCCTCTTCCGTCGCGCGCGTCAGCGCGGTGAAAGGCGTGAGCTGTGTCTGCACCTTCATGCTGTCTGGAAAAGTGACGTTCGTCGGCCGGTGCAGGCCGATGAAGCCGACGGTGCGTCCCGCGACTTGATTGCTGCCGAGCGCGAGGCGCACGGACTCTTCGACACCGTCGCGCTCATAGCGGATGGTCAGCTCGTCGCCAGGCTTGCGCGTGCTGCTCGCCGCGGTGATGTCGCGGAAATCCCGGATCGGCTGACCCTCGATCTCGAGGATGCGGTCGCCGACCTTCAGGCCCGCCCGCTCGCCCGGGCTGCCGGGCTCCACGCCCGTCACCAGCGGCGGAATCGGCGGCTGCCAGAACCGAAACCCGAGGCGGTCGAAGAACGCGGCGGGCTCCGTGAGGCGCCGGCGCTCTTCCAGCGTCGGCACGGCAAGCGTGACGGTGTGTGCCGAGCCGCCATCGGAGCGGACGGAAACCGCGGCCGTGCCATTTGCGCTCAGCACGTCGAGCAGGGTGAACAGCACGTCGCGCTGGCCGACGACGGGTTGACCGTCGATGGAAAGGATTTCGTCGCCCGAGCGCAGGCCCGCGCGATCGGCTACCGAGGTGGTGACCACGTCGCCGACGACGGGCTTCACTTCCTCGATCACGCCCTGCGACCAGAGCATTCCCCACAGGACGAGGATGGCGAACAGGATGTTGAAGGCGGGACCGGCGAGCAGAACCAGGATGCGCTGCCAGGGCGGCTTACGCGTGAAGGAGCGCGCAAGCTCCTCGGGAGCGACCGGACCCTCGCGCTCGTCCAGCATCTTCACGTAGCCGCCGAGCGGAATCGCGGCAATGACGAATTCGGTGCGGTCGGCGCCGACCACGCGCTTGAACAGCGGCCGGCCGAAGCCGATGGAGAATCGCAGAACCTTGAAGCCGAGGCGGCGGGCGACCCAGAAGTGGCCGTACTCGTGGACGGTGACCAGCAGGCTCACCGCGACGATGAACCATAATGCGTACCAGCCGATCATCATGCGTGAGCACCTCGGGTGCGGGCCTGTATCGCCGGGATCCGCTCCCGGGCCAGCCGCCGCGCTTCGGCATCTGCCGCCAGTACGTCCTCCAGAGCCAGAGCTTTACCCCTCGCGCCCGTGGCCGTGAGCACGGCCTCAATGACCGACGCAATGTCGGGAAAGTTCAACTGGCGGTCCAGGAAGGCCTGCACGGCGACCTCGTTGGCAGCGTTGAGAATGGCCGGCTGCAGTCCCCCGGCCCGTGCCGCGGCCTGCGCCAGGGCGAGACAGCGGAACCGTTCGACGTCCGGCGCGCAGAATTCGAGCCGCGCGGTCCGGATCAAGTCGAGGAATTCTACACCCGAGGCCAGGCGTTGCGGCCACGCGAGCGCGTGGGCGATCGGGGTCCGCATGTCCGGGGAGCCGAGCTGGGCCAGTACGGAACCGTCCACGTACTCCACCAGCGAGTGCACGATGCTCTGCCGGTGCACGACGACCTCGACCCGATCCGGCGCCAGCCCGAACAGCAGGCAGGCCTCGATCAGCTCCAGGCCCTTGTTCATGAGCGTCGCCGAATCGACGGAAATCTTGCGGCCCATCACCCAGTTCGGATGGGCACAGGCCTGATCCGGCGTGGCGGCCGCCAGCGCCTCGCGGGTCCATTCCAGGAATGGCCCGCCCGATGCGGTGAGCAGCACGCGGCGCACGCCCTCGGGAGCTTCACCGGCGCGAGTGCCGGGTGGCAGGCACTGGAATATCGCGCTGTGCTCGCTATCCACCGGCAGCAGCGTGGCGCCGCCGGCGCGGGCCGCGGCGATCAGCAAGGGGCCCGCCATGACGAGCGCTTCCTTGTTCGCGAGCAGCACGCGTTTGCCGGATTGAGCGGCCGCCAGCGTCGAGCGCAGGCCCGCGGCCCCGACGATGCCGGCCATCACGTAGTGCGCTTCGGGGAGCGAGGCCAGTTCGGTTGCGGCGTGCTCGCCGCTCAACACTTCAGTGGTGACGCCCGCGCGGCTCAGGCGATCCTTCAGCTCACGCGCAGCGGCTTCATCGGCGAGCGCGGCGTAATCGGGCTTCCATTGAATGACCTGCTGGGCGAGCTTGCCGGCATTGCGGTTCGCCGCCAGCGCGACGACGCGAAACCGTTCGGGATGCCGTGCGAGCACATCGAGCGTGCTCTCGCCGATGGAGCCGGTGGAGCCGAGCACGGCGACGCCGATCATCCCGCGACTCCGAGCGCCATGAGCCCGAGGAAC
>Ga0210377_10003675_pt1 | contig 13138 bp, 13 predicted proteins | sample PLM4_65_b1redo_FD_155480 | JGI IMG/M metagenome (GOLD analysis project Ga0210377, IMG submission 155480) | Groundwater sediment microbial communities from an aquifer in East River, Colorado, USA - PLM4_65_b1 redo | ecosystem: Environmental > Terrestrial > Soil > Riparian zone | place: USA: East... | reverse complement strand
CCATCGCCCAAGGTATTGGCTGTGCCGGTTGCCACGTTATCAGTAGCAGCAGTATTGTCTTTCTGATACCTGACTTTTACCAGGATCGCACCGTTCAAGGTGTCAGGAATCGACAGGCTTTCACCCTCTACCTTGGCTTGCGCACCCATCATCGTGTAGCCGCTCGCCTTGAACGCACGGCCGAATTTATTCAATACAGGGAAGTGCTGCTGGTGACATGCAGTACATGCCATGCCGGTCTGGCGAGCAAACGATGGCAGTGCCGACGCTTCCGGGACAAACGCGGCAACAGCCAGCATGCTGGCCACAGACACTATAATCTTATTCATAAATATTCCTCTTTTAAAACAATATATTATTGTTTGCCAGTTTTGAGTGAACTAGTGAACTTTGGAGTTAGTATTGATCACCCGTTGCTACAGAAAACCTCTCTGCCAGCATTATTAATAAACTGTAGCATGGCTTTATGGGCATTGGAACAATAAAAAACGTGAAATATGGCCTACTTGCGACACGCCCATGCCGCCATGACTCCCCTTATATCTTACCTTAGCCACGATACGCATTCTTTACTTGTGCGGCGTAGGCTACCATTGTCAATCCAGATGCGAACCATTTTCTGCTCTGGCACTCTTACTGTTCGAGTGCTAGAATTAAACATAAGGAGGAAACACCATGAATGCAGCAATGAATTTACCCATACCGTCCGCGGTTGGCAGCCTGGAAGCTTATATCCAGTCGGTAAATCGATTTCCCCTGCTGTCGAAGGAGCAAGAATTCGCACTGGCGACACGTTTCAGGGCTGAAAACGACCTGGATGCCGCACGCCAGTTGGTGCTTTCGCACCTGCGCGTGGTAGTCAGCGTTGCACGCGGCTATGCCGGTTACGGCCTGCCACAGGCCGACCTGATTCAGGAAGGCAACATCGGCCTGATGAAAGCGGTGAAGCGCTATGATCCGGAACGCGGAGTGCGTCTGGTGTCATTAGCGCTGCACTGGATACGCGCCGAGATCCACGAGTTCGTTGTGCGCAACTGGCGGTTGGTAAAGATCGCCACCACCAAGTCACAGCGCAAGCTGTTCTTCAATCTGCGCAGCCTGAAGCAGGGCCTGCAGCCGCTGTTGCCCCAGCAAGTCAGCGAGATCGCCCAGCAGCTCAATGTGAGTGAACACGATGTGGTGGAGATGGAAGCAAGATTCGCAGGGCATGAAATCGCTCTGGAACCCGGTGGCAGCGATGAAGACGAGAGCTATGCGCCCATTCATTATCTGGCTGATAACGCTGAACATGAGCCGTCACGGATACTCGAAATGGCAGAACATGAGCGCCTGCAAACATCCGGACTGGAGCATGCCTTGTCCGGCCTGGATGAGCGCAGTCGGCGCATCGTTGAGGCGCGCTGGTTGCACGAAGGGGATGCAGCGACCTTGCATGAGCTGGCTGCCGAGTTCAACGTCTCCGCAGAACGCATACGCCAGATAGAGCAGAAGGCGTTGGGCAAGATGCAGGCAGTACTGACTTAAATCGCTGCAAAACCAAAAAGCCGCAGTTATTGCGGCTTTTTCATTTGACGACCTTCAAATGGGGTTTGTGAGGAACCGGTTTGGACGCTTCGCCGCCACTTGCTGCAGGAGGGGGTTGTTGCGGATCACTGCCTTGGAACATCAGGCCCTGCCCGTTCTCCTTGGCGAATATGCCGATGACCGATTCGACCGGAACCAACAAGTCGAACGATGTCCCGCCAAAACGTCCCGCGCAGGTGATCATCTCATTGCCCATCTCGAGGTTGCGCACCGCAGCGGAACTGAGGTTCAGCACGATCTGGCCGTCCTTCACATGCGCCGGAGGCACCACGGTTTGCTCATCGACACGGACGGCCAGATAGGGAGTCAGGCCGCTATCCACACACCATTCGTAGATCGCACGGATCAGATACGGGCGCGTGGATAAGTCGCTCACTTGCGCATCGCTCTTTCGGAAGCAGTCAACGCATCGATGAAGCCTTGGCGGGAGAACAGGCGCTCTGCATATTTCATCAGTGGCGCGGCATCTTTCCCCATCTGGATACCATAATAATCAAGCCGCCATAGCAAGGGAGCGATCGCCACGTCCAGCATGGAAAATTCATCGCCCAGCAAAAACTTTTGCTTGGTCAGAATCTGCGCGAACTGGGTCAGGTTGTCTCGGATCGTGGCACGGGCCTTGTCGGAGGATTTCGCCACTCCATGCTCGATCAAGTCGACCTGGCTGTAGAGTTCCTGTTCAAAGCGGTGCAGGAAAAGACGTGCACGACCGCGCATGACCGGGTCGGGCGGCATCAGTTGAGGGTGCGGAAAACGCTCGTCGATGTACTCGTTGATGATGTTCGCTTCATACAAAACCAGGTCACGCTCCACCAGCACCGGTACCTTGTTGTATGGATTGATCGTCGCGACATCCTCGGACTTGTTCATCAGATCCACGTCGATCACTTCGAAATCCATGCCTTTTTCGAACAGCACGATACGGCAACGGTGGCTATAGGGACATGTCGTCCCTGAATACAATCTCATCATTACTGCTTACCCCTTGATCAACTGTGTGTGCTGCATGCGCATGCGCACCAGAAAAAACCCGATGCTCGCCACCATTCCGCCGACCACAATCGCTGCCAAGATCGGGTACGGGCCTGTACCATTGATACCCCCGATCCAGACGTAGCGCTCGAACAGCGTGCCGACGATGATGCAAGTGGCGACAGCCGTGATCATGCGAATATTGTGCCGCGGTACCGGGAAGGCGAGCGTCGCAAAAGGGATAACGAACTTCAGGGCTATCATCGCCCACCAGATAAATGTGTAGTCGCCGTCCTGCATGCCCACCATACGGTTCCTTTCGTCGGGCAGGTTACCATACCAAATCGTCAAGTATTGGGCGAAGAAGGTATATATCCACAACAGGGTGAATGCGAACATCATTTGAGCGATGTAATTGTAGACATAAGGCTCCACCGGGCGATGCAGTTTATTGCTGCTGTTCAAGGCAAATATCCAGATCACCAGGAACGCCAGGAACATGCCGAAGTTGCTGACGAACTGTTGCATCGCGTAAATCGCACTGTGCCAAGCCGGAACCAGCGTCATTTCAAAGTCCCACGCGACCATGGTGCTGTATAGAACGAAGAAGAACGGGATCCATGTGGCCACATTATGATAGCGCGCAGCGTCTTCGCTGCTGCGATCGGACACCGATTGCCGCTTGATGAACACCCAATACAACGCCATCATGAACAACATGCCGACGACTTCGCGGGTGATCAGCCAGTGCGGACGATACCAGCCGGGCATGTGCGCCGTGTGTGTATCCACATGCTTCCACCACGGGAAGGTATGCGAGCCCCCCACCAGCAATATGATCAACAACACGAATGCCAAAGGAAACAGCGCGTACAGCGAAGCCGAAAGATGGCATATCTGGATGCGCCACTTGGCGCCCACCAAATGCAGTACCGAGCACAAGGCTACGCCGCTCAACGCGAGCGACAACACCACAACGAAACTAGCAGTCAATACTGACCAATTACTGTATGCAAACATGTCCACAGTCTCCTATTTCGCCAAGGCCGCAGCCCGGCCTTTTTGCAATACCTTGCGCACGTAATTTACTATATGCCAACGCTCGGTCGGCGACAGATCATTGGCATAACTGGGCATCACCGCACCCCCAAGGGTCATGTATCCGAAAATGTGGCCATCCGGATATTCCTTTGGATTCCAGCTGTGCATATCGTTAGTCAATGTCAAATTCCAGGGTTTCATGATCAGTTTCGCCCCGACCAGGCCGTCACCCGTTCCGGAAAAACCATGGCAGGGAGTGCAATAGATTCCGAACAAGCGACCGCCGGTAGCGACAGATTTACTGTCTGCGGGAACAGGGTTGACCATGTTACGCGCGGCTTCTTGATCCTTTACCTTTACGGTGGTGCCAGCCACCGGTACTGAACGCCGGGGAAACGGCTTCATGCCCGGGTTGGACGGATCAACGCTTTCTTGAGGCTTGGTGCTGATCTGGTTGGCCATATCCATAGACCACGGCCAAGCATGCGCTATCGTAGGCTCAACCAACAAAGCAATTAAAAAGAGTAATTTCTTCATTTCCCCGCCTCTTCCTGAATTTCCAACGCGTTATGTTTGGCAAAGATCGCCTTTAGCGTATTCGCGGCATTCTCGTCAGACTTCACCAGTATCCCGATCTGATCCTCCGACACTTTCGTGCTATACAGCGGAGAACGCCTGGCTGGCAGACCGGCACAAATCAGGAAGCCCAGCACACTGATGAACACCCCGCCGAGTATGAACATCTCGTAGGTCAGCACAAAATTGGGCGGGAACGGCACGATAGGTTTGCCGCCCTTGATTTGCGCATAGAAATTGGCTTGCGCACCGGAGATCAGAAAGAATCCCAGCAGACCGCCCATCAGTGCGCCGCCCAGCGTGAACCATTGCACGTGAACGGGTTTGTATCCGAGAAATTCTTCGACCTCGGGGTGCTCTATCGGCGATTTAACAATCATGTCTTTATCAGCATCGAATCCATTAATCCTGACGTCACGCAACTCCTTAACCACAGCCTCGGCAGCGTCAAAATTGCTGAACAGCGCGAGTAAATGACGTTTGCTCATTTAGTGTGCTCCCTTCCCGGCTGTGGCGAACTTACCGGTTGCTTCCAGCTTTTTGGTTTCCTGTCTGCGGTGATAAACCATTTCCTTGACCTCATACATGGATACGGACGGGAATACCTTACAGAACACCATGAACAGCAGGGTGAACCAGCCAAAGCTGCCAAACACCATGCCCCACTGCACAAAGGAAGGCCATTGGTCGTGATCCCATGCCCAGGGGTAAATACCATGCGCGAAAGTCGGTGCAACGATCATCCAGCGTTCCAGCCACATGCCCAGGTTCAATAACAGCGATACCGCGAACAGCACCGGAATATTGGTTTGGAATCGTTTGAAGGCCAGTGTCAGCGGCACGACCGAGCCGCAGAACATCATCCCCCACCAGAACGGCGCATAAGTCCCGATTGCTTTCTGGATCAACACATCCTTGGAAGCCTGGTCGTGGCTATACCAAACCGAGGCAAATTCAACCGCGTTCAGGTAAGTCCACACCATCGAAATCGCGAAGGTCAGACGCACAATCTTCTTCAGAATCCCCATCGTCATGTACTCTTCAAACCTGAACACATAGCGCAGAATGATGAACAGCGTGATGATCGCGGCACAGCCGGAATACAACGCACCCGCCACAAAATACGGCGGGAACGAGGTGATGTGCCAGCCGGGTTGTTGCGACATCGCAAAGTCGGAGGCCACGATGGAGTGCACCGACACCGCCAGCGGGATCAGGAAGCAGGCAATAGTCAGGTAAGTAACGCGGAAATTGCGCCATTGCCGGTCGGTACCTTCCCAGCCCAGCGATAGCAAGGTGTACAGTTTCTTGCGCCAACCTTCATGCATACGGTCACGGCAGATCGCCAGATCGGGAATCATGCCGACATACAGGAACACTATCGACGAGCTCAGATAGGTAAAGATCGCCATCGCGTCCCACAACAACGGCGACTGGAAGTTCGGCCACAGGCCGCGCTCATTCGGATAGGGCAGCGCATAGTAGATCTGCCACACGCGACCCAGGTGCACCGCCACAAACAGGCCGGCGGTCATCAGCGAGAAGGTCGTCATCGCCTCGGCAAATCGATAAATCGGCTTGCGCCAATCGGCGTGCATCAAATGCAGGATCGCCGACAGCAGCGTACCGGAATGACTCATGCCGATCCAGAAGATGAAGGTGGCGATATACAGTCCCCATACATGAGAGTTGTTCTTGTTGGAGACACCCATGCCGGTACTGTACTGGTAAATCTCACAACCCACGGCAACACCGACCATGGCGATCGCGACAAATAAAATCACCCAATACAGCTTCCTGGGATTTTCCAAACTCTTGAGTACGTCCTGGTTGATCTTCGCCCAAGCGATGTCTTCGCGGATATCTTTCATCGTTATTTCCTAAAGAAATTACAGCAATATTGGCAGCTTAAATGGCACTTTCTCTGACACGCTCCAGATACATCACCGAAGGGTAGGGACGCATATTCTCCAGAATACGGTAGCCGCGCAAATTGGTGCCTCCCTCTTTTTCATCCTTTGCCTGTCTATCCTTGTCGAGTTCTACCTGCTGAGCACGCCATTGCTTGTGTACTCTGGATTGGGGATCGATCAGATTACCAAAGGAAATGGCGCCAACCGGGCAAACTTGCTGGCAGGCAGTTTGCACCTCACCATCATGGACGATACGGCCTTCGCTCTTGGCCGTTACCTTGGCGGCGCTCAGGCGTTGCACGCAGAAAGTACATTTTTCCATCACGCCTTTGCCACGCACTGTCACGTCGGGATTCAGTTGTTGTGTCATCTCGGCCGGCCAGACATTGTCGGTGGTCGGATAATCGTACCAGTTGAAGTAGCGCACCTTGTATGGGCAGTTCGCCTCGCAATAACGCGAACCTACGCAGCGATTGTAAATCTGCGAATTCAGTCCGTCCGCGGTATGGTTGGTCGCGCCCACCGGACATACCGTTTCGCATGGGGCGGCTTCGCACTGCTGGCACATCATCGGCAGGAATTGCGCGCCCTGGTCGGGAAACTCCCTGCCGCCTTCTTCACCGACATCTTCATCCCAGTAATGCTCAATACGCATCCAGTGCATGGACATACCGTGCGCGTATTTCTCTTTACCCACCACCGGCAAATTGTTCTCTGCATAACAGGCCACACTGCACGCATTGCAACCAACGCAAGCATCAAGATCGATGCTCATCGCCCATTTGTATGGGTCATGCGGCTTGTCATCCACCGGGTGGTAATGACGGAATTGCGACCAATTCTCCAATAGATTGCTGACTGACATACCTTAGACCTCCTTCGAAAGATCGACATTATCACTGGATACCCGCCCGGCAATCTTCTCGCGTATCTGCTTGGCGCCTGCGGCGCTTTCATCCTTGACCACGATGACGCGCTGCCCGGTCTTGTTGACCTTGACGCGGGTTTCATACATTGCCAGTTCACCGGTTTCCCTGTCGAAAACCGCATCCAGTATCTGGAACGGGTTCACGCCATAACCCTTGGCATAACGACCCAACGCCTCATGGCCTTGCCCGAGCGGAATGGAGATCGCATCAGGGTGTATCCCGGGGAACAGATAGGCTTGTGTCTTGATCGAACCGGTCCTTGAAGTGACTTCGACGATATCGCCTTCGACTATCCCCAGTTCCGCGGCTTTCTTCGGATGGATTTCCACCCATGAATCCCACACGATGGTGGTCAACGGGTCGGGCGATTCCTGCAACCAGGGTTGATTGCTATGGCGGCCATCGCGCAGACTGATGTTGACGCTGGGGATCAGTTGCAACGGATATTGCTCATCGTTCTCCGTCGGTGCTGGCAGCTTCAAACCCGCCACACCGGCCTTGCCTGACAACGCAGTGGTTGTGCCCGCCAGTTTGATGATGCCCTTGGTCAGCGTTTCGTTCCAGAAGCTATCGTCGTCTTTACCATTGCCGCCCAATGCAACCTTGTTCTGCAGCATTGCGGCTCGCAGGTAGGCGTAATAGTCTTCGTAGTTCTTGTATTCTTCGGGGCGGCGCTGCTTGAGCAATGCCAGCAGGATATCGCCCATACCACGGGTATTGGGGTGCAAATTTTCCATCAGCGGTTGCAGGATGTTGATCTGTGCGCCTTCCGCCATGTACTCGGGAACCTGTGTACCCCAGTCTTCCAGCGCTGAATTCAGCGGCAGCACCAGATCAGCCTGCAACGCAGTTTCATCCAGATAATGGGCGAACGCCACCTTGAAACCCGCCTTGGACAGATTGTCCTTGAATTTCAGCGCACCCGGCGCGGTGAATACTGGATTGGCCGCATAGTTGAACAGCACCTTATACTTGCCGGCAGCCAATCCGTCATTCAGCGATTTCAGCGCAGCGGTATTGCCTTTTGCCGGAACCATTTGCGGGAACGGAACGGCAGCAGCCGCCTCAACCGTCTTGCCGACATTGCCCAACACATGGTTGAGCAGATTGATCGCGGCGGCGTTCTGCGAGCCATGCGCATAGCCTTCTGCCGCGCCGCCCGCCAGCACCAGACTGGGCGAGCGCAATTTCAGAATGGCAGCGATCTTGTCGATCTGCCCGGGCGGGACGCCGGTTTCTTTGCTGACACGCGCTTTGTCATAGCCTTTTACCGCAGCCGCGATGTCTCCTGTGGCGGTGCCCAGCGCGTTGATAATCCCCAGCGCCAGTATGCCTTCTGTTCCCGGGCGCACAGGGATCCAGCGATCCGCGTTGGCGCCGGTCAATGTCATCTTCGGTTCCACCTGGATCAACACGCCGCGCTGGCCATCCACGCCTTTGCGGAACTGGGCATATTGCTGCGAGAAGTGCACCGGCGAAACCCATGCGCCGATGAAGTCAGCACCGAAGGACAGCACCACCTTGGCTTTGTTGATGTTGTAGCGCGGCATTTCCGCGCCATAGGCTTTTTTGTTGGCAGCGCGCACCACACCCGGTGCAAGCGCTTCATACACGAAATGATTCTTGCAGCCGAAACTGGCCAGATAGTTGCCCAGCAGCACTTTGAGATGGCCGCTCACGCCGCCGCTCAGGAATGCGATTTCTTCCCCGCTCACTCCTTTCAGCTTTTCAGCGATCAGCGCATAGGCTTTTTCCCAAGTGATCGTCTCTCCCTTGTCGCCATTGCGCAGCAACGGCTCGCGCAGGCGATCCGGATTGTAGTGATGCTGCACACCCGCCTGACCCAAACCGCACATCTTGCCGCGATTGATCGCCGAAGCGGGATTGCCTTCCAGCTTCAAAACCCGGCCTTCACGCACCCGGCCATTGATGCTGCAGCCGGCATCGCATTGGGCGCATGAGGAGTTGTAATACACCCCGATGCCCGGAATCACATAGTCGGCAGCCTCCACATAGGAAACCACGGTTTCCTTGCCGTCTTCGATGGAAGTGTTGCCGCAGCCGCTTAGCGCAACTGCGGCACCGCTCCAGCCCATCACCTTCAGAAAATCGCGCCGATCAAAACCACTGTCCATCATCAAAACCTCTCTGGAAAATTCTTGTAATGCCGTGCCGGTTTACTTGTGGCACTGCCAGCAATCATTGGGACCTTTCGCCTTGAGCGCATCAGTCGAGGCGTCTGCCGCTTGCGGCTTATAGAAGGTATACCAGTAAGCCTGGCCGCCGATCGGCGTGCCTCCTTCCGCCATCACCGCGTGATCCTTCTGGTGACAACTTGCGCACCAACCCATGGAAAGAGCCTTGCTGCGGCGCGCGACGGTCATCTCTTTCACATTACCGTGGCAATAGCCGCATACTTCCTGGAATGGACGATTTTGCTGCTCGATGAAACGCTTGATGTGGCGCTCGTGGTTGAATCGCACGAAATCCGGAAGGTCATGCACCTTCTTCCAGGGAACTGCCTTCTTGGCATCCCAGTATTCGAACAGCTTTTTGATGCGCGGCGTCTCGCGCACCGATTCGATACTCTGGTGGCAGCCGATACATTTCTGCAGTGGCGGAATCCCTGCTACCGCACTGCGTCTGGCGTAGGTATGGCAATACATGCAGTTGATTTGCATACCGCCCTTGTCGGCATCACCTGCATGGCGATTATGGGGGAATTCGATGGGTTGCTCTACAAGAGGACCTAGACTATCCTCAGTCATTGGCACTGGCTGCGGGGACTCGGCTGCACTGATACTGACAGCAGCAAACAATCCCGTCAGCAAGACGGATATTCGTAAGAAACGGTGCATCGTAAGGACTCCCCCCGGCAAACAAATGATCCCATGCCGGATTTTCACGGGCATGATTGAACTGGTAAATCGGATTATTTTAATGCGGTGTGTCGCGATAATAATTATTATCAGTATCTGCTTAATTTTCCCGCCTGCATGAGCGCGGCGCGACTACACGGGCGAATAATGTCTAGTCTGAAAAATAAAGTCAACACTGAATACCAGTGATTTGGCCTCATATCGCAAAAAAAGTTATATGCCGCACAGAATTACAGCGAATGCTTATATACGTTTTCAATTTGTAACCATCGGGATTTGAGCACCATGAATGAAGAGCAGGCCGTACTGGATTTTTTTGCCAAGGAAGAAAATCTGCCGCTGGGGCTGTCAGTTGCCGAGCAGATGGACAAGCTGCGCCGGCAGATGAACAACCGCCTTTGGCGAGAATTACAACAACAAATCGTTGTCTTGCTCAGCGAACATGGAATGGCTTGGCAAGCCGATCTCACTGAGGAAAGGAATGCACCGGATAGTCTGGTCGGCCTGCATTGCAACATCCATCCGGAGCAAGGGATCTATCTGCGTCCGATGGTGGAACAGCAATGTCTTGGCGGAGAATGGCGTATCTATTTCGGTCTGATGTGGAGTACCACACCCTCCCCGGACCATCTGGGATTGTCCAAGGTGTCCAGCCTGAAAGAGTCGCTGCTACGTAACGGTTTCAGCAATAACGCAGGTTTCCTCGCTTGGCAGTGGACCGCGTTTTACCCGCGCCGCAGGGACTTTCTGCTGCGCTATGTTAGGGAACCCGAAATACTTTTGGGCGAGATAGGAACACTGTTGAAAATATTCCTGATAGAACACCGTGATCCAATCTTGCAAGCCAATATAGCACTGCGATCCGCACCGCGCAGCATGGCAATCTCGCTGGAACGTCTGCACGGCAAACGCAACAACGATTAACTAGAGGGAGCCTCTAGAAATACGTTTTGCGGGATGGCAGGCTGGACACGGCGATGCGAAGCATGTGGTGCGGGCAAGCCTGCTGCTTCGCGCTCCCGCACTAGGAGGGCTGCGCCCCACCGTGTCGCGCGAGCACCGCAAGGAGCCGCGCAGCGAACAACGAGACATATCAAGTTGATAGGCGAGGCGTGAGCGAGCACGCGACGCAGCGAATCGCCCGCAAAATGGATTTATAGAGGCTCCCTAAACCGGGTTGGCTTGATCGAAAAAACGATGCTCTAAACCGAAGCGCATCGCCAGGTGTTCACCCAGCGCCTGGATACCGAAACGTTCGGTGGCATGATGCCCGGCGGCGATGAATGCCACACCGGTTTCGTTGGACAGATGAAAGTTCTGCTCCGAGATTTCCCCGGTGATATAGGCGTCCACGCCCTGCGCGATAGCCGCCTCGAAGTAGCCTTGCGCCCCCCCGCTGCACCACGCCACCCTGCTGATACGCTTGACGCCGTCACCGATGACTTGCGGCGTTCGCTGCAAGTCATGCTCAAGCTGCAACGCAAATTGCGCGAGGCTCTGTGGACGCTCCAGCGCGCCCAGCCAGGCGATATTCTGCTCGCCGAACCTGCCCTGTTCCACCAGACCAAGCAACTTGCCGAGCTGTGCGTTGTTGCCCAGTTCGGCATGCGCATCGAGCGGCAGGTGATAAGCGAGCAAACTGATATCGTTGCGCAGCAACTGCGCGATACGTTTTTTTCTGATGCCGACTATGGTGGCATCTTCGTTGCGCCAGAAATAGCCATGATGAACCAGGATCGCATCCGCTCCCCACCCGATCGCCTCATCCAGCACCTGCTGAGATGCCGTCACCCCGGTGGCGATACGCCGCACTTCCGTGCGGCCTTCCACCTGCAATCCGTTCGGGCAGTAGTCTTTGAACATCCCGGTTTGCAGCAGGCTTGCGTTATAATCGCGTAATTCATCGAGCAGCATTTGGTACCCTATACCTTGAAACGAACGGATTCATCATACCATGCGTAAACACTGGCTTTTATTCACCCAGACTGTCACGATCGCGCTCGCGCTGCTGTTCATCATTCATACCCTCAAGCCTGAACTACTGCCGAATGCGGCGCGCAGCGGCGTGGTGACCCTCTACGAAAGCGCCCTGCCCGATGGCATCGGCAAATACCCCGGCACGGGCTTGAGCGTGGCGGCGAAAAAGGCCATGCCTGCCGTGGTGAACATCTTCACCAGCACCATCATCAAGGCTGCGCCCAATCCTTTCATCGATGATCCGCGATTCCGCTTCTTTTTCGGCGATCCCGGTGATGACGAGCCGCAAAACAGTTCCAGTCTGGGTTCCGGCGTGATCGTCAGCCCGGATGGTTACATCCTTACCAACCATCATGTGGTCGAGGCCGCAGACCAGATCGAAGTCGCGCTGGCCGATGGCCGCAAGGCGAAAGCGCATGTAATCGGTTCCGATCCGGAAACCGATGTCGCCGTGATCAAAATCGAATTGCCCGGCAACCTTCCTGCCATCACCTTCGGTCATCCGGAACAAGCACAGGTGGGAGACATGGTGCTCGCGATCGGCAACCCATTCGGGGTGGGGCAGACCGTGACTATGGGCATCATCAGCGCGCTCAAGCGCGATCACCTGGGATTGAACACCTTTGAGAGCTTCATCCAGACCGATGCAGCGATCAATCCGGGCAATTCCGGCGGTGCTTTGGTGGATACCAACGGCAGCCTGATCGGCATCAACAGCGCGATCTATTCCCCGAATGGCGGCTCGCTCGGCATCGGCTTCGCTATTCCGGCAAACACCGCCAAGAACACCATGGAGCAGATCATCAAGCAGGGTTCGGTGACACGCGGATGGATCGGTGCGGCAGTGCAGGAACTCACTCCGGAACTGGCCGAATCTTTCAAGCTCGGAGACATCAAAGGCGTATTGATTACAGAAACAATACGCAATAGTCCGGCTGAAGAAGCGGGTGTCAGAAGAGGCGACATTCTGATCGCGATAGACAACCAGCCCATCGAAAGCTGGAGTGCCATGCTGGAAACCGTGTCCAATTTGCCGCCAGGCAAGATCGTCCTGGTCAAATTGATGCGCGACGGAGAGGCTATCAGCCTTAAACTGAAAATTGGCAAACGGCCGAAGCCCCGGACTCAATAACAGTTCCCTGAATTAATATTACCTATAGAGACTCGGATTGCCTCGGCTTTCCCTTGCCCACCCAAGAGGCAACCACGATACCTGTCTCATAAAGCAGCCACAGCGGTATCGCCAGCATAAGCTGCGATACCACAT
>Ga0210377_10003673_pt1 | contig 13144 bp, 12 predicted proteins | sample PLM4_65_b1redo_FD_155480 | JGI IMG/M metagenome (GOLD analysis project Ga0210377, IMG submission 155480) | Groundwater sediment microbial communities from an aquifer in East River, Colorado, USA - PLM4_65_b1 redo | ecosystem: Environmental > Terrestrial > Soil > Riparian zone | place: USA: East... | reverse complement strand
TGGATGCTCACGCCAAACGATAACCGTCGGGACGGCGAGCTGCGGTCGTATCTCCGCGAACCAGATCGTTGGCGGCGGTTTGACCCGGAGCTGTACGAGGGTCTCAGGGACCTATTGAAGAGTGGCGTAACGCCGCGCGTTGGCCTAATTGAGGAAACGGCGTTACTCGGAACGGCCAACTATTTCTCGAAGATCGTTCCGGACGCGGCCGATCCTCGCAAGGTCTGGGCCCAGGCGCTCGTGAAGGCCGCGTCGCAATCAGAACTCGTGTTCCTTGATCCCGACAACGGCCTTGAGGTTCCGTCGCGTCCCTTCGGCAGGAGGCATTCATCCAAGTACGCCTACTGGCCTGAGGTAAGGGCGATCTGGAAAGGCGGGGCTTCTGTGCTGATCTACCAACACTTCCGCCGGGAGAAGCGCGAGACGTTCATTCCACGAATGGCGCAGGAACTACACGCGAGAACCGGCGGCGTCGTAGAGGCGTTTCGCACGCCACGGGTTCTGTTCATCTTGGCGAGCCAGCAGAAGCACTCGCGGCGGATACGTCGAGCCATCGGGCGAGTCGCCCGGTTGTGGGAACATCAGATCGCACCGGCTGGTTTTGCGACTGGCTAACACCTATGAGGCCCCCGGTTGTCAAGGGCAAAGAACTCCGTTGACGAAAAAAGCTTCGCCTCAGCAACGACGCCGCTCCCGAGGGTAATTCCGCTCTGGCTTGGTTTCCAAATTTCAGGTGTCAGGGAAAAAGCCCTGCACCAAACAAAAATGCATTATAGTGTCAGGCATGATATTTGATATTTGTGCGATTTTTGTGGTAAGCCTAAGCTGGTTATGGGTCGCCTACCGAGGATAGAATACCCTGGAGCACTGTATCACGTCATTACGCGCGGGAACCAAAGGCAGAGGATTTTCTTTGACGACAAAGATCGCAAGAGGTATCTGGAAGTTCTTCGGACTCTTAAGAAAGCCTATTCCTTTCGTCTTTACGCCTATGTATTAATGCGTAACCATGTGCATCTGCTGATAGAAACGGGACAGTCTCCACTGTCACGCATCATGCAGAGGTTAAGCAGCAGCTACACCAAATACTTCAACTATAGGCACAAACTGGTAGGACATCTTTTCCAGGGCCGATATAAGGGGATACTGTGCGACAAGGATAGCTACCTATTAGAACTGACTCGCTACATTCATTTGAACCCTGTCAGGGTGAAAGAGGTTCAGGACCCAGCCAAATACTTTTGGAGCAGCTACCGCACTTATCTCGGAAAAGAAGGGGAAAAAGAGTCGGTAGACACAGAAGAGGTGCTTGCGTATTTCGGTGATCGCGACGGTGGGACGCGGAATCGCTACCGGAAGTTTGTATTGGAGGGGATCGGAGAGGGTCATCGGGATGAGTATTACGACGTGGCGGAAGGTAGAGTGCTTGGTAGCGGGGAATTTGTGGAGGAAGTCAAGGCAAAGTCCGGAGAGAAGGGCGTGGCAAAACTTAAGGTCAAGCCGCAAGCGTTTCTTGACCGTGTCTGCAAAGTACTAGGGAAGAGGCCGGAGGAGGTCGTAGGAGCAGGCAAGGACAGAGAGCGGGTCCGAATACGGCAGATCGTATGTTATCTAGGAAGAGTCTACACAGATCTGCAAGTAAATGGGTTAGCATCGGTGCTGAAGGTCGATGCCACTTGTGTAAGCCGGTGCGTTGCAGCGGTAGAAGCCCGCCTAAGAGAGGACAGGGGATTAAGCTCGACGATAAACCGCTTGGCAGAAAATATCAAATATCATGCCTGACACCAGATCCTCACCAGATCCCAAGGCGGTACTACACGGAACAAGACATTCATAGTTAGGCATATGCAAGATTCTGCCGCCACGATTTCGATCATTGCCTCCACCTTCCTGCTTGCCGGAATGGTGAAAGGAGTCATTGGGATGGGATTGCCTACGGTAGCGATGGGTCTACTCGCTCTAGTCATGCCGCCTGTCCAAGCAGCAGCGCTTCTGGTTGTCCCTTCGCTGGTCACGAATGTGTGGCAGTTGGTCGCGAGGCCGAGCTTCATCGCCCTACTCAAGCGCTTTTCCACAATGATGGTCGCGGTATGTGTGGGTACGTCCGCCGGTATCGGGCTGCTCACGGGAAACGCGGGCGCAATAGCAACCGCAGCGCTGGGCGCAGTGCTTGCGGTCTACGGGGTCATTGGCCTCATCGCCGCTCGCTTCGTCGTTTCACCGCAATCCGAGCGTTGGCTTTCGCCGACGGTCGGATTGATTACTGGAGTTCTCACGGGCGCGACCGGTGTTTTCGTAATTCCAGCGGTGCCGTATTTCAACTCGCTAGGATTGGAGAAGGAAGATCTTATTCAAACGCTCGGCCTGTCCTTTACGGTATCAACGCTGGCGCTTGCCGTTGGCTTGATGGCGACTGGTCAATTCAAGGCGGCTGTGGCAACCAGTTCCTTACTGGCTCTGCTTCCCGCGCTGGGAGGCATGTTTTTAGGGCAACGCGTTCGAAACTGGTTGGAGCCTGAAGTGTTCCGCCGTTGGTTCTTCGTCGGGCTACTCATTCTTGGCACGTACATGGTCGTGCGCGCAATGGGTACGATTTGACATATGCCTAACAAGCGCATCAAGGCCGACCTTCACAAGCGGGCTTTGCCCGCTTGCTCGGTGGCTCATGCGCGACGTTATGCCTGATTAGCCGATTCTGATAAAAGAGATCCATGCCTATCATTTCAACTTTTTTTGGGATTATTATCCGGATGTATTTCGGAGATCACAATCCTCCACACTTCCATGTCGAGTTTCAGGGAGAGAAAGGCACGTTCAATTTTGACGGCCAACTTCTTACTGGAGGCATTTCCTCCGGGACAGCACGGAAACTGGTGCGTGACTGGGCTCGTCGCCACAAACTCGAACTTATGATAAACTGGAAAAATATCGAGAAGGGACGTCCACTCAATCGAATTAAGCCCTTGGAGTAACTTTATGACCTATCTGCCACAGGTGATTGGAGCACGCTATATAAGCGGGTTTATTGTTTCGACCCGTTTTGACGATGGAACTGAGAAGCACATCGATGTTTCTCAATGGTTCAAAGGTCCGGTCTTTGAACCTCTCAAGGATCCGAAGCTTTTTAAGAAGTTCTTCATCGACGCGGGAACGCTCGCTTGGCCGAACGGTGTCGATATAGCTCCCGAAGCCTTGTACGCTGCGCGTGACTCAAAGAAAAGGCATAACAAAAGGACGGAGCGGACACGCAAAACACGCCGCTCATCCTGAGTGTTATACCACCACGCTGGGGACATCAGGGGACAATCCCCAGTGCTAATAACACCGAATCTCAATCTCGTTCCCGTCGGGATCGAGAAAATAAACCGAGGTAGCCCTGCCCCGGGCGCCCCAGCGGGAGACAGGACCCTGGCGGATTGAGACTCCTCGCTCTTTCAGGTAATCGACAATTCCGGCAAAGTCCTCCTTCTCTGCTACCAGACAAAAATGATTCAGGTTGCCCGCTTTCTTGGCTCCCTGTTCTTGCGCGCCGGTCGCTCCCTTCTCCGGGAAAAGATCGATGATGGTATGCTCATTGATGCGCACGGAGGGGAAGCCTATCTTGCCTTCCTTGAACTCCTGTACGCGCTCCCCCTTGAGACCCAGCACCCCGGTATAGAAGGCGAGCGAGCGGTCGATATCTCTCACGTTGAGAACGATGTGGTCTAGCCCGGTGATCTTTATCGAGTCCATATATCCCCTCCTCCCTAAGCGCGCAGGTCTGTCTAGAGAGCGGTCTGGATCGATTCCAGCTCTCTCAAAAGCGCGGCGATCTCTTGGGGTGTGCCGACGCTAATCCTGAGACTGTCCCTGAGACCCGGCAGGTCAAAATAGCGCACGAGGATCTTTCGCCGCTTTAGCTCCTGGTAAAGCCCGCGAAGATTTTGCCCTTCTTTGCGCGCCATCACAAAGTTGGCATGGGAGCGATAGACTTGAAAGCCTATTTTCTTCAGCCCTCGGGTTAATTTACCGCGGCTCCGCTGAATCCGAGAGACATTGCGCATCATCCACGGCAGATCCTGAAGCGCGGCCATTCCAGCCACAAGGCTCAAACGGTTCACATTGTAAGAGTCCTTGACCTTCATCATGTCCGCGATGATTTCTTCGTTCGCAAAACCAAGACCAATGCGCATTCCTGCCAGAGAAAAAGACTTGGAAAAGCTATGGAGCACGACGAGGTTGGAAAAATTTTTAACCAGAGGAAGGGAAGATGCCCCCTCGCCCTCGGCAAAATCGATATAGGCCTCATCCACCACTAGGACGCCCGAGACCGACCGAGCCAGCCCCTCGATCTCTCTCACGGAGACCAGAGTCCCCGATGGGGAGTTCGGGTTGCAGAGAAAGGTGAGAGCGGCTTTTTGAGAAAAAAGCGCCTCAGGGAGGGAGAAATCCGGCGGATAATCGACCCCAACCTTTTCCGCCTCCTGGATGGAAATCAGCGTGTCATAGAGGGTGTAGGTGGGTACCGGATAGACCACGCGCTCTCCCCTTCCCACGAAACAACGCACCAGAATCGACAAAAGTTCGTCGGAGCCGTTGCCCGCAATAACGTTCTCGGATCTTAGCCCGTATCTAGCCGCCGCCAAGGATCTCAGGCTATCGCTGAGCGGCTCTGGGTAGAGACGGAGAGAATGGGCCGCGGCCTTGCGCAAAGCCGAGAGCACACGCGGTGAAGGGGGATAGGGATTTTCGTTGGTATTGAGCTTGATGAAGCTGCTGTCTTGCGGCTGTTCTCCCGGGATATAACCCGCTATCCCGGCAATATTTTTCCTTAGATAACGAGACACAATGACGGATTGTAGCTGCACCCTCCCCTCAATTCAAACGCAAGACTTTTAAATGGGAGTAAAAAATGTTAGAAATAATGGGTTCAGCCTATGGAAAACAAACGGGTTTCTACTGGAATACCAGGCCTCGATCCACTGATCGAAGGGGGCTTTCCGGCAGGGAAATCTTACCTCATAACCGGAGGATCCGGCACAGGTAAGAGCATCTTCTGCATGCAATTTATACTGAAAGGGCTCCGGGAAGGAGAAAAGGCTGTTTACGTCGCCGTGGATGAGAAGCCCGCCGACATCCTGGAAGAGGCGGCCTCCTTGGGCTGGGACCTGCTCAAATATGTCGAACAAAAAAATCTGCTCATTCTGGACGCCTCTCCCATGTTCACCGCCCGAATGGGCGCCGGTAAAGAAAAAGAGGTTGATATTCAAAAGACCGTGGGAGATCTCGCGAGCTATGTCAAGAGAATGGGAGCCACGCGCGTAGTCATCGATCCCGTCGGGCCGCTAATCCTCTCCCGCGATTCCTCCGCCCGCGCTCAAGAGCATGTGCGCACGCTGGTTCACGCGCTCCAGGACAGCCTGGGGACTACCAACCTCCTTACCTCCTATGCTATTCCATCTGCAACAGGTGCAGGCGAGGGGGGGGTAGAGGAGTTTCTGGTCGCAGGGGTTATAGTCCTGAGTGTGGTTCGGGTCCAGAACCGTCTGGTGCGTACCCTCTTGTTGCGCAAGATGCGCGGCACAGCAATCGACATGATGGAGCATCAGTTTAACATTGTCAAAGAAAAAGGGATTGTTTTGAAACCCATTCTCTAACTCTTTTAAAGGAAGAGCCATGGCCGAAGGAAAAAAAATATTTATTGCCGAGGATAACCACCACTTCTGCGAGCTCTACCGGATGGCTCTAGGCGCAGAGGGATATGAGGTCCACTTCGCCCATAATGGGAGAGAGGCGCTGGAAAAGATCCCCGCTGTGGGCCCGGATCTCATCATTCTCGATGTCATGATGCCGGAAATCGACGGCTATGAGGTGTGCCACAAACTGCGCGATATGCCTAAATTCGCGCTGACCCCTGTGATCATGCTAACGGCCCTATCGACGGATGAGGACAGAATCAAAGGTTACCAGGTGGGAGCGGATGACTACCTTACCAAACCCTTCTCCCTGAAGGTCCTAAAGGCGCGCGTGGCCAGCATCTTGGGAAGAAGCGATGTCGGTAAAGTCGAAGCGGCGCCACCCCCGGTCCAGGTCGCCCAACCCGTGATCCAGGCGACACAGCCCATCGTGTTAAAGGAAGAAATGACCATCGCTCCTGCCAAAGCGATCGCTCCTATCAGGAGCCTTAACATCGCGGAGGATGCCCTGGAACAGTTTTTTGGCACCCCGATACCACCAGGGTCGAACATCCTTATCCTCGGCTCATTGGGAACCGGCAAATCCTTCTTCTCCCGCCTCTTCCTGGCTCAGGGACTACGCCAGGGCGAAAAATGCATGTTTGTGTGCGTGGACGACGATCCCTCCATGGTACGCAGAGAGCTGAACACAAAATACGGTCTGGACCTCTCCAACCTGGAAGGCCAAAACCAGGTGCGTTTTGTGGATGCCTATTCCTGGAGTGGGGGAAGAACCTCCTCTGAGGAGAAGTTCGCCATTACCGGAACCCTCGAGCTTGCCGACCTGTCCGGGCTCGTCAGCGATGCGGGTGCTGAGCTAGAACAGACCGACCGACTGAAAAAAGGTGGCAGGAGAGTGGTGGATTCCATCTCTAGCCTATTTCTCAATTTCGAACTGGCCTATGTGCAGCGTTTTATCGCTTTTCTGGCGCGGTCGGGTCACTTCGCCGGGGTCTCAACGATCTTTATCGTCGAGCAAGGGATCTGTAGTGAGCAGACCTTAAACAACATCAAATACATCATGGATGGGGTCCTGGAATTCAAGAACGAGGATGAGAAATTTCTTGGTCGGGCACAAACCATGAAGTGGGGAATTGCAAAATTCGAGTGGATAGATGCCACACAGGCCTGAGTACTAAAAAATGTCTGAGACCAACATTATGGAAGGCATAAATGTTCTCCTGTTGGAGGGAGGTAAGAGATTCCCCCATCGAACTCGGGAGGAGCTTGAGGCTAAAGGCATCAAGGTCACCCCGGTAGAGGATCCGGCAGCCTGTTTGACAATCCTCGAGAGCGACAGAAAACAGACCGTCATCATCGACCTGGACCTCTATAGGGCAGGGATCGACACCGTGCAGAAAATCCACAGCACGTATCCGGAAATCGCTACTATCGTCATGGCTTCCCTGGAACGGCTGGCTGTCGTGGACGAAGCGCTCCGACAGGGGGCCTGGGATTTTGTCATCAAGCAGCCGGACCTCTCTCACCTCCAGGAAATTCCCCAGGCAATATCCAGAAGCGCGGAAAGAAAGAGGCTCAAGTCAGAGATCGAACGCTACGGTGATGAGGCCAAGAGGCTCCAAGAAGAAAACAAACAGCATCGGGAACAAGCAAAGAGACTTCAAGATGAGGCCGAACGCTATCAGGAAGAGGTCAAGAAGCTTCAAGCGGACATTGAACACTATCGGGCTGAGGCCAAAAGACTCCAAGAAGAAAACGAACGGTACCGGGAAGAGGCAACCGGACTGAGGACTACCCTGGAGGAAAGCCGCTCCGAAGGGCAGCAGGAGACTAAACCAAGTTTAGAAAGTCCTGCACAGGGCCCCAACGAAAAGGCTTCGAATGATGAGGTCCTGGCGGATATCGCTGAAGATTTAAAATCCCCGCTAGCAGCCATGATCGGTTACTTAGAGATCGCCTCCGCGATCAGCCCCGAGCAAGCGAACGCCAGCCAGATTCTCTCATTACAGCGGATCGAGGCGCTGGCGCGGCGCCTCTTTGATCTGGTGATGAACCATACCGGGGCACTGGACATCGAAGCGGGCAGATTTGAGCTGCAGAAGAATCTGTTCGAGATCAACGGAATTCTTGAATCGGCCGTTCTGGATAAAAAGGACGAGGCTAATACCAAAAACATCGAGATCATTCTCGAGACAGCCAACGACCTCCCGCCGATCACCGCCGATGCGGTGCAGCTCGAGCGGGCAGTCAAGATTCTTATCAGCAATGCCATCGGTCTCTCGCCTTTAGGAGGAAGCGTCACGGTGAGCTCGCTAAGGCAGGACAACGAAATTGCGATCTCGGTGAGAGACACCGGCGCCGGGATCTTTAAAGAGGAGTTCCCTCTGCTCTTCGACAGAAGAAAAAAAATTCGCCGGCGCGGCGCGGATGTCAACACGGCCGGCCTTTTCGTTGCCCACCACATCGTCAGCGCGCACGGCGGCAGGATTGATGTTCAAAGTGACCCGCTTGAGGGCACCACGCTAACGATTGCCCTGCCCATCTGACCCCGGCTCTTTTCTAAGAATCTCCTTTCTTGACACACCGGACAACCGTGGTTAAATTTTGCTGACTGTGGGCAAAAGAAAACCATGCGCCTTGACAAACTCACAATAAAATCGCAGGAAGCCCTGCAGCATGCCCAGGCACTGGCGGAGAAACGAAACCACCAGGCGATCGATGTGGAGCACCTGCTCATGGCGCTTCTCGGCCAAAAAGAGGGCGTGGTCCTCTCACTCTTGCAAAAGTTGGGCATCCCCGTCCCCTCTCTTTTCGACAGACTCCAAAGGATCCTTGACCGCTTTCCCCAGGTTACGGGAGGAGCCGCGGGACAGACTTTCATCACGCCACGCCTCAAGAAGCTCATCGAAAGGGCTGAGGCTGCGGCCGAAGGGCTCAAAGACGAGTATGTCTCTACGGAGCACCTCCTGCTATCGATGGTGGAAGAGGACGGAGAGGGGGGAAGACTCTTACGGGAACTGGGCGCCACCAAGGACCAAATCTTCCGCGCGCTGGTGGATATTCGCGGCGCCCAACGGATCACTGATCCTAATCCTGAGGAAAAATATCAGGCCCTGGAAAAATACAGTCGGGATCTTACGGAGCTTGGCCGCAAAGGAAAACTCGACCCGGTGATTGGCCGGGATGACGAAATCCGCAGGGTCATCCAGGTCCTTTCCCGCCGCACGAAAAACAATCCCGTCCTGATCGGAGAGCCTGGGGTGGGAAAAACCGCCATCGTGGAAGGACTGGCACTTAGAATCGTCAACGGGGATGTGCCGGAGAGCTTGAAAGACAAGAGGCTCGTAGCATTGGATATGGGCGCGCTGGTGGCCGGGGCCAAGTATCGGGGCGAGTTCGAGGAGAGATTGAAGGCGGTCTTGAAGGAAGTCACCGAGGCCAGCGGGGAAATAATTCTCTTTATCGACGAGATGCACACCCTGGTAGGTGCTGGAGCCGCAGAGGGGGCCATGGATGCCTCCAATATGTTAAAGCCGGCGCTGGCGCGAGGCGAACTCCGCTGCGTGGGGGCCACAACTTTGGATGAATATCGCAAACGGGTGGAAAAAGACCCCGCGCTGGAGCGGAGGTTTCAACCGATTCTTGTCCGGGAACCGTCGGTCGAGGACACCATCGCCATCCTGAGAGGTCTTAAAGAGAGGTATGAAGTTCACCACGGCGTGCGCATCACAGATGGCGCCATTGTCGCGGCGGCCACCCTGTCGCAGCGCTACATCAGCGACCGGTTTTTGCCCGACAAAGCGATCGATCTCATTGACGAGGCGGCTTCGCGGCTCAGGATTGAAATCGACAGCATGCCGACCGAGATCGACGAGGTGGAGCGAAAAATACTCCAGTTGGAAATCGAACGGCAGGCCTTAAAGCGGGAGGACGACAGGGCCGCCAAAGAAAGGCTCGGTCGGCTGGAACGGGAGATTCAGGGTCTCAAGAAGAGCTCGGAAGGACTAAAGGGTCACTGGAAAAAGGAAAAGGAGGCTATCCAGAAGCTCCGCTCTCTGAAGGAAAAGATCGAGGCCACCAAGGTAGAGGAACAACAGGCGCAGCGCAGCGGCGACTTGAACCGCGCCGCCGAGCTACGCTACGGCGTTCTCACCCAGCTCAACAAAGAGTTGGCGGACGAGAATCAAAACCTGCTCGATCTTCAGAAGGACCAAAAGATGCTCAAGGAAGAGGTGGATGCCGATGATGTAGCGGAGGTGGTTGCGAAGTGGACCGGGATCCCTGTGTCCAAGATGATGGAGGGTGAGATCCAGAAGCTGCTCAAAATGGAGGAGCGGCTGAAGGCGCGCGTCGTCGGACAGGACCAGGCTATTCAAGTGGTTGCCAACGCGGTGCGCCGCGCCCGCGCAGGTCTGCAAGACCCGAATCGCCCGATCGGCTCTTTTATCTTTTTAGGCCCGACCGGAGTGGGAAAGACGGAGCTCTGCCGCGCGCTGGCCGAGTTTCTTTTCGACGATGAGCAGGCCATGGTGCGGCTGGATATGTCCGAGTTCATGGAAAAACACTCGGTCGCGCGGCTCATCGGCGCCCCCCCGGGATATGTGGGCTACGAGGAGGGAGGGTACCTCACAGAGGCGGTGCGTCGCAGGCCCTATTCGGTGGTTTTATTCGATGAGATCGAGAAGGCCCACCCCGAGGTGTTCAACGCCCTCCTGCAAATTCTTGAGGATGGGCGCATGACCGACGGCCAGGGAAGAACCGTGGATTTCAAAAACACGGTGATCATCATGACCTCCAATCTCGGCGGCCAATACATCCAGGAGCTGGGGGGAAAAGACCGGAAAGAGATGGAGCGCCGGGTGATCACGGCCCTGCGCGAGGCCTTCAAGCCGGAGTTCCTTAACCGCATCGATGAAACTGTTATCTTCAATAGCCTCGGCCGCGACCAGATCAAAGAGATCGCCGAGATCCAGCTGAAGCGACTGCGGCAGAATTTGGCGGCGAAAAAGATGGCGCTGGAGATCACCGACCGGGCCAAGGGGCTCGTGGCGGAAAAGGGCTACGACCCGGTTTACGGGGCGCGCCCGCTGAAGAGAACCATCCAGAGATTGATCCAGGATCCTCTGGCCTTAAAGATTCTGGAAGGGGAGTTCCGCGAGGGCGAGAAGGTAAAAATCGACGCCGATGGAGATCAGCTTACCTTCACCCACGGGAAAACGCCCTCAGGTGAGGAGGCTTTAGCCGAAGGACTTCTCCCTTGACCTCTTCCACGCATAGACCCAGGAAAAAAAGTTCCCTTACCTCTAAAGCGGGTACGTAAAGAGATCCCTCCACCAGGTCAGCGCTTCAAAGACATAAAAAAGTATAATCGGAAAAAGGCCAGGGAGGAACTGAAGTGGAGCCTCTACGTAATGCTCCTCTGTAAAGCGAGCATTACGCCCAAGAAGCGTGCAAGCTCTTTCTGCCGCGTATCCCTGGTCAGGAGAGAGCAACCGGCCACCTCCGCCATGGTGACGATCAAGGTGTCTATGGTAGGCACGGTGATTCCTCGCCTTGTCATCCGAATATGGAATTCAGCCGCGCGAAGGTGAAGTTGGTAATCAGGCGGCGAAAGCTGTTGAAAGTTTTCCAGGTCAGCTCGTGCAAGGGCAAAGTCCTTGGGGTCTGTTAACCCCTGTAAATATTCCTGCACAATGATTGGTGCTGTTGCAGGAGGTGGCCCCTGCTCAAGAAGCTTATCCAAGATCTCGGTTTCACGGCTATCTACGCCGCCAAAGTAATCAATGAGGACGCTTGTGTCTACCAGCGGACCGAACCCATTCATGGGTTTCTTCCTCCCGCATTTTTTCTAGGTCGCCATGCCAAAGAAACTTACCCTTATGTTCACGAACCTTGCGGAGCCGGGCGAGACGAACGAGTTCCCGCAATCCTAGGTGGACTACTTCCTTCTTGGTTTTGGCCTTTGTCAACCGCATTGCCTCAGCTATAAGGGTCTCATCCAGATCAATGTTAGTATGGGCCATAATGATGCCTCCCCCTAAGTCGTTACTATGTGCATATTTTAGTTTATTTATGTGCATTGTCAACTGCCGCCAATTTAACTAACCCTTTCTAACCTTGACGCCCGCTTAATCTACGCCTAATCTCAAAGCTGCCTATGCGCTGGTATCTCCACGTGGACATGGATGCCTTTTTTGCCTCTGTGGAGCAGGTACTGGATCCTGCCTTGAAAGGCAAGCCGGTGATCGTCGGCGGGGGAAATGGCAGAGGGGTGGTCACCTCGGCCTCTTACGCGGCGAGAAAATACGGTGTTCATTCGGCGATGCCGGGATTCCAGGCAAAAAAACTCTGTCCCCACGGCATCTTTCTCCCCAATCGCCACCGGATCTATAGTGAATTTTCAAACAAAATCTTTGCTATCCTGGAGCAATACTCTCCAGAGGTTCACGCCATCTCGATCGACGAGGGGATCGTGGACCTAACTGGAACGGAAAGACTCTTTGGCCCGCCACTAAATACCGCTAACGAGATTCTTGCGCGGGTGGAAAAAGAGCTGGGGCTTTCCGCCTCAGGCGGACTTTCAACCAGCCGAGTGGTAGCGAAGATCGCCGCTACCTTGGCCAAGCCGCACGGATTCATCTACGTGCCTCCAGGCACCGAGCAGGTTTTTCTCTCTCCTCTCCCAGTCGAAGCCATCCCAGGAGTGGGACCGAAAACCCACCAGGAACTGTTGCAGCTAGGAATAAAAACCATCGCGGACCTCCTAAAGCACCCTGACCTCAGGCGCCGGCACCTTGACCTCGATGGACCGGGACAGGAAGGGCGGAGTCACGATCACTCGATTGGTAACGAGACCACTCTGGACAAACCGCTAAAAGAGATGGAAAAGATGGCGGAGGTCTTGTGGGGGCTAGTCGAGGAAGTGGGAGCAAGGCTACGGCAGGAGGGATCGTATGCCCGCTGCATTACCGTGAAGATCCGCTATTCCAATTTCAAGACTATCACCCGCTCGCGGACCCTCTCGACTCCGACACGTTTCGATCGTGAGATTTTCGAGGTGGCGCGTGAGTTGCTGAAAAAAAATCTTACTCCCGGCGGATCGGTCCGCCTTCTTGGGATCAGCGCAAGCAGTCTCCTCAGCTCGGGCTGGCAGGAATCCATGTTCGAGGTTCGGAAACGTCTCTCCTGGGAAAAACTCTACCAGGGCATCGACCGGCTGCGCCGCAAATACGGCGAAGAAGCGATTGGCGTAGCCACGCCCCGCAATCGAAATCGGTAACTTTCGTTGAGTCGGGACCCCCTATTCCTTCGCTTCAGTGCCTCCTCGTCGGGAACTCGTGAGGGGACTTACCTCGCTCCCCGAAAGCAATGGGCCGGTGGGTTCTTTGAACCGTTTACTCTCGGTGCTTTCGGCTCGCTCGGCAAATCCCCTCACTCGCAGAGTCCTCGGCTTCGCAGAGACTTCCAAG
>Ga0210377_10003672_pt1 | contig 13145 bp, 12 predicted proteins | sample PLM4_65_b1redo_FD_155480 | JGI IMG/M metagenome (GOLD analysis project Ga0210377, IMG submission 155480) | Groundwater sediment microbial communities from an aquifer in East River, Colorado, USA - PLM4_65_b1 redo | ecosystem: Environmental > Terrestrial > Soil > Riparian zone | place: USA: East... | reverse complement strand
CGCCACGGCTCCGCCGGGGCGCACCGAACGATGGGGGGGTTGGGGGCCATGTCGGGGCGCCCGTAGCGAGCGCGGTACAGAGCGACGCCACGGCTCCGCCGGGGCGTCGCGAACGTTGGGGGGTTTGGGGGCCATCTCGGGGCCCCCATGTAACTAGAGAACGGGCCAGATCTCGGAGGGGCTCTTCGGGAAGAGCGCGTTCAGCAGCGCGCGCGTTTCCGGGGTGCGGACGAGGCAGTCGGGGAACGCGGCCTCCAGCTCGCGCAGGCTGCGAAAGCCGAACAGCAGCTGCAGGAACGTGAGGTCGGGAAACGTCGCCAGCGGCCGACGCGGATCTCTCGACGGGCGCCCGAACTCGATCCCGGACACCGTGATGTCGGGCCGCCAGGCTTCCACCGCGCCCATCTTGCCGCGCTCGATGGTGAGCCGCACGCCGCTCGTGTAGAAGCCGAGGGTCAGGGTGCCGGTGTGGCCGGCGCAGACGGAGGCCGCCAGCCGGCGCTCCAGGGCGGGAGCCACGGAGCGTAGAAATGCGGCGACGTCGGGCACCCGCGCGTACCAGGCGTACGCGCCGTCGCCTTCCTGGAAGCGGTAGACGTCGTAGAGCGGGTGCTCGGTGCCGAGCAGCCAGAAGCCCAGCTCGGCGCAGCGCGCGCCCGGCACCATCCTCGCCAGGGCCTCGCCGGTCTCCACGAAGTAGCGGACCGCGCACAGCCACGCCTCGCGCCACGACACACCGGCCTTGACCTCGAACGCCGTGATCGCCAGGGTACGGCCCCACAGCTCGCCGACGTGGCCGAGGTAGCCGACCCGCTCGCCGTCACGCTCGAGGATCTGGATCTCGCGGCGCGCCGCGCTGTCGGCGCGCTTGCCCGTCAGCTCGTAGCGCCACAGCGCCGCGTCGCGCGGGACGCCGAGCAGGTGTCGCGCCGCCGCCGCCGCCGACAGCTCGACCAGGAACGCGACGTCGGCCTCCCCGGCGGGCCGCACGCGCCAGCCCGGTGGCGACTGCCCCGGTGACGTCCACGCGTCGGGGAACACGCGAGGCCCGCCGCCGCGCCCGATCGCCATCTCGTAGCCGAACTGACGGTAGAACCACGGGATGCCGGTGATCGCGAGCATGCGCTGCCCCCGCTCGGTGCTCCAGCGGTGGATCACCTCGAACTGCGCGCGCACCAGGCCCCCGCCGCGGCGCTCGGCCACGGTGCCGATCAGCTCCGGTTGGCCCACCGCGATCGGTACGCCGCCGTAGGTCCAGGTGTGCGACAGCAGGTGCAGGCACGAGACGATGGCGCCGGTGCGGCGGTCGGCGACCACCGTGGCGTCCTCGGGGCGAAACGAGGGATGCCGACCGCCGATGAGATCGCGCGTCCAGGCGGTGAGCGAACGGCTGGGCTCCGGACCGTCCTGGGTACGCAGCACGTCGCCGACGAACGCGGCCAGGCGTTCTTCGTCGTCGCCGGTGGCGCGTCGGAGCACGAGGCCGTCGCCCAGGTCCCGGATCACGTGGCCCTCCTCCGGGCAAAGTGGAGAATGGAGCATAGCAGAGCCGTAGAAAATTGACATGCGGCGTCCCGGCGTCCCAGAATGGCGAGGGGAGGACGAAATGGACGATTTGCTCACGGTCGAGCCATTCCGCTTCTTCACTCGCGACGCCTTTCGGGCCGGTTGGTACCTCGTGTGGCGACAGCTCGTCCGCATCGTACCGCTGGCGGTCGGCGCGCTGCTGATCGGCGGCGCGCTCGGTGGACTCGGCATGGGTATCTTCGGCGCCGTCGTCGGCGGGCTCGGCCTCTGCGCCGCGTCGATCTGGGGCGCGCTGCTGATCCCACGGCTGGCCAGCCAGTGGGCCGTCGCGCACTACGGCTATCCGCTGACCGGCCAGGCGCGTGTCTGGTGGGCCATCGTCTGGCGTGTCACCGTCGTGTCGTTCATCGCGGCGGTGATCCTCACCCCGCCCAACTTCGTGGCGCTCAGCCTGTCGACGGCGTACAAGGGCGCCGTGCTGGGCGGGTTCGGCAAGCTGCTCACGGCGGTGCTCGGTCTGGTGAACTTCGCGGTGGCCGTCCTCTCCACGGGCTGGGCGATGTCGCGCGTGACCGCCCTGCAGCTCTCGGGGCTGCCGGTCGCGCTGCTGCCGCTCGCGCTGGCGCCGATCGTGACCGAGCCAACGCCGTTGCCGGCGCCGGCCGAGGCCGTCTCCTTCGAAACGCCGGCCGCCGTCGCCGCGTCGGCGCCGCTGACCATGGCGGCGCCCGTGGCCTCACCGGCGCCGATGGCGATGCCCGTCGCGCTGGCACCCGCCCCACCGCCGGCTCGCGGCCCGGCCGCCGTCGAGGGCAAGCGCCAGTGTCCGAAGTGCGGTCTCTACGAGACCGAGCGTGGCTCGGTCATCGGCTGGTACTGCACGATCTGCGGCTGGCGAGAAGCGCGGCGGTAGGCGATCACGGCAGCACGGTCAGCCTGACGGGGACGATGCCGGCGCCGACGGCGCCGAGGGCTCGGGCGGCGGCGTAGGACAGGTCGATGACCCGCCCGGGCGCGGCCGGCCCCCGGTCGTTGATCCGCACCTCCACCTCGCGGTCGTTGTCCAGGTTCACGACGCGCAGCCGCGTGCCGAAGGGCAGCGTGGGATGCGCGGCGGTCAGCGCGTTCATGTCGAAGCGCTCTCCGCTGGCGGTCGGCAGGCCGTGATGAGCCTCGCCGTACCAGGACGCGCGTCCGGTCTCCGCGGCCGGCCGCGGCGGGGTCATGCACCCCTCGACGCCCACGGTGGCGATCACGCACAGCAAGCCCCAGCACCACCGTCGCATATCGGCGCCGCCCGGCAAGACGCGAGCCGGTGAGCTCACCGGCGCCACCACTCGCGGAAGCGTTGCCACCAGTCGAGGATCTGGTCACCGACCCCGCCGTGCTCCTGGCAGGGTGGCGGCTCGGTACCGGTCAGGAACGTCTCGCGGGCGATCCGCGGACAGAATCGGTTCGCGAGCTGGCCATTCGTGAGATCGACCTCGGCGAACGCGATGCCGGTGGGCACGGGGAAGCCCGGCTGCGGATACGCGTCGAGCGCCTGGCGCATGAAGTCCGCCCAGATCGGCAGCGCGGCCTCGGCGCCGCTGAGGCCGTGCGCGTCGCCGCCATCGAATCCGACCCACACGACCGCGAGCAGGCGAGGCGCGTAGCCGATGAACCACGCGTCGCGGCCGTCGTTGGTCGTGCCCGTCTTGCCCGCGATCGCGCCCGACACGCCGAGCGCGCGGGCGGAGGCGCCGGTGCCGGAGGCGATCACGCCTTCCAGCAGCGAGGTGACGAGATAGGCTTCGGCCGGCGTGATGACCGCGACGGGCTCGGCAGTGTCGATGGGGTCCAGCGCGCCGTCGCGGTCGCGCACCGCGCGCACGGCGATGGCCCCGGTCGGCCGCACGCCGCCATTGACGAGGGGCAGATAGCTCCGAGCCATCTCGAGCGGCGTGGCCTCGAACGTCCCCAGCGCTGCCGCTGGCACTGGCGCCAGCTCGCCGGTGAAGCCCAGCGCGCGCGCGGTCTCGACCACGGCCGGCATGCCCACGCTCTCGGCCACACGGATGGTGGCGGCGTTGAGTGACTGCTCCAGCGCGCGCCGCACGGTCACCCGTCCCTCGTACTGGTCGTGGTAGTTGCGCGGACTCCAGGTCTCGCGTCCGACCGTCAGCGTGAGCGGCGCGTCCTCCACGATCGAGGCGGCGGTGAGCGCGGGCGGGCCGCCGCGCGCGCGCAGGGCCGCCAGGTAGACGAACGGCTTGAAGGCCGAGCCCGGCTGCCGCCGCGCCAGCGCCGCGCGATTGAACTGGCTCGCCTGGTAGTCGCGGCCGCCCACGAGCGCGCGGATCTCGCCCGTGGCCGGATCGAGCGCGACGAACGCCGCCTGCAGCCGCCGGGCCGGCTCGTCGCGCCGTAGCCGCGGCACCCGCGTCTCGAGTCGGTCGAGGCCGCGCACCACCGCCGCCTCCGCGAAGCGCTGGAGCACCAGGTCGAGCGTGGTGAAGACGGAGGCGCCGGCGGTCTCTCCGACGTCGCCGAAGCGCTGCTCGAGCTCGAGCCGTACGTAGTCGATGAAGTACGGCGCCGGCGGCGCGGTGGTGGCCGCCGGCGGGACCCGTACCGGCTGGGCGCGGGCAGCCTCCCAGTCGGCGCCCGACAGCGTGCCGAGATCCCGCATGCGGGCCAGCACGACGTCGCGCCGGGTCCGGGCGCGCTCGGGATTGACGACGGGAGAATAGCTGTTGGGCGCGCGCACCATGCCGGCCAGCAGCGCGGCCTCGGCCGTCGTGAGCTGGTGGATCTCCTTGCGGAAGTAGACGCGGGCGGCCGCGCCGACGCCACGCACCGCCAGCCCGCCGCGCTGGCCGAGGTAGATCTCGTTGAGGTAGGCCTCCAGGATCTGCTGCTTGGAGTACCGCGCCTCGACGAGCGTCGCCAGCCACGCCTCGTTCAGCTTCCTCAGATAGGTGCGGCGGGCGCCGAGCAGCCGGTTCTTGATGAGCTGCTGCGTGATCGTCGATCCGCCCTGCATCACGCGTCCGGCCCGCAGATTGGTCCAGGCGGCGCGGAGCACGCCGCGGGCATCGAGCCCCCCGTGCTCGAAGAAGCGGTGATCCTCGGCCGCCAGCACCGCGTTGAGGAGCACGGGCGGCACGTCGGCCAGCCGAACCGGCCGATGCTCCTCGCCGGGGCGCTCGTCGGCGCTCGCCAGGATCTCCGGCTCCAGCGTCGCGGCGCCGATGTCGTGGCCCTCGCGGGTGACGCGCGTGATGCGCTCGTCGTGGACCTCGACGCGCACGAGCTGGGCGGCCACGCCGGCGCCGCCGCGCACGTAGATGTCCCAGGCACTGCCGGCCCGGCGGTACTGGCCGGGCGCGGCGGGCGCGCCGCGCGACTCGGTGTACTTGAGCCGGGCCAGCGTCCCCGGCAGGTCGATGCGGCGGACCTGCACACCGGCGACCAGCGGCTGCGCCGCGGCGTAGACGTACGTGGCCCGCCGCGTCTCGACGCGCTCGAAGCGCGAGAGCGCCATGGCGGAGTAGATGACCAGCAGGAGGATGACCACGCCGAACAGCCCGACGAACACCAGTCCCAGCACCCGCAGGCGGGGCGCCGACCGCCAGACCGACCGCAAGGCCGTCAACGAGAGCGAGGGCCAAGCCGACGGCCAGCGCGGCATCTTCGGCCACGTCATGGCTCATTATGCCCGGGCCCGGTCCCGTGCGCCCCCCGGGCAGACTTTTGCCCAAATGTTCTTGGGGGCAGCCCCCGGGCTCCGGTAAGTGCTCGCGGCCACGGCCGCGAGGTGGGGCACGTGCATTGCAACCCTGCATCGTCCCTGCTGCCGAAGGTGTTCTGAAGGAGAGGACGTCGTGCTGATTTGCCGATGCGCGTGGCATCAACGCTACCGTGGATACCCGTTGCTGAACGGCGTGACCTCGTGGCGCGGGTGGGGCGTCCGATTCACCGACGGGATCTGCCAGACGTGCCTGGAGCGCTTGCGCGCCGAGCACCAACGCTATCTTCAGAAGCGCTCCGACACCCCACCGCCCATCGCCACCGCCGTACCGAGTTCCACGGACGCCGCCTGACCGCCGCGCCCGGTGCCTTGCGACACCCGGGCGTCCTGGGTATGCTGGGTCGTCGGTCTGGTCGGACTTCCCGCGAGAGTGGCGAAACTGGCAGACGCGCTGGACTTAGGATCCAGTGGGCCGCAAGCCCTTGGGGGTTCAACTCCCCCCTCTCGCACCACATTCGGACGGCGCGTCCAGCACCACGACACGCTCGAGGAAACGAGACCCGCATGAAGGTCGCCGTGGAGGAGATCGAGGGCTGCAAGCGCCGCCTCGCCGTCGAGGCGCCGGTCGACGTCGTGACGCAGGAGTGGGAGCGCGCCTACGGGCGCGTGCAGAAGCGGGCCACGCTGCCGGGCTTCCGTCGCGGTCACGTGCCGCGCTCGCTCGTGAAGCTGCACTTCGCCGACGACGTGCGCCGCGAGGTCGCCGAGCACCTCATTCCCGACGTCTACCGCCGCGCGCTGTCCGAGGCCAGGATCAATCCGGTGAACGAACCGGATCTCCAGGATCTCAAGCTGGAGGAAGGCGCGGCCCTGACCTTCACCGCGGTGGTCGAGGTCAAGCCGGCCAGCGCACTGGGCGATTACCGGGGCGTCGAGGTCCAGCACGCGCCGGCCCCGGTGACGGACGGCGACGTGGACGAGGCGCTCGGGCGGATGCGCGAGCAGCACGCCCAGTTCCGCAGCGTCGAGCGAGCGGCTGCTACCGACGATCTCGTCGTCGTCGACTACACGCTCGCCCCCCAGGACCACGAGCCCACCACCGCGGCGGGCTACCATTTCCTGGTCGGCAGCGGCACCGTGCTCCAGGAGATCGACACTGCCGTCGCCGGCATGCGGGCCGGCGAGGAGCGCGAGGTGGGCCTGCGTTTCGCCGACGACCACCGGATGGAGACGCTGCGCGGCAAGGAGGGCACGGCCCACCTCAAGCTCGGCGAGGTCAAGGAGAAGGTGCTGCCGGCGCTCGACGACGAGTTCGCCAAGACGCTGGGGGAGTTTGAGACGCTCGACGCCCTCCGGGCCGAGGTGCGCCGACAGCTCGAGGCCCGCCGGGAGGCCGACGCGCGGCAGGAGCTGGAGGACAAGATCATGGACGCGCTGCTGGCCCGCCACGAGTTCGGCGTGCCCGACGCCATGGTCATGCGGCAGGTCGCCCACCAGGTCGAGCACACCCGCGAGCGCCTGCGCCGCCAGGGAGTCGACCCCGACGGCATCCAGTGGGACTACACCAAGATCGTGGGTGAGCTGCGGCCGGCCGCCGAGAAGGCCGTGCGGCGGGCCCTGCTCCTGGAGGCCATCGCCGACCAGGAGACGCTCGCCGCCAGCGACGCCGAGGTGGATACCGAGGTCGAGCGGTTCGCCCGCGCCAGCCAGCGGCCGGTTCCCGCCGTCCGGCGTATGATGGAGAAGAGCGGCGATCTCGAGGCCCTGCGGCACGGGCTGCGGGACCGAAAGACCCTCGACCTGCTCATCGAGCATGCGCGCGTCACCGCCTAACATACGCACGAAGGAGAGTGGCATGGCTCTGGTTCCGATGGTCATCGAGCAGACGCCTCGGGGCGAGCGGGCGTTCGACATCTTCTCGCGGCTCCTCAAGGAGCGCATCATCTTCCTGCCCACGTTCATCGAGGACGAGCTGGCCAACCTCGTCATCGCCCAGATGCTCTTCCTGGAGGCCGAGGATCCCGACAAGGACATCTACCTCTACATCAACTCGCCGGGCGGCTCGGTGACGGCCGGCATGGCGATCTACGACACGATGCAGTACGTGAAGCCGGCCATCTCGACGATCTGCATGGGGCAGGCGGCCTCGATGGGCGCGTTGCTGCTGTGCGCCGGCGCCCGGGGCAAGCGCTTCGCGCTGCCGCACGCCCGCATCATGATCCACCAGCCGCTGGGCGGGGTGCAGGGGCAGGCCACCGACATCGACATCCAGGCCAAGGAGATCCTCCGGATGCGCGAGGAGCTCAACCAGATCCTGGTGCACCACACCGGGCAAGCCATGGAAAAGATCCGGAAGGACACCGATCGCGACTTTTTCATGACCGCCGAGCAGGCCCGCGACTATAGAATCGTCGATGAAGTGATCTCATCGAAGCCCACCACCCGGGCGGTCAGCGAACAGGCGGCGCTCGCGGCGCAGGCGCAGAGGTAGGGAGTCGGCGGAGGAATGGCGCGGACGCGTGAGGGCAACGGGACCTTGAAGTGCTCGTTCTGCGGCAAGAGCCAGAACGACGTCCGCAAGCTGATCGCCGGACCCACCGTCTACATCTGCGACGAGTGCATCGAGCTGTGCAACGACATCATCGCCGAGGAGTGGGAGGAAGAAAAGTCGCGGGAGATCCGCAGCCTCCCCAAGCCGGCCGAGATCAAGTCGGCCCTCGACCAATACGTCATCGGCCAGGAGCGGGCGAAGAAGATCCTGGCGGTGGCGGTCCACAACCACTACAAACGGATCGAAGCCGGTAGTGATGCTGGCGACGTCGAACTTCAGAAATCCAACATCCTGCTGATCGGTCCCACCGGCAGCGGCAAGACGCTGCTGGCCCAGACCCTGGCCAAGATGCTGCGGGTGCCGTTCACCATCGCGGATGCCACCACGCTGACCGAGGCGGGCTACGTGGGCGAGGACGTCGAGAACATCATCCTGCGCCTGCTGCAGGCCGCCGACTACGACGTCGAGCGCGCGGAGCGTGGGATCGTGTACATCGACGAGATCGATAAAATAGCCCGGAAGTCCGAGAACCCATCGATCACGCGCGACGTCTCCGGCGAGGGCGTGCAGCAAGCACTCTTGAAGATCCTGGAAGGGACGGTCGCCAACGTGCCGCCCCAGGGCGGGCGCAAGCACCCCCACCAGGAGTTCATCCAGGTCGATACGTCGAGCGTGCTGTTCATCTGCGGCGGCGCGTTCGTCGGCCTGGACAAGATCATCGAGTCGCGGGTGGGTCGCTCGGGCATGGGCTTCGGCGCCGAGATCAAGAGCCGCGAGGAGCGCCGCGTCGGCGACCTGCTGGCCATGATCCAGCCCGAGGATCTCCTGAAGTACGGGCTCATCCCCGAGTTCGTGGGCCGGCTGCCGGTCATCGCCACGCTGCACGACCTCGACGAGCCGGCCCTGGTGCGCATCCTCAAGGAGCCGAAGAACGCGATCATCAAGCAGTACCAGAAGTACTTCGACCTCGAGAAGGTGCGGCTCAAGTTCACCGACGACGCGATCGCCGCCATCGCCCGCGAGGCGCTCAAGCGCGGCACCGGTGCCCGCGGCCTGCGGGCCATCCTGGAAGAGGTCATGCTCGAGATCATGTACGAGCTGCCGTCCATCCAGGGTCTCAAGGAGTGCTTGATCACGCGGGAGGTCATCCTCAACCGCGAGCGTCCCGTCCTGGTGTCGGAAGCCAAAGAACAGTCCGCCTGAGCCCGGCAAAGCCGGCGCTCGAAGCGTGACTGGAACGCTCTTCGTCGTCGCCACCCCGATCGGAAATCTGGAAGACATCACGCTGCGCGCGCTGCGGGTGCTGCGTGAGGTCGGGCTGATCGCCTGCGAGGACACGCGGCGGACCCGCGCGTTGCTTTCCCACTTCGACATCCACACGCCGACCGTCTCCTACTTCGAGCACAACAAGCTCGCCCGGGGGCCGCAGCTCCTGCGCCAGCTGGCCGAGGGCAAGTCGGTGGCGCTCGTCACCGATGCCGGCACCCCGGGCATCTCGGATCCCGGCTTCCTGCTCGTCCGCGGCGCCCGGGCCGCCGGGGTGCCGGTCGTGCCGGTGCCGGGCTCGAGCGCCGTCGTCGCCGCGCTGTCGGCGGCCGGGGTGCCCGCCGACCGGTTCGTGTTCGACGGCTTCCCGCCGGTCAAGCCGGGCCGGCGCCTGAACCGCCTGACCGCGCTGCGGGAGCTGGAGACGACGATCGTGCTCTACGAGTCGCCGCACCGCATCCTCGCCACCCTGGCCGCGATCGGCGAGGTCTTCGGCGAGCGCGAGATCGTCGTCGCCCGGGAGCTGACCAAGCAGTTCGAGGAGATCGTGCGCGCCACGCCGGCCGCCCACCGCGAGCGGCTCGCCGCCGCCGGCGTGCGCGGCGAGTTCACCGTGGTGATTCCGGGAATGGGGGGCCCGGAAATGGCCCCCCAAGCCCCCCCGGAGGCTCGGGGCGCCGCGGACAGCGCGGCGCCCCTCGATGGCCCGTAGAGGTGTGGCGCCCGTCCTGATCGCGGCGCCCCTCGATGCCGCGGCGCCCCGCCCCCTCGCTGCCGCGCCGCCGCTGGGTGGGGCTCCCGAACGTCGATGGCGTGGCGGGGGTCGGGACCGGCGCGTATACTGCGTGAGTCTATGGGCGTTCCCAAGGCTTTAACCATCGCCGGCTCGGATTCCGGCGGCGGTGCCGGTATCCAGGCCGACCTCAAGACGTTCTCGGCGTTCCGGGTGTTCGGCATGTGCGCGATCACGGCGGTGACGGCGCAGAACTCCGTCGGCGTGACGGGCGTTCACAACCTGCCGCCGGAGTTCGTCGCCCTGCAGATCGACACGGTGCTCGACGATTTCGGCGCCGACGCCGTGAAGCTCGGGATGCTCTCCACCGCCCCCATCATCCGGGCCGTCGCCAGCCGGCTGAGCGCGCATGGCCAGACGCGCGTCGTGCTCGACCCGGTGATGGTCGCCAAGTCGGGCGCGCTGCTGCTGCAGCCCGACGCCCGGGCGGCGCTCATCGAGGCCGTGCTGCCGCTGGCCGAGGTGGTGACGCCGAATCTGCACGAGGCCGCCGTGCTCGCCGACATGGCCGTCGCCACCGAGGCCGACATGGAAGAGGCGGCCCGGCGCATCCACGCGCAGGGGCCGCGGCACGTGCTGGTCAAGGGGGGGCACCTGAAGGATTCGGCCACCGACCTGCTCTACGACGGGCGCGGCTTCACGCGCTTCCCCGCTCCGCGGCTCGACTCGCACAACACGCATGGCACCGGCTGCACGTTGTCGGCGGCGATCGCCGCCGGGCTCGCGCAGGGTGCGCCGCTCGCCGCCGCCGTGGGCGAGGCCAAGGCCTACGTCACCGCCGCGATCCGTGAGGGCTTTCCGGCCGGCCGCGGCGTCGGCGTCCTCCGTCATTTCGTCAGTGGTTGGTAGCGATGGCCCGTTCGGTGGACGATCGGATGCCGTTCATGGAGCACCTGGGCGAGCTGCGCGTGCGCATCATGCGCGCGATGTACGGCCTGCTGGCGGGCACCGTGATCGCGCTGCCGTTCAGCGAGCGCATCGTCGACTGGCTCGCGCGGCCGATCACCCGGCTCGGCTACGAGCTCGTGTTCACGGCGCCGGCCGAGGCGTTCTGGGTGCAGATGAAGGTCGGGCTCATCGCCGGCGTGTTCGTCGCGGCGCCGGTCATCCTGTGGCAGGTGTGGGCGTTCATCGCGCCGGGGCTGCACGGGCACGAGAAGAAGTACGCCGTCCCCTTCGTCCTCATCGGCTCGGTCATGTTCCTGGCGGGCGGCGCCTTCTCGTTGTTCGTGGTGACACCCTACGCGCTGACGTTCCTGCTCAGCTACGCGCGGCCCGGCCTCAAGCCCATGATCACGATCCAGAACCACATCGACTTCCTGCTGAAGTTCACGCTGGCCTTCGGCGCCGTCTTCGAGCTGCCGCTGGCGCTGACCCTGCTGGCGCGGATGGGCGTCGTGAACGCGCGCATGCTGGCCAAGAACCGCAAGTATGCGATCCTCGGCGCCTTCGTGGCCGGCGCGGTCCTGACCCCGACGCCCGACGCCTTCAATCAGGCGCTGATGGCCGGACCGCTCATCATCCTGTACGAGGTCGGCATCGTGTGTGCGCGCATCTTCGGCCGCAAGCCGGCGCCGCCCGCCGGGGGAGAAAGCGCATGACCGGGCCTGTAAATGTGGCAGTGCGAGCCGCAGCCGCAGGCGAGGCGAGCCCGTAAAAGTGGACTTCAACTCCCTCGATCTGCCCGAGCCCGTCATGCAAGGCATCCGCGAGGCTGGCTTCGTCATCGCCACCCCGATCCAGGAGGCGGCGCTGCCGCTGGCCCTCAAGGGCAAGGACGTGGCGGGCCAGTCGCAGACGGGCACCGGCAAGACGGCGGCCTTCCTCATCGCCGCCTTCACGCGCATGCTGCGCACGCCGGCGCCGCCGCCCTCGGGACCCAGCGCGCCGCGCGTGCTGATCATCGCGCCCACCCGCGAGCTGGTGGTCCAGATCGAGTCCGACGCGCACCAGCTCGGACGGTTCACGCCGTTCCGGATCCAGGCCGTCTACGGCGGCATCGACTACGCCAAGCAGCGCGACACGCTGGCCGCCGGCTGCGACGTGCTGGTCGGCACCCCGGGCCGGCTGATCGACTACCTCAAGCAGCACGTGTGGACGCCGCGCAAGGTCGAGGTGCTCGTCGTCGACGAGGCCGACCGGATGTTCGACATGGGGTTCATCGCCGACCTGCGCTTCATCCTGCGCAAGCTGCCGCCGCCGGAGCGGCGCCAATCGTTCCTCTTCTCGGCGACGCTGTCCTTCCGGGTGCTGGAGCTGACCTGGGAGTTCATGAACAACCCCAGCCAGATCACGATCATGCCCCAGCAGAAGACGGCCGAGCGCGTGGAGCAGCTCCTCTACCACGTCGCCCGCGAGGAGAAGTTCGGGCTGCTGCTGGGGTTGCTGCGCCGCGAGGGCGGCGAGCGCATCCTCATCTTCTCGAACACCCGCGAGGAGGCCCGGCGGCTGGAGGACCGGCTCACGCGCAACGGATGGGACGCGCGGGCGCTCACCGGCGACGTCGACCAGAAGCGCCGGCTGCGCATTCTCAACGACTTCAAGGAGGGCCTGCTGCCGGTGCTGGTCGCCACCGACGTCGCCTCCCGCGGCCTGCACATCGAGGCGGTCAGCCACGTCATCAACTGGGACCTGCCGCAGGACGTCGAGGACTACGTCCATCGCATCGGCCGCACGGCGCGCGCCGGCGCCGGCGGCAAGGCCATCGCGCTCATCGACGAGGCGAGCGCGCTCTATCTGGAGCCGATCGAGAAGTTCATCGGCCAGAAGATCACCGTCGAGTGGCCCGAGGACGATCTCATCCTGCCCGAGATCAGGCCGACGGCCGAGGAGCGTCGCCGCTACGCCGAGGAGCGCCGTGCGCGGCTCGACGCGCGTCGTGGCCGCGACGACCGCGGCGGGCGCCGAGGCAGCGGCAGCGGCCGCGAGGGCGGACCCCACGGCGGGGCCGAGCGTCGGCCCGGCCCCGAGCCCCGGCGCGAGGCGCCCCCGCCCGCCGCGCCGCCGACCGGGGCCGCGCCGGGCACGGCTCTGCCGGGTGCACCCGGTCGCCCGCGTCGGCGTTGAGGCCGGCGGGGTGGATCCGGCGCGAGTGATTGAGTGGGGGGCCCCGATATGGCCGCTTGATCTACATGGGGGCCCCGACATGGCCCCCCCCAACGCTCGGAGCGCCCCGGCAAAAGCCGTGGCGCTCCTCGACACCCCGCGATTCGATCCCTCACTCGGGGCGGGCGGCGTAGGCCAGCAGGGCGTCGATCTGCTCGGGCAGGCCGAAC
>Ga0210377_10003670_pt1 | contig 13148 bp, 11 predicted proteins | sample PLM4_65_b1redo_FD_155480 | JGI IMG/M metagenome (GOLD analysis project Ga0210377, IMG submission 155480) | Groundwater sediment microbial communities from an aquifer in East River, Colorado, USA - PLM4_65_b1 redo | ecosystem: Environmental > Terrestrial > Soil > Riparian zone | place: USA: East... | reverse complement strand
TGGCCTCCACCATCAATGCGTCCGCGAATGAATTTTCAGCAGGGAGACCGGTCTCGACTCGTTCGAGGACATCGAGTCGAAGCTCGCCGCGACCGAACAAACGACCCGCGCGTGATCGGTTTGCCTAAGCCAAGCGCCCGAGCAGGTCGGCCGCGAATTCCGCCAAGGTATCGTCGCGCGCGCCCATGATGACGATGCGGTCGCCGGGCCGGGCGAGGGCGATGAGCGTGTCGCCGCACGCCTTGCGATCGTGAAAAGCGAACGCTTCGCGGCCGTTGGCGTTGACGCCGCGGACGATGTCTTCGCTCGTCACGACGCGTTCGACCGTGCCGCCATAGTAGACGGGCTCCGGCATCACCAGCACGTCGCCCTCGCGCAGAGTCTCCGCGAAGCAATCGATGAGGGCGCTCCTCATCAGCTTCAGCGGCCCAAACCCATGCGGTTGAAACATGAGAAGCAGCCGCCCGGGGAACGCGTGCAGCGTCGCCAAGGTCGCCGCGATCTTGTCGGGGTTGTGCGCGAAGTCGTCGATCACCGTCACGCCGTTCGCCGCGCCCACGCGCTCGAACCGCCGCTTGATGCCGCTGAAACCGCCGAGCGCCGCCGCCGCGCCGCGGAGGGAAACGCCGCACGCGCGCGCCGCGCACAATGCCGCAAGCGCATTCGAGACATTGTGGGCGCCCGGCATCCGCAGCCGCACGGTCGCGTGCCCGCCGGTGTCGCGTTCGCCGACTTCGAAGCCGATGCCTTCGGGCGAAGGCTCGAGGCGGCTCGCAAGCAACCGCGCGCGCGGATCGGTCAAGCTATAGGTCGATGTCGCTTCCGGCGACAGCGACGCCGCCAGCGCCCTCGTCTCCTCGTTGTCGAGATTGAGCACCGCCGTCTTCGCCTTGGCGACGAACACGCGGAAAAGCGAGCGCAATTCGTCCATCGTCTTGTGGTCGAGCGAGATGTTGCTGACGACGGCGATCCGCGGCTGGAACAGCGCGATCGAGCCGTCGCTTTCGTCGACTTCGCCGACGAAGGTGCCGCCGCGCCCGACCGCGGCGCTGGCGAACGGACTCCGCGGCGTCACGAAATTCTTCATCACCGCGCCGTTCATGATCGTGGGATCGCGCCCCGCCCGATGCAAGATCCACCCGATCATGCCCGTCGTCGTCGATTTGCCGCTCGTCCCGCCGACGGCGATGCTCTCGGGTGCTTCGTTGAAGAGTTGGGCGAGCAACTCCGCCCGCCGCATCACGGGCACGCCGAGCCGCCGCGCGGCCCGCACGTCCGGCACCGTCTCTTCGACGGCGGCCGATGTCACCAGGATCTGTTCGGCCCGCGTGACGCCGCCGCCGTCCTGGGCATGAAGCGGAATGCCGCGCGCCCGCAAGAAGTCGAATTTCCGGCCCAGCCGCCCCTGGTCCAGCGACCGGTCCGATCCTTCGACCGTGTAACCTTTGGCGCGCAGAATCAGCGCCAGCGGCAACATTCCGCTACCGCCGATTCCGCAGAAGAAATAAGGTCGCCGTTGATCCAGAGTCGGGATCATGCGCACTGATCGCACGGGCGCGCGCGGCGGTAAATGGGCGGGGAACGAATGACGCGCACGCTCAAGATCGGCATCGTCGCGCCCGCCTCGCGCCTGGAGCCGGCGATGGCCGGGCGCGTGACGAAGCTCGCGGCCGAGCGCCATCCGTCCGCCGAGCTCCACTTCCATCCGCAATGCTACTTGTCGTCGGGTCATTTTGCCGGCGTCGACGCCGCGCGCGCCGCGGCTTTCGTCGAAATCGCCAACGATGCGTCGTTCGACGCGCTATGGTTCGGCCGCGGCGGCTACGGTTCGTGCCGCATCGCCGAAGCGGCGCTGCCGAAGCTCAACGACGCGGCGCGGCGCAAGACCTATCTCGGCTACAGCGACGCGGGGGCTCTCCTCGCCGGGCTCTATGCGAAAGGCTTCCGCGGCCTCGCGCACGGTCCGATGCCCGCCGACATCGTCCGCGAGGGAGGCGAGGAGGCGGTCGCGAGGGCGCTTGCCTATCTCACCCATCGCGCGGCCGAAACGCTGGAGCCGTCCCTCGTGCCGTCCGGCAAGACCGTCGCGTTCAACCTGATGACCTTCAGCCAGTTGATCGGCACGCCCCTAGAGCCCGATCTGACGGGCCACGTGTTGATGCTCGAAGAGGTCTCGGAGCACATGTACCGCATCGACCGCTCGCTGTTTCACATCACGAGCAACCCGGCGATCCGGCGCGTCGCCGGCATCAGGCTCGGCCGCTGCGGCGCCATCCCGCCGAACGATCCCGACTTCGGCCAAACGGAAGTCGAGATCGTTCGGCATTGGTGCGAGGTGTCCGGCATTCCTTATCTGGGCCGCGCCGACATCGGCCACGACGCCGGCAACAAGATCGTGCCGTTCGGCCAGCCGCGAGACGCTTGAGTCTTACGCGACCAGCTCTCGCCCCTCAGCGGCGCAGCGAAAGAATGTAGGCAATCACGTCGTCGATCTCCGCCGTGGTCAGTGTCTGCGGCGGCATCTCGAAATGCGGCAGCGTGATGAACTGGCGCAGCGCCTCCCGCGTGTTCTCGGGATCGTCGGCCATGAGCATGAAGGACGGTATGCCCGGCTCCGGGCCCTGCCGCCCTGGCGCGATCGCGTGGCACTTGGCGCACCAGCGCTCGGCCAAGGCGCGGCCCCGATTCGTCTGTGCCTGCTCCGCCCGAACCCAACCTGTTGCGATGATGAGTCCCAAGAAGGCAGCACCGATCCCTTTCGTCCAAGACATGTCGATCGCCCCTCGTTAAGGACTGGCGTCGTCGTTCCGCTCGCCAAGGAATAGATACGATCAAGGACACGAACTTGAGTTGAGCCAGATCAAAGCGAGATGCGCAATCGCACGCAACAGTGAATGTCAACTCGCGCTACGGCGTTCACTTCATCAGCGACGGCAGCCAGAGAGAAATCACGGGGAATGCGACGAGGATCGCCAGCCGCACGATGTCGGCCGCGATGAATGGCAGGACGCCGACCATCGCCGTCCGCAGCGGCATGTCCGGCACGACCGAGACGATGACGAAGAGGTTCATGCCGACCGGCGGCGTGATCAGGCCGATCTCGACCACGCACACGACGAGGATGCCGAACCAGATCGGATCGAAGCCGAGCGATTTCACCAGCGGAAAGAACAGCGGCAGCGTGATCAGCAGCATCGAGAGGCTGTCGAGAAAGCAGCCGAGCACGATGTAGATCAGGAGGATGACGACGAGCACCATGTAGCGCGACATGCCGGACGCCACGATCACGTCGTTGAGCATGCGGGGCAGTGTCGAGGTCTCGATGAAGTATTGCAGGATCGACGTGCCGATGAAGATCATGAAGATCATCGCCGTCGTGCTCGCGGTCTCCCGCAGGCTGTCGATGAAGACGCGCCAGGTGAGCCGGCGGCCCAGCAGCGTCAGCAGAAAGGCGCCGAAGGAGCCGACCGCGGCCCCCTCGGTCGGCGAAAAAAAACCGACATACATGCCGCCCATGACGACGATGAAGAGAGCGAGGACGGGTGCCACGCCCTTGATCGTGGCGGCGCGCTCGCCCCAGCCGGTGCGCTCGCCGGCCGGACCCGCGCCGGGACGGTAGCGCGCGACGAGATACGCCGCCGCCATGTAGCAGACCGTGGCGATGGCACCTGGCAGAAATCCGGCCAGGAACAACTTGCCGATCGATTGCTCGGTGAGCAGCGCGTAGATGACCATGATGATGCTCGGCGGAATGAGGATGCCGAGCGTGCCGCCGGCGGCGAGCGTGCCGGCCGAGAGGCGGTCGTCGTAGCCGTGGCGCCGCATCTCCGGCACGGCCACGCGCGCCATCGTCGCCGCGGTGGCGAGGCTCGATCCGCAGATGGCGCCGAAAAGCGCGCAGGCGCCGATCGTGGCCAGCGCCAATCCGCCGCGCCAGTGGCCGATCAGCGAATAGATCGCCTGATAGAGCGAGCGCGACAGCCCGGCATGGGCGGCGAAGACGCCCATCATCACGAACAGCGGGATGACCGAGAGCGTGTAGGGGAACACGGTCGCGAATGGCTGCGAGCCGACGATGAAGGCGAGGCTGCTCCAGCCATTGATGAGCGCCCCGCCGACGATGCCGACGCCGGCCATCGCGATGGCGATCGGCACGCGCAAGCCGATCAGCAGCAGCAACACGCCCATGCCGAGAGCGCCGATGAGCGCGGGCGACACGGGTTCAGCTTTCCCGCGGCTTCGTGGATGCGGCGCCGAGAATCTGCGCCAGCGTTTCGGCGGCGAGCACCCCGCAAGCGATGCTCGAAAGAGCGATGCCGAGCAGCAGGGGAAGCCAATAAATGCCGAACGGCAGGCCTAGGGTCTGCGTCGAATCCCCGCCCATGTGCTCGCGCCAGGCCTGTTGCGCTCCGTACCAGGCAATGAGTGCGAGCGACGCGGCGGCCAGGAGCAGCGCGAACACACGCAACGCCTGCTGGAGCCGCCGCGGCATGCTCTTGGTGAACATGTCGATGGCGACATGCTCGTCGTTCAAGAATGCGGCCGGAATGGCGAGCAGCGCCGACCACATGACGACGAGCTGCATCAGATCGACGGTGCCGGGCACCCCGGCGCTCGAGATCGAACGCAGAGCGATATCGGCGATCGTGATCAGGATGCCCGCCAGCAGCAACACCTGGCCGGCATTGGCCAGGCGCTGCGCCAGCGAACGCATCGTTTCGATGAGCCGCGTCATCGGGCACGCCGCGCCTATTCGTGCGTCGCGATCAGCCGCTGCATCTCGGCGAAGATCGCGCGCGCGTCCTTGAGTCCGCCGGCTTCCTGCTCGGCGAGATATTTCTCGATCACGGGCGCCAGCTGCTGGCGCCACTTGTTGCGCGTCTCGGTCGCGACCGAGACGATCTGATGGCCGCGCTTCTTCGCGTCGGCCACGGCTTCGTCGTCGGTGTCGGTCCAGACCTTGCCCCACTTTTCGGCGGTGAAATGGGCCGCGCTGACGTCGTTGAACACCTTCTGCGCATCGGCGGGCAGCGAATCGAATTTGCGCTGATTCATGACGATGTACTGCGAAACGACGTAGGAATCGGCGTCGAGGTGCTGGGTGAGCACTTCGCTGAGCTTGAACGCGCCGACCGGGCCCCAGGGCATGACGACGGCGTCGATCGTGCCCTTCTCGGCGTTCTCGTAGATCTGAGTCGGCGGCAGCCCGACCGGCGTGGCACCGATGAATTCGAGCATGGCGGTGATCGGCGGCGTCGGCGAACGCACGCGCAGGCCCTTCAGATCGGCAATGTCCTTGATCGGCTTGGTGCGGCTGTGGATCGAGCCGGCATTGGTGGAAGTGAGCGTGATCATCTTCACGCCGGGGAAATCGGCCGCGAGATATTTCCCGTACATCGCGTTGAGCACCTTCGTCGCCGTCGTCGCCTTGCGCACGACGAAGGGCAGCTCGATGAGCACGGTGCGCGGATGGCGCGCGCGCGGCACGCCCGGCAGCGCCAGCGAAATATCGACCGCGCCGGCGCGCGTCTGGTCGAACTGCTTGTTGATGTCGCCAAGCGCGCTGCCCGAGGCGAAGATCGCGAACGTCACCTTGCCCCCCGTCTTGGCGGTGATCTCGTCGGCCCAGGGCTTCAGCACGCGCGTTTGGTTGAAGTGCGACGAGGGAAAGATGTGCGAGATCTTGAGCTCGATCGTCTGGGCCGCGGCGGCGCCGGCTATCGCCAACGCGAAGCCGCCCAGCACTCCTCCAGCAATGGCACGTCTCATGATGTTTGCTCCCTTGGCCGTTGTCCGTTTGGGTAGGCCCGCTACGCGGCCTTACGCAGCCTTGGCCTCCGAATAGTCGACGAGCTTGGATTTGTATTCGCTGCGCGGCAGCGAGCCGCTCGGCAGCAGCACGATCTCGGCGGAGAAAACCAGCGCCGAGCGGACGGCATCGGCGATCGCGGCGGCGAAAGTTGGATCGGGCGAGAGGTCTGGCGCCAGCTCGACCGCGACTTTCAGCGGCGGCTCTTGCTTGACGCCGCGGCGCGCGGGCCTGACCGCGATATGGCCGCTGACCTTGGGCTGAAACCGGTTGACGATCTCGCGAATCGCCGAGGGGAAGACATTGACGCCGCGCACGATCAGCATGTCATCGGTGCGGCCGATGCAGCGCACGCGCAAGGTCGCGCGCCCGCAGGCGCAGCGCGAAGTCCAGACGCGAACATGGTCGCGGCTGCGGAAGCGCAGCAGCGGCGCGGCATCGCGCCGGAGATGGGTGTAGACGAGCTCGCCGGTCGCGTCGTCGCTCGTCGGCAGCGGCCGGCCGCTCTCGGGATCGATGAGCTCGACATGGACGAAGCCGGCGCCGCTGAAATGCATGCCGGATTGCGCCTCGCATTCTCCCCAGAGCGACGCCGCGACATCGCCGAGGCCCATCGCCTCGTAGATTCTGGCGTTCCAGGTCTCCTCGAGCGCGCGGCGCATGTCGGGCTCGCCGCCGCCGGGCTCGCCCGCCACCATGATGCGCTCCACGCCCGACTGGCGCACGTCGAAGCCATGCGCGCGCGCCCATTCGGCGATGTAGCCGGCATAGGACGGCGTGCACGCAATGGCTTGCGGTTTGAGCAGCCGCAGCGCGGTCACGAGCCGCTCGGTGTTTCCGGTGCCGATCGGGATGTGCGTGACGCCGATATTCTGGAAGCTCTCGAGGGCCAGGCCCGCGACGAACGGGCCGGCATTGTAGGTCGTGATCAGCGCCTGACCTGCCGCCAAGCCGCACCGCGAATAGGTGCGCGAGCCGATCACGACCCAATCGGCGATGTCGCGGCGCGTGAGCGGGATGTAGCTCGGCGTTCCCGTGGTGCCGCTGGTGGAAAAGACGCGAGCGACGTTGCCGCGCACGGCGGCCAGATGGGCGCCGAATGGCGGAACATCCTGCTGGCTCTGGCGCAGCTCGTCCTTGGTCGTGAACGGAAGCTCGTCGATGCCGTCGAGGCCTCCGGCATCGGCGGCGGATCGAATGCCGGCGCCGGCGAGCTTGGCGGAATAGAACGGCGAGCGCGCGAAGAGATATTCGATCTGCCGGCGATAGGCCGCTTCATCGGCGCTACGCTGCGCCGGCGCATCGACGGCGTCGTCGAACGGAATGGCGCTCACGCCTTGCGTTCCATCGCGCCGGCGTGGTCGATCGCCTCCTCGGCCTTCGACGCCATAAGGAATCCGATCGGATGATCGCGCTCCTCGGCGAGATGGCCGATGATGCCGGCGGTGCGCGCGAGGATCGGAATGCCTTTGATGGCGGCTTCGGGAAAATCGAGATCGAGAAGTATGGCGCCGATCGGGGCCGAGACGTTGAGGACGAGCGGCTTGCCCCAGACGGTCACCGCCGCGCGCTGGAACCGCCGCAGCAGGTCGACATGAACGCCCGAAGCCCCGCGCGCGTCGGCCAGCGACAGGATGCGCGTGGCGCGCGGGTCTTCGGGCTTGTGCAGCGGATGGCCGAAGCCCGGCAGCTTGCCGCCGCCCTCCTTGATCTCGCGCGTCATATCGAGGACGACGCGATCGCGCTCGGCCTCGGTTTTTCCGGCGGTCCGGGCGGCGGCGCGCTTCAGCAGATCGGCGCAAAGCTCGGACGTGCCGAGCACGACCGAGCCGCAGCCGAGAATGCCCGCCGCCACTGCACCTTGCAGCGCATCGGGGGCGGCATCGAGCGTCATGCGCGCGGTTTGCACGGTCGGTGTCAGGCCGTGCTCGGCGATCGAGACCAGCAGCGCATCGAGGAAGAAGCGCTGGTTTTCGCTCGGCCGCCTGCCGGTGACGTGGAGGAAGAAGAATTCGGTGAAGCTCACGACCCCGATCAGCTCGGAGGCGAGGTCGTGCCCGCGCACGGTGATCGAGCGCGCGTCGGCGGTGGCGATCGCCGTCCGCGCCGCGCCCGGCTTGCCGATCATCATGGCGTCCTCCCGGCGCCGGGGACCCGGCGCTCGTCTTCTGCGCGTTGACTTTGTCCGCATAGCGGACAAGTATCCGCTATGCGGACGAGCGCCAGCCTAGGGCGCCGAGGGAATATGTCAACCGGCGAGGAAGATCGAGATTTCGTGCGGGCGCTGGCGCGCGGCCTCGCCGTCATCGAGAGCTTCGACGAGGCGCAGGCGGCGATGACGCTCAGCGACATGGCGCGCCGCACCGGTTTGAGCCGCGGCGCGGTCGCGCGGATACTGCACACGCTCGAGAAACTCGGTTATGTGCGCAGCGACGGCCGCCAGTTCAGCCTGCTGCCGCGAACCTTGAAGCTCGGCTACGCCTATCTCTCGTCGCAGCCGCTATGGCGCCTCGCGCATCCGATGCTCGAGGCCGTGGCGCACGATACCGGCAATGCCTGCTCGCTTTCCGTGCTCGACGGGGAGGAGATCGTCTACGTCACCTGGGTGTCGGCCGGCCGCCTCGTCTACGACTATGTCGGCGTCGGCGGACGGCTGCCCGCGTTCTGCGCCTCGATGGGGCGCGTTCTGCTTGCAGCCCTTACCGACGCCGCGCTCGACTCATTCTTTTCGCGCGCGAAACTCACGCCGCGCACGCCGCGCACGATCACCGATCCCGCGCGCTTGAGGGCGACTATCGCCGCCGTGCGCCGGAACGGCTATGGCACACAGGACGAGGAGATCGAGTTGGGGCAGCGCGCCGTTGCGGTCCCGGTGCGGGATTCGTCGGGAGCAACTATCGCGGCGATCAACGTCACGGGGGCCGCGCACCGGCAAACGATGAAGGCGCTGATCGAATCCGCGCTGCCGGTGCTGCGGCGCGAGGCCAAGCATCTCGGCGAGGCGCTGTCGCTGGTGCCGGCGCGCGATGTCTCGGTCGGCCGAACCGCGCGGGTGCGCTGAGCGCGAACGCCGCCGGAATCCGCGTCAGCTCGCGGTCGGCAAGAGCGGATAGACCGCGATCTCGTTCGTGACTTCGTCACGCCCGGAATCGTTTCCGCCATCACGCCGAGCACGCGCCGGTGTTATTCGGCACGGACGCGCTTCATTACGTCTATGCGCGAACATAACATTCGGTACAGACAGCTTGAGACCTCTCATCCCGCATAGGCGGGGGCGGGCGCGCTCTTGCCCTCTTCACGCTGCTGCAGCGCAAAGATCGAGGTATAGCCGCCGGACCAATCGGGCGGCACGAGGCAGGGCTCGGGATCGACATGCGACCAGCGCGCGCGCCGGCCGCGAATCAGATACTGGTCGTATTTCGATTGCAGTGGATTGCCGGTGTAGGGAAACGCATCGGCCGACGCGAAGGTGCAGAGGAACAGCGGGCGTTCGCGATTGGAGCGATTGACCGCGGAGGCGTGCAGCGTGCGGCAGTTGTGGATCGTGATCGTTCCGGCGGGACCGGCCGCGAAGACCGCCTTGGAGACGTCGAGGCGCTTCGAATCGTCCTCGTTGAGGCAGCCGATCCAGCGGTCGTCCTTGTCGTACTGGTTATAGAGCGGTCCCTTATGGCTGCCGGGCACGAAGCCGACCGGGCCCATGTCCATGTCGCAATCGTACATGTACGTGCCGACGGTCAGCGGCGAGTAGTTGGTGTGCGGCCAGAACTGGATGTCCTGGTGCCATTTCACTTCCTGGCCGCCGCCCGACGCCTTGAAGTTGAGCTTCGAGTGGTGGAATTTCACGTCCGGGCCGACCAGGTCGGCGACGATGTCGCCCAGCAGCGATTTCGACACATAGCTCCAATATTCGGGATGATGGTCGCACGGGCTCGACAGGCGCCGGAGCCGGGGCCGGTCGGGGCGATGATCGGGCTCGATATCCCAGACCGCGTCGGATTTCGCGACGCGGCGGCTCTGGTCGATCATCTCGTCGGTCGTCTTGCGCATCCGCTCGATGATGTCCATCGGGATGACGCGCTCGAGGATCAGGAACCCTTGCGCGAAATAGGCCTCGCGCTGCTTCTGGCTCAGGATCTTGGACGGAATCGCCAGCACCTGTTCGGGCGTCATGGCCGAGAACCTCCGCGATTTCCAATGCTCGCGAGGATACTAGGAAGGCGAGGATACAGGGTCAATTCGCGCGGGCCGATAAATGCGCAACGGCGTGTTTCAATCACGCGTTTGCTGCGCTGCAATGCGCCGCGCGGCGGCGATTCGGCTCGCGGGCGGCGCACCGGTGCCGCCCCAAGCGGACCACTCCTCGGGCGCGATTGGGTGGTCGGGCCGGAACAGCAGATCGGTGGCGCCGGGCAATCGCCCTGACATGAAGAGGCGCTGCGCCGCGACGAAATCGGCCCGCGCGGCGCCGTCGCCCACGCCGACATCGATCAGCCAGGCGAGCGGCACGCCGGCCGCCAGAAGGCGTGCCTGCAGGCGTGTGTGGAGCGCCGGGGTCTCGGCGACCTTGCGCGGCACGACACGCTCATCGAGCGCGAATGCGGCAAGGGCGCCCGCCGCTTCGCCGATGTTCCACTCGACCGGATGCAGCCGGTAGCACCCGTTGGTGATGTGCGTCGTGCCTATGGTCTTGGCGGCCGCCAGGAGATTGCTCGTGCGGCGCGGAATCAGCGCGCCGAGCGGAATCTGAAACGGCTTGGTGCGGCAGCTCACGCCGACGTCGTCGGGCCCGGCGCGGTGAATGTCGATCGGATACCAGCCGACGCCGACCGAATCCGGGAAGTGCCGCGCGCGCGACCCCGATTGATACGCGCTCGCGATATCCTGCTCGACGACCGTCGTGAGCGCCTTGATGCGCCGGGCCTCGCGGATATAGGGGTGCTTCGACAGGCCGTCGCTCGAGCCCATGATGTCGGGCCGCAGCAGCAATTCCGGGGCGCCGCGGCGCGTGCCCGTCGCCGGCGCCTCGGTTTGCAGCCAATAGAGAAAGCCGAGGCTCACGCGCTTGGCGTCCTGCAGCGCCGCGGCCACGGCGCGGGCGGGCAGATCGAGGATGTTGACGTCACGGTAGTCATTGCCCGGCCAATTCATCATCGTGACGTCGTGGGCGTAGCGCCCCGGAAACTTGGCGGCGTCGATCAAGCGGCGATAAGTCCAGAGCCCGCCCTTGGTGCCGGGCATGCGGTCGTACAAGCGATATTCGAGCCAGCCGCTCTCCTCGCCATAGATCTCGCCGCCATGCACTTCGATGGTGAGGCTGTAGGGCTGGGCGGTGCGATAGTGCTCGTACTTGTCCGGCCGCGCGAAGACATGCCGTTCGTTGTCAGGGCGCCGCTCGACGGCGAAAGTGTAGGTGAAGCTCTGCACGCAACGCGGCTTCGGCTTGAGCGGCTGCGCGTGCGGCTCGCCGGTGTCACCGATGGACTCGGCGCCGATCACGTATTCGGTTTCGGTGAGCGGCAGCAGATCGCCAAGCTCGGTTGCGTCGATGACGATCTCCGGCCGAAAGCGGACGGCTCGGCCGGTGTCGAGGTCGAGGGCGGAAACGCTCGTCACCCGGTCGCCTTCGACCGTGGCGGCAAAGGCCTTGGTGCGTAGCGCGATGCGGAGCCTTTGCGCGTCTCGATGCGGCCGCAGCATCGTTTCGATCGCGGCGAGGGCGGCCTTGGGCTCGAAGGCGAGGCGCGTCACCCAGCACGTGCCAGGGTTGAACTCGGGCTCGCTCCCGGCGGCGCCGGCGAGCGCGCGATAGTGATCGCGGATCGCGTTGCGGAGGCGGTAGTAGCTCGCGGTGCCGCCAAATGCCTCGATGTGCTCGTGCTCGTCGAGCGCCGCCACGCCCTGCGCCGTCAACTGGCCGCCGAGCCAATCCGTCTCCTCGAGGAGGCAGACGCGCCGCCCCGCCTCGGCCGCCGCGAGCGCGGCCGCGACGCCACCCGTTCCGCCACCGACGACGAGGATCTCGCATTCCATGTCTTCGATTTTGCGCGCCGAAGCCGTGGCGACCACGGCGGCGGCCGCGTCGCCGGTGGCGGGCACGCGCATCACGTCGACAATGCCGTCGAGGCGACGGTCGTCGAGGCGACGGTCGTCGAGGCGACGGTCGTCGAGGCGACGGTCGTCGAGGCGGCGTTCGTCGAGGCGGCGTTCCAAGGGCGATCGTCCGCTATTCTCTCATCGTGCTCGGCAGCCAGAGCGCGATGCCGGGGAATGCGACGACGAGGCCGAGCGCCACGATTTGCAGCACCAAATAAGGCCAGATCGAGCGAAAGATGTCGCCGAGCGTGATGCCGGGCGGCGTGACACCCTTCAAGTAGAAGGCGGCGGGACCGAACGGCGGCGAGATGTAGGAGATCTGCATGTTCATGCAGAACAGCACGCCGAGCCACACCGCGTCGAAGCCCAGCGCCGCGGCGACGGGCACGAAGATCGGCGCGGTCAGCAGGAGGATGCCGATCCAATCGATGAAGCAGCCGAGGATGATCCAGATGACCTGGATCAGGATGATGACGCCGATGGGGCCGAGCGGCAGCGCCGTCATCGCGTCCTGGATGAGCTTGGTGCCGCCGGCCAGCGTGTAGACGGCGATCATCGCCGACGAACCGAAGAACAACCAGTAGAGCATGGTCGTTACTTTGGTCGTGTCTTTGGTAGCGTGAAGAACCGCGCCCCAACTGAATTTCCCATTGATGATCATGGCGACGATGGCGCCGGCCACGCCCACCCCCGCTGCCTCGGTCGGCGTCGCCCAGCCCAAATAGAGCGAGCCCAGCACGCTGAATGCGACCAAGGCGGGCAGCACCAGCTCCTTCAACAGCGCGAGCTTCTCGGCCATCGGTATCGAGCGCTCGGCCTCGCTCGGGGCCGGCGCGATCTCCGGATTGCGCGCCGAGCGCACGACGATATAGGCGATATAGAGCCCGGCAAGGAGCAGCCCGGGTATGATCCCGCCGGCGTAAAGCTTTCCGATCGACACGCCGGCCGTGAGCCCGTACATGATGAAGACGACCGACGGCGGGATCAGGGTCGCCAGCCCGCCGCCGGCGCAGATGCAGCCCAGCGCCAGCTCCTTCTTGTAGCCGCGCGAGAGCATGGCTGGCAGCGCCACCACGCCCATGGTGACGATCTCGGCGCCGATCACGCCCACCATCGCCGCCATCAGCGCGCAGGCGATGATGACGGCGACCGCGAGCCCGCCCGGCACGCGCCCGCACCAGACATGCACGGCCTTGAAGATCGCCTCGGCGATGCCGGCGCGCTCGAGGATGCACGCCATGAA
>Ga0210377_10003669_pt1 | contig 13150 bp, 11 predicted proteins | sample PLM4_65_b1redo_FD_155480 | JGI IMG/M metagenome (GOLD analysis project Ga0210377, IMG submission 155480) | Groundwater sediment microbial communities from an aquifer in East River, Colorado, USA - PLM4_65_b1 redo | ecosystem: Environmental > Terrestrial > Soil > Riparian zone | place: USA: East... | reverse complement strand
GACCTTCAGGGATACCGCACCGGCGCCATGAACGAGGTGCTGGAAAAAGCCGCCTGAGGGATTAATTGGAGGATTCTTACTACCCCATAGCTTTCGAGCCTGGGGGCGGGGCGTCTTCAGACGCCCCTGTTTTTTATAGTGCACTAATTGGTAATGCCAAACCGCAATCAAATTGATACTAGCTGACTACGGCACTCGCGTCTCATATTTATCGCTCGTAAGGTTGGACACCATATCAGTCACGAAGCGCCGAAATGATTCGTTCTGGAAAAACTGCTTGAAAAATTCCGTATCATCTTTCAGCAGTGGGCTGATCACTCGTTTAAGTGCGGCATCCAGCTCGATAGGCGCTGCGTTTGGCGTGTTCTTCTTGGCGTTGAGATAGGGTTCGTCAATGGCCACCTTGGGCGCGATGTCTTCCGTAATCCTGCGCATAATGCGGTCGGCATCAGTAAAAAGCGTGCCGAACTGCTCGTTGAATGACTTGAGGATGTTGCTTAGCCGGTCCAGTTCTGGCTCCGGTTTCCTGCCGCCGCCCCCGACCGGGATCGGCTCGATCTCGGCATCCTCGTCCGCTAGGGCGATCTTCATGGTCGCCTGTTTCTCGGATCGGTAGCTGTCCATATCGATTGCTTCCAGGATACCCTTGGATAGGTCTTCTTCAATGGGAGCCGGCAGTTTAGGTACGAGGAAGGTCAGGAATATGGAGAGTTTTTCCCACTCGGCGTTATTATACGGCAAGATCGATGACAGGAAGTCATAGGTGCGCGTGAACGCTTTTCCTTTCCCTTTGAAGTCCACCTGTCCATCCTCATTCAACTGCTCCATATACAGTGATACGCAGGTATCCAGGATCGGGTCGAGTTTATCCCGTTCCGCACCGTCCAGGTAGAGCCTGACGAACTGATCAACCTGCCCGGCGGTGTAGACATGGTAGCCATCCAGCACTCCCTTGAGGTCATGCAGCTTGTTGGGGTCGGTCTCCTCGCTGAGCACGGTCGTGCGGTAATAATCGGAGAATGCCGTCTGGATCGTGTCGGTGTCGTTCATAAAGTCCAAGACGAACACATCATGTTTTTGCGGGTGGGCGCGGTTGAGGCGTGACAGGGTCTGAACGGCCTTTATGCCTGATAGTTCCTTGTCCACGTACATCGTATGCAACAGCGGCTCGTCATATCCAGTCTGGAACTTATCGGCGCATATCAGGAACCGGTACGGGTCCTCCTGAATCTTGTCTGCAATATCATTGCTCGAAAAACCGTTCAGCGACGCCTCGGTGACCTTGTTCCCCCGGTAGTCATGCTCCCCTGAAAAGGCTACGATGGCTTGATAAGGGCTCTTGCGCTCCTGCAGATATTTCTTGAACCTATAATAGTATTGAATGGCCCGTTCGACACCGCTGCATACCACCATGGCGCGGGCCTGGCCCCCTATCTTGTTCTTGGCGATCACTTGCTCATGGAAATGGTCAACCATTATCTCGGTCTTCAGCCGGATGGCATGGTCATGGCTCTCGACGTAGCGGCGGAGTTTTTTCTGGGCCTTGTTCTTGTCGAACTCAGGGTCGTCCTCAATCTTCTTCACCAGCTTGTAATAACTGTTGACTGGGGTATAGCTCTTAAGTACATCCAGGATAAACCGCTCCTGGATCGCCTGTTTCATAGTGTAGCTATCGTACGGGTAGTGTTTGACCTTCCCGTCTTCACCGGGAACCGGCTCGCCGAACATCTGCAGGGTCTTGTTTTTAGGGGTGGCGGTGAAGGCGAAGTAGCTGGCGTTGGTCAGCATTTTACGGGCCGCCATCCGCTTCTCCAGGGCATCGTTGATCTCATCTTCCGGGTCGGTCAGCGCCTCGCTCAATGCGCCGGATGTCTTGCCACCCTGACTGGAGTGGGCCTCGTCGATGATTATGGCGAAACTCCGTCCCCGGTGCTCATCGCCGATCTCGTCCAGGATGAACGGAAACTTTTGCACCGTGCTGATGATGATCTTCTTGCCGCTTTCGATAAACTTCCGCAGGTCCCCGGACCGCTCGGCATGTCCTACCGTGGACCCCACCTGCATGAATCCCTTGATGGTGTTCTTGATCTGTTCATCCAGGATACGTCGGTCGGTTATGACGATGACTGAATCGAAGATGACCTTGTCATTTTTACGCAAGCCGATGAGCTGGTGGGCAAGCCAGGCGATGGAGTTGGATTTGCCGCTGCCTGCCGAGTGTTGTATCAGGTAACGTTTCCCGGCGCCGTTTTGCAACGCATCATCAAGTAATCGCCGCACCACGCCCAGTTGGTGGTAGCGGGGGAATACCTGTTTACGAATCTTTCTCCGGGTCTTGGGATGGATCTCTTCAACGATCTGGGCATAGTTCTCTATGATGTTGGTGATCCCCTGGGGGGTTAGGATGCGCTTCCAGAGGTAGTCGGTCTTCAATCCGTCCGGGTTGGGCGGGTTGCCGGCCCCATCGTTCCATCCCTGGTTGAACGGCAGGAACCAAGAGCCCTTCCCCTTAAGCTCGGTGCACATCATTATTTCACTGTCATCCACCGCGAAATGGACGATGCAGCGCCCGAAGTTGAACAGCCGCTCCCTTGGATCGCGGTCGCGGCGGTATTGCTCTACAGCATCTTCCACGGTCTGTTTGGTCAGGCTGTTCTTCAACTCAAAAGTGGCAATGGGAAGGCCGTTGATGAACAGGCCCAGGTCCAGCGCCCGGCGGGTCTCATCATTGCTGTAGCGGAGTTGACGGGTGACACTGAATCGGTTGGCGGCATACAACAGGGCGGCCTTGTCATTACCGGGGGATGGGGTACCGTAGAAGAGGTCGATGGAATACTTCTCGTGCTTCAGTCCGTTACGGAGCAGGTCTATAACCCCGCGTTTACCGCATTCTTTCTCCAGGCGGGAAAGAAACTTTCGGCGCACAGGCGTGTCGCGGTCCAGTTCCAGCGCCGCCGCGATCTCGGGTTGCGTGGCGGTCAGGAATGATCGCAGGTATACCACATCAACACAATACTCCCGGTCGTAATCGCGGGCATCCCCCAACAGCCAGCCGGTGCCGCCCCAAACCTCCGATGGCGATTGAATACCAGACACCTGTAGCGGGTCAACCGCCGCTCGGCCGGTCATGACCTTGCAGATCAGGTCTTCAAGCCCGCGCTCGGTGGTGTCAGTGGTCATGCCTTGCCCGCAGTGGTAGCGGTTTTGATCCACCCCTTGCCGGCAAGCACCTCGGCAGCCAGTGCGATCTGCCGCCGCGAAAACTGCCGCTTGCGGTCGTTCCATGCGTAAGTCTTGGTCACGATATCGTCCAGAGTTTCGGCCTGTTCATGGGTGACTATCCAATGGACCGTGGACAGCAGTTCAAGCCCAAAGGGGGTCTCGAAGCCTTCAACGAGCTCAAACACCTTGTTCAAACGTGAAACCGTCTCGGTCTTGTCCTTGAGGAAAGCGCTGGCGTCTTCAAGGGCGCCCGGCACCAGCTCCAGTTGCTTCTCCGGAGCATCGCCACCGTCGGCGTATCCCGCAACCAGATGCCCCTCAACCGCCTTGAGCACATGCCGCAGATTTTCCGCATAGGGTCCATACGGTCCCTTGGTATAGGTAAGTCGAAGATGTTCGTTAGCTACCTGCAGGAAGTACATAAGCTTGTGCACCTCCAGCAGCGAGATAAAGGGATCAAGCAATCCGGAAAGATAGCGGTGCATCAACCCCACCAGCGCCGCCCGGCCGGATGTCATCTTCGGCGCATCGCTAGAACTGTTCGCCCGCTCATCAGCAAGAACCTCGCTTGGCTCAAAGATGACGGCCCGAAGGCCATCTATCCCGCGCAACGCAGCCTCAATCCTAGGGCGAACCTTTGACCAGTCCAACCCGCCAAGACCACTCCCCAGTGGGGGGATAGCTATCGAGCGAATGTTTCTCGCGCGGATCTCTTCCCCCAACGCGACAAGGCCGGTATCTATGTCCTCCATCCGGCTTTTGCCCTTCCAGTGGCGTTTGGTGGGGAAGTTGACGATGAAGAGCGGATTCGTCAGCCGCCCGGTCTCGTAGATGAACATCCGCCCCGGTTGCACCTCATTCCGCTTGCAGGCGGCGGCGTAGGCCTTGAAGTTATCCGGGAAGGCATTTTTGAACTGGAGGGCGATCCCGCGCCCCATGATCCCGACGCAATTGACGGTATTCACCACGGCCTCAACGTCTTCGGCGAGTATGTTTCCTCTCTTGTACTCAATCATAGAATGCCTCGCTCTCTTAATAATACCATTCCTGCTTGAGTTCCACACGTGGTTTATGAACCGTGTCCTCCAGGGCTGTACAGACTTGGGCATGTACTTGCTGCGACAGTACGCCGATGCGCGTGACCAGCTCCCATGGGAACTGCCGCTCGACCAAGAACTCAGCCTGTTTGCCTTCCTTGCACTGCTGCCATTTGGTGGCCTGCACCGCATTCCAGTCGATCTCGTTCAGTTGCTCAAGGCTGCACCGGTCTTCAAAATACCTGGCGCCGGCATTCGACAGGGTAAATGCCCAACGGAGACCTTGCGCCTCGGCCCAAGCCACCGTCTGCCGCATATCCGCTTCCAGATGAATGATGGGGCCTTGCCCGCCACGATATCCCAACTCAGGATGATTGGCTTGATAGATTAGATACAGCATGACGGATCGGGGGCAGAAGTAGAACGGAACGAAATCACCGACATACAGACCGAAATGGCTGGTGAGGATTAGCTCATTCAGCCGTCGCTGTTTGATGGCGTTCATGCCAATGGTCGTGCCGGGAGGATCGCGACGCACGATCTCCGCGTCGCACCATAGACACTCGTTGGCAATAATCGATGGGAGCCGATCAACATGGACTATGTGATAAATTTTAGGGTGGGTCGGAACGGGTGTCATGCCTCTCCCTCGGCAACGGCATCCATCTCTTCAATTTCGACACTATCGTTTATTTCGTCAAAAAATTCAAGTTTTTCCGCTTCATCAGGCAGCCGGGCTGCCGCCTCCCGAACGTCCAGCTTTCCGGTCACCACGTCGGCAATCAGTCGGGTGCGGTATTCGCGGAGCAGGTCGATCTCACGCTCGGTACGGGAGATAGTCGTCCTCAGGGCATGGGTCGCTTTTTGAATATATTCAACTAATGCAGCTTGCTCCGAACGAGGTGGAATCGCGATCTTGAACCGCTTCAAGTCCTCACATGTAAGTGCTCCTTTGGTGCTTCCAGAGTCCTCGCTCAACGCACGGAGGGTGTAGTAAGCAGCAGTCAGGACTAGGTGGAGAAAGTCTGGTGTGACGATTGACAACCGAGGAGTAATGAATGCTATGTGTTGGTTGATCGTAGCTTCAATCCCTAGGACGGCTACTGTTCCGCGTGTCTTGCCTTGGCCAGTGATTGCAATAAGCACACTGCCGGCAGGAACTCGCGGTAAATGACACTCTTGTAAGGCAGTTTTAGTGACAAATTGGTCTGCGCTATCAATGAATCCGCGATTTACGTTTGCACTGTTCAGCCATGGATACGACCCGCCGTGCCAATAAAAAGGTTTGGCGCGTGATGGAGTGGAACCATTGCCCACTTTCGCCAACCGACTAATGCGCCAAAGTTCCCAGTGTTCCGGTATCTCCCCCAGCCACGGGATACTTGATGATTTCAACCTGACATTCGGTTCTAGGCCACGGGTCACGGCACGGTGGATGATGGCTTGCTTCTGCTCGTTTAATAGCGCAATCACTTTCCGTTTGGCGTGGATGGTGCGCTCTATTCGCCGGGTGATGTGGTCGAGGAAGCGGACGATAGCGGCTTGTTCGCTGGGTAGAGGTAAGAGTAACGGCATGTCCATGAATGCAAGATCCGAAAGTTGTAAGCGTGATATCCATACGCCTTTTGAACGGGTCTGAAGTTCCCACTTATAGGCGTCAGAACGCAATAGATAGTGAAAAAATCTTCCATACTCCGAATACTCTGGTCTTGATCGATAAACACTGTAAGCGGAGCTTATGAGCCCAAAGTTATTAGAAACCCCGAGTCCTTGCATCCATGCCCAAAGACTATTAACCACAAAATCGCCAGGCCAACATAGCTTGTGACCAATATATGATTTGGCTTTGAACATTGTTACCGACGTCTGTCTCCGAGGGATGACACCATAATTAGCAGATACGGTAAGCAATTCTTCCATGCCAGTTTTTGAACGTACATCTACTAGAGTAAAAACGGATTTGCCCCGTAGCAACCTCCAGTTCGATGGCAATAAGCTTAACCATTGCAGCCCCGCTTCCTGATACTCCAGGTATGGCTTCAGGTCAGCAATCATACTGACTTCACCTTCAACAGATCATCCAGCAACCCTTCCGCCTCCTGCTCAACCGCCAGGATGTCAGCGCGAATCTCCTCCAGCGTCCGTAGCGGTTGTGGCTTGTAGAAGTGCCGGGTGAAGCTGATCTCATAACCGATCTTGGTCTTGGACTCGTCGAGCCAGGCATCCGACGTGTAGGGGAGAACCTCGCGGCGGATGAACGCCTCGATGCCGCCATTCTCCAGCAGCGGCACCTGCTCGGTATCGCGCAGATCGGTATCCGGTTCGTACTCCAACACGCAGCTCTTGCCGCCGATCGTAACCTCGTACAGCCCCCGCAGCGGATCGGCCTGGACCTTGCCCGGCTTATGAACCTTGGCAATAACCGGCGGAGCAGTCTCCACCCGCCAGCTTACCGCCTTGAGAATCAACTTAAGCTCGGTGGCCGAAAGCTTCCGATCCAGCTTCTTCAGGGCAAGATCCACCGCATCCCGAAATTTGTTGTGATCCTCGTACAGGTCACCGCCGATCTCTTCCCGCAGGGCCGTCGCTGTCTCCACCAGTCGCGCGTCCCTTGCCCAGGTGGCGGAATCCAGCAGCTTCTTCTTTTTCTTCTCCGGCAACCCCTTGCGAGGCGTCTCTTCTTCGTCCGCGTCATCGTCCCCGCTGCCCCACTCGGCCAGGCGCTTCTCCAATTCCTTGCTAACGCCGGCGAAGTCTTCCAGCAGTGCATCTCCGAAGTCGTCATAGAGTTGCGAGCGGATATCCTCATCACCGGAAGCGAAGCGGAGCGACTCAATAGACGGAATGGTCAACCGGCTGTGCAGCCGTAGCGGGCGCTCCATGGTGACCTTCCAGTAGCCGAAGTCGGCGTTGGGAAATATCTTAGATTGCTCGGTTTCGGTAAAAGCGAGATAGGTGTCGCAGATGCGCTTGATGTCCTCTTCGGACAGCTCGCAGTTCTTCTTCCCGAGATTCTTTCGCAGTGGCTTGAACCAGCCGCTGGCGTCGATCAGCTGCACCTTCCCCTGGCGGAGATCCGGCTTGCGATTGGAGAGTACCCAGATGTAGGTGGCAATGCCGGTATTGTAGAACAGATTGAGCGGCAAGGCGACAATGGCTTCCAGCCAGTCGTTCTCGATGATCCAGCGCCGGATGTTGCTCTCCCCCTGGCCGGCGTCGCCAGTGAACAGGGATGAGCCGTTGTGTACCTCGGCAATGCGGCTCCCCAAGGGCGTCTTGTGGTTCATCTTTGACGCCATGTTGGCCAGAAACAGCATCTGACCGTCACTGGATCGGGTGACAAGCGAGTAGTCAGGATCGTCGGCATGGATGGTCTTGAAGCGGGGGTCGCGCATCCCGTCCTTGCCCCCCATATCCTCCAAGTCCTTCTTCCAGCTCTTACCGTATGGCGGATTGGAGAGCATGAAATCGAACTCTCTGGCCGGAAAGGCGTCATGGGCCAGGGTGGACCATTCCGCCCCCCCGACAATCTGGTCGGCGTTCTCCCCTTCACCCTTCATGATCATGTCGGCCTTGCAGATGGCGTACGTCTCGGGGTTGATCTCCTGGCCGAACAGGTAGGTTTTGACCTGCTTGCCGCGGGCTGAGGCCAACTCCAGCAGCGTCTCCTCCGCTACGGTCAGCATGCCACCAGTGCCGGCTGCCCCGTCGTATATCTGGTAGGAGCCGGACTGTATCCGGTCTGCGATGGGAAGGAAGATCAAGTTGGCCATCAGCTTGACGGCGTCACGGGGGGTCCAGTGTTCACCGGCTTCCTCATTATTATCCTCGTTGAACTTACGGACCAGTTCCTCGAATACTGTGCCCATGGAGTGGTTATCCATGGCCGGGAGCTTAACCGATCCGTCGCTGTTCAGCACTGGATTGGGGCTCAGGTTGATCTCAGGGTCGAGGAACTTTTCGATCAGTGCGCCGATTGCATCGGCCTTGGAGAGCGTCTGTATCTGGTTGCGGAATTTGAAGTTATCGAGGATGTCCTGGACATTCTGGGAGAAGCCGTCAAGGTAAGCCTCGAAGTCCTGGCGGAGCTGCTGGTGACTGCCTCGGGAGCGGAGATCGCGCAGGGTAAAGCGTGACGTATTGTAGAAGGCCTGTCCGGCGGCTTGGCACAGTGCGGCTCGCTGGGCCTGCTCATCTACGATCCCCTGCTGGTCAAGTAGCGTCTTCAAATCCAAAACGGCCTGCTTGGTTGGCTCCAGAACGGCGTCAAGACGGCGCAGGACGCACATTGGAAGAATAACATCCGGATACTTTCCGCGCTTGAACAGGTCGCGGAGAATATCATCGGCAATGCCCCAGATGAAGGAGACGATCTTGTTGTGGGTGGCTTGATCCATTAATATACGCCTCTACAGGTCATGAACCTGTTCCTGGGGTAAATTGGGGTCGGTTAGTGTTTCGGATATTTTTACCAGCTTAATAGAATAGCTGAAAAACAAAAAATCACTCAATACGGGATTTCAACTCCCGCGTAAACTGAAAAACCGCCCGTCAACACTTCGCTGACACGGGCGGCCTTAGATTTTCTTAAGGGCACTAAGCCCATTTATCTACCCCCAGAATACCCGAATTACGTCATTTTAATACACCCTTTAACACCCACTGTCAACGGAAAGCAAGATGATCGCTCAGAGGATTGATAGAGGGCCATTCGCCGAAATTGGAGAATTGAATTGCCCTGTCGGGGAGTGGCCCCTTTTTTGTCAGGTAAAGAGTTCCAGTTTTGACTGGCGGGCATTTTCCGTGAAGTGCTCATCTCGGGTGAAGAGAGGGCTGTCTCACCTCGTCTCCTCCAGGTCGCCTTCCCACCGCACCTTTCCTCTCAGATCGAGAATCTTCTCGATCTCCTTTTGCTCCACGAGCCTATCGCCGTCAAAGTCGTGGCGTCAGTGCATTGTGTCAGAGGCTTTCTTGCCGTCAAGAGTCCGGACATCAAACTCGGCAGGCTGCATGGTAACGCCGAAAATCCTGCGCAGGTTGTTGTTGACGGTATCTATCACGATATCGAATTCATCAAGGGAATTCACCGTGCCGCGCATGACCTTTTCTTTCAGTCCGTTATCGCGTTCGACGAAATGCGCCCACTCGATCGTGTCGTCCGCTTTTTTCTTCGCCAGAAGCTTGTATATGCCCACCTGCGGAATGTGCGCAGTGGCCCGTCCAGTCAGGATCTCTTCGCCTTCATCAATTGTCATCACAGCCACTTGCGAGAGTTTGCTTTTCATGGTTGTTCCTTTTGGGTTTCAATTCGAAACAGAACTGTATTAAAAGACCAATCCATTCTCCTTGCACCATTCCAGCAGCGCCTCTCTGGTCCGGTCGTTTTCAAAGGCATACCATGCTTCCAACAGATTTTTCTCTGCAAGCAACTCCTTGTAGCGCCCGTACGCACCCCGCCGCTTCATGATGGCTTGAACGCGGTCGATCTGTTCCGGGCAACGCAGCTGGACAAACTCCCTTACCAGCGACTTCCCCAGGTCAAGATCGTTCTTGTGGGGGATAGTGATCGATACAACGCTGAGAGCACAGCGGGTTCACCGCTGTTGCGCTTGGTTGGGCAATTCTATTGCGTTTGCCGACATTTTGTTGATCTTTGTAGCCCTAAATATCTCATTATTCATTAGGGTTTTGGTTTAACTATAGCATACAAGAAAAGCTCTTTATCACCATTCACAGCTGTAATTGATGCTTTACCAGGCCCCTTGGCTGTTACAAGGCCGTCTGAATTGACAGTTACGACCTTCTCATCGCTGCTATTATATGTTGTGCCAGTACTTGCGCTCCAAACATCACGCTTAACGCCGTCAGAAAATATGCCTTTAAGATAAATTTGATGATTTTCATTCAATCGAGAAAAAAACAGCCTATTCCCAGTAAATGACTGCAATTGTTGCAATGTTATATTCGGAGGGAGAATGACCTTGATTGAAATCCAAGGTGATGAAATCGCACCATAAACCTTTTTCCCGGTAGCGCTTATTTCAATAATTTGAGGGCTTCCAGGTGGAATCTTAAAACTGCACTCATATCGCGGATGTGTTGTCAATCCTGTTGGGCAATGATCCAAACCTTTTGTAACATCGAAATCGACATAAAGAATCTCAGGATCGTCATTAGATAACTCGGCAACAAGCTTTACGGTGTCACCCTCTTTAAAGGTATCTCCGTTCTTCGGGGAAGTAATAATTAACGGCTCACGCACAGTGTCCAAGTTATCAAGTGCCCCCTTATCCTTGAGAAGTTTTTGTATTTCTGCTTTCTCACACTTGCACAGCTTGGAATAATATAACGGAGTATGACCCGACTCATTTTTCACGTTAGCACGAGCACCATTATCAAGTAGGTTTTTTACTATTTGATATCTACAGCCAGATTCATAGTGGCAACCATAAATTGCAACGAATAATGGCGTAGAACCTTCATTATTACTTGCGTTGACGTCTGCGCCACCTTTTATCAAAAAAAGCAAGACATTCTGGCGGCCGCGATATGCTACGCGCATTAAAGCAGTAGAGCCATGCTTGTCTCTTTCATCGATGTTAACGTGACCTTTATCAAGAAGAAGTGCAATCATATCTTGTTGCTTTTTAATGCCATTGTTATCATCGTCAGAATAATATTGTTCACATGCTGTCATTAATATTGTCTTACCTTCGAGTTTATCTTTTACATGCGTATCCGCGCCTTTATCAAGTAGACTTCTGACGGAATCAAGGTCGCCATTTAAAATAGCATAGATTAAGGCGGTTCTGCCGTAGGCATCTGGTTTGTCGAATTCAGCAGCAACATCAGCAAAGCAGGGCAAGTTAATTAGGACCAACAATATCAGAGCTGGTAGTATTCTTACTTTTCTGCACATATTACCCTCATTATGTTTGGCTTCAGGTTCAACGGTGTGGCGGATGACCTGAGAGCGAAGCGAAACAGGTCAATTCGCGTGTTGGGCTCATCCTTGTATCCTTTCAATTAATCGGAAAAACGATACAGTGACGAACAAAAGTATAAATGGGATAAGGATTATTAAAACTATCATGAAGTTACTTGTTGCTTTTGTATCCCCTCCAGCCTCAGCAAACTTGATTCTGTATTTTTCTGCTTGTACCAGCAAGTGACAAAAACAGATGAGAAATGGAATTCCAATTGTCAGTAGCGACGTTAAGTATGGCAAATTTGCGCCATATTTGATTTCACCAAAAATAGCTTCAAGGACCACTGCGGCCAAAAGAAAATAGATGAGATAGGCCGGAGCGATTCTCCAAAGCTCATTTATAATTGCTGCCTTCAAATCTTTGATTGACATTATTTCGTTATTCATTTTTTCCACCCAACTCGTTCTTGACCAGATCCGGCCATCTACCCATTTTGGATACTTAGACCATGAACATTAAATGTAGCTAAAACGTACCGGAGCTACACATTTGACAAGTCCACCACTTCATTTATCCGAAATATTCTTTCAACCCGGCGGCAGAAAATTCTCCCCGGTCACCACGCTCCTGCCGGTCTTCTCCTCAAGATCCTATTGTTCACGCGACGACGCAACGAAAACCTTAATAATCTTCCAAACCATTAACTACCCGTTTGAAGCCATCCTTCATCAGGTTTTCACCAAAATTAATCAACAAACCCAGACGACATCCGGTTAAACGAAGATAGGTCAGCAACTGCTTCGAATGCACCGGTTGCAGTCGTTCAACGGATTTCAATTCAATAATGACTTTCTGTTCCACAAATAGATCGGCTCGGAAACCTTCATCAAATAAAATCCCCTGAAATTGGATCGGAACCGGAACCTGCCGTTCCACAACCAATCCAGTGTCAGTTAACTTTCGGGCCAGGATAACCTCGTAGACGCTTTCCAAAAGACCCGGACCAAGTTCCCGATGTATCTGGAACGCTACGTCCATAACTCTGTCAGCTATTTCATTTTCAGTCATGTTCAGAACTCTTACTCACGCGACGACGCAACGACGCGACGAGAATCTTGAAACCGAAAAACAGTTTTCTTGTTTTACCCTTAAACTTTTTGTTTCTGCCTTCCGTTGCGTCGTCGCGGCGTTGCGTGAGATCGGTTTAGACTTGATCGGCTCTTCCTTGGGACTGGGAACCGATTGGATCAGGCGCAGCAGGGTTTCAGGCGTTGCGGCATCTGTCAGACGTTGCTTCCCGTCCTCAGCAGTCATTTTCAACTGGTAACAGCTTGTTACCAGTTGGCTGCCTTCTTTACCCAAGCGGCCTTTCAGTACCTTCCAATATTTTCTGGCCGTTTGAAAATCAGGTTGTTGCAACAGTGCCCGGATGATGTCAACCACTGAGAAATACCAAGTTTCGGTTTCCTCGTCGTAAATCCTGCGGATTTGATAATCTTCGAAAATCGCCAGTTTGTCTTTCATAGCACTTGAACCTCTTGATTTAGAAATGCGGGACACGCCCCATATTTCCAAAATTCAATATTCAGCTCTTCATATTTATTTGGCACTCTATGCCCTCAACCTTTCCAACAAGTCCATCAGCGGCACCACCTCCACCTGTTCTGCCAGCGTATACCGCCGCTCTCCCGGATAGATCACCACCAGCCGGTCGAGCCGCAAATCCTCCAGCGCTGTCCTCATGGAAGGGGTCAGCCGCGGTGCGTCGGCCCGCTTGATCTCGACCCCGAAACGCCGGCCATCCTTGAAGAGCAGCAGATCCAGCTCCGCCCCTGCGTGAGTGGCCCAGAAATAGACTTCATCGGGCTGGACCGAGCTGATGATCTCCTCGATGACATACCCTTCCCATGATGCGCCGCATTTCGGGTGAGAGAGAAGCTCCGGCAATGTCCGTATTCCCAG
>Ga0210377_10003668_pt1 | contig 13157 bp, 14 predicted proteins | sample PLM4_65_b1redo_FD_155480 | JGI IMG/M metagenome (GOLD analysis project Ga0210377, IMG submission 155480) | Groundwater sediment microbial communities from an aquifer in East River, Colorado, USA - PLM4_65_b1 redo | ecosystem: Environmental > Terrestrial > Soil > Riparian zone | place: USA: East... | reverse complement strand
GCATCACCGTCATAACCGAAGCACGAAACAACAACCCAGCCTCCCTGCCAATTCGCAAGCCACGCAAATACGGATAGAGAAACCGTCAGCGCGCGGCTTGTACGATTGCGACGTGCGCCGGGGAGAAACGAGCGGCATGGGATCGGTCCGCTATCAAGAGCGCGAGCCGCCGCCACAACTGCGGCCGTGGGTGCGGCGGGTGTGGAGCTATGAGGACGCGAGCCCCAGCGGCGTTCTGCAGCGCATCCCGCCGGATGGATGTCCCGAGCTGATCATCCATCTTGGCGATCCTTACGAGGAAGAGCGCGAGGCCGGCGTATTCGAGCGCCAGCCGCGGGTGATCTTCGCGGGCCAGATGACGCTACCGCTATGCCTGCGCGCCAGAGGGCCGGTGGCGTGCGCGGGACTGCGCTTCGAGCCCGATGGCGCCGCAGGCTGGTTCGGCGCTGCGATGAAGCTCGCCACTGATCTTCGCATGGATGCAACCGGCAGGATCGATGCGTCGGGCGTGCAGGATGTCGGGGCCGCCATAGCCCTGCTGCAGGATCATGTCGGGGCGGCCATCGCGGCCGATGGCTCAAGGCTTGACCCGGAGATCCGCGCCGATGTGCGTCGCCAGCAGGACGGGCCGGCGCATGCTGCGCCCGATCCGGCCGAACGACGCCGCATCCAGAGGCTCTATCTGAAACTGGTCGGCGTCTCGCCGCAGATGCTGCAATCGATTTTCCGCTTCCGCCGCGTGTTCGACCGCGCCGCCGAAGCGGACGGCGGAAGCTGGCTCAACGTCGCGCTCGACGCAGGCTATTTCGACCAGCCGCAGATGGCGCGCGATTTCCGCCGTTTCCTCGGCTGCACCGCGACCGAATGGGCGCGCGAACAGATCGAGCTCGGCCGGGCGGTCGCCTCTTATCCTGCGTCCGGTCCGCTCGACTGAACGAGCCGCTGGCGCCCCGCATTCTTTCGCGCGATAGAGGCGCAATGTTGGAGGCGCATTTTCAGAAGCTCGTCGCGGCGATGTTCGCTGTTTTCGCGCTGGCGGTCTCGGCGCCGGGCGTTGCTCTCGCGCAGACCGCGCCGGTCACCGGCGCCATTGCCGCGCGCGTGTCGGCGCCGTCCGCGCCATCCTTTGAACGCGGCTATCAGCGCCTCCGGGGCAAGACCAGCGCGGCGCTCTACGTGCCGGAGAGTTATTCTCCGGAGAAGCCCGCGCCTTTCGCCCTGCTGCTGCATGGCGCGGGAGGGAAGGGAGATGACATGCTCCGGCGTTTCCGCGCCGAGGCCGATGCGCGCGGGATCATCCTGCTGGCGCCGGACTCGGCGGCCCGCTCCTGGGACATCGCCATGTCGTTCGAGCGTCAGGGACCGAGGGCCGAGACGCCTGAATTCGGCGCCGATGTCGCGCGGATCGACGACGCCCTGGCCCAGGTGTTCTCACACTACGCTGTCGACGCCGCCCGCGTTGCGATCATCGGCTTTTCCGACGGTGCGGGCTATTCGCTGTCGCTCGGCGCGCGCAATTCGAGCCTCTTCCGCAACATCATCGCGATCTCGCCCGGCATGCTGGTTCCCGGGCCCACCGAAGCGCCCTCGCGGGTCTTCATCGCTCACGGACGGAAGGACCGCGTGATCCCGTTCGATCTGTCCGAGAAGGGCTTTGGGCCGGCGCTGCGCCAGGCCGGCTTCGAGGTCGAGTTCGTCCCCTTCGATGGAGGGCACGAGCTGACGCCTGCGATTATCTCCCGGGCGCTCGACTGGTTCCTCAAGCCCGCGAACTAGTTACTGTGCGGCGACAAGCGCAGGTGTTGGCGTAGTAGCGCCGGCTGCGATCTCCGCGGCGACGACGGGCGCCGCCCACGACGTGCCCGACGAGACGATGTGGCCGCCGATGACGGCGATCGACACATCCACACCTGGGGCTTGCCGGTCGACATGCGGCCCGGTCGTCGCCTGCGGCCAGACTCGGCCGGTCTTGTCGATAGCGGTCACGCCAATGACGCCGGGATAGGCCGCCGGATAGATCAACGCCGAGAACGGCCCGCCATTGCCGACGGCGGCGACAATCGCCCCGCCGCCGGAAAGATAGCGGCTCACCACCTGCTCGACGACAGCGTTGGGCGGCCCGGCCAGCGAGATGTTGACCACGCGCACATTCTCCGAAGACAGCCAGGCAAGGCCTGTGGCGATGGCGTCGGCGCCGGTCCAGCTCGATCCCGTCTCGCTCAGCACGTCGGCGACCAGCAGACTGAACGGGCTGTGAAGCGTGTCGGCAAGCCGGCCGGCGACCGCGGTGCCGTGATCGGTTGCGGTCAACGTCGACGCCTCGGGAAAAGCCTGTTGGCGGATCGACGCTCGGGCAAGATCGGGATGCGAGACCAGCACGCCGCCATCGATCATGCCGAGCGTCAGCTTCGGCCCGACGACGAGAGGTCCCGGCGCCACCGGCGCAATCTGCGGCGCAGGGCCCGATGCGGCAAAAGCATGATTGAAATCGAAGACGCCGGCGGGATCCGCCGCTCGCAGAAGATCGAGCATGGCGCCGAGGTCGAGTGGCGGCGGAGCGTTCATCCGCGCAAGGCGGAAGGCGGCCCCGACCTGGGTTTCCGAGATCACCGTCATGCCGGCGTTCAGCGCCGCGGTCCGCGCCGCATCGGATAGATCGAGCGCCAGGATTTCTCCCCGCCGCGCCGCAAAGCCATCGCGCGCCCGCGCAAGGCGCTGGTCGGCAAGCAGGGAATCGGTCTGGGGCTGATCCTGTCCGGTTTGGGTCTGAGTCTGCTGCGCAGCGGCCGCCTGGCGCCGCTCGATCGTCCGGTTGACGCTCCGCTCCACTGTCGTGGCTCGCGCCGTACGATCCACCCGGTCTATGCGGTCGATCCGGCTCACCCGGTCGCGCACCTGCGCTTCCGCCGCAAGTGCGCCGAAAACGGCCAGAAGCCCGAGAATCGCGGCGCGGAACAGGAAAGCCTCCGTGGCGGGAGAGGTCCGGTTTACAGACTGCAGTCTACAACGAAGCGTCTGAACCAGATATTCCATTGCACTGGCCCGGGATGAAACAGCCAGGCTGATGCGTTGTAACGCTGAAACGACATGTCAGAGGCCGAGGAAACGCGGTTCCGTCATGATCTCGCGGCCCTGCTGCCGAGAGTGCGGCGCTTCGCCTTGGCCCTGACGGGTGCGGTGGCGGACGCCGACGACCTGACGCAGGCCGCTCTGGAGCGGGCGCTGGTGCGCCAGCGCCAGTTCACCCCGGGCACGCGGCTCGACAGCTGGGTGTTCCGCATCGCGCAGAACCTCTGGATCGACCAGATGCGCTCGCGCCGGTCGCGGGGGACGCATGTCGAGCTGGACGAGGCGGCGGGCGCTTTCGCCGCGCACAAGGACGAACACGACATGGCCGCCGACCGCATCGACATAGCCCGCACCATCGCCACGCTGCCGGAGGAGCAGCGCGTGGTGGTTGGCCTCGTCTTGGTCGAGGGCTGGAGCTATCAGGAGGCCGCCGACATGCTGGAGACGCCGATCGGCACGGTGATGAGCCGCCTGTCGCGGGCGCGCGAGCGCATCAAGGCGGCGCTCGATGTGGATCCGGTCGATGGAGGCGCACGATGAGCGTGAAGCCGACGCCCGAAGAGCTGATGGGCTATGCCGACGGTCAGCTCGACGCCGAGCACACAAAGCGCGTCGAGCAGGCGCTGACCGCGCATCCCGAGCTGCGCGCCACGGTCGAGGATCACCGCCGCACGCGTGCAGCCGCGCGCGAGGCGTTCGACGCAATGGCGGAGGCGCCGATGTCGCCGGGCCTTGCCAAGTTGGCGGAAACCCTCAAGGCGCGGCCGCCGGTTTCGGCGCGGCGGCGCATGGCTGTCTTCGCCTGGCCGGCTGCGGCCGCTGCCTGTCTCGTCGCGGGGCTCGCTACCGGAACCATGGTCACCGCGTCTAACGACGATCTTATCCGCTGGGATGACGGTCCCTCCGCCGGAACCCAGCTTGCGCGCGTGCTGGAGACGTCGCCGAGCAATGCAAAAGGGAAAGTCGTGGTGGTCGCAAGCTTTGCGGCTTCCGACGGGCGCTACTGCCGCCAGTTCGAAATCGAAGCGGCGGCCGATGGCGTTGCATGCCGTATCGAAGATACCTGGGCCATCCTCGCCCTGGCCAAGCGTCCCGGCAGTCCGGGCAGCTATCAGGCCGCCGGCGGCGGCGATCCGGTTGCTGTCGCCGTCGCTGGCCTGAAGCCCGGCCCGCGCATTGAAGGCGAGGCTGAGCGTGCGCTGATCGAACACGATTGGAAGAAGTAAGCAGTGCTCAGCCCGAAAACACCAGCCGTGCGCCGAACGCCTGGTCGGGGCTGCCTTCGCTCAATCCGGCCACGCCATAGATCTGGAAGCGCGAGGTCTTGCCGGTGGGCAGGCTGACCCATGCCGAAATCTCGCTGGCCGATTCAACGCCCACGGTCGAAGCCTCGCTGAAATCATAGGCCGCGCCGACCGAAAGGCCGCTGGCGCCGGTCCACGCCAGACCCGTCGAGCCGAACCAGGCGTCCTCGTACGCGCCGCCATTGAAGCGCCGGCCGCCGCCTACGAACAGCGTCCAGTCGCCGACGTCCTGCGAGAGGTCGAGGCCCATCGAATAGCGCGTGTCTCCGGTGCTAAGGCCTTTTTCTTCGTCTCCCGTCGGCAGCAGCACGCGGCCGGTGAGGTCGAGGCGCGTTGCGCCATCGGCGCTGAGGTCGATCGTGCGCGCGACGGAGACGCCAAGATCCGCAAAGCCCGAGACTTCGTCGTTCGGTCCACGCGTGGTCACGCCGCGCCCGAGCGGAACGTCCGGTCCGAGAAAGGTTGCGGGTCCCTCGAGCTGCACCCACGGCAATGTCGCCTCGAGCGACCAGCCGGCTGCGTCATAACCCGCCGAAGCGGCCGTATAGAGCAGGGTGGTGTCGGTCGTCTCGCCGTATGAGCCGGAAGAATATTCCGAACTGGCCGAAAAACTTGCCTGCGCGAATGCCGGCGCGCCAAGCATGACGAGGCCAGGCGCCAGAAGGCGCGCGCAGCCAAGGGTTAGTTTCAGGGTCATATGCCGCCCCCCCGGGGTTGCTATTGGATCATGCACGAAAGCTCCGGACAGGCGAAGAGCCCATCCGGAGCAAGGTTAGGGAAGGTTCCTTCAACGTCATCCGCGCGGACGCACCGGGCGGGCCGCCGGAGAAGGCCGCACCACCGGCCCCACCCGCGTGATCGCGGACGGGCGGATCTGCTGCGGGCTTACCGGCCTCACGCGCTCCACCGGGCGCGAACGCTCGATCGGACGGGCGTCGGCTGGGCGTACATCCACGCTAGGCCTGTCGGGACGGTCGGGATGATAGGCGTTCCACAGCCGGCGGAAGCTGATGTCGAGATAGTCGGCGATGAAGTGGAGCTTACGCTCGTCGCTTGCGTCGGGATAGGCGTTGTCCAGGCGCGCCTTCAGGTGACGGATCTGTTCGTGCAGCGAGGGTGGAATGTCGGCGGGCGGCTTCGGGGTTACGATGACCGGCCCGGCGAGCACAACACCGTCGAGGGTGACGGCAGTTGCGGCGTCCCGCTGGGCAAAGGCGGCAACCGCGGCGTCAGTATCCGTCCGCGCAGTTTCCTGTGCGAAAGCGGGAGCTGTAGCGAGCGCAAACGCGATGACCGCCAGAGCAGGCACAAGTCGTCTCATGAGGATCTCCTTCCTGGACAACACCCAGAGAACGGAGGCGCCAGCCGATTTATTCCGTGATTGAGAAAACGCCCACGAAGCGCTCCAGTAGCGGCAAAGGCGCCTCCCGTGTCCCGGAACGGGACGTATGCGCGGCTTTGCGGACTATCCGCTCTCGGCTGCGCGGGCAGGGCAGGCTATTGACGTCTCGATGACGGCTGAGAGCGGCAGAAAGACACTATCGGGCAAAGCGGAGCTGGCGGCGATTTTCGCCGGCGGCGCCGGGCGGCGCATGGGCGGGACCGACAAAGGCGCGATTGTCCTCGGCGGAAAACCGCTGTTCCGGATCGTGGCGGAGAGGCTGGCGCCGCAAGCGGAAAAGCTCGCCGTGCTGGCGCCAGGCGAACCCCCCTGGCTGGAAGAGATTCCGGCGGCGCGCTGGATCCGCGACGCAGCAGGCAAGGAAGGTCCGGGCGCTGGCTTGCTCGGCGCGTTGCAGTTTCTGGAAAAGGAGCACGGTCCCGACGCGCTGCTGCTCGCCGCGCCGGTCGATGCCCCCTTCCTGCCGGTGGATCTTTTCGAAAAGCTGGATGCGGCGCGCCGCCAAGCGGATGCGCCGGCGGCGATTGTGCGCCACTCTGGCGGACTCCATCCGGTGTTCGGCGTCTGGCGGGCAAGCTGCGCCGGCATCGTCGAGCAGGCGATGGAGCAGGAGCGCGCCCTGCACCGCATCGCCCTCAAGGCCGGCGCGGTCGAGTGCGAGGCCTGGACAGGCGCGGTCCCCGACCCCTTCACCAACCTCAATTCGCCGGAAGACGTTGCGGCGGCGGAAACATTTTTGCGCAAACTCTGAAGGGTGCTGACGCGGCTTTGGATCGTGTTAGTTTCCCGTCCGAGGAGGACGGACTGCCCATGACCACAGCGACTTCCCAGCTTTCGCTCGTGCGCGGCGCCACGGAGCCGGCGCTGCTCGAATACACCATCGGCGAGGCGCTGCAGCGCGCCGTCCGGCAATGGCCGAAGCAGGAGGCGCTGGTCTCCGTCCACCAGGGCGGCCGCTGGACCTATGAAGAATTCGGCTGGCGTGTCGACCAGTTCGCCGCTGGCCTTCTGGCGCTCGGCCTCAAGCCCGGAGACCGCGTCGGCGTCTGGGGGCCGAACTGCGCGGAGTGGACGCTGGCGCAGTTCGCTACCGCGCGCGTGGGCCTCATCCAGGTCAACATCAATCCGGCCTATCGCCTTTCCGAGGTCGAATACACGCTGAAGAAAGTCGGCGTGAAGGCGCTGATCTGCACGGAGAAATTCAAGTCCAGCGACTATGTCGGAATGATCTGCGAGCTCGCGCCCGAGATCGCATTGTACAAGTCGGGCGAAACCAACTCGGCCCGGCTGCCGGACCTGAGGATAGCGATCCAGATCACCTCGAAGGCAACCTGGCCGAAGCCGGGCTGGTTCTCATTCGACGAAATTCCCGGGCTCGCGACCGGCAAGCACACCGCCATGATCGCCGAGGTCAACGAGACGCTCGATCGCAACGATCCGATCAACATCCAGTTTACCAGCGGCACCACCGGCCTGCCGAAGGGCGCGACGCTGTCCCACCGCAACATCCTCAACAACGCCTATTTCGTCGGCCTCGGCATGGGCTTGCACGAAGGCGACAGGCTGCTGATCCCGGTGCCGCTCTATCACTGCTTCGGCATGGTGATGGGCAATCTCGCCTGCGTCGTCCATGGCGCGACGATGGTCTACGCCTCCGAAGGCTTCGAGCCGCTGGCGGTGTTGAAGGCGGTGCGCTCTGAACAGATAACCGCGCTGCACGGCGTGCCGACCATGTTCATCTCCGAGCTGGAGCATCCCGACTTCGACTCGATTGATCTGTCGACGTTGCGCACCGGGATCATGGCGGGCTCGCCCTGTCCGATCGAGGTGATGCGCAAGGTGATCGACCGGATGAACATGAGCGAGGTCGGCATCGCCTACGGCATGACCGAGACCAGCCCGGTGAGCTTCCAGACCGCCAAGGACGACCCGCTGGAGCGCCGCGTCTCGACCGTGGGCCGGGTGCAGCCGCATCTTGAGGTGAAGGTCATCGACGCCCACGGCAACACCGTGCCGCGCGGCTATCCCGGCGAACTCTGCACCCGCGGCTACTCGGTGATGATCGGCTACTGGAACGACGCCGAGAAGACCGCCGAGGCGGTCGACGAGGAAGGCTGGATGCACACCGGCGATTTGGCCACGATCGATGACGAGGGCTATTGCAACATCGTCGGCCGCATCAAGGACATGGTGATCCGCGGCGGGGAAAACGTCTATCCGCGCGAGATCGAGGAATATCTCTTCCGCAACCCCAAGATCGAGGACGTCCAGGTGATCGGCGTGCCCGACCAGAAATACGGCGAGGAAATCTGCGCCTGGGTAAAGCTGCGCACCGGCCAGGCGGCAACCGAGCAGGAGATCATCGACTTCTGCAAGGGCCAGATCGCCCACTTCAAGATCCCGCGCTATGTCCGCTTCGTCGACGGCTTCCCGATGACGGTCACCGGAAAGATCCAGAAATTCGAAATGCGCAAGACGATGATCGCCGAACTGGGTCTGGCCGAGCAGAAGACTGCGTAGAGCGATCTTGATCCCTACCATCTTGGACTTCCCGTGCGCGAAAGACGCCAAGACCAAGAGACTACCTCGCAGGTAATCGACCCGCACGCGCCGCGCTTCCAAAGAAGCGTCTCGAGCAAGGAGGCGCGCCATGACAACGATGATGCAGCCGGCGCGGGCCGGCGTGTCCTGGTCCCCTGAGCGGTTTAAGGCGTTCTGGAGCAAGCCAGGCGATCCGTGGCGCGTGATGGGGGCGGTGACGGAAGATATTGTCGGTTATTGGCCGCGCCCGGTTGGGATCGTTAGCGGCGCGATCCCGTATGTAGGGGTGATCGAGGCGCTGCTCGTGGTCTGTCCCGATTTCTCGCTCGAGGTCCCGGAAGTCGCAACGAACGGCGATCTTGTCTTCCTGCGCTGGATCGCGAGCGGTTCCGGGCCCGACGGCGTGTTCCGTTTCAATGGTTGCGATCGTGTGCGCCTGCGCGGCGGGCACGTGTGCGAGAACTACGTATTCTGCGACGATCCGTTCTTCGCGCGTGTCGCGGAGGCGCTCTCAAAGAGGGCGGAGTGAGACGCGGAAGCACGTGACGTTCACGGCCCCGGCGGACTATTATGCAACGCCGCAGAATTCCTCTGCTCCTCAACCTGCTGGGGCGTATCCGCTATTGGGCATCCCGGCGGCGGCAAAGCGAACTGCGGATTGCTGACGAACCGCTCATCCGTCAGCGCCTCCAGGAAAGCGACAAGATCGGCAATCTCCGCCTCGCTCACCGTCTGCTTCAGCCGCTCATCGCTCTGCCGCTCCGCCGCCGCATAGTGATGGCGGATCGCATCGGCCAGCGTCGCAACCTCGCCATCGTGCATATAGGGCGCCGACAGCGCCACGTTGCGCAGGCCCGGCGTGCGGAACCTGTACCCATCCTCGATTTTCTGGGTGATGCGGAGAAGCCCGGTATCGCCTTTCAGATCATTTCCCGGCTTCGGCGGCGCCAGTGCGTGAAACGCCTCGGCGGGCTTTAGGCCCGGTATCGCCGCGTCGGTGAAGTGCACGCCGGCATGGCAGGACGAGCATTGCTTCGAACGGAACAGCACCTCGCCGCGCTTCGCTTCGGCTGAAATCGCCGATGCGTCGCCACGACGATAGCGATCATAGGGAGAATCCAGCGAGACCAGCGTGCGCTGGAACGTCGCCAGCGCCATCGTGATCGTGTCCATCGAGATCTCGCCCTGCTTTTCGGGAAAGGCGGCCGCGAACATTTTTGGATAGCAGGCCTGGTCCTTAAGACGCCGCGGCAGGTCGCCCTCCTTGCCCCGGTTGAAGCCCATCTCGACGGGCTTCAGCCCCTCGATCGGGATCAACGCCTGATGCTCGAGAATATCGACCTGCGGTCCGCCCCAGGTCAGCGAGTTGAAATATCCGACATTGGCCAGCGTCTGGATGTTGCGCTCGCCCGGATCGTCGAACACGCCGGGCCGCGTCTTGTTTGGATCGGTGAAGCTGCGCTTCTGCTCGTGGCATGTGGCGCACGACATGACGCCGGTGAACGACAGGTCGCCATCGTAGAACAGCATGCGTCCCAGCTCGGCCTTGATCGACGTCACCGGATTGTTGTCCGGCGCTGGGGGCGGGGCGATGGTCTCCGCCGTCGGCCACGGATCGGGCTTCGGCGCCGTCACGCATGATGCGACAGCGAACGCAAACGCCGCCGCGCTGATGAAGAAAGCGAACGCCCTCACGTTCAGGGCTTGCGCGCGACCATGATCTTCAGCTTCGGTTCGGCAATGCCCGAAACCTGAAGCACGTGTTTGCCCGCCTGCAGCGGGAAAATCACCATCTTGCGGATCGAGGTGCATTCGGGTCCGTGGCCAAAGCTTGCCGGCGTTATCGCCTTGCCGTTCTCGATCACATCGATCCACGCCGCCGCGCCCAAGGCAACCGTATATGAGCCCGCTGCCGGAACCGTGAATTCGAACAAGCCGCCATGGCTCACCGAACCGCCCGGTTTTTCCGGCTGGACCGGATAAGCGATCTTCGGCGTCTGCAGCAGGTCGGCGTCATAGCCCTTGCCGAGCACGACGGAGGCCTTCGCGATGTCTGCGGCGCCGGCGGCCGAGGCAAGCGCGCCCTTGCCGCTCCAGTCGGCAAGATCAGCCGGAAGTTTCTCATCCATCGCGTCGCAGGCAGGCGCCGCAGTCTGCTGGGCGAGAGCGGGCGCGGCGGACAGGGCGGCCATCACTGCGATCAAGGCAAGGCGCATGTTCGTCTCCCGGCGGCGTTATAGCCGCCCATATATAACGACGCGGGCGCGCGGGAAAGCGTCGAAGCAGCGTCCAAGCCTGATTGGGGGGAGGTGGGATTCGAGCCCACGATCGTAGTCATACCGTCGATTGTCCGCCGGGCGCGGCGCCGGCCGGATAAATGGCAGGCGGAAATCAGCTAAGGCTCTGACTCTTCCCAACTCTTGGAAAGTCGAAGTGCGGGAGTGCGGTCAAATCCATCCTACACTTTGTGCGGCTGATTTCGGTCGAGCGCAGCGTGCGATCTGGCCTGATCGAATGGAGTCTGGTTTGCTTTCGGCGAATCAGGGGCGGAGGGCTTCGTGAAACATATCCTTGGGACGGCTGCTGTTGCTCTCGCGGCGGCGATCGGCGCGCCGGCCTTCGCAGAGTGCCCCGCGCCGGAGAGCGCCGCCGTACAGGCAGGCGTCAACATCGTTCTCGCCGCCGAAGCGCAGAATGCCGACTTTAACGTGCTGACAGCCCGGGCGGCCGCGCTCGCCAAGGAGTGTTCGAAGAACGCCTACGTCCAAAAGGCGGCGGCCCTTGTCTTCAACAAGGCCTTCAACGCCTCCAAGAACGGCGCGGAGGCCTTGAGCCGCGCAGACCTGGCCTGGTCCTATCTGCTCGCCATGCGCGCGGCCTCGAACGGCAACGAGCCGCCGGTCCTGGTGATGATCAACAACAACCAGCCGTCGGAGTTCGGCGTCTATCAGGAACCCGATCCCAAGGAGTCGATCCTCGGCAATTTGTTCAGCATAGAGATGGCGACAGGCGCGCTTGCCTCCCAACACCTTCCGGTGAAGGCGGGAGAAAAGCTGCGCGCGTGCGGCATGTACGATTATGGCGACGCCAGCACGGCGAGCCACATCATGCAGAACAACGCCGCAGTCGACATCCCGCCGGCGCTCAACATGCTCGACCGGCTGATCGCGATCTGCACGCCCAAGATGAGCAAGACATCATCCGAGCGCTACATGTTGGGCATGCGCGCTCGCGTGGCGGTAAAGCGGGTGAAGGCCAAGCCTGACCGGCCGGATGCAATGGCCCTGCTGCAGCAGGCACAGGCGGACTCGAAGGCGTTTGCTACACTCGATCCCGATTACGATCTTGTCTACTGGTCGAAGAGCGACGCCGAGGAGCTCGATGCGCTGATCCTGAAGCGCAAGCAGGATGCGGCGCCAACGCCGGCCGAAGCCGACTGGTTCAAGCCCGGCAATCCGGAAAACCCCAAGGTCGTCGCCGCCATCGCGGCCAAGCTCGATGCGGCCTGGAAGATCGACGAGCCGCTGTGGACAGGCGGCAAGTTCGAAACCTATCGCAAGGTGATGGGCGAGCTGCAGGACCGCATGTACAAGAGCAACAATCTTCCAGCCGCGCGCGCGGCGATCTACGCCGCGGCAAAGGGCCAGTCGGACGGATCGCTCCGCTCAGCTGAAACCAAGGGCCTGCGCGCGCCCCCGGACTTCCTGTGGAACTTCCTCAAGCCGGCCGCGAACTAGCCGCGCTGCTCTCCGAACAGGCGCGATCGTGCTTCGGCAGCGCCGTTGCCGCTGCCCCTTCGTGCTCGTCGTGAGATCTTTGTGTCCTCGGTGTCGAGTCTTTGAACACGAAGGACGCCAATATTGCATCGCGCTCCTGGCTGGGCCATTGCTGCTCGCGAAACCTCAGGGGAAGAGCATGCGCGGCGTCACAGTCATCGATCACCCACTGATCCAGCACAAGCTCACCCTGATGCGGGACAAGACGACGTCGACCTCCGGCTTCCGCACGCTGCTGCGCGAGATTGCCCACCTGATGTGCTACGAGGTGACGCGCGACATCGAACTTGAGACGGTAGCGATCGAAACTCCGATGGGGCCGATGAACGCGCCCACCATCAAGGGCAAGAAGCTGGTGTTCGCCTCAATCCTGCGCGCCGGCAACGGGCTGCTCGACGGCATGCTCGATCTCGTGCCCGCCGCGCGCGTCGCGCATGTCGGTATCTACCGCGACCACGAAACGCTCCAGCCGGTCGAGTATTATTTCAAGGCGCCATCGGAGCTGGAAAATCGCCTGGTCATCGTGGTTGATCCGATGCTGGCGACAGGAAACTCCGCCATCGCCGCCATCGACCGGCTGAAGCGCCGCGGCGCCAACCGCCTGCGCTTCCTCTGCCTGCTCGCGGCGCCCGAAGGCATCGAGAAATTCACCAAGGCCCATCCGGATGTGCCTGTCTTCACGACGGCGATCGACAGCCACCTCAACGACAAGGGCTATATCGTCCCCGGCCTCGGCGACGCCGGCGACCGCATGTACGGCACGAAGTAGGGCTCACCGGCCGAGAGGTGTGGGATAAATCCACCCCTCTGAAAAATCTTTCAGCCCGAAATCCCTGCAACCCGCGCCGAACCTCAACCCGCGCGCTGTGGGATGGATATTTATTTCGAGGGAAAAGTTATCCCACACCTTCCTGGCCCCCTTACATTAGCCGTGCTTCCTCCGGGCAGGCGTCGCGTCATGACCGAGGCACGATCGGGGGAGGTGCAGGATCCACGGGTCGTCTTGGGGAGCGGTCCTCAAGGTGATCGGCGGACGGGTTTGACGCTTGGAAAGCGGGGTCAAAA
>Ga0210377_10003667_pt1 | contig 13158 bp, 8 predicted proteins | sample PLM4_65_b1redo_FD_155480 | JGI IMG/M metagenome (GOLD analysis project Ga0210377, IMG submission 155480) | Groundwater sediment microbial communities from an aquifer in East River, Colorado, USA - PLM4_65_b1 redo | ecosystem: Environmental > Terrestrial > Soil > Riparian zone | place: USA: East... | reverse complement strand
CGGGAAGCAAGAGCCAGCCGCCGACCTGCGCCCAGGGCTTCATCCACAGCAGCGCCTGTGAAGGCTTCGCGATAGCCTGCCCGATTGCCACATCCCGCGGCTGCGGCTCGAGCTCCTCCGCGCGGCCACGCACGGCTTCGACGTTGCGCAAGCCCAGCTCGCGCACCGCGGCCCGCTGGAAGTGATGGCGCCTCTCACGCGCTTCGACGAGCAGCACCGCGCACTCGGGTCTCAAGACGGCGATCGGAAGTCCCGGGAAGCCCGCGCCGGAGCCGAGATCAACCAGACCGCGAGCGGGCGGGAGCCACAGGGAGAGCGCGGCAGCATCGAGAATGAGGCGACCGACGATCGACTCGACGTCACGATGGCTGCTCAGGTTGATGCGTTGCGCCCAACGCTCGAGCAGAGCCGCGAGGCGCAGCAGCGCCTCGATCTGCTCAGGGGTTGAGTCGAGCGCGAGCTCGCTAAGGCCTGCCCGCAGCCGCGCATCGGCCGCCGCGATCCGCCGCGGATCGACCCCGTTCCACGTGGAACGTTCGTCAGCCCTCGTTGCGGTTGGCGGACGCCGCGGCTTCACGCCGTGCCTGGTCGTACTCCGGAGCGCCCTGCGGCACGACGACGACCTGGCGATAGCGACCTTCGCCGATGCTCATCGTCGCGATATCGCCCTCGTCGCGAAGCGCGATGTGGATGATCCGGCGGTCCTTGCCGTTCATCGGATCCAGCGCCACGGCGCGCCCGGTCTCGCGCGCCCGCTTCGCCCCCTTCTCGGCCAAGCGCGAGAGCAGGGTCTCACGCGATTCCGTATCACCCTCGACCTCGAGTACGATGCGCGGTCCCTCGGCATCGCCTCGGGTTGCCGCCTGATTGGCGAGCAGCTGGAGGGCGTCGACCGGCCGGCCGTCGCCTGCCGCAAGCTCGCGGGCCGCCGGGCCGGTCACGTCGATCACGAGCAGATCGCTCTCGGCGTTCTCGCCGATCTGGAACGACCCGAGGTCCATGCGCTCGATCACGCCCAGCACGTAGCGCGCGATCTCGCCGATCTCTCCCCTCTGGGTTCCGATCGATGGCTCGTGCGCCGCGGCGCGTGGCTCTTCGCGTCGTGCCGGCGCAAGCGCTTCCTCCCGCATTCCCTCCGAGCGCTGCCCTCCGCGGCCTTCTCCACCGCGATCCATCCCACGTCGCGGGCCGTCGCCACCGCGGCCGCCGCCCTCGCCGCGTGTCGGGCGCGGTCGGCCCCGGTCACCTCGATCGCCGCGATCGGGACGCTCGCCGCGCTCCCCGCCGCGGGCGACTGGCGCCCGGTTGCGAGGCGCAGCGACGATCGCGCAGCGCCCTCCGAGGCCGTACACCTCGCCGGGACGAAACTCATTGATCTCGAGCGCATCCACGGACACGGCAAAGAACTTGCAGGCACGCGCGCTGGCGTCTTCGCGATCCGCGCCTACGAACTCGTGGGGCTCATTCATCGCATCGTACATAGCTTGCCTCCTGGGTTCCGTCGCAGCATGTCTCTACGCCGCCGCACGCAAGCGACGGCCCACCCAGAGCTGGTGGGAGATGGCGACCACGTTGCTCACCATCCAGTAAAGCACGAGTCCGGACGGGAATTGATAGAACATCACCGTCATCATCACGGGCATCACGACCAGCATCATCTTCGCCTGTGCCGGGTCCGCTTGCATCGGCGTGAGCTTTTGCTGAATCACCATCGACGCGCCCATCAGCAGCGGTAGCACCCGCACCGGAAGGTCGAGCCCGGGAATCGTGAAGAGAGACTCCGGAACCGAAAGATCCGTGATCCACCCGAAAAACGGGGAGTGGCGCAGCTCGATCGAGCTCTGGAGTGCATAGAAGAGCCCGATGAAGACCGGAATCTGGAGCACCATCGGGAGACACCCGCCCAGGGGATTCACTCCCTCCTGGCGGTATAGGTTCATCATCCCTTCCGATTGCTTTGCCTTGTCGTCTGCAAATTTTGCGCGCAGCTCCTCGAGCTTGGGTGCGAGGGCCCGCATGCGTTCCATCGAGCGCATTTGCCGGGTCGTGAGCGGGGCCATCACCATGCGTACGAGCAGCGTCAGCAGGATGATGGTGACGCCATAGTTGGGCACCACGGAGTAGAGCGCCTGGAGCAGCCAGTGAAAAAACCGGGTGAGCGGAACGACCCATGTGTAACCGAGGTTGATCGCGCGGATCAAACCTCCACCCAGGGCCTCGAGACCCTGCTCTTGCTTCGGCCCTACATAGACGCGGAACACCCGCTCTGCCGACTGGGCTGGCGGAATCTCGACCGGATCGAAGAACACCTGCACGCGGCCGGTACGCCCCGGCTCCGTCGCTTCGAAGCGAGCGTTCGCGAGCGCTGGCTGATCGGGAAGCACGGCGCGCAAAAAATACGGAACGTCGACACCCGCCCAGTCGATCTCGTGGCTCATTTCGACGACGCGCTTCGGATCTCGGCTAAAGAAGCTTGGTTTCCCGAATCCCGCGACGGGCTGGCGAGTCACGCTGCCCTCGTGCAGCGCCGCCAGCGCCTGGTCCTTGAAATCGGTGCCTTGCATCGGGAAGACGGGCCACTCGACACCAAAGCGCGGCGCAATCGCGACACTGGATCCGTTCTCGATCCGTAGCCGCAGTGCAAACATGTAGCCGTCGGCTTCGAACTCGTAGGATTTGCGAACGGTCACGCCGCCACTCTCGAAGCGGAACGTGATCGCCGAGTCCGTGCTCGCCTCGAGCTCGAAGCCGCGCTCCGCCAACGAGCCCAGACCCAGCTCTTCGAGCGGGGTCAGCAGCGTCACATCTCGGGTGGCATAGTCCCCTGCGAGCACGATGGGCCGCTGCCCGGCGTCTCGCCCTGTGTCGTAGCCCCGGAGCTCGAAGCTCTGCAACGCAGCGCCCCGACTCGTGAACTCTGCAATGAACTGCGGGCGCTCGATGCGCAGCGTCCTGGCCGCGACCTCCGGTGCACGCGCTGGAGCCGACGGCGCGGGTACGGAAGCTGCCGGGGCGTCAGGCGCCGTGGGCTCGGCGACGGCAGCCGGCGCCGGGAGCTGCTGCTCGATGGCCACGGGCGCTACCGGCCGATGCGGAGGTCCCGTCAAGAGCATCCAGCCGGTCAGGACCGCAAACGAAAGAGCAAATGCTAAAAAGAGGTTACGATCCAAGTTGCTATCTCACGGAAGCGGGTCATAGCCATGATCCCCTAGGGGATGACAGCGGGCGAGCCGCCGTACAGCGAGCCAAAGCCCGCGCAGGGGGCCATAACGATCGATGGCTTCAATCGCGTAATGCGAGCAGGTTGGCTCGAACCGACAAGCCGGCCCGAGCCACGGTGAGAGCAGCCACTGGTAAGCGTGAATTGCGATCACCAACAGTCCGCTCGCGAGCGCACTCACGGTGCGTCACCTTGTCGAGCGCTGCGAACAGCAGCGCTGGAGAGTCTGGAGAGTTCCGCAACGAAGGCTGCGTGCGGCAGCTTCGCAGCCGCGGTTCGACCAATCACGACCAGATCAATCCCTGGTCCCAGCACGCCCCGACCTGCGCGGAACCATTCTCGAATCCGGCGCTTTACGTGGTTGCGCACGACCGCGTTACCGACCTTCCGACTGACCGTGATCCCCAACCGATTCGGGTGCGCAGCAGGGTGATTGCTTCGTCGTGAACACACCACCACGAAGGCACTGCCCGCTGCGCGACGACCTCGGCGGATCACCTGCTGGAACTCCACGGACCGCCGCAAACGATCCACCGGCTGGAAACGCCCGGCTTGCAGCGGCATCGCTATTTCGACGGCGTCGAGACTGCGATGCGCTTACGACCCTTCGCCCGCCGCCGCTTCAGCACGCTGCGACCTGCGGCGGTTTGCATCCGCTTGCGAAAACCATGAACTCGCTTGCGCCGGATCCGACTCGGCTGATACGTGCGCTTCATCGTTCTCGCCTCACATGCAGCTCGGGAGCAAGGCTGGCAAGGAGCTGGTCTGATCGCTCGACACAGCTATCTACCCGCTGCAACCGGCTGCGTTGAGCTTTCCGAAGGGATTCCCGGGAATGCTCTGCGTACCGGGTGGGTCCTGAGCAGACTCGCAGGCGCGGCAGGGTAGCTGTCTGCTTGCGGAAGTGTCAACGAGCTTCGATCACATCCAGGCCCCCTCGTGATAAGATGCCTTCGATGGGGATGGGTGGCTGGTGGCCAGCTTCTGTGGCGTTCCATCCGCCCTTCGGCGACAAGACCGGAACCCGAGTCATTCCATCGGGTTCCCACGTTTTTGTCGGAACCATCATGGAACTGCTGTCCCTACTACTCTCTTCAGGGATTCAATAAAGGAAAAGCAGCATGAAGCTCTCGATTCCGAAGGCGGAGCTCCAAAAGGGGCTCGGGCGCATCCAATCGATCGTCGAGAAGCGCAACACGATGCCGATCCTCGCCAATGTATTGCTCGAGGCTCGCAAGCAAGGTCGAGAGGGAATGCTCGACCTCGCGGCGACCGATCTCGAGGTGGCGATCCGCAGCTCGCAGGCCGCACAGGTGGAGAAAGCCGGACGTGTCACTGCTTCCGCCAAGAAGCTGTACGAAATCGTGCGTGAGCTTCCTGATGAAGCGGTGCGCATCGAAGCGAGCGCAGATTCCTATCTGAGCATTCGCTGTGCGCGGGCTGAATTTACCCTCGCGGGTGCTTCTGCGGAGGAGTATCCGACACTACCGAGCCTCGCACTCGATGGGCTCGTGAGCGTGCAGGCGCCTGTTTTTGCACAGATGATCGAAAGGACGATGTACGCCGCCTCTGGTGACGAAACCCGCTACAACCTGAACGGCGTATTTCTCGAATTTCTCCCCGACTCACAGAAGGTGCGAATGGTAGCCACCGACGGCCATCGGCTGGCTTATGTCGATCGATCGCTTGGAAGTGAGATCCCGGGTCTCACAACGGGAGTGATCATTCCTCGCAAGGCACTCGCCGAGCTCCGGCGTCTACTGGAAGAAGAGGACGCCGACGAGCTCGAGATCGGCTTCCAGGGTAACAGCGGAACCGTGCGCAAGAAGGGTGTGACGCTCACGATGCGCCTGATCGAGGGAGAGTTTCCCAGCTATCGCCAGGTGATTCCTCTCGAAGCGAAGATCCAGCTCGTGCTCTCCGCGGAGCCTCTCGGCCATGCGTTGCGCCGGGTCTCCGTGCTCTCGACCGAGCAGACCCGAGCGGTGAAGCTCGAGCTGACTTCGGGGCTTTTGAAGCTCTCGTCCAGCAATCCAGATCTGGGACAAGCCCAGGAGGAACTCGACGTAGATTACGCTGGCGACCCGGTGCAGATCGCCTTCAATGCCCGCTATCTACTCGATGCTCTCGCCGTCATAGGAGCCAAAGAGGTGCGCTTGAGCCTCCAGGATCCGCTCTCACCGGCCCGCATCGTTCCCACCGACGACGGGGATACGCTCGCGGTAGTCATGCCGATGCGTGCCTGAGTCCAGCCGGGAGCAGAACCCGAACACTTTCCGCTCACTTAGCCATTCTGTACCCTACGGGTCACCGGCGATTGAGCCGCCCAGATCAGGGACGACCCCCGGCGTTCTCATACCCCCCTCCGGTTCCGTACAGGGACATCTCCAGCGTGAGCTATGACGCCAGCTCGATCGAGGTTCTCGAAGGCCTCGACCCGGTCCGTAAGCGACCGGCGATGTACATCGGGACCACGGGCCCCGATGGCCTTCATCATCTCGTCTACGAGGTCATCGACAACTCCGTCGACGAGGCCGTTGCCGGCTACTGCAAAGACATCTCGGTAGCGATCCACCAGGACAACAGCGTCACTGTCACCGATGACGGCCGCGGCATCCCGGTCGACCTGCACATCGCAGAGGGGAAACCCGCCGCGGAGGTGGTGATGACCACCCTCCACGCCGGCGGCAAATTCAACGACAGCACCTACAAGGTTTCGGGTGGCCTCCACGGCGTAGGTGTCTCCGTGGTGAACGCGCTCTCGTCGCACCTCACCCTGGAGATCCGGCGTGAAGGCAAAGTCTGGCGCCAGCTGTATGAGCGCGGCGTACCGAAATCCCCCCTCGAGCCGATCGGTACCACCGACAAGACGGGAACCAAGATCACCTTCCAGCCCGATGATCAGATCTTCGCGTCACGCGATTTCTCGTTCGACGTGCTCTCCCAACGTTTGCGCGAGCTCTCATTCCTGAACGCCGGCCTGCGCATCAAGATCACGGACGAGCGCAGCGGCAAGAGCCACGACTTCTGCTACGAGGGAGGCCTCGTCTCCTTCGTCGAGCACCTGAACCGCAGCCGCGCCCCGCTGCACCGCCCCCCCATTCGACTCGTCGGCGAGCGCAGCTTCAACGACCGCGGACGCGAAGTTCCCGTCAGCATCGAGATCACGCTCCAGTACAACGAGACCTACAACGAGAGCGTGTATTCCTTCGCGAACAACATCAACACCGTCGACGGTGGCACGCACCTGATCGGCTTTCGCACCGCGCTCACGCGCACACTGAATCGCTACATCAGCAACCATTACAAGAACGGCAAGGAAGCACCGGAGGCCATGAGCGGAGACGACACCCGCGAGGGTCTGACCGCGGTGATCTCCGTCAAGCTTCCGCAGCCCGAGTTCGAGGGGCAGACCAAAGCGAAACTTGGCACGAGCGACGTGCGCGGCCTCGTCGAGAACCTCGTCTACGAGCAGCTCGGCGACTATCTCGAGGAGAATCCCGCGGTCGCGAAGCCGCTGATCGCGAAGGTGCTCGAGGCGTCGCGGGCGCGGGCGGCGGCGCGCAAGGCCCGCGACCTCGCGCGTCGCAAGGGAGCGCTATCGGATCACAGCCTCCCGGGAAAGCTCGCCGACTGCCAGGAGCAGGAACCCGCGCGCTGCGAGCTCTTCATCGTCGAGGGGGATTCGGCCGGCGGCACGGCCAAGCAGGGCCGCTTCCGCGAGACACAGGCGATCCTGCCGATTCGCGGCAAGATCCTGAACGTCGAACGCGCGCGCCTCGACAAGATGCTCTCGAGCCTGGAGATCCAGGCGCTCGTCGCGGCGATCGGCTGCGGCATCGGCCCCGACTTCGATGCCGACAAGGCCCGCTACCACAAGATCGTGATCATGACCGACGCCGACGTGGACGGCAGCCACATCCGGACGCTGCTCTTGACCTTCTTCTACCGACAGATGCGGGGACTGATCGAGCGCGGCTTCCTCTACATCGCGCAGCCACCGCTGTTCAAGGTGAAGAAGGGCAAGAGCGAGCGCTACATCAAGGACGAAGCGAGCCTCGAGAATCATCTGCTCGAGCTCGCGCTCTCGGGCGCACAAGTCAGGCTCGCCGCGGCAGCGCCGGCGCTGCCGAGCGAGGCCGTGCGCCGCCTGCTCGCGGCCGCGAGCCAGTACAAGCGCGTGCTCGGCAAGCTCGTGCTCCGGCGCCTCGACGATCGCGTCGCGGACGCCGTGGTGTGGTGCGGCGCGCCGACCGAAGCGGACCTGCGCGACGCGGAAGCGCTGACGCAGCGCGTCGCTCCCGCCCTCGACGAGCGTCTCCGGCCCGGCCAGAAGAGCGGCGACTCGCTCGGCTTCACGACCGAGCCCGACCCCGAGCACGGCTGCCACCGCCTGGTCTGCGAGACGCGCCGCGCCGGTGTGGTCTTTCGCACGTCGCTCGATACGGATTTCCTGCGCTCGCCGGATTTCGAGCGCCTGCGCGAGCTCGCGGCGCAGATGCGCCAGGTGGGCTCCGGCCCGTTCCGCGTCGGCGCGGATGACGCCGAGCTGGAAGGGGTCGCGAATCCGACTGCCCTGCTCGAGCACCTGCTCGCGCGCGGCGAGAAGGGCCTCACGATCCAGCGCTACAAGGGCCTCGGCGAGATGAATCCCGACCAGCTCGCCGAGACCACGATGAACCCCGCGTCTCGCACGTTGCTTCAGGTGCAGGCTCCCGATGACGTCGAGGCGGACGACGCGTTCACCACGCTGATGGGTGACGACGTCGAGCCGCGCCGCGAGTTCATCGAGCGCAACGCCCTCGACGTGCAGAACCTCGACATCTAGCCGGGCGAGCCGACAGCCGTGGCCGACGAAACCCTTCCCCCGATCGAGCCTGCTGGCGGCGCCCTGCCGCCGGCGCCGACGCATCAGCCCGTGAACATCGAGGACGAGGTCCGCCGCTCGTTCCTCGACTACTCGATGTCCGTGATCATCAGCCGCGCGCTGCCCGACGTGCGCGACGGCCTCAAGCCCGTCCATCGCCGGATTCTGTTCGCGATGCACTCGGAGGGGCTGCTCTCCACGCGCAGCTTCTCGAAGTCCGCCGGCGTCGTGGGCGAGGTGCTCAAGCACTACCACCCGCACGGAGACAGCGCCGTCTACGACTCGATGGTGCGCATGGCCCAGGACTTCTCCATGCGTTACCCGCTCGTCGACGGTCAGGGAAACTTCGGCTCGATCGACGGCGACTCGGCCGCCGCCTACCGCTACACCGAGGCCCGCCTCGCCCCGCTCGCGGAGGAGATCCTCCGCGACATCGACCGCGACACCGTCGAATTCACCCCGAATTTCGACGGCACCGTGCAAGAGCCGGTGGTGTTGCCGACGCGCGTGCCCAATCTGCTTGCGAACGGCTCCTCCGGAATCGCCGTCGGCATGGCGACCAATGTTCCGCCGCACAATCTGCGCGAGCTGATCGACGCGATCGTGCTCGTGATCCATCAGCCCGACTGCTCGCTCGACGCTCTGCTCGAGAAGCTTCCGGGCCCCGACTTCCCGACGGGCGCCAGCATCTGCGGCCGCGAGGGCATCCGCGCCGCCTACGCCACCGGCCGCGGTCTGCTCACCGTGCGCGCCACGGCCGCGTTCGAAGAGTCGAAGCGCGGACCGCGCATCGTGGTGACCGAGATTCCCTTCATGGTGAACAAGGCGATGCTGCTCGAACGCATCGCCGAGCTCGTGCGCGAAGGAAAAATCGACGGGGTCCTGGATCTGCGCGACGAGTCCAACCGCCAGGGCATGCGGATCGTGATCGAGCTGCGCCGCGATGCGCCGGGAGAGGTGATCCTCAACCAGCTCTACAAGCAGACGCCGCTGCAGTCGACCTTCGGCGTGAACCTGCTGGCGCTGGTCAACGGCCGCCCGCAGCTGCTCTCGCTCAAGGAGGCGATCCGCCACTTCGTCGATTTCCGGCGCGAAGTGGTGGTGCGCCGCGCCACCTACGATCTCGCCCAGGCCGAGGCGCGCGCCCATCTGCTCGAAGGCTTCGCGATCGCGCTCGAGCACCTCGATGAGGTGATCCGGATCATCCGCGCCGCCGACGACACCGCCGAGGCGCGCGGCCAGCTGATGACGCGCTTCGCCCTCTCGGAGCGCCAGGCGAACGCGATCCTCGACATGCGCCTGCGCGCGCTCACCGCGCTCGAGCGTCAAAAAGTGCTTGCCGAGCTCGCGGAAGTGCGCGCCCTGATCGAGAGCCTGAAGGAGCTGCTCGCGAGCGACGCCAAGATCCGCGACGTCGTGATCGAAGAGCTGCTCGAGATCCGCGAGCGCTTCGGTGACGAGCGGCGCACCGTGCTCGCCCCCGCCGTCGAGGGCATCTCGACCGAGGACCTGATCGTCGAGGAAGATATGGTCGTGACCGTATCGCACCTGGGCTACATCAAGCGCAGCCCGCTGAGCGAGTACCGCGCCCAACGGCGCGGCGGCAAGGGCGTGAAGGGCATGGAGGCGCGCGAGGAAGACTTCGTCGAGCGGCTCTTCGGCGCCTCGACCCACGCCTACATCCTGTTCTTCACCACCCGCGGCCGCGTGCACTGGCTCAAGGTCCACGAGCTGCCGCAGCTCGGACGCGCCGCCCGCGGCAAGGCGCTCGTGAACGCGCTGCAGCTCGCGGACGGCGAGCGCGTGCGCGCGACGCTCCCGGTGCGCAGCTTCGCCGAGGGGGCTGATGACTACGTCGTGTTGTGCACGAAGAGCGGCACGATCAAGAAGACCCGCCTCGACGCCTACGCGAACCCGCGGCGCGGCGGGATCATCGCGATCAACCTGGACGCGGACGACGAGCTGATCGCGGCCTGCCGGACGAATGGACGCCAGGAGGTGATCATCGCGAGCCGGCGCGGCAAGTCGATCCGCTTCAGCGAGGCGCAGGTGCGGCCGATGGGGCGCGCGGCGGGGGGCGTGCGCGGCATGACGCTCGGGCCGGGCGACAGCGTCATCGGCATGGAGATCCTCTCCCCCGAAGCCACGATCCTCACCGTGACACAGAACGGCTACGGGAAGCGCACTCCGCTCGACGACTACCGCATCCAGAATCGCGGCGGGCAGGGCGTGATCACGATCCGCACCACGCCGCGCAACGGCGAAGTCGTGGGCGTCGCCCAGGTGGTCGACGACGACGAGGTGATGTTCGTGACGGGCGGCGGCAAGGTGCTGCGCGCGCGCGTCTCCTCCATCTCGACGATGGGGCGCGCGACGCAGGGCGTGCGCGTCATGAACCTCGATGCCGGTGAGAAGATCGTGTCGATGGCGAGGCTCGCCGAACGCGACGTCGCCGTGCCGGAAAGCAGCGACGCCGCGGCCGAGTAGGCAAGCCAGCAAGCGCGTAAGCGCGCGCAGCGAGCCGAAGGCGAGCGGAGCTCAGCGACCCGAAGGCGAGCGGAGTTAATCAAGAGCCCTTGAGTACGCGCGAATCCAAGAAGCTCTTCGAGCGAGCGCGGCGCGTGATTCCGGGCGGCGTGAACAGCCCCGTGCGCGCCTTTGGCTCGGTCGGGCTCACCCCGCGCTTCATCCGCCGCGGCCGCGGCTGCCGCATCTGGGACGCGGACGGCAACGAGCTGATCGACTACGTCGGCTCCTGGGGGCCGCTGGTGCTCGGGCACGCCGACCCGGGCGTGCTGCGAGCCGTGCGCAAGGCCGCCGAGCGCGGCACCAGCTTCGGTGCGCCGACGCTGCTCGAAATCGAGCTCGCCGAAGCGATCCAAGAGGCGCTCCCGAGCTGCGAGCAGATCCGGATGGTGAGCTCCGGGACGGAGGCCGCGATGAGCGCCATCCGCCTCGCGCGCGCCGCCACGGGCCGCGACCGCGTGCTCAAGTTCGAAGGCTGCTACCACGGTCACGTCGACGGGCTACTCGTCGGCGCGGGCAGCGGCGTCGCGACGCTCGGCATCCCCGGCTCGCCGGGAGTCCCCGCGGCGTACGCCGAGCTCACGCTGCAAGCGCCCTATAACGATCTCGCCGCGGCAACCTCGGCCTTCGAAAAATGGGGCGGCGAGCTCGCGTGCGTCATCGTCGAGCCGGTCGCCGGCAACATGGGCCTGGTGCTGCCGCGCCCGGGGTTTCTCGAGGGCCTGCGCGCGCTGTGCGATCGGCACGGCGCGCTGCTGATCTTCGACGAGGTGATCACGGGTTTTCGGGTCGCCTGGGGCGGCGCGCAGGCGCTCTACGGCGTGGCACCCGATCTCACGTGCCTGGGCAAAATAGTTGGAGGCGGGCTCCCGGCCGCGGCCTACGGCGGGCGGCGCGAGCTGATGACGCAGCTCGCGCCCGAGGGACCCGTCTACCAGGCGGGGACGCTATCGGGCAACCCGCTGGCGATGGCGGCGGGCCTCGCGACGCTGGGCCGCCTGGCCCGCGCCGGGACCTATGAAAAACTTGCAGCGCGCTCCACGTGGATGGCCGAGGGGCTTCGCGAGCGCGCCGGGGCCGCCGGCGTCGAGCTCACGACGCACGCCATCGGCGGGATCTTCGGCTTCTTCTTCCACCCCGGACCGGTCGAGAATTTTGCGGACGCGAGCCGCGCCGACGCGGCTCGCTTCAGGCTCTTTTTCGCGGAGATGCTGGCGCACGGCAGCTACCTCGCTCCGTCCCCGTTCGAGTGCGGATTCGTCTCGCTCGCCCACCGGCGGCGCGACATCGAAACGACGCTCGAGGCGGCCAGCCGAGCCCTGCGCCGCGTGGCCCGCGCGCGTTGAGGGAGGGGGGGGCCTTGGCTAGCATGCGCGCCGCAATTCGGTCGCGGGCGCTGCGTTGCGGTGACAACCCGTCCGTTGACGACCTGTCCGTTGACGACCCGTCCGTTGACGACCCGGACGTGGCGCCGGTTCTCGGATGACGGAACCGCGCGGCGATCGGGATGGCGGAGAGGCCGACCAAAAAGAACCGGGTGCACGCAGCGACGGCATCGCCTATCAAGGCGCGCTCGAAGCGGTGTTCGCGATCCTGATCGCCGGGGGAATCGGATACTGGGCCGACGGCCATTTCGGCACGTCGCCCTGGCTGCTGATCCTGGGCTTCGTGATCGGGTTCGGGTCTTTCGTGCTGCGCCTCTTTCAGTTGGGGCGACGGCTGAACGAGAACGTGCGGCCCACAGGAAAGCCTGGCGGGCGAGGAGGGCGGGTTTGAAGATCGATCCGATCGAGCGCACGAATCTCGCGCTCTCCGCAGGCGCGGTCGCGGCCTCGTGGTGGCTCGCGACGCCGGCCTTCGCGCTGAGCCTCGGGTTCGGCGCGCTGCTCGAGGCCGTGAACTTTCGCGGGCTGCGCCGCTCGGCGCAGCTCCTGTTCTGGGGCGAGATCAAGGGAAGCCGCGGCTGGCAGGCGGTATTCGCGCTGCGCTTCGGCCTGCTCGTAATCGGAATCGGCTCAGCGCTCGCCTTCGGCGCCCATCCCTTGGGCCTGCTCGTGGGGCTGTCACTGATCCTGCCCGCCGTCGTGCTCGAGGCCTGGCGCGCGCGGCCGGCCAGCGACCCGACGGCGCCGGCGCTCGCCGCCGACGACCCGAGCTGGGAGCGTTGGGACGCGTGGCTCGCGCGCGAGCGCGAGCCGGTCGGGGAGGACTAGGCCCACATGTTGTTCGAGCAGATTCAGCATTGGACGGGGCTCGCGTGGTTCATCCAGGCAGCGCTGGTGGCTGGGGGGCTGCTGCTGCTCGCCGGGGTTCAGGTGCGGCGCAAGCTCGCGACGCCCAGTGGCGGCGTCGTGCCCGACGAAGGCATCACGCTGCGCAACGTGCTCGAGGTGCTGGTCGAGTGGCTCGCGGGCATGGCGCGCGAGCGCATGGGACCGGACTGGCGCAAGTACTTCCCGATCGTCGGCACGATGTTCTTCTTCATCCTGGTGTCGAACCTGATGGGGCTGATTCCCGGGCTCGCGGGCGCTACCAGCAGCGCGAA
>Ga0210377_10003666_pt1 | contig 13160 bp, 13 predicted proteins | sample PLM4_65_b1redo_FD_155480 | JGI IMG/M metagenome (GOLD analysis project Ga0210377, IMG submission 155480) | Groundwater sediment microbial communities from an aquifer in East River, Colorado, USA - PLM4_65_b1 redo | ecosystem: Environmental > Terrestrial > Soil > Riparian zone | place: USA: East... | reverse complement strand
CGCGAAGGCCTCGGCGGCACGGGCATCCGCCCAGTAGCAAAACATCACGGGCGGCGGCGAGAGCGCCTGCAGGCCGACGCCCATGCGGTCCATGTCCTCGATCCGCCGCGCGGCGTTCCACGAGCGGTCGTCGACGTCGCGGAAGAACTGCTGGCCGGTCATGATCGTGGCCCGGCAGGCGTCGTGCTCGACCAGCTTCGGCCACCGCTCGCCGCCGAACTTCGTCGCCCAGTCCTCCCACCCCGGCGGGATCAGATGGGTATGCAAGTCTATTGGAGCGGGGATACGCGAGGCCGGGTCGGAACGCAGGTGGCCTGCTATGGAAGGGCGTGGCTCCGTCACTTGCTTTCTACCCGTCCGATCTTTTTGATCACGTCGGCGAGAATCCCGGCGTCGCGGTCCCACCAGGTCTTGAATTCGTCGGCGTCCTGGTAGGCGATCGGGGTCTGGATCTTCTCCATGGCCGACTTGAACTCGGGGTCCTGCACGGCCTGACGGGTGCCGTCACGCAGGGTCTTGAGGACCGCGGGCGGGATGCCGCGCGGCGCGAAGAGGCCCGCCCACAGGTAGTACTCGACGTCGTAGCCCAGCTCCTTGAGCGTCGGCACCTCGGGGAATGCGGCCAGGCGCGTGGCGCCCCACGTCGCCAGCGCTCGCAGCTTGCCGGCCTTGACGTGAGGAATGGCCAGCGCCGGCGGCGAGGCCCACAGCGCGGCGTGCTTGCCGAGCACCGCGGTGGTGGCGGGGGCGCCGCCCGTCGTGGGCAGGTGGCGCATCCTCAGGCCGCCGGCCGCGTGCAGCAGCATCTCCATCGGCACGTGGGAGGCGCCGTAGATGCCCGAGGACGCGTAGGTGATCTCGCCCGACCGCTTGCGCGCGTCCTCCAGCAGCTCCTTGAGCGACTTCCAGGGCAGCTCCGCGTTCACCACCAGCAGAGGGGGATCGGCGTTGAGCCGCGCGATGCCGACGAGCTGGTCGCGCGTGTAGGCCGGCGGCCGGCCGAACAGACCGTCCACCTCGGGGATGATCGAGATGCTGACCAGGCCGAGCAACAGCGTGTAGCCGTCGGGCTTCGCCACCGCCACCGACTGCATGCCCACCGCGCCGGCCGCCCCGGCCTTGTTCGTCACCACGAACGGCTGCTTGAGCCCACGCTCGAGCGCCGCCGCCAGCGGCCGCGCCGTGACGTCGGCGATGCCGCCCGGCGGGAACGGCACCACGATCGTCACCGGGCGCGCGGGATACGGCTCCTCGGCGCCGGCCGGGACCGCCGCGGCGACCAGGGCGAGGGCGAGCAGGCCGGCACGGAGGGGTATCATGCGGCTCTCAGTACGCTGGAGGAGGCCGTCGTGTCAACGAAAAGCACCGATCCGTGAGCTTCCCGCTGACCGTCCTCGTGGACGGCGCGCTGACCGGCGCCCTCTACGCGCCGATCGCGCTCGCATTCGTCGTCGTCTACCGCGCCTCCGGGATGATCAACTTCGCGCTCGGCGAATGGACGATGCTCGCCGCGTCCCTCGTGGCGACGGGCCTGTGGGCGCTGGGCCTGAGCCTGGCCGCGAGTCTCGGCGCCGCCTGCCTCGGCATGGTCGCCTTCGGCCTGGCGTTCAACCGCGTCGTCCTCAAGCCGCTGATCGGACGGCCGGTCGTCGCCCTGATCATGGTAACGCTGGGCCAGGGCGCCCTCATGCGCGGCGCCTCCGCTCTCGTGTTCCGGGACGTCCCCGGCCGCATCCCGCTGCCGATTCCGCCCGAGCCGCTGGCGGTGCACGGCGTGCTGGTGGCGACCGACAAGCTGGTGGCGGCAACCGTCGCCGCGCTCGCCGTGGCGCTGGCCACGTGGTTCTTCCAGCGGAGTCGCGCCGGCCTGGCGCTCCGGGCGATCGCCGACGATCAGCAGATCGCATTGTCGATGGGAATCGACGTGCACCGTCACTTCGCCCTCGCGTGGGGCGTGGTCGGTGTCCTCTCGGTCGTGGCGGGCACGCTGTGGACCTTCGTGGCGGGCGGCGGCTTCGGGGTCGCGCTGCTCGGCCTCAAGATCTTCCCGATCGTCATCATCGGCGGCCTCGACAGCATCCCCGGCACCATCGTCGGCGCCGTGCTCATCGGCGTGCTGGAGAGCGTGGCGGCCGCGTACCTGGCCCCGTCGATGGGCGGCGGCGTCAGCACCGTCGCCTCGTACCTCGTCCTGATCGCGGTGCTCTTCGTCCGGCCGTACGGCCTGTTCGGCCGACCCCACGCCGCCCGCGTGTAGACGTCACACTCCCGGGGTGGGCTCGCGGTACCCCACCAGCTCCAGGAGGTTGCCGTCGGGATCGAGGAAGTACAGACACTCGTGGTCGCCCCAGTCGATGGGCGCGTGATGCGGGATGCCGCGCTCCGCGAACGTCGCCTGCGCGGTCCGATAGTCGTCCCAGGACACCTCGAAGGCGTGGTGGCTCTTGCCGAGCGGATCGGCGATCTGCTCGCGCGCGCCGGGAACGCGATCGGCCTTGAGGAAGAGCGCGCAGCCGCCATCGCCGTAGCGCAGCAGCACCTGATCGGGCAGCCGCATCGTGACGCTCATGCCGAGCACGTCCGTGTAGAAGCGCTCGGCCCGCGCCAGGTCGGCCACGTCCACCCCGAAGTGATCGAGCCGCCGGACCCGCATGCGCCCAGGATAGCGCGTCACGCCAGACGCGCGAGCGCCCAGGCGGCGGCGCTGCGGACGCCCGGGTCGGGATCGTCGAGCGCGCGCCGCAACGCGGGCTCGGCGGCGCGGTCGCCGCGGTTGCCGAGCAGGAGGGCGGCGTTGCGCGCCAGCCCGGCCCGCCGGGTGCGACTCATCGCGCTCCCGCGAAACCGCGCGCGGAACGCCGCCTCGTCCATCTCCAGCAACGCCTCGAGCGACGGCAGCGGCGCCGACGGCGCCAGCGCCGGCTCGCGGGCCGGCGGCGCCTTGCGGTTCCACGGACACACCTCCTGGCAGACGTCGCAGCCGAAGAGCCAGTCGCGCATCTCGGGCTTCCATTCGTCGGCGACGTCGCCCCGATGCTCGATGGTGAGGTAGGCCAGGCACCGGCGCGCGTCGAGAACCCACGGGCCAACGAAGGCCTGCGTGGGGCACGCGTCCAGGCACGCCGTGCACGTCCCGCAGTGGTCGGCCGCCGGCCCGTCCGCCACGAGCGCGGCCGTCGTCAGCACCGTGCCGATGAAGAAGTAGGAGCCGCCGCCGACGGCGATGAGGTTCGTGTTCTTGCCGATCCAGCCCAGCCCGGCGCGCGCCGCCAGGTCCCGCTCCAGCACCGCGCTCGTGTCCACCGCCGCCCGGCTGGCGATCGCCGGTCCACCCGCCTCGCGCAGGTAGTCGACGACGGCGGTCAGGCGCGGCCGGATCAGGTCGTGGTAGTCGCGGCCGCGCGCGTAGCGCGACACCGCCCGCCAGCTCGGATCGTCCTCGCGCGGCCCGTACGCCAGCGCCAGCGCCACCACCGAGCGGCACCCCGGCAGCAGCCGCTCGGGGTCCCCGCGCTCCACCCGCGTGCGCGCGAGATAGTCCATGCCCCCCGCGTAGCCGGCGTCGAGCCAGGCGTCGAAGCGGGCGGCGTGCTCGGCCGGCCCGGCCGGGCCCACGGCGACCCGATCGAAGCCGACCTCCAGCGCGCGGGCCTTCACCGCCTGCGTCAGCGCCAGCGCCGCGAGCGTCACGCCTTGCGGGCCTTCACGACCAGGTGGCTGCGCGTGAGCGTCCGGCCACCCTCCTCCAGGAACCGCACGTAGTGGAACCATCGCCCGTCCGTCTTCCATCGCTCGGCCAGCCCGAGCGCCGCAGCGAGCGCCGCCTCCACCGAGTCGAAGTGCTGCACCTCGCGCTCGACCTCGAGGTGCTGCACGACGAACCCACACCCCATTAGCACCCGGCGCACCTGGTTCTCATCGTACGCGAAGCGCGAGCGCCGGCCGGTCTCGCGCCACTGGTCGGCGTGGAAGGCGACCAGCGCCAGCGCCCCGCCGGGCTCGAGCGTGCGGCTGCTGCTCTCGATGATCCGATCGGACACGCACAGGTGGGCGACGATGAGGCCGGGACTTCTCCACCCGGTGACGAGGTCGCGATAGTCCTTGGGCGCCTCGGCGTCCAGCACCAGGAACTCGACGTTGGTCAGGCCTCTCGCCTCGGCCCGGCGGGTCGCCTCCTCGATGGCGGCGGCGTCGCGGTCGATGCCGACCACGCGGGCACAGTGGAGCGCCAGCGCCAGGGCGAGCCGTCCGCTCCCGGTGCCGACGTCGAGGACCGCGGAGTCTTTCAGGCGCTCCGCGCACAGGAGGGCCCAGAAGCGCCTGCTGACGCCCGCCGGCGGCTCAGCCGGTGACGGCTCCATCGGAGGCGCTCGACACCAGGCGCGCGTACTTGGCCATCACGCCGCTCGTGTAGCGTGGCTTGGGCCGCTTCACGGCCTTGAGGCGGCGCTTGAGCTCGGCGGCGGACAGCTCGACGTCGAGCCGGCGCTTCTTGATGTCCACGACGATGGTGTCGCCCGTCTTGAGCGCGGCGATCGGGCCGCCGTCGGCGGCCTCGGGCGAGACATGGCCGATCATGAACCCGTGGGTGGCGCCCGAGAAGCGCCCATCGGTCACGAGCGCCACCGTCTCGCCGAGGCCGGCGCCCTGGATGGCGCCGGTCACGTGCAGCATCTCGCGCATGCCGGGGCCGCCCTTCGGTCCTTCCCAGCGAATCACGATCACGTCGTTCGGCTTGATCCGGCCCGCCTTCACCGCCACGAACGCGTCCTCCTCGCGCTCGAAGACGCGCGCGGGACCGCGGTGCACGTCCCTCTTCTGGCCCGAGACCTTCGCCACGCAGCCATCGGGCGCCAGGTTGCCGCGCAGGATGACCAGGCCGCCCTCCGGCTTGATCGGATCGTTCAGCGCACGGATCACCTTCTGGCCGGGCGTCTCCCGCGCCGCCCGCGCCTCCTCGCCGATGGTCCGGCCCGTCACGGTCATCTCGCGCTCGTTCAGCAGCCCGGCATCCAGCAAGCGCCGGGCGACCACGCCCATGCCGCCGGCCTCGTACATCTCGGGCGCGGTGTAGTTGCCCCACGGCTTCATGTCGGCCAGCAGCGGCGTCTTGCGCGAGACCCGGTCGAACTCGTCGATCGTCAGCTTGACGCCGGCTTCCTTGGCGACGGCCAGCAGGTGGAGCACCGCGTTGGTGGAGCCGCCGGTCGCCATCACCCCGGCGATCGAGTTGTAGAGCGACTTACGGGTGATGATCTGCCGCGGCGTCAGCCCCTTGCGCAGCACGTCCATGGCCAGCCGGCCGGTCTGGAACGCGATCTCTTCCTTGTGGGGGTCCGGCGCCGGCACATCGTTGAAGCCCATGGGCGACACACCCAGCATCGCGAACGCCGTCGCCATCGTGTTGGCCGTGAACTGGCCGCCGCAGGCGCCCTCGCCCGGGCACGACGCGCACTCGACGGCGTGCAGCTCCGCGTCGTCGATCTTGCCGGCGTTGCGGGCGCCGATCGCCTCGAAGATGTCCTGCACGGTCATGCGCTTGCCCTTGTACACGCCGTACATGATCGAGCCGCCGTAGAGCATGACGCTGGGCAGGTTGAGCCGGGCCATCGCCATCACCATGGCCGGGATGGTCTTGTCGCAGCCCGACAGCGTGACCAGGCCGTCGAGCAGGTGGCCCCGCGTCACCAGCTCGACCGAGTCGGCGATCCAGTCGCGGCTGATGAGCGAGGCCTTCATGCCCTCGGTGCCCATCGCGATGCCGTCGGTGACCGAGATCGTGTTGAACTCGATCGGCGTGCCGCCGCCGGCGCGGACGCCCTCGGCGACCTTCTGGGCCAGCTTGCGGTGGTTGGCGTTGCAGGGCGTCAGCTCGATCCAGCAGTGGGCGATGCCGACCAGCGGCCGCGCGAGGTCCTCGTCGGTGAACCCGACCGCCCGGAAGTACGAGCGCGCCGCGGCGCGGTCGGGGCCGTCCAGCAGCACGCGGCTCTTGTGGCGCGGATCGAACGGCGGCATGCGCTAGCCCTCCAGGTTGATCGCGCTGTGCACGCAGTTGCTGACGACGTCCATCCGGTTGCCGTGCCAGGGATCGGCCAGCCGGCCGTTGGTCAGGTAGGCGAACGACACGCCGGAATCCGGATCGGCCCAGCAGTACGACGAGCCGACGCCGCCGTGCCCGAACGCGCGCGGCGAGGCCAGCGAGCCCAGGCCGCGGATGGTCGGCGTGGTGCCGCGCGAGTGGGGGCCGAGGCCGCGGTGCATCGGCATGCCCATGTAGGCGTCGACCATGTCGCCGGTGTGGTTGCGCGTGACGTACTGGACCATCCGCGGCGAGAGCAGTCGCACCCCGTTCAGCGTGCCGCCGGCGCCCAGCATCTGGTAGAAGGCCGCCATCGCCCGCGCGGTGGCGTAGCCGCCGCCGCCCGGGGTGCCGGCCCTGCGGAAGGTCGCGTTGTTCTCCTCGGCCCGCTTCACGAGGCGGGTCCCGTCGGCCGACGGCTCGTGAATGTCGGCGGTGCGCTTGCCCTCGACCTCCGGCAGTCCGACGAACAGCTCGCCGGCCAGGCCGAGCGGCTCGACGATGTTCTCGCGGATGAAGGTCCGGTAGTCCTGCTTCGTGAGCGCCTCGACGAGGACGGCCGCCGTCCAGTGGGCGGCGCGGCCGTGATAGTGCATCCGGGTGCCCGGCGTGAACTCCAGCGTGAAGCTGGACACCACGCGGCGGAGCAGCTCGTGATCCTCCCACGCCTCTCTCGGCACGTCGGCGTTGGGGAAGCCGCCCTGGTGCGTGAGGAGCTGGATGAGCGTGATCCCGCCCTTGCCGTTGGCCTCGAAGCCCGGCACGTGCTCGGCCACGGTGTCGGTGAAGCGCAGCGCGCCGCGCTCGACCAGCAGCCACACCGCGCAGGCGGTGATGACCTTGGTGTTCGAGTAGAGCAGCCACAGCGTGTCGTCCGCGGCCGGCAGCCGCGACGGTTCCAGGCTCGCGTCGCCGAACGTCTTGAACAGCGCCAGCTTGCCCCGTCGGGCGACGGCGATCTGGGCGCCTGGGTAGCGCCCAGCCCGGATGTGGCCCTCGATCATCGTCGCGAGACGGTCGAGCGGCTCCGGCGCGAACCCCAGCGCGGACGGCGTGGACGACGCGAGCGGAAAATTCATGGCGGTCCTCCGATGGGGTGGCAGTCTAGCACGCCCGCCGGAGACCGGACCCCGCTAGCCGGCCGGCTTGAGCTGGCCTCGCAGCGCCTCCACGACCTGCGCCTGCGCCCACTCCATCGCGCGCTTGGTCGGCATGCCGGCCAGGGCCTTGGCGACCATGTCGGGCAGGATGTAGTTGTTCTCCACGCGCCGGATCGCGTCGTTCGGCCGCGAGGGCCAGCCGCGCGCGTGCGCGAACTCCGCTTCCCGGGGCAGCATCGCGAGCTTCGGGTTCTTGGACCAGATCGGATGCTCGGCCAGGTTCCTGAGCGGCGACATGTTGAAGCCCATGGCCGCGACGATGAAGCCGTCGAAGTTCTCCTTCCGGAAGAGGAACTGGATGAACTCCTTGGCGGGCTCGACGTTCTTCGAGAACTTCCAGATCCCGATCGCGTTGATCCCCGGCGAGTTGTGGCTGCCGGCCGGCCCGCCCGGGGTGGCGTGATGGTTGATGTCGTCGGCGATCGGCATCTTCTCCTTCAGCGCGGTGTTGTAGGGGCTGATCGGGTTGTGGATCCAGGAGTACTTGCCGGCCAGGAGGCCGCGGTTGTTGGAGGCGTCGTCCCAGGAGAGGACCTCGGGCTCCATCGCGTCGCGGTAGGCCTCCTTGTACCACTCGATGGCCTGCGCGGTCTTGTCGGACAGGATGGCGGGCGTCTTGCCGTCGGCCTCGAGCACCTTGCCGCCGAAACCCCACAGCACCGCCCAGAACGTGGTGTTGGCGTCGCCGGTGTGGCTGATCGCGATGCCGATCGGGTTGCCCTGCTTCTTGAGGATCCGACCGTGCTTCAACAGCTCGTCCCACGTCTTCGGCGGCTCCACCCCGGCCTTCCGGAAGTGCGCCATGTTGTAGCTGGACGGAAACGAGACCCAGAACCAGGGCACGGCCTTCCAGCCGGTGCCGGTCTGCGCGCACTCGGCGGCGAACGGATACCAGCCGCCGTACTGCTTGCCCAGCGTGTCGACGAGCGACCCCACGTCGACGAGCTGGTTCTCGAACAGGTACGGGTCGGCGTGGCTCAGGAAGACGAGGTCGTGGCCCGACTGGGCCTGGGCCTCGGCGGCGCGCTTGGCCGGCAGCTGCAGGCCGGCGATAGTGTCCACCCGCACGGTGACGCCGGCCTGCTTGCCGAACACCTCCGCCTGCCGGCGCAGCTCGTCGTCGGAGGCGGGAACGAAGTGGTTCACGCTGAGGAAGGTCAGCTCGCGCTTCTGGGCGAGGGCGGGCGCGCGATCGAGGGCCAGAACCGCCCCGGTAGCGGCCGCCGCCGACAGAAACTCCCGACGTGTCGTCTTTGGCATGAGAAGCCTCCTTCAGCTGACTGATGAACCGCTGCGCCGGCCGATCAAAACGGCCCAGATGCTAGGCGCCGAGGAGCGACGAGGCATCGACGCAGATGGGCCGTTTTCATCGGCCGAGATCAACCTTTGACGGCACCGGCGGTGAGGCCGGATACGTAGTAGTCGAGGAAGAAGACGTAGCAGGCCACGACGGGGACGGAGGCCAGCACCGCGCCCGCCATCAACGAGCCCCAGTAGTAGATGTCGCCGCGGATCAGGTCGGCCGTCACCCCGACGACCGCGGTCTTGTTCGCGGTCTGGGAGACGAACGTGAGGGCGTAGATGAACTCGTTCCAGGTCAGCGTGAACCCGAACAGGATGACGCACACGATGCCGGGGATCGCCATGGGCAGCGCGATGCGCGTCAGCGTCTGCATCCGGCTGGCCCCGTCGACCAGGGCGCACTCCTCGATCTCGCGCGGAATGGTCCGGAAGTAGCCCATGAGCAGCCACGTCGAGAACGGCACCAGGAAGGTCGGGTACGTGACGATCAGCGCCCAGATGGTGTCGGCGATCCCCAGCCAGACCACGACCTGCGAGAGCGGCAGGAAGAGCAGCGTGGGCGGCACGAGATACGTGATGAAGACGGCGGTGCCGAACGACCCCACGCCCCGAAAGCGGAGGCGGGCCAGGCTGTACCCGGCCAGCACCGCGATCACCAGCGAGATGCCGGTCGAGGCGACGCTGATGATGAGGCTGTTCTTGATCCAGGTGAGGAACTCGGTGCGGCCGAACAGGTACCGGTAGTGGTCGAGGATGACGCCGTTCTGGATCCACAGCGGAATCGACTTCAGGCTGTACAGCTCGGCGTTCGATTTGAACGAGGTGACGAGCATGAAGTAGAACGGGAACAGCGCGAAGAACACGAACGGGACCAGGTTGGCGTACCCGAAGGCGATCGAGCGGCGCCGGGCGGCCCGGCTGCGGACCCCGGTGATCATCGTCACTCTCTCCTGATGTAGCGGAGCTGGAAGAAGACCACCATCCCGAGCATCGGCAGCATGAACAGCGAGATGGCGGCCCCCTGCCCCAGGTTGCCGCCGGCGAGGCCCGTCTGATAGGCGAGCGTCGCGAACAAGTGCGTCGTGTTCATGGGGCCGCCCCGGGTCAGCACGTAGACGATGTTGAAGTCGTTGAAGGTGAAGATCGTGGAGAAGAGGATCACGACCGCCAGCACCGGCTTGAGGAGGGGCAGCGTCACGAACCAGAATCGCCGGAACGACGAGGCCCCGTCGACCTCCGCCGCCTCGTAGAACTCCCGGGGGATCGAGACGAGCCCGGCCAGGACGGTGATCGCGAAGAAGGGCAGCCCGCGCCACACGTTCACGGTGATGATGGCGAGCATCGCGTAGCTCGATATCCCGAGCCAGTTCGGTCCCGGCGCCGTCATCAGCCCCAGCCGGATCGCCGTCCAGTTCACGACGCTGTAGAGCGAGTCGAACATCCACAGCCAGCCGAGCGTGGACAGGGCGGTCGGGATGACCCACGGCAGGAGCACGGCGCCGCGGAGCAGGCGCTTGCCTCGGAGGTTGCGGGCGAGCAGCAGCGCCAGCCACACCCCCAGCACCGCCTTGCACGTGAGGGCGATCGCGGTGAAGACGAACGAGTTCCAGACGGCCTGGCGGAAGACCTCGTTGCCGAGGATGTCGCGGAAGTTCGCGAGTCCGACGAAGCTGCCGGGCGAGCCCACCCAGTAGTCGGAGAGGCTGAAGTAGATGGCCATCCCGAATGGATAGGCGACGAGGCAGGTGATCAGCACGAACGCCGGCAGGATCAGGCCATAGCCGAAGATGTGCTCCTGCTCCCACCACTCGCGCACGCGCGCCAGGCGCCCGGGTGCCTGGACACCCGTCGCCGCCAGCGCGCGCGATCCGACGGCCATGCTACCCGCTCGCCTTGAGCTGACCCTTGACGGCCAGCGCGACCTGGTCCTGGCCCCACTCCATGGCCCGCTTGGTCGGCATGCCGTTCACCGCCTTGGCCACCATGTCGGCCATGACGTAGTTCGCCTCGATCCGGCCCACGGCGTCGTTGGGCTTGGCCGGCCAGCCGCGCGGATGCGCGAACTCGGCCTCCTTGGGCAGCATCGCGAACTTCGGATTGCGCGCCCAGATCGGGTGATCGGCGAGGTGGCGTAGCGGCGGGTGGTTGAACGCGTTGGAGGCCACGATCCAGGCGTCGTAGTTCTCCTTGCGGAACAGGAACTCGATGAACTCCTTGGCCAGCGCGACGTTCTTGCTGAACTTCCAGACGCCGAGGCCCAGCAGCGGCGGTGCGGAGTGGATCCCGGCCGGACCGCCCGGGCTCGGGTGGTGGTTGATGTCGTCGGCGATCGGCATCTTCTCCTTGAGGGCGGCGTTGTAGGGGCTGATCGGGTTGTGGATCCAGGAGTACTTGCCGGACAGGATGCCCCGATTGTTCGAGGCGTCGTCCCAGGCGAGGACCTCGGGGTCCATCGCCTCCTTGTAGAGCTCCTTGTAGTACTCGATCACCTGGGCCGTTTTCTCCGAGTTGATGCCCGGCGTCTTGCCGTCGGCCTCCAGGACCTTGGCCCCGTGGCACCACGCGATCGACCAGTAGGTGGTCATGGCGTCGCCGCAGTGACTGATGGCGATGCCGACCGGGTTGCCCTGCTTCTTGAGGGTCTTGCCGTGATGGAGCAGCTCGGCCCACGTCTTGGGGTACTCGAGACCGGCCTTCTTGAAATGGGCCATGTTGTACGTGGCCGGGAACGAGATCCAGAACCAGGGGACGGCCCGCCAGCCGGATTTCGCCTGGCAGCTCTCGGCCGCGAACGGATACCAGCCGCCGTATTGCTTGCCGAGCTTGTCGACGACGTCGCCGATCTCGGCGAGCTGGTTCTCGAAGAGAAACGGGACGGCGCCGTGAGTACGGATCATGTCGTGGCCCGACTGCCCCTGGGCCTCGGCCGCGAACTTCGCGTCGAGCTGCAGGTGGGCGATGGTGTCGACGCGGACGGTGACGCCCGCCGCCTTGCCGAACGCCTCGGCCTGCTTGCGCAGCTCGTCGTCGGAAGCCGGCACGAAGTGATTCCAGGACAGGAACGACAGCTCACGCTTCTGCGCGTAGGCCGGGGCGCGGCCCAGCGCGGTGAGCGAGATGCCGGCGACGGCGGAGGTGTGGAGGAACCGGCGACGGCTAACCCGAGCGCTCATGGACATTCTCCTTGTCGGCGATGACGAAGGGTCCGCAGCCCAGGACGAAGTGAAGTGGTTCTACTGCCGGCGGGCCGCCGTTGTCAAGCGGCTCCACCTGTCAATGACGGCCGCGACAGCTGTCAGGGCTTGGGGCGCTTGGCGACCAGGTAGGTGAATCGCCCGCGATGGACGATCTCGCCGCGCTGGTTGATGACCTCACGCCCCTCGACGATGACGCCGCCCTCGCGCATCGAGCGCTTGACGGCGATGCGGGCGATGCTGTGGATGGTGTCCCCCACCCGGACGGGCTGCAGCACCTCCCACTCGAAGCCCATGAACGCCAGCACGGCGAGTGGCGGATGTGGGATGCGCCAGCCGAGCCCCGTCGTCAGACAGAGCGGCAGCAGCTCGGGGACCAGGCCGGCCTCGGTGGGAAAGTCCTGGCTGAGCCCGGAATAGAGGCCGACGTGGGCCTCGGTGAGCGTCATGGCCGGCGTCCCCTGCACGCTGTGCAGGACGACGTCCTCGAAATAGGAACGGGCCGGCGCGACGATGGTAGCGTCAGCCGGCGGGCCGGCGCTCCACGATGAGATCGGTCTCGCCCTCCTGCACGACCTCGTCGCGCTGGTTGAGCACCTGGCGCTCGACGGTGACGACGCCGCGGTCGCGCTTGGATCCCTCTTCCTTGGCGGTGACCCTGGCCCGCACGCGGATCGTGTCGCCGATCTTGATCGGGCCCTTGAACTTCCAGCGCAGCGTCCCCAGGCCCAGCGTGGCGTAGGGGATGCCGGCGCGTGTGAAGAGCCCGGACTGAATCGCCAGGCCCAGCAGGCCGTGAGCGATACGCTCGCCGAAGATCGAGGACTTCATGAATTCGGCGTCGGTGTGCAGGATGTTGTAGTCGCCCGAGAGCCCCGCGAAGATCACGATGTCGGCCTCGGTCACGGTACGTCCCGGAGAGTCGTAGGCTTCGCCGACCGCGATGTCGTCGAAGTACCGGCGGGAGTCGGTCATCGGGCCGCAGGATACCACGCCCGTCCGTCACGGAAGTTGCTGATTCATTGGAGCCAATGCTATGCTCGGCGCTCGACGGCGGTTTCCAACCTCATTACCCCGGAGGGCGCAATGCAGCGACGGAATTTCCTGATGAAGACGGCGGTGGCAGCGGGCGCAACGGCGGCGGCGCTCGCGGACGCGCCCAACGTCATCGCCCAGCCGCGGTTGCAGTGGCGCATGTCGACGAGTTGGACCCCCGCCCTCGACATCCTCCAGGGCGGCGCGCAGAAGATGGCCAAGATGGTCGAGGACATGAGCGGCGGACGGCTGAAGATCCAAGTCTTTGCCGGCGGCGAGCTCATGCCGGCCTTCGGCTGCTTCGACGCGACCTCGCAGGGCACGATCGAGGCGTTCATGAGCGCGCCGTACTACTGGGCGGGCAAGGAGCCGGCCGTCCAGTGGTTC
>Ga0210377_10003665_pt1 | contig 13164 bp, 10 predicted proteins | sample PLM4_65_b1redo_FD_155480 | JGI IMG/M metagenome (GOLD analysis project Ga0210377, IMG submission 155480) | Groundwater sediment microbial communities from an aquifer in East River, Colorado, USA - PLM4_65_b1 redo | ecosystem: Environmental > Terrestrial > Soil > Riparian zone | place: USA: East... | reverse complement strand
ACCTGCTGTTCGTTTCGGGCGAGGGCCTCACCGGCCGAATCGACTGCGGTGCGCAAGGCGTCCCGGAGACCGTGAGCAAGGACCGGCTCCGCGGGCTGCGGATCTTCGACATCAGCGACATCAGCGCTCCCAGAAACGTCGGCAACGTGCAGACCTGCCGCGGCTCGCATACCCACTCGGTGCTGGTGGATCCGAAAGACCCGGAAAACGTTTACGTCTACATATCGGGATCGGCCGGGGTGCGCTCGGAGCGTGAGCTGCCCGGCTGTGTGAGCGCGACCCCGGACAAGGATCCCCATTCCGCGCTGTTCCGCATCGAAGTCATCAAGGTACCGCTCGCCCATCCGGAGCAAGCCGCGATCGTCAACTCACCCCGGATCTTCAACGACCTGGTCGCGCCTGCGAAACACGGTGAGACGCGGGAAGACATTGCCGCGGCGGCGAAAGCCGCCGACTCCGCGCGGACGGCCGGCGGATTCACGGCCACCATAGACAGCATGGAATACGTGCTGTCGGCGACCACGATCCAGCCCCTCCTGGACAGCATCCTCAAGGCCCGGGGTGGGAGCGGTGCAGCCACGGCGGCCGACAGCGCGTCACTCCGCAACGCGATTCAGGGCATCATCGACAAGTTGTATGGCCCGGCGAGTACCGGGCCGGGCCCCAAGCCCGGGCCGACCCAGTGTCACGACATAACGCTCTATCCGGGGATCGGCCTGGCCGGCGGCGCCTGTGGCGGGTACGGGCTCCTGCTCGACATCCGGAATCCGTCTGATCCGAGACGCATCGGGGCGGTGGCCGATTCCAATTTTTCCTATTGGCATTCGGCGACGTTCAACAACGACGGCACCAAAGTCCTCTTCAGCGATGAATGGGGCGGCGGCGGCCAGCCCAAGTGCCGCGTCACCGACAAGCGTGGGTGGGGGGCCGACGCGATCTTCGCGGTCGTCGACGGGAAGATGGAATTCCGGAGCTACTACAAGATGCCGGCGCCGCAGACCCCCCTGGAGAATTGCGTCGCCCATAACGGCTCGCTGATTCCGATCCCCGGGCGCGACGTGATGGTCCAGGCGTGGTATCAGGGCGGCATCTCCGTCTTCGACTGGACCGATGCCGCGCATCCAAAGGAGATCGCGTTCTTCGACCGCGGCCCCTATGACTCGACCCGAATGGTCCTTGGCGGGTCGTGGTCGGTCTATTGGTACAATGGCGTGATGGTCAGCTCCGAGATTACTCGCGGGCTCGACATCTTCGAGCTCGTGCCGAGCGGCTTCATCTCGCAGAACGAGATCGACGCGGCCAAGACGGTTCACTACGACTATTTGAATACCCAGGGACAGCCGAGGATAGTATGGCCCGCGAGCTTTGCGCTCGCGCGTGCCTATGCCGATCAGCTGGAGCGGAGCGGCGGACTCGCCTCGAACCAGATCGCGGTCGCGCGGCAGGCGCTGGACGCCGCCGAGCGGAGCTCGGGAACGGCACGCCAGACTGCGCTCGCCCGTCTGTCACGGGAGCTGTACGACGAGTCGCGGGGCGCCCGCGACGCGGCCAAGGTGCAGATTATGTCCGCCACAGTGAGGGAGTTGTCGGCGGCGACACACTGAGTCACCCTCGTACGAGATTTCTTGCCCCGGCAATGAGCCGATCGACTTCCTCGGTGGATGTGTAACACGCACACCCCGCCCGAACCAGCCCGCTTTCCACCAGCCCCAGCCGCTCCAGCACCGTGATCGCGTAGAAATCCCCGTGGCTGACGAAGACGCCGCGCTCGGCGAGCCGGCGCGACACCGTTTCGGCCGGCATCCCCTGCACCGTGAACGAGAGGGTGGGAGTGCGCGGGGCCCCCGGCCTCGGACCGTAGAGCCGGATCCTGCGTTCGCCGGCGAGACCGTCCCAGAGCCGGCTGAGCAGCGCCGCGCCCCGGTGATGCAGCTCCGAAAAGGCGGAGGCGAGACGCGCGCGGCGGGTCGGCCCGCTCCCCAGCCCGGCGAGAAAATCCACCGCGGCCATGGCGCCCACGATACCCTCGTGATTCTGCGTGCCGGTCTCCAGCCGCTCGGGCGCGGTGTCGGGAGCGGGCAGCACTTTGGGAAGATCGAGCTGCTCGATCCGCTCTTTGCGTCCGAAAAGCAGGCCCACATGCGGGCCGTAGAACTTGTAAGCCGAGCAGCCGAGAAAATCGCAGCCGATGGCGCGCACATCGACGAGGAGATGTGATGCGGCGTGCACCGCGTCCACGAACGACAGCGCGCCGGCCTGGCGCGCCATCGCGCAGACCGCGGCGACGTCGGTGACGGTGCCCAACACATTCGAGGCCGCCCCGATCGCGACCAGTCGGGTGCGCGATCCGAGGAGACCGGGCAGCACGGACAGGTCCAGCGTCCCGTCGTCGACCCGGAGCGGAATGGTGCGCAGCACGATGCCGCGCTCCCGGGCAAGTGCCTGCCAGGGCGCCACGTTCGCGTGGTGATCGAGCTCGGTGATGATGACTTCGTCCCCCGCCGCCCATTCGCGGCCCAGGGCGCGGGCGAGATGAAAGGTGAGCGTCGTCATATTGAGCCCGAACGCCACCTCATCCGGCGACGCATTCAGAAAATCCGCGGCGGCCGCGCGTGCCTGGTCCAGCAGGGCGTCGGTTTCGATGCTGCTGGGATAGGCCCAGTGGGTGTTCGCGTTGTGATAGAGCAGGTAGTCGGTCATCGCGTCGGCGACGCTTCGCGGTACTTGGGTGCCGCCCGGACCGTCGAAATAGGCCACCCGATGTCCGCGGTACACCCGGGCCAGCGCCGGGAACTCCGCCCGAATAGCGTCCAGCCGGGCCACACCAGTCATCTGTACCGTGGTCGTCACGAGCCCTCCAGTTGTCGAGCCAGCATCGTCTGCGCTCCCTTGGGATCCGCCGTGCCGCGGCTTCGCTTCATCACCTGTCCGGTCAGAAACGCCAGCAGGCGGATCTCGCCGGCGCGATAGCGCGCCACCTCTCCGGGATGCGCGGCGATCACCTCGTCCACCCAGCCCCGCAAAGCGACTTCGTCGCGCACCTGAAGCAACCCGAGCCGCTCGGCGACCACGCGGGGCGCAAGTCCGTCCCGGAGCTCGGGGTAGATCCGTTTTGCCGCCTGATGACTCACCGTACCGCCGGCCACGAGACCGATGAGCTGGGCGAGCGCCGCCGGCTCCGGATACGCGCCGCTTTCGTTGATGATCCAGTTGGCTGCACTCTTGGGATCGGCCCCTTCCCGGCACACCGCCTCGAAATAGTCGGCGATCGGACGCTCGCTGACCAGGACCCCGGCATCATAGGCCCCCAAGCCGTAGGAGGACATGAGGCGGGCCCGTTTGGCGCTCGGGAGCTCCGGCAGCTCGGAGCCGATCTGCTCGAGGGTGCGGGAGCCGACCACCAGCGGCGGCAAATCGGGATCATCAAAGTAGCGATAATCGTGGCTCGCTTCCTTGGATCGCGTCGGGCGTACCTCTCCCGTGGCGGCGCTGAAGAGGAGGGTGACCTGCTCGACCCGCCCACCCCGTTCGAGTACCTCCTGTTGCCGGTCCCGCTCGGCGGTCAGGGCCCGCTCGAGGTTGGCAAAGCTGTTGAGGTTCTTGATTTCGGTCTTGGTGCCGAGCGCGGTCTCCCCGGCCCTGCGCACGGAAATGTTGCCGTCCACGCGCAGGCTTCCCTTCTCCATGCTGCAGTCGCTCACCCCCGCATAGACCAGGATCTGCCTCAGCGCGGTGAGGTAGGCCCGCGCTTCCGCGGGGGAGCGCAGATCGGGTCCGCTCACGATCTCGGCCAGCGGTATCCCGGCCCGGTTCAGATCGATTGCGGTCTTGCCCGGAATCCTGTCGTGCAGCAGCTTGCCGGCGTCTTCTTCGATATGCAGCCGCTGGATGGATACCGCGACCGCGCCGCGATCCGCGGATTCGATCAGCAGGCGACCGCGGATGGCCAGCGGCCGCTCGAATTGGGAAATCTGGTAGCCCTTGGGCAGGTCGGGATAGAAGTAGTTCTTGCGGGCGAACACGCTCTGTTCCTGCACGCTGCAGTCGAGGGCGAGGGCCGCGCGCACCGCCAGACGCACCGCCATTGCATTGGGTACCGGGAGGGCGCCCGGCAGGCCGAGGCACACCGGGCACACATTCGTATTCGGGGGATCGCCGAAGCCGGCGGAGCAGCCGCAGAACATCTTCGACCGGGTGCCGAGCTGCACGTGCACCTCGAGGCCGATGACCGTTTCCCAGGTCATCAGCGTACTTCTCCCGTGGCGTCGAGGACGCTTTCGAGCGCGGCGGCCGCGGCGAGCATCCTGGCTTCGGCCAGCGCGGGCGCGATGAGCTGGCCTCCCACCGGGAGACCCTCGCTCCGACCGATGGGGAGGCTCATCGCCGGCAGGCCCGCCAGGCTCGCCGGGCAGACGAATACGTCGGCCAGATACATCGAGACCGGATCACCGGTCTTCTCTCCGGCCTTGAACGCGGTGGTGGGTGTCGTCGGGGTGAAGAGCAGATCCACCCCGGCGGCGAAGGCGCTGCTGAAATCACCGGCGATGCGGCGCCGTGCGGCTTGCGCGTGGCCGTAGTAGGCGTCGTAGTACCCCGCGCTGAGCACATACGTGCCGACCAGGATGCGGCGCCGCACCTCGGCTCCGAATCCCGCGCCCCGCGTCGCTCGATAGAGCGCCCGCACATCGCCGGCGGCCGGCGCGCGGGTGCCGTACCGCGCCCCGTCGAACCGGGCCAGGTTGGCCGCCGCTTCCGCCGGCGCAATGATGTAGTAGGTCGGCACCGCCAGCGACGAATGCGGGAGCGAGACCTCCACGATGGTGGCGCCGAGCTCGCGCATCCGGGCGAGGGCGGCGTCGCACGCAGCCCGGACGCCGCGATCGAGATCCCCGGGGAAGTATTCTCGCGGGACGCCGATGGTCGTTCCGGAAAGCGTGGCGCCTGAGCGCAGGGGCGCGATCGGCGGCGCGGCGAGCGTCGTCGCATCGCGCGGATCGGGACCGGCGATCACCCTGAGCACGCGCGCGGCATCGCCCACGGTGCGCGCAAAGACGGATACGCAGTCGAGCGATGAGCCGAAGGCGACGAGGCCGTAGCGGCTCACTCTCCCATAGGTCGGTTTCACGCCGACCACGCCGCAGAAGCTCGCGGGCTGCCGCACCGAGCCGCCGGTCTCCGAGCCGAGTGCCATCGGCACGGCGCCGCTGGCCACCAGCGCCGCCGAGCCGCCCGACGATCCACCCGGGACCCGGGAAGGATCCATCGGGTGCCGCACCCGGCCGTAGGCGGAATGCTCGGTCGAGGAGCCCATCGCGAACTCGTCGAGATTGGTCTTGCATGCAACCATGGCGCCCGCGGCGTGCAGGCGGTCGACTACGGTGGCATCGAACGGTGAGCGGTAGCCCGCGAGGATCCGGGAACCGCACGTGGTGGGGAGACCGGTGGTGACGATGTTGTCCTTGATCGCGACGGGAAGCGCGTGCAGCGGACCCGGCTCGGGCAGCGCGTTCACCCGATCGGCTTCGGCGAGGAGCGCCGCCTCCGACCAGGCGAGGGTGGCGTTGAGCCCGGCGCGTTCCGCCTCCGCGAGGCGCTCACCGACGGCCACCGCCACCTCGCGCGCGCTCACGGCTCCTCCATCGCCCCGAGCTTCGGCACGACGAAAAACCCGTCCACGAACTCCGGCGCGAGCTCGGGGGGACCGTGAACCAGGTCCGCCGGCACTACGATGTCGTCGCGGAGCGGCGTCTCCCGGGGGCCCATCGGCTCGGCGGCGCCGATCGAGAGATCTCCCAGTGCCGAGAGCTGGGCGACGAATCCCACGATCCGATCCATCTGCGCCGTGAGCTCGGCCAGGTCGCCCGGCGCCACGGCCAGCTCGGCGAGCGCCGCAACCCGCTCCACATCAGCGCGCGAGACGCTCACGCGCCGCCCTCACCGAAGTCGCGCTCCAGGCCCGCAAAGGCAACCAGGAGCTGTTTCATGCCGACTGTCTCGTCGTCGAACAGCACGCTTACCTTGAGATCCTTCCCGGCCCCGCCCAGTCCCTGCACGGTGCCGCTGCCGAAGCGGCGGTGGCGCACCCGCTCCCCTTTGATGAGTCGCGGGGCATCCTGGTTCTGCTGGTCCTCGTCCATCGCATACAGCCGGGTCGGTGTGGCCCGCGGCACGCTGGTCACTTCCCAGGGCGCAAGCCATCCTCCCGAAGTGCGACGGGGCGACCAGAGCGATGCCGTGCTCTTCTCCTCGAGTAATTCGGGGGGAATCGATTCCACGAAGCGGGACACGATTCCGGGCCGGAGCTCGCCACCGCGCCGCCGCGCGCGGGCCCAGGAGAGATACAGCTTGTCCTTGGCCCGGGTGAGCCCGACATAGAAGAGCCGCCGCTCTTCCTCGAGGCCGGCCTGCGATTCCATCGCCCGGCCCAGCGGGAAGAGCCCGTCCTCGAGGCCGGAGAGCACCACCACGGGCCATTCGAGACCCTTGGCGGTGTGCAGCGTCATCAGGGTGACGCCGTCGTCGCCCTGGGACGAGTCGGCGGCGGAGACGAGCGCGGCCTCGGCCAGGTAGCGCTCCAGCGGCGTGCCACTCTCATCCTCGCCGACGACCTCCGACCACTCGGCCGCGCCGGCGACGAGCTCGCGCACGTTTTCCCACCGGTCGGCGCCCTCGGGCCCTTCGGCGAGGAGCACGGCTTCGTAGTCGATGGCCCGGATGAGCTCTTCGAGAATTAGCACCGGCGCCGAATCCCGGCTCCGCGCCCGCAGCTCGTCGATCAGCGCCGCGAAGCGCTGCAGTCCCTCGCGCACATTGGGACGCAGCCCGGTGATGCGGTCGGCGATCCGCGCCGTCTCCAGCAGCGGCTTGCTCCACCCCGAGGCGACCCCGCGGAAGGTCTCGAGGCTCGCCTCGCCGATGCCCCGGCGGGGAACGCCGACGGCGCGGAGGAAGGCTTCGTCGTCCGCCGGATTGGCGATGATTCGGAGATACGCCAGCAGATCCTTGACCTCGCGGCGGTCGTAGAAACTGGTGGCGCCGATCACCCGGTAGGCGACGCCGGCGCGGCGGAACGCCTCCTCCATCGCGCGCGACTGTGCGTTGGTGCGGTAGAGCACGGCCATGTCCTCGAGCGGCCACTCCCCCGCCGCGCTGCGCTTGGCGAGCTCCCGCGCCACGTACTCGGCCTCGTCGCGCTCGTCGGCGGCCGCGACCACCGTCACCGATTCTCCGCCGCTCCGGCGGGTGTGCAGCGTCTTGCCGAGGCGCCCCGCATTCCGGGATATCGCCGCGTTCGCGGCGTCGAGAATCACCTGGCTGGAACGGTAATTCTCCTCGAGCCGGACGATCCGGCAGGCGCTGAAATCGCTCTGGAACTCGCGCATGTTCTTCACCTCCGCGCCGCGCCAGCCGTAGATCGACTGGTCGTCGTCGCCCACGGCAAAGACGTTGCCGTGCCCGCCGATCATCCGGATCAGCTCGTATTGCGCCCGGTTGGTATCCTGGAACTCGTCCACCATGACGAACGCGAACCGGTCCCGCCACCAGGCCAGGCGGTCGGGATGCTCGCGAAAGAGCGTCAGGGGATGGAGCATCAGATCGTCGAAGTCCATCGCGTTCTGGCGGCGCAGGGCGGCGGCAAGGGGATCCATCAGCTCGGCGGCGATCTGCGCCAGCCGGTCGAACCCGGCGGAGGCGGCGAGCTCGGCTCCGGAGAGCATCCGGTTCTTGGCGGAGGAGATGACCGCCTGGACCGCGCGCGCCGGGAAGAGCTTGGGCGAGATCTGCCGTTCATCGAGCAACCGGCGGATGAGCGCGAGCCGGTCGTCTTCGTCGAAGATGGTGAATTGCCGGGAGAAGCCGAGGCGCTCGGCCTCCCGGCGCAACAGCCGTGCGGAAAGACTGTGGAAGGTGCCGATCCAGAGGCCGGTCGGATCGCGATCCAGCAGGGTCGCGACCCGGTGCTTCATCTCGGCGGCGGCCTTGTTGGTAAAGGTGACCGCGAACACCCGCTCGGGAGGCACCCCGTGCTCGTCGAGCAGCACCGCGAGCCGGGTGGTGAGTACCCGCGTCTTGCCGGAGCCGGCGCCGGCCAGCACGAGCAGCGGTCCATTCAGGTGCGCGACCGCCTCGCGCTGCTCCGCGTTCAGAGTCCGGGCCCAGTCCCGGCCGGCTGGTCCGGCCGTCATATCAGCGGGGCCGGAGCCGGTCCGCTCCAAGGTAGGACCGTAGGGCCCCGGGGATTCCGACTGAGCCGTCGGCGGCCTGATTGTTTTCCAGCAGCGCGGCAATCGTGCGGGCAAAGGCGACGCCAGAGGCATTCAGCGTGTGGACGAATTCGGGCTTGGCGCCCGGGGCGGGCCGGAAACGGATGTTCGCGCGGCGGGCCTGGAAATCGGTGAACGTGCTCGCGCTCGAGCATTCGAGCCAGGCGCCTACACCGGCGGCCCAGACCTCGAGATCGTAGGTGCGGGCCGCGCTGAATCCGGTGTCGCCGCTCGCGAGCTCGACGACCCGATAGGGCAGCTCGAGCCGCCGCAGCACCGCTTCGGCGTGGCCGGTCAGGCTCTCGTGCTCCGCTTCGCTCGCGTCCGGACGGGTGAGCCGCACCAGCTCGACCTTGTCGAACTGGTGGACGCGCAAGAGGCCCCGGGTATCCTTCCCCGCGGCCCCTGCCTCGCGACGGAAGCAGGGAGTGAATGCCACGAACGCCATGGGCAGCGAGTCCGCCTCGAGGATTTCGTCCCGGTGGAGATTCGTCACCGGAACCTCGGCGGTCGGAATCAGGAAGAGGTCGTCCCGGGGCGAGGCGTACAGGTCTTCCTCGAACTTCGGCAGCTGGCCGGTACCGGTGAGCGTGGCGCGGGAGACGAGATAGGGCGGCGCGATCTCGAGGTAGCCGTGCTCGGTTGTGTGGAGGTCCAGCATGAAGTTCGCCAGGGCCCGCACCAGTCGCGCGCCCGCGCCGGTGAACACGGGAAATCCTGAACCCGAGATCTTGCTCCCCCGTGCCAGATCGAGAATCCCGAGCGATTCGCCGAGCTCCCAGTGCGGGCGCGGAGTGAACTCGAACGCGGGTGGCTCGCCCCAGGTGCGGAGGACCCGATTGGCCTCGGCGGTCCCGGTGGGGATCGCGGGATGCGGCAGGTTCGGAAGGCGCGCGAGCACGTCGCGCAGCGCCTCGTCCAGCTCCCGCGCCTGGGCATCGAGCCCCCTGGCCCGTTCCGCCGAAGCCTTGAGAACCGCGAGCAGCTCGTCGGCCGGCTCCCTGGCGCGTTTCTTCCGCGCGACCTCCTCGGTTTGCGCGTTGCGCTCCGCGCGAAGCGCCTCGCCCTCGGTCACCGCACTCCGCCACCGGCGATCGAGCTCGAGCGCCGTGTCCAGGGCCTCCCCAACGGTCGGGTCACCCCGGCGCATGAGCGACGCCCGCACGCCGGCGGGATCCTGACGCAGCAACCGCACGTCGATCACTTCTTCGGGAGTCCGAGCTCGAGTCCGCGGTACCCGCAGTTCACGTTGATGAGGAAACGGAACAGCACCGCGTGCTCCGCCTCGTTGAAGCCGAGGACGTGGAGCTTTCCGTAATACGGGGTGCCGATCCCGCAGTTCGGGTCCACCGCCGAGCGGACATACAGCACCTGCCCCACCGTCAGCGGAATCGTATCGCGGGTGAGATACCCCACCTGCTCGGCCACGGTGATGGCGTCGAAGTCGGTCCCGGTGGCGAGAAACCCGGGCAACCGGACCGTCTGTGGTGTCGGAGCGACCGCGGCGAAGGGGAGGAAGTAATGCCCGCCGCCGGCATCGGTGCCGTACACGAAATCGAAATTCACCAGCTGGTCGAGCCGGGCCGTTTGCCGGGCAACCATGACGAAGGCGCTCGGGAGGTGGATTGGTGACTGGCCGACAGAATAGAGCTTGAGCGTATCGATCCGGTTCTCGAGTGAGGCCGGAGGCAGGCTCAGCGGGTCTCCGCACGCTGTGAGCAGGGCCGCGGTGACGAGGGCGGAGAAGGCGGAAACGAAAGTGGTCGGGCGCATCGCAGAAGCGGAAGATTAAGGGCGCGCAGAAGTAGGGTCAACCCACGGTGTTTTCTTGACTTCGGTCGTCGCGACCCCTTACGTTCACGGCCACTTCCTCCCCCGAATTCTGCGAGGCGCGATGGGCGGCTTGCGGGAGATCATGCAGGGTCTCAACTCCCGGGACGTGATTCGGGGCGCCGCGATCGTCGGCGACGACGGACTGGTCATTCACGACGCCCTGGCCGCCGAAGCCGACAGCGAGGCGGTCGCCGCGCTCGCCGTGACGACGATGCGAGACGCCGAGCAGTTTGGCGGCGCCGGGCGGTGCGGTCCGCTCCGGACCGCGGTGCTGGATTTCGGAAACGGCCCCGCCATTCTCACCGCCCTCGGGGCAGGCGCCACGCTGGTGGTGCTCGCCCGTCCCGACCGCGACCTCGGCCCCCTGCTCTTCGAGCTTCGAACCCGCCGCGACACTCTGACCGGCCTCCTCTGACGATGGACTGGGCCGTCATCCTCGCGGGAGGGTCGGGCACGCGGTTCTGGCCCCTCTCCTCGCCCAGCCGCCCGAAACAGCTGCTGCCGCTCGCCGGGGCCAAGAGCCTCGCCGAAGAAACCTTCGCGCGCCTTGCCGGGTTCATTTCCCCGAGCCGCACCCTCGTGGTGACCGGCGGCAGCACGGCCTCGCAGCTGGTCAGCGAGCTGGGACTGGATCCGGCCAATGTGCTGGTGGAGCCGCGCGCCGCCTCGACCGGGCCGGCGCTGGTGTGGGCCACGCACGAGGCGGGCGCGCGCGACCCGAACGCGACGGTGCTCGCACTCCACTCCGACTGGTACGTCGGCGATACCGGGGCGTTCGTCGGCGCAGCGGAGTCGGCGCTCCGAGCAGCGCGGGATCACGATCGCCTCATCACGGTGGGCATCGTGCCCTCGAGACCCGAGACGGGATACGGCTACATCGTTCCGGGGCCGCCACTCGACAGCGAAGCGTGCATGGTGGCGCGATTCACCGAAAAGCCCGATGCCAAGACGGCGCTCGATCTGATGGCCGACGGGGCGCTCTGGAACAGCGGGCTGTTCGCCTGGACCGCGACCCGCCTCCTCGCGGAGATCACCACGCACACCCCGGAGATCGCGCCCTATCTCGACCGGCTCGACGGGGGCGACGTCGCGGGATTCTTCGCCGCGGTCGCCCCGGTATCCATCGACGTCGGTCTGCTCGAACGCAGCCGCGCCGTGGCGGTCGTCCCGGGACATTTCGACTGGGATGACGTGGGAACCTGGGAGGCGCTGACCCGCGTGCGGCCGCGGGACCGCCAGGGCAACGTGGCGGTCGGGCCGGTGGTGTTCCTCGACTCGACCGATTGCATCGCCTGGAGCGACGGCGTGCCGATCGTGATGGGCGACCTGCGCGACGTGATCGTTGTCGTCGCGAACGGCCGGGTACTCGTACTCCGGCGGTCGCAGGCGGCCGACCTCAAGCGAATTCTCGACGCGTTGCCGCCCGACGTCCGGAACCTGCCCGTATGACCCGGCTCATCTGCCTCGAGCCTGCCGACCCCGGGCCATCCTGGTATCCCTTTACCGGTGCGCGCCCGATCGCGGAGCTCCGTGCCGGCGCCTGGCGCATCCGCGACCGGTGGGCCGGTGTGCTCGGCACCGACGACGCGCTCGTGATGGGAAATCACGCGGCGGGGTTCCAGGACGTCGACTCCGCGGAGCTGCTTCCGCCCGGGCCGGTCGAAGGTCCCGCCATCGTGGCGCGCTCCGACTTCGCCCCGGCCGGCCGCGGCCTCGATTTCGAGACCGAGCCCCAGCGCCTGACGCACGAAGGCCGGACGGTGGCGTGGTTCGTCGCCGAGGGAGAAGTCTGGCGGGAGCCGCACGACGATGGCAACGCGCTCGCCGTCGACGGGGTTCGGCTCGAAGGCACCTCGGATCTCCTCACGGCGCTCGAGCGCCTCCTCGCGGGCGACTGCACCGAGGCGCTGGGGGCGGGTCCCGACGCGATCCCGGACGGCGCGCTGATTCTGGGTGATCCGGGCCATGTCGCCTGCTTCGGCGCGACGGTCGAGCCGGGTGTCGTATTCGACGTCCGGAAGGGTGTGATCGTGCTGGAGGAGGGCGTCGAAGTGCGGTCGGGCACCCGGCTCGAGGGCCCCCTCTTCGTCGGGCCGCAGACGATTCTGCTGGGTGGGGCGATCCGAAATTCCGCCATCGGTCCGCAGTGCCGCATCCACGGCGAGCTTGCCGGCAGCGTGTTCCTCGGCTACGCGAACAAGAGCCACGATGGCTTCGTGGGCCACAGCGTCGTCGGACAGTGGGCCAATTTCGGCGCGGGGACCATTACCTCGAATCTGAAGAACACCTACGGCGAGGTGCGACTCGATCTCCCGGGTGGGCGGATCGCCACCGGGCGCACCAATGTCGGAACCTTCCTCGGTGATCACGCCAAGACCGCGATCGGCACCCTCTTTTCCACCGGCAGCGTGGTGGGCACGGGGGCCAACGTGGTCGGCGCGCCGGTGCCGCGATGGGTACCGCCGTTCGCCTGGGGCGCCGCCTCGGCCGAGTTCCTCGATGCCGAAGGGTTCATCCGGATCGCGAAGCGGGTGATGCCGCGCCGCCATGTCGAAGTGAGCGAGGCGCTGGAGGCGTCGCTGCGCGGGCTTCACACGAGGCTGGCCCGTTGACCTCCCTCAGCGTGCTCGGCTCCGGCTCGGCGGGTAACGCCTTTGCCCTCGAAGCGGAGGGCATGGTCCTGCTCATCGATGCCGGGTTCAGCGCGCGCGAAATCGCCCGCCGGGCGGCACTCGCGGGGGTGGATCTGGCCCGGCTGTGCGGGATCGCCCTGACCCACGAACACGGTGACCACGCGCAGGGTGCGCTCCGGCTCGCCGAACGGCACGGAGTGCCCGTGCTGGCTTCGGCGGGGACCTGGACTGCGCTCAGGGGACGACACGGCGTTCGGCATCTCACGCTCCGCTGCACCGGCCGCACCGAGTGCGGACCCTTCATCCTGGCGGGATGTGATCTGCTGCACGATGCCGCGGAGCCGCTTGCCCTCGCCATTTCGACCAGCAGCGGGGTGACGATAGGAATCGCCTACGACTTCGGGCGGGCAACCCAGGCGCTTCGCTATCATTTC
>Ga0210377_10003664_pt1 | contig 13169 bp, 11 predicted proteins | sample PLM4_65_b1redo_FD_155480 | JGI IMG/M metagenome (GOLD analysis project Ga0210377, IMG submission 155480) | Groundwater sediment microbial communities from an aquifer in East River, Colorado, USA - PLM4_65_b1 redo | ecosystem: Environmental > Terrestrial > Soil > Riparian zone | place: USA: East... | reverse complement strand
AGGCACGAGATTATTCTGAAAGATCGGGTTGACCGTGGTGGGGAAACCTGTTGCGACCGTGATCACTTCATCGCCAGGTTTGAGTTGTCTTTCTTTTAATGACGGGGATGTGAGAGCGGTGAGGGCTAGTAAGTTTGCTGATGAACCAGAGTTCACCAAAATCGCATGACGCATCTTGAAGAAGCGCGCAAACTCGATCTCGAATTGATGCGCGAAGCGTCCAGTGGTGAGCCAGAAATCCAGGCTGGAGTCGACAAGCGAGCGAACATCTTCAAAGTCGAAGACACGTCCCGCTACGGGCACAGCGGATACGCCCGGCAGGAATTGTTTTTCTGGAAATGCCTCCTGGGAATATTCCGCCACCAGTTCCAAAATTTGCGCACGCAGTTGTTCTGATTTTTCACTCATTAAAAAAGTTCCTATACCAATCGATCGTTCTTTGCAGACCTGCCTCCAGATCGAACATCGGTTTCCATTGGAGTTCACGACGCGCTTTTTCCGCGCTGAGATATTGATGGCGGATCTCGTTTGTGACCTCGTTGCGGATATCTGGGCTCAAGTCTGATCTCATCCCCTTTAGGATACGGTTCACGATCTCTCGCACCGACACCTGGATCTCGTTCGAAAAATTGAATGCCTGCCCTTTGAGTTCCGGTCGTGAGGCGAGTTGTTCCGCCAGCAGCATATATGCCGCCGCGCCATCTTCCACGTAAAAATAATCGCGGATGTATTCGCCATCCGAGCGGATGACAGGATGCTGCCCGCGCAGGATCGAACGGATCGTCCCCGGGATGATGCGGTTCCAGTTCAAATCACCGCCGCCGTAGAAATTTCCACAGCGGGTAATGGCAACAGGCAGGTCAAAACTTTTAGCGTAGGTATAGGCGATCAAATCCGCGGCGGACTTGCTGACATCATAGGGATGTTGTCCTTGCAGCGGCGTGCTCTCGTCGTAGGGAAGAACTTCCTGGTCGCCATAGGCTTTGTCTGACGATGCTACCACGATCTGTTTGACGCGTGGACTTCTGCGACAGGCTTCCAGCAAATTCCATGTACCAGCGATATTGGTCTCGAAGGTAGAAATGGGATTGCGATTGGCAATCGTGACAATGGTCTGTGCCGCAAGGTGGATAACGGTGTCGATCTCAAATTCGCCAAGTACACGTTCAAGCATGTCGCGGTCTCGAATATCCCCGCGCACGACCTTGACCTGCTCGATCCAGCCTTTCCGCACCATTTCGCTTTGCGGAACCCAGTCGCGTACAAGACAGACCACATCCGCTCCTGCGTCAATCAACCGTTTTACCAGCCAAGAACCGACCAGTCCGGTCCCACCGGTGACAAAAGTGGGTCGGTCTAGCCAGAAGGTGCGGTTCAATACCATAGTTTCCATGGAGCATTGCCTTCCTGCCAGAGCTTTTCGAGTAAATGGACGTCTCGTAGTGTGTCCATGCATTGCCAAAAATCTTCATGTCGATACGCGGATAATTGCCCATCTGCGGAGAGTCGTTCCAGTGGTTCCCGTTCCCAGTAGGTTGAACTGCTGTCTATGTACTTGGCAATGCCAGGCTCGAGAACAAAGAATCCACCGTTGATCCAGCCTTCACCTACCTGAGGCTTTTCTTCAAAGTGAATGACTTGATTGCCATCAAAAACCATCTGACCAAAGCGAGCGGGTGGACGTACTGCTGTCAGTGTCGCTAGTTTGTGCTTTTCCTGATGGAACTTCAATAGGCTATTAATATTTACATTGCTTACGCCATCTCCATAGGTAAGCATGAACGATTCGTTGCCAATAAATTCTGCCACCTGTTTTACCCGCCCGCCAGTCTGAGTATCATTACCAGTATCAAGTAAATGAACGGTCCAATCCTCACCATCTCGATTGTGCGCAATGACCCCGCCGGTTTTTAATTGCACTGTGAGACTGCGGGAATGGTAGTGGTAATTTAGAAAATAGTCCTTGATGAGCTCTCCTTTGTAGCCTAGTGCGATGACAAATTCTTTGAAGCCGTATGTGGCATATATATTCATGATATGCCAGAGCATCGGTTTTCCGCCTATTTCCACCATGGGCTTTGGCTTGATGGTTGTTTCTTCTGAAAGGCGTGTGCCTAATCCGCCTGCGAGGATCGCAACTTTCATTAGGATTCCTTTGAGTGATGTTGTATGAATTAAGAACTTATCCTAAAATTGCTCTCTCGCCATCCCCGGCGGCGAGGACGCCGCCTCGAGCGGAATATTCGGATAGGTTCTAAATGAAATTATACCTTTGGTTGCCCCGCGAAAAATTATGCTTTCAAGACTGAAAACGAAGGTCAAATTATTGTTTTGTGTACTTCTTCTGCCACTCGAACAACTTGTTCAATGCTTCGATGGGGGAGAGGCTGTTGACATCCACTTCCTGCAATTCATCCAGCAGTGGACTGGACTCGGGGAACAGCATAGCCTGTTGCGCGGCGTGTGGGTCGATCCTCACGGCGCGTCCGGATGTTTTTTCGAGTTCAGCCATGATCTCGTTGGCGCGTTGGATGACCGGCGCGGGTAAGCCTGCCAATTGTGCCACATGGATGCCATAGGAACGATCCGCGCCGCCGGGAATGATCTTGTGTAGGAACACCACTTTTCCATCCGCTTCGCTGACTGCCACGTTGTAATTTCGCACGCCAGGTAACAGCTCTGCCAATTGAGTTAACTCATGATAGTGCGTGGCGAACAGCGTCTTGGCACGCAGTTGCGGATGGTTGTGGATATATTCGATCATACCCCATGCGATCGAAAGTCCATCGTATGTCGAAGTGCCGCGCCCAATCTCATCAAGGATCAACAACGAGCGCGATGTTGCGTGATGCAGAATATTTGCCGCTTCGATCATCTCGACCATGAACGTGGATTGCCCGGCGTGGATCTCATCCTGTGCACCGATACGGGTGAAGATGCGGTCCACAAGCCCGATGCTTGCGGAATCGGCGGGCACGAACGAGCCGATCTGCGCCATCAAAACGATCAACGCGGTCTGTCGCAAATACGTGGACTTTCCACTCATATTAGGTCCGGTGATGATGCGCACGGTCTCGCCTTTTTCAAATACGACATCGTTCGGAACATATCGTTCCCCGCGCAGGGACTGTTCCACTACAGCATGGCGCCCCTCGCGGATATCCAACCCGCTTCCTTCGTGGACCTCGGGCTTGGTGTAGCCTCCGAGGGCGGCTGTCTCGGCGAGGGCGGAGAGCACATCCAGCTCGGCAAGTGCCCGCGCCGTCTTGAGCAACGGAAAGGCGGATTTGCTTAGCATGGCGCACACTTCCTTGAATAGGCGCAATTCGATCTCGCGTATCCGTTCCTCTGCGTTCAAGACGAGAGTCTCATACTCCTTCATCTCAGGAGTAATGAACCGTTCCGCGTTGACAAGTGTCTGTTTGCGAATATAGCTCTCCGGCGCCCGTTCTGCCGCCCCGCGTGAAATTTCGATGTAATACCCGAAGACTTTGTTGTAGCCGACCTTGAGAGTCTTGATGCCGGTCTTTTCACGCTCGACACTTTCGAGATTAGCAATCCAATCACGGGCGTGTTTTGATGCGTCTATGACCGAATCCAATTCTTGTGAATATCCTGGGCGGATGATGCCCGTATTTTGTAACGTGGCTGGTGGATCATCATCAATGGCAGATTGCAACAGTGGTAACTCTTCGTTAGCTGGAGTCAGTTTAGGAATGGCTGTGTCATTGCCTACAATTTCGGCAATACCCGGCAGCCGGGAAAGTATGTCGCGCATCGCCACCAGGTCGCGCGGTTGTGCCTGTCCTGCCATGACGCGGTTGACCAGTCTCTCCAGATCTGCCAGCGGCTTGAGTGCAGAACGGATCTCAGCGCGCTTCATGCCGTTATCGAAGAAGTGCTGGACGCCACCCTGCCTGCGTTTGATCTTATCCACATTGAGCAGGGGCTGGCTAATCCATTGGTGGATGAGTCGTTTGCCCATCGGCGTGACGGTGTGATCAAGCGTGCCGAGCAGGGAACCTTTCCGTTCGCCGCGCAGGGTTTCATCCAATTCAAGGTTACGGCGCGTGGGAGCGTCGAGGGTCATAAATTCATTGATGCTGTACGAACGCAGACTCTTGAGCAGGGTCAATGAGTCGGGTTGGGTTTCTTTCAAGTATTGGAGGATGGCTCCCGCAGAACGAATCGCCAGACTATGACCTTTGATTCCAAATCCTTCCAATGTGGATGCTTTGAAATGCGCCAGTAACGTCTCTTCACATTTGCCGGGTTCGAACTTCCAGGCGGGATAGGATGTGAGATGTCCCTGAATGCCATCGTTGAGGGTTTGATTATCGGGGTGAAGAATTTCGGCGGGATGTAAACGCGTCAGTTCGGCGCGCAAGGCTTCGTGCGGGAGTTCGGTAACGGCGAATTCTCCAGTGGTGATGTCCGCGTAGGAAACGGAAGCCGACCGCTCATTCAGAATGACCGAGGCGAGATAGTTGTTCGCATCGCCCGGCAGGAGTCCCGGTTCGGTCACCGTCCCCGGAGTCACTACGCGGACCACTTTGCGAGGGAAGAGTCCCTTGATAGGCGTTTCCCCAACCTGTTCGCAGATGGCAACATGATAGCCTTTTTCGATCAGCCGCGCCAGATAATTTTCAACGGCATGATAGGGGATGCCAGCCAGCGGCGCGCGGATGCCTTTGCCGATGGGACGGGAGGTGAGGACGATATCCAGTTCGCGTGCGGTGGTCTCGGCATCTTCATCGAAGGTCTCGTAAAAATCCCCCAGGCGAAAAAAAAGAATGGCGTCCGGGTACTCCCGTTTGATCTCAAGATACTGTTGTCGGCTCGGTGTGATATCGTCAGTGGACATATTCTGATTTTACTATGGGTTGGGACTATAATTCAGTCACTGTCTTTGGTCAAACCTGTAATTGACTTTTCAATAGTGTTACGGTATAAAGCCAAGTCGAAAAGAAAAGGAGTAAAAGCATGTATATCGATCCCAATACCGGTGGAGTCTTGTTTCAGGCTCTGTTAGGAGTGTTCGCTGTTCTATCAGGAGCACTGTTCGTTTTTTCCCGCCAGATCCGCGAATGGATCGCCCGTTTGCGTCGCCGTGGTCGTAAGGAAGAAGAAGATAACCAGTAAGAACCTCACTAATCTCCGCGCATGTACGCTTGCTCGTACATTCGCGAGGATTGGCGTAGAGTAGTGGACCCAAAAAGTGTGTAAATGAAGACTCTTATTTTAGGATTTGATTCGTTCGACCCCAACGTTTTCGAGGGCATGGCGGGGAAGAATCAGTTACCCAATCTGGAAAAGTTCGTGCAAGGGGGCGGCTATTCTCGTTTGGAAGTTTGCTCTCCACCACAAACCGAGGTTTCATGGACAAGCATCGCCACCGGTGCCGACCCCGGCGGACATGGCATCTTTGATTTCGTGCATCGCGACCCGGCGACCTATGTGCCGTACGTGTCCATTCTGCCAATGCGCAAGACGGCCGTCGGCGAGCAATTCGTACCACCATATACCGCCAAGACCTTTTTTGAAGAAGCGGCGGATATGGGCTATCCTGCCACAGCGTTGTGGTGGCCCGCCATGTTCCCGGCTCGACCGAATATTCCTGTGAACACTTTGCCTGGTCTCGGTACGCCGGATATTCGCGGTCAACTGGGTGTGGGAACGCTTCTCACGACAGAAGACGAATCGAAGAAGAAGACAACCGTCGTGAAATTGACCTCCGCTGGAAAGAATCGTTTCTCGGCACAGCTCCCGGGTCCACAGACGCAAGGGAAGTCTGGTCCGGTCACGATCAGTCTGTCGGTCACGGTGGATGTGATCGACGAAAAGACGGCGCGTCTCACCATTGATAAAGAACAGATCGAACTGAAGCTTGGTCAGTGGAGCGATATTGTTGAACTGAAATTCAAAGCCGGGATGTTGTTCAACGTCCATGCCATTACGCGCTTCATTGCTACCAGCTTGAGCAGCGTGGTTCGCGTGTATGTTCTGCCGTTGCAGATCCACCCGCTGCATTCCACTTTCCATTATGCATCCTCCACTTCTTTCTCCAAGAAATTGTGGAAGGACGTCGGTGCCTATCTCACGCTCGGCTGGCCCCAGGATACGACCGGTCTTGAAGACGGTTGTATCAGCGATGAACAATTCCTGGAATTATGCCAGACCATTTTCAATCGCCGCATTCAGATCCTGTATTATTTAATGAACGACTTCAAGGAAGGTGTGCTGGCGGGAATCTTTGACGATCTTGATCGAGTCCAGCACATGTTCTTCCACAACCGCATGGATGTGGTTGAAGATTGGTACAAGCGTCTTGATGCCTTTGTCGGTGATACACGTGCGAAAGTGGATACGTGGGGCGGCAAGTATCGCTTCCTCATCATGTCTGATCATGGCTTCGGCGATTTTCGCCACAAAGTGCATGTCAACCGCTGGTTGTTGGAGAATGGTTATCTCACCATGAAGAACGGCGGTTCGGACCTGAGCGGCGTCGATTGGAGCAAGACCAAAGCCTACGCTGTTGGTTTGAACAGTATCTATCTCAACGTCGCCGGGCGGGAGGGGCAGGGCATTGTTTCGGCAGATGAACTCGAACAGACTCTCTCCGGGCTGCGAGATCAACTTTCAGCTTGGAAAGATGCGGACGGGACTCCCATCGTCCAGAAGGCCCGGCTCAAGCACGAGACATACTCCGGTCCCTACACACGCTTCGGTCCGGACCTGGTGGTTGGGTACGCGCCCGGTTATCGCGGCTCTGCTGAAACGGGACTCGGCAAAATCCCGGATGTGATGATGGAATCCAATACCGACCACTGGGGCGCCGATCATTGCATGGATTCGGACGTTGTTCCCGGTGTGATCTTTGCCAACCGCGACCTGGAGGATTTCGGAACAATCTCCTTCCGCGATATACCTTTCCTAGCCATTGGAAAACACCTCGACCAATCCAACCTCAAGCCGCCTACACAGGCAGCCGGTCAGGGGCAGAAGGACCTTGAAGAACGTTTGAAAGGTTTGGGGTATCTCTAGTGAACGAATTGCTCTCAGGGTATCGAAAGACCAAGATCGGTCCACTTACAGTATGAGAGATCGTTTACCATCCCGTCACGATGTGGTGCAGGTATTTGCAGTGCTTTGGTTTGCCGTGGCGGGATGGACGTTCGATCGGTTCTCCTGGCAATTTGCCTCCTGGTCAAATTTTCTGGATGTTGAAACATTAGTGGGGATTCTTGCCTATCGCATTGCAGCCAGCTTGTTGGAAAGCCTGATCATCTTGGCTTTTCTTTTGGTCCTTTGTTTGATCTTTCCCCCAAAATATTTGAAAGAAAACTTTACCGCAAAGGGAACGATATTTGTTCTGATCTTGTGTGGTTCCCTCTTTGGGTTCTGGAACTTGTTTAATGCCAGATCGCCCGGTGTGATCATGGCGGATTATGCAGCCTTATGGCTGATCTGTACTGTAGTGATCGCCTTGTTGATTGCGCACTTCTCGGTAAAAATAAAAAAGGTTTCAGCCATTATCTGTTGGATTTCAGACCGTATGACGGTTTTTCTGTATTTGCTGGTCCCCATTACAGCCTCTGGTTTTGTGATCATCCTGGTTCGGAATATTTTTTAGGTGCAATGATGTCAGGATTCAGCAGACGTGATTTTCTAAAAGTGGCTTCTTTGATGTCGGCGGGTGCCTTTGTTAACAGTATCTATCCGTCGGCGGCATCCTGGTCGAACCAATCACAAAAGAACCCTAACATCCTCATCCTTGTCATGGATGCTCTGTCGGCTCGCAATATGTCCTTGTATGGGTACGTCCGCAATACAACGCCCAACATCGCCCGCTTCGCAGAGAGAGCGACGGTTTATCATTCACACTATGCAGGCGGTAATTACACCAGCCCCGGAACAGCCTCCATTCTGACGGGCACCTATCCCTGGACCCATCGCGCCATTAATATGCGTGGTACGATTGTTCAATCGCTGGTGGATAAAGATTTGTTCGCTCTAGCAGGGGATGATTACCATCGAGTGGCATTTTCCCAGAACATGCTCGCGGATGTGTTTTTGCGTCAATCAGCAAAAAACATCGAGGAGCATATCCCGCTTGACTCGTTTCGTCTGAACAGGCATCCGTCTCTCAAAAGCTCTTGGTTTTCAAGGGATCCGCTTGCTTCGTATTATGCTTTTGATGATTCGACGTTGAATCGCACCAATACAAGTACCTTTCTGTTCAACTTCCTGAATGTTGCATCCTGGAAAAGCATTGAATCATATTCTGAACTCTCACCCGAATACCCGTATGGCGCTCCATTCAATGCGTTTAATTTCTTTGATAACCGGGTGGTATATGATGCCCTTGGATCAACTGTACAGGATCTGGCTCAAAATCCGAAACCGTTCCTGACTTACTTTCATTTGTATTCGCCCCATGAACCATTCTCTCCTCGACAGGAATTTGTGGGGCAACTCATCCCCGATATCCCGGAGCCTAATAAACCTTTTCATCCCCTCTCTTTAAACCACTTTAGGAGAAAGGGTTTAATGCCAATGCGGCAGAAATACGATGAATTTATTTTAGATGTGGATGACAATTTTGGCAGGCTGATCGATCAGCTGGAAACAGCGGGTATTCTTGAAAATACGTACATTTTTCTCCTGTCAGATCATGGCGAATTGTTCGAGCGTGGAGAGCATGGGCATTTGACGCCATTGATGTATGATGCTTTGCTCCATATCCCCTTGATCGTTCATGAGCCTGGGCAAAAAGTTCGCCGGGATGTATTTGCGCCCACTAGCAATGCCGATATACTGCCAACTATAGCCAGGATCTTACAGAAAGAACCGGATTCAGCGCTTGAAGGAAGACTTCTGCCTGGCTTTGGGGGGGCGGAAGACTTGGAACGTAGTATTTTTTCGATTGAAGCCAAGCTTAATACGGCACGCCTGCCTCTGACAAGAGCATCCATTTCAATGATAAAAGGTAACAAAAAGCTGATATATTATTTTGGTTATAAGAGTCAGGATGATATATTCGAACTGTATGACCTTCATGATGATCTGGATGAACTTGACGATTTATTTCTTAAAGATACAGCAACTGCCAAGCGTATGAAGCAGGAGCTGCTCGACTCGCTCTCAACAGCAAACAACAAAATCAGGAGATGATGTATGTATAAATTGGTTCTCGTCCGTCATGGACAAAGCACATGGAATCTTGAAAACCGTTTCACCGGCTGGACCGATGTCGGTCTGACCGAACAGGGTATGGCAGAAGCGCATGAAGCCGGAAGATTGCTGCGGGAGGGCGGCTACAAATTCGACGTGGCATACACTTCGGTGTTGCGCCGCGCTATTCAAACCCTGTGGACTGTTTTGCAGGAAATGAATCTCGAGTGGATCCCTGTCACCAATGCCTGGCAACTCAACGAACGCCACTACGGCTCCCTGCAAGGGTTGAATAAATCCGAAATGGCGGAGAAGTTCGGTGAGGCGCAGGTCAAGATCTGGAGACGCAGTTATGACGTCCCACCTCCCGCCTTGGAATTGACGGATGAACGCCATCCCAAATTCGATCCGCGTTACGCTTCTTTGTCTCCTGAACAGTTGCCCGCCACCGAGTCGCTTAAGATCACGCTGGAGCGTGTTCTGCCATACTGGCACTCAACGCTGGCTCCTGCCATCAAGTCTGGCAAGCGCGTCATCATCGCTGCACACGGAAATAGCATCCGTGCACTGGTGAAGTATCTCGACAATATTTCAGAGGCTGATATCACCGAGTTGAACATTCCCACCGGTTTACCTCTCGTCTACGAGCTGGATGAAGACCTCCAGCCGATCAAAAGCTACTACCTGGGTGACCCGGAAGAAGCCGCGAAGAAAGCGGCTGCGGTCGCCAACCAGGGCAAGGCAAAGTAATAGCAACGTCCGGGTGAAAACTCGGACGTTTTTTGTTTGCTATACTTGTGCTGTTCAAGGAGTGAACCATGTCCAATCCGCTCAACAAAATAGAAGAATACCTCGATGAAGTTGTACGCATTTTTGTCTCACAAGGACATTCCACCAAATATGAAGCGCCCGTTCTTTATCTTCTCAAGGAACTCGAAGCGCAGGCATCCAGGAACAGTTCATTCTCCAAAAGCGAATTCGAAGGTTCGCTGGAAGTTGTAAAAGAAAAGATCGCCAGCCGTCTCGAACATGAGTTGTGGAAATAGAGTTATGAAACGTAAGCGGGTGCCAGTGTAGGCACCCGCTTTTTTTTATTTAAACGTGCCCCACAAACCATACCCTTCGTTCCTTCGCTTTTCGCGGCGTTCATGTTGTTCGTGGATTTCCTCCACGTGGGCGGCTTTCTCCTCAATGGCTGCTTCCAGCCATAAGCGACCTTTCTCTGCCGTCCCATGACTCCCGGCTCCATACGCCCCGGTTTTCGTATCATCGTCCCAGGGCGGATTCGCGACGAGAGAGCCTCCCTCGATCCAATCCATGTAGTAATCCGGTGAAGCGACGAAATCCATCTCATCTACGACGCGTTCCATGTGGCAGAGATCAGGGCGTAGGTGGAGCAAATAAGCTGTCTCCAATTCGCAGGCATGTCCCATGCCACCGATGGGCGATGTGCGATATTTCTCCAACGCCGCCGCACCAATTTTGCCAGAGGTGTGCAGCCAGGCTGTGGCGCAGAAAATTCTGCGATGACGTTCCCCGGCGTATTTGACGATATTGACAAGGAAGGATGAATTGCCACCGTGTCCACTTATCAGGTAGAACCGGTCAAAACCGCGCTGGACCAACACATCTACAACAGCCAGCCAGAAATCTTCAAAGGCGCGTCCGCCCGCATTCATGGTCGCTGCAAACGACGAGCGATGCGTACTGACTCCGTATGGCATAACTGGCATTGCAAAACTGCGCGTAGGCACTTTATTGGCGGTGCCTTTTGCTATGGCATCTATAATGATAGTATCGACCGAGAGGGGCAGGTGATAGCCATGTTGTTCTGTGTGCCCGATGGGAAACAGGATCACTTTGCCGCGTTCACTGTCAGGCGGAAGAACTAGATCGCGGTTTTGTGTGGCGTGTGGAAGGGTCAAACAGGAAGCCGGGTGAAGGGTATAAAACGACTGCGGATTGAGTCCTTGAGGCATCAGGCAATAGACGCGCGAGAATCCATCATCACGCAAGCTATCGAGCAGGTTTGAAATATATTGAAAGAAGACAGGTTCAGGGAGTTCCAGTCCACTACCACGCCAGCCAAATGGGAAGGGTGGCAGGAGACCGATTCGGGGCGGATGGCTTAATTGGCTGGCGAGCAGATCCAAGCCTGCGCTGAGCGGCGTCGAAGTGTCGTAGCCCGAACCGAGCGGAAGCACAAGTGGCGTGTCGCGGGGAAGTTCAGCCACTGCATCCCAAGTCATATCATCGTATTGGAAGAATGTTGTCATCGGCAGCCTCATGGTTGGATAAATTTGAATTTGCGTGTAGGCATTCTATCGCTTTAATACCTTCTCTTCATAAAATAACTAAAGAGAAAACATGGAAAATTAAGGCGCGTATTTTACAAGACCGAGCACTCTGCTGTCTGAGATCTTAATCACCATAAATGGGTCATCCACCCCATATTCGTTTTGCAGACCAAACTGACTCGCTTTCTTAAAACCGAACCGACCATAGTAATCAGGAGATCCGAGAACGACAACATAATCGTAATGGAGTTCTTTACAGAGCCGCAGTCCCTCGCGGATCAGTTGTGAGCCGATGCCTTGCGATTGAAATGCAGGCTTGACTGCCACAGGTGCAAGTCCGATCCCTTTGGCTTCGCTCAGCGGGGTGGTGGAGACGGGACTGAACAGAATATGACCGAGCAACTCATCCCATCTAACTGCAACCAGAGAAATGATAGCCTTGCTATTCGCGCGCAATGCATCGACAAGCTTGCTTTCCGCTTCCGTGGGAAATGCGGAACGGACAATGTCTCTGATCTGCGGATGATCTTTTTCTTCTTCGTTTCGAATTGTAATATCCATGGTGCCTTCCTGTTGTGCTGCAAGTATAGCCAGTTTTTGTTTTCGGTGGATTGCCTTTTCCCATTCTTGAATTTACAGTAAAATCATCATGAATGTACACGACTGATATTTCAGCGAGTATGACCGTTCACAACCGGTGAGTGTGGTTCGTTCTGCATCGCGGCGCTCTGCCAACGATGCAGTTTTTATTTTCACAGCCAGAAGAGGAGAAATGCAATGAAAGTAAGATATACGTTCCTGGTTTTGCTTGTTGCGCTTTCACTGATACTTTCCGCATGTGGAGCGGCTGGCGTCGGACAGCCTGCTGTCGTTCGGATCGGTTGGGCACAAGGACCTGATTCGCTCAACATCGGCGTGGCATGGCTTGCCACTGCCTATACCATTTCGGAACTGACCTACAGTTCGATGTATGAACTCAAACTGGATGGGAGCCTGGCATTCGATCTCGCCAGCGATGTGAAGCATTCAGAGGATGGACTTGTGTACACCTATACCATCCGCGATGGGGTCAAGTTCCATGACGGACAACCGTTGACCGCCAGGGATGTCGCATTCACATACAGCCTGGTCATGGCACATGAGGATTTCCCCACATTGCATTCCTATGTGGAACACTTCGTTTCAGTCGAGGCGCCAGACGATAAGACCGTGGTCATCACGCTGGATGAAGCCATTCCCAATATCGAGAGCAAATTGGTTTTCCTGTATATTTTCCCGGAACATATTTGGAAGGATCATTCCGAAGGCGATGCCGCCGCGACGTATGAAAACCTTGAGATGATCGGAAGCGGACCGTTCAAGATGCTGGAATATAAGCCGAACGAGTTCATTCGTCTGGGCGTCAACAAGGATTATTACGGAGAAAAAGCCAAAGTGGATGAGATCATCTTCCAGATCTTCTCCAACTCTGACGTTCTGGTGCAGGCACTTAAGACCGGTCAGGTGGATATGATCACCGGTGTGCCAAATACCAGTGTGGAATCGCTCAAGGCGGATTCCAATATCAAGGTGGTCACCGCCGCACCGCTCTCCCCGGATCTTGCTGATATCATCTTCAACATAACGGAACCCGAAAACTGCCCAGTGGACGACGGCGGTCTATGTACTGGGCACCCCGCTCTGCGCGATAGAAATGTC
>Ga0210377_10003663_pt1 | contig 13169 bp, 10 predicted proteins | sample PLM4_65_b1redo_FD_155480 | JGI IMG/M metagenome (GOLD analysis project Ga0210377, IMG submission 155480) | Groundwater sediment microbial communities from an aquifer in East River, Colorado, USA - PLM4_65_b1 redo | ecosystem: Environmental > Terrestrial > Soil > Riparian zone | place: USA: East... | reverse complement strand
CTCCGCGGGTACGGCCGGGATGAAGTCCTGGTCCACCGTCACCGGGTTCCGGGGGCGCGGGTCGTCGCCGACCCGGATCGCCTGGCGGGCGCGGAGCGGGCGCTGGCCCAGGGAGCCGAGGTGCTGGTGCTGGATGACGCCTTTCAGCGCCGCGACGTCTGGCGGGACTTCAACATTGCCGTCGTGAGCGCCGAAACCTCCCGTGCGGTGCGCTGGTCACTGCCCGCGGGTCCGTGGCGGGAAGGGCTCCAGGCGCTGGAGCGCGCCGACGCCCTGGTGGTGACCCGCAAGCGGGCCGATGCCGCCTCGGCCCTCGAGCTGGCGCGGCACCTTGCACCCGCGATCGACGGGCCGGTGGCAGTCGTTCACCTCGGCGTGTCGCGCTACGAGGGGCTCGTCTCGGGGCGGAGCACCCCGGCGGGCGACCTGCTCGGCCGTCGAGTGGTGGCGGCGTCCGCGATCGCCGATCCCGATGCATTCGTGGCCCAGACCAAGGCGACCGGCGCCCAGGTCCAGGTGGCGAACTGGCGGGACCACCATGAATTCCGGGATGAAGACGTCGCCTGGCTCGCCAAGGCGGCCCGAAAGGCCGATTTTGTGGTGATCACCCAGAAGGATGCGGTGAAGCTGCGCGACCGCTGGCCGGCGAGTGTGCCGGAGCCGCTGGTCGCCGTGCTGGACCTGGTGTGGGAAGACGGGGAGGACGCGATCACCGCCGGTCTGGACGCGATCGTGACTCCGGTCGATCGACTCTGAGAACTTGACGCCTCACGAACGGAGCGGAAAGCGACACCATGGCATCCTCAATTGGCGAAACCCTGACCCACCCCGTGGCGAGGGGCGGCATTCGTCCCGAGAAGGACACCTTCCTGGGCGGCGAGAACCCGCTGGAATCGATGATGGCCCGGTTCGACGAGGCGGCCCACCACCTGAACCTGGAGCCGGGCCTCCGCAAGGTCCTCAGCGCCCCCGAGCGGCAAGTCATCGTGTCCATTCCGATCCAGCTCGACAGCGGCGAGGTCGAGGTCTTCACCGGCTACCGGGTGCTGCACAATACCGCCCGCGGGCCCGGCAAGGGCGGGATCCGGTTCGACCTGCAGGTCACCCTCGACGAGGTCAAGGCGCTGGCGGCCTGGATGACCTGGAAGTGCGCGGTGGTGAATCTTCCGTTCGGCGGCTCCAAGGGCGGCGTCATCTGCGATCCCGCGCACATGTCGATGGCGGAGCTGGAGCGGCTCACCCGGCGCTACACCGCGGGCATCATCGACGGGCTGGGACCCGATTCCGACGTGCCCGCCCCGGATGTGAACACCAACGAGCGGATGATGGCGTGGATCATGGACACCTACTCCATGCACAAGCGCCATACCGTGACCGCGGTCGTCACCGGCAAGCCGGTGCAGATGGGCGGCTCGCTGGGACGACGCGAGGCCACGGGCCGCGGGGTGATGATCTCGGCGGTTGAGGCGCTGAAGCTCCGCAACTTGCCGGTCGCTGGCACCCGGGTCGTGGTGCAGGGATTCGGCAATGTCGGCTCGATCAGCGCCGAGCTGATGGCCGCGCAGGGGATGAAGATCCTCGCGGTGAGCGACAAGGAAGGCGGGATCTACCACAAGCACGGGCTCGACATCAAGGAAGTGATCGCGCACGTGAAGGAGCACAAAGTCCTGAAATCGTACGCGAAGGCCGACCGGCTCAGCAACAGCGAGCTCCTGGAGCTCGACTGCGATGTGCTGGTGCCGGCGGCGCTCGAGAACGTGATCACCGACGAGAACGCGGCCCGGATCCGCGCCGGGATCATCTGCGAGGGCGCCAACGGCCCCACCAGCGCCGACGCCGATCCGATCCTCCAGGACGCCGGGATCCTCGTCGTCCCGGACATCCTCGCCAACGCCGGCGGCGTCACGGTGAGCTACTTCGAGTGGGTACAGGACCGCGGCGGCTATTTCTGGGACGAGGAGACGGTCAACAACCGGCTCGAGAAGATCATGGTGAATTCCTTCCAGGAGGTCGCCGCAATGGCGCAGCGCAGCACGGTCAGCATGCGCATCGCGGCGTACATGGTGGCGATCGATCGGGTTGCCGGGGTGCATCGGCTCCGGGGGATGTATGCGTGAGTGGGGAGCTAACGGCCAACCGCTAACCGCTAACTGCTCCAGGGCGTTAGCGGTTAGCCGTTAGCACGCGGCCGTGCACACTCATCTCGTGGCAGTCGGGAAACTCCGCCCGGCATACCGCGCGCTCTGCGACGACTATCTCAAGCGCCTGGGGCGGTACACGAGAATCGAAGAGCGGGAGGTCAAGGAGGCGGGCCGGGCGCCGACATCCATGCATCGGCGGCGCGAGGAAACCGCCCGGGTGGAAGCGCTCATTCCGCCGAGGGCCACGGTGGTGGTGCTGGACATCGCCGGGGCGCCCTGGTCCACCGAAGAGCTGGCACGGCGGCTCACCCAGTGGCGGGATTCGGCGAGGCTCGTCGCGCTGATTGTCGGGGGCGCATTCGGACTCGACCCGGCGTTCACCGCCAGGGCTCCGTTGCGCTGGAGCCTCGGCGCGCTCACCCTCCCCCACGAGCTGGCGCGGGTGATCGTGGTGGAACAGTGGTATAGAGCCTGGACGATTCTGCGAGGGGAGCCTTATCACAAATAGCCTGCTAACAGCTAACGGCTATCTGCTATCGGTCAGGCTGTCTGCCAGATCGATAGCCCGACCGTTAGCGGTTAGCCAATAGCAGACAGCAGTGGCAGATTGGTACGAAGAATACTTCGGCGAGGAGTACCTCCTCCTTTACCCGCACCGCGATCTCGAGGATGCCGATCGCCTGGTCGACCTGTTGTCCCGGACGGTGGAGCTGGCCCCGGGCTGGCGGGTGCTCGATGTCGCCTGCGGCACCGGACGTCACGCCGTCGCGTTCCAGATCCGCGGCGCGAGGGTGACCGGACTCGATCTGTCCAAACACCTGCTGCTTCGGGCTCGCGGCAATCCCCATTTCCCGGTGATTCGCTCGGATGTACGCAGCATCCCGGTCCGCCCCCGCACCATGGATCTCACCGTGAATCTCTTCACCAGCTTCGGCTACTTCGATTCCGACGCGGAGCACGCGCGCGCCATCGGGGAAATGGTGGCCACGGTCCGGCGGCGCGGATGGTTCGCGCTCGACTTCCTGAATGCGGCGCGCGTTCCCGGCGATCTGGTGCCCCGGGAAGACGGGGAGATGAACGGCGAGCCGGTTCGGATCGACCGCTGGCTCGACCCGTCCCGGCGGCACGTCTTCAAGAGCATCACGCTGCCGGATGGCGGCCGGTTCGTGGAGCGGGTCCGGCTGTTCTCCACCGGCGAGCTGGAGAGGTTTCTCGACGCCGCGGGATGCGCCGTCAGCGTGCGCCTCGGTGACTATGACGGCACCGCACTCGAGGCCGACTCCCCGAGAGTGCTGCTCGCCGGGCGCGTAAGATGACGTTCTCCCTTCTCGACACCCCGCTGTCCGAGCGGCCCGGCCTTCCGGTCCCTCGCGACGCGGCGTGGAACCCCGCGCTCGCCGACGCGATCGTTGGTGCCCGGGGAATCGAACCGGCACTCGCCCGCCTGTCGCTTCCCGGGGCGGTGGTCGTCACCACCGGACAGCAGCCGGGCCTCTTCACCGGTCCCATGTACTCCGTCTCGAAAGCCCTCTCCGCACGAGCGCTGGCCGCTGAGCTGGAGCGCCGCTGGAGCCGTCCGGTGATCCCGGTGTACTGGGTCCCCGGTGATGACCACGATTTCGAGGAGATTGCGAGTGTCGCGTGGCTCGGGGCCGACGGTGAGCTGATCCGCGAAGGGCTCCCGCCGCGTCCTCCCGACGCGCCAATGGTTCCGATGTCGAAGCAGCCGCTGGGCGACACCGTGCGGCGGGTGCTCGATGTCTTCGGGACCTCGTTCGTCGACCAGGAGACCAGCGGAGCCACGGTCGCCTGGCTCACCAGGCATTACCGGGCCGAGGCCACCGTCGCGGGCGCCTTTGCCGGTGCAATGGCGGAGTTACTGGCTCCCTACGGCATCGTCGTATTCGACAGCACCCATCCCGCGGCCAAGGCGGCGGCCGCGCCCTGGATCCTCCGCGCGCTCGGCGCCTCTGCTGCCCTCGACGCCGACCTTGCGGCGCGGTCCGCGCGACTCGTCTCGGAAGGGCAAGACCCCGGCGTGCCGGTAGGCGACGGAGCGTCGCTCGCATTCCTCGAGACGCGATTCGGCCGGGACCGGCTGGTGGGTTCGTCAAACGGCTTCACCACCAGACGAGGTCGGGAGTCGCTCACCTTGGGTGAGCTCGAACAGATCGCGCACCGCGAGCCCGGCCGGCTCTCAGGGAACGTCCTCCTCCGCCCGGTCATCGAGAGCGCGGTCCTCCCCACGGTCGCGTATGTGGCGGGCCCCGGGGAGCTGCGCTATCTCGCCCTCACGCTACCGGTCTACCAGCGTCTCGGCGTGTCCAGGCAGCTGCCGGTCCCCCGCTGGTCGGGGCTCCTGGTGGAGCCCCGGGTGGAGCGCATACTCAAGAAATTCGGGGCGACGCTGGAGGAGCTCCTGGCGGAGGGAGGCGCGCTGGAAAGCCGGCTGGCGCGGCTCGCGCTTCCCGGGGGAACCGATGCGGCGTTCGCGGCGCTCCGCGAGGGGATCGAGACGGGATACGCCCCGGTGATTCGGGCCGCGGCGACGGTGGATCCGACCCTCGAGCGTCCGGCCGCCGCCGCCAGGGGCCAGGCTCTCTTCGCGGTGGAGCGCCTGGAGAAGAAGCTGCTGCAGCACGCCCGCAAGCGCGAATCGGTCGAGCTCGCTCAGGTGGCGCACGCCAGACTCTCGGTGCGTCCGCTCGGCAAGCCGCAGGAGCGGGTATTGTCGATGGCCGGCTTCCTCGCCCGGTACGGGGACGGAGTGCTGAGCAGTATGGCCGCGCACATCGCGTCCTGGTATCCGCGCGCTCTTGAAGCCGGATCACCGACCACCTAGACTCGTCGCCATGGCCTTCCTCGGGATCGTCCTGCTCATCGTGCTGCTGATTCCGATCTTCGCGATCCTCACCGATTCGCCGCTCGGGCGCGCCGCCGCCCGACGGCTGGAGGGGAACACCTCGACCCCTCCCGCCCTCGACGAGCTCGCGAAACGGGTCGAGCTGCTCGAGGGAGAGCTCGAGGAGGTGACCCGGAACCTGGAAACGCTTCAGGAAGAGCAGCAATTCTTCCAGCGCCTTCTCGAGGAAGGCGGTCAGCGGCGACCCCCGCCGTCCACTCCGGGATCTTGAATCCACTCCGGCAGGGCGGCGCGCCGCTGGTCGCCGCCGGCATCTTCCTGAGCCGTCTCGCCGGACTGGTCCGGCAACGGGTGCTGTCGCACTATCTGGGGCTTTCGCTCCCCGCCGACGCGTTCAATCAGGCATTCCGGATTCCCAACTTCCTCCAGAATCTCTTCGGCGAAGGGGTGCTGTCGGCCTCGTTCATTCCGGCCTATGCGCGGCTCAGGGCCGAAGGGCGCGACGAAGAGGCGCGCCGCCTCGCGGGGGCGGTGCTCGGCGTCCTCTCGATCGCGGTGGCGGTGCTGGTCGCGCTGGGAATTACCGCGGCGCCGTGGCTGGTCACTGTCCTCGCGCCCGGATTTCACGGCGCCACGCGCGAGCTCACGATCGACCTGGTCCGGATCCTCTTTCCCGGCGTCGGCTTCCTGGTCTTCTCGGCCTGGTGCCTCAGCATCCTCAACAGCCACCGCAAGTTCTTTCTCTCCTACGCCGCGCCGGTCCTCTGGAACTTCGCGATCATTCTCGCGACGATCGCCGCACCCTCGGCGGGCCCGCTCGAAACGGTGGTCGTCTGGGTCGCCTGGGGCGCGGTGGCGGGAGGACTGCTGCAGCTCCTGATTCAGCTTCCCGCGGTCGTCGCCCTGCTTCAGGGACTGCGACCGAGTCTGGGACGCGAGAATGCCGGCCTCCGCACCGTGCTCGGCAACTTCTTTCCCGCCTTCGTCACCCGCGGCGTGACCCAGATCAGCGCCTTCGTGGACGGCATCCTGGCGAGCCTCCTGCCTCAGGGGGCGGTCACCGCCATGGCCAACGCGCAGACGCTCTACACGCTGCCGGTGAGTCTCTTCGGGATGTCGATCGCCGCGGCCGAGCTCCCCGAGCTTTCCGCCGCCGTTGTTCATGGCGATGGCGGGCATGCCGCCCTCCGGGCCCGGCTGGAGGACGGGAGGCGGCGGGTCGCGTTCTTCGTGGTCCCGACGGTGATCGCGTTTCTGCTCCTGGGCGACGTCGTCGCGGCGCTCTTCTTCCAGACCGGGCGATTCACCGCCGACGATGCCCGGTACGTGTGGATGATTCTCGCCGGATCGGCGACCGGCCTGCTGGCCACGACGCAGGGTCGGCTCTATAATTCAGTGTACTTCGCGCTCCACGACACCCGCGCCCCGCTGCGCTTCGCCACGATTCGCGTCTCCCTTTCGATCATGCTCGGATACCTCGCCGCGGTGCCGCTGCCACGGCTCCTCGAATTGAATCCCCGCTGGGGAGCGGTCGGCATCACCGCGGCGGCGGGGGTGTCAGGATGGGTGGAGTTCGTCCTGCTCAAGCGCGGGCTCGCGGCGCGCATCGGCCCCGAGGCGCCGCGGGGGAGCTATCCGCTGCGTCTATGGGGCGCCGCGGTCTCGGCCGGCCTGGTCGGGTGGCTCGCGCTCATCCTCGTTGGCCAGCGGCTTGGTCCGGTGCTCCGGGCCGTGGCGGTGCTCGTGCCGTTCGGCCTCGCGTATCTCCTCCTGGCCGCGGCCGGGGGAATTCCCCTCGCACGCCGGATGATCGGTGGTACCGGTCCGAGGCCATGACCGTGCGCGGCATTCCCGATCCGCTCGCGCGAAAACTCGAGTCGCTTCCCGACGGACCCGGCGTATACCTCTGGAAGGATCGCGCCGGGGGCGTGCTCTACGTCGGGAAAGCGATGAGCCTGAAAAGCCGGGTGCGGAGCTACTTCGCGACCGATCACGCCGGGAGCCCGAAGAATCAGCTGCTGATGCGACTGATCGAGGATGTCGAGACCATCGTGGTGAGCGGCGAGACCCAGTCGCTGCTGCTCGAGAACAATCTCATCAAGGAATATCAGCCGCGATTCAATGTGCGGCTCAAGGACGACAAGAGCTATCCGTCGATCGCAGTCACGCTGAAGGAGCCGTTCCCCCGGGTCCTGGTGACGCGGCGGCGCGACATTCCGGGGGCGCGCTACTTCGGCCCCTACACCGACGTCGGCGAGATGCGCCGCGCGCTCGCGCTGGTGCGCCGGATCTTCACGGTGCGCAGCTGCGCCGACGATCTCCCTGCCGAGCGGCGGGAGCGGCCCTGCCTCGACTTCCACATCGGGCGGTGCAGGGCTCCCTGTGTCGGCTGGCAGGAGGTGCCGGCCTACCGCGCCATGATCGACGAGGTGGTGGCGTTCCTCGAGGGGAAGACCGTCGATGTGCGCACCCGGCTCCGCGCCATGATGCAGGATGCCAGCGGGCGGGAAGACTACGAGCGGGCCAAGGACCTGCGCGACACGCTCCGCTGGCTCGACCAGGTGGAAGTGCCCGCCACCATCGAGGCGCTGGGAACCGGTGACGCCGATGTCCTCGGGTACGCGCGGGACGGCGACGACGCGGTGGGCGTTCTCTTCCGGGTGCGCGAGGGCCGGGTGGTCCATCGCGAGCACCGGTTCCTCGAAAACGTCACCGAAGAATCCGACGAGGCGATTCTCGAGGCCTTTCTGGTCCGGTACTACATCCCCGCCGAGGGGAAAGTCTCCCGGGTCGTGCTTCCCTTCATTCCGGCCGAGTTGCCACAGATCGAAGCCCTCCTTCCCGGCGCGACGCTCACCGTCCCGCAGCGAGGCACCGCCTGGCGATGGCTGGATCTGGCCGAGCGCAATGCGCGCCATCTGCTGGAAAGCCTCCGGCTCGAGTCGTTCGAGTCGGAAGAGCGAGCGGAGGATCCGGTGTACGCCCTCGGCCGCGATCTCGGGCTTTCGGTGGTCCCCAGGACTCTCGTGTGCGTGGACATCTCCACCAACCAGGGCAAGGACACCGTCGGCTCGCTGGTGACCTTCGAAGGTGGACGCCCGAAGAAGAGCGAGTACCGGAAGTTCCGCATCAAGGGGGAAGGGCAGCAGGACGACTATGCCGCCATCGCCGAGGTCGTCACCCGGTACCTGACCCGGCGCCGCGACGAGAGCCGGCCGCTGCCGGACCTCATGGTCATCGACGGCGGAAAGGGACAGCTCGGGGCGGCGGTCGCCGCCGGCGCGCTCCTCGGGGTGGCCGATCTCCCGATGATCGGGTTGGCCAAGCGCGACGAGGAGGTGTTCTTTCCCGGGAAGAGCGAGCCGCTTCGGCTGCCGCGCCGCAGTCCCTCGCTCCGTCTGCTGCAGCGCGCGCGGGACGAGGCCCATCGTTTCGGGCTGGCGTACAACCGGAACCGGCGGAGTGCGCGCACCATCACCTCGGCGCTGCTCGAGATCCCCGGGGTCGGCCCCGAGCGGCGGCGCCGGCTGCTCGAGCGATTTGGGAGCCTCGCGGGGGTGAAGAGCGCGTCCATCGCCGAGCTCGCCGAAGTACCGGGCTTTTCCACCGCCCTGGCAACACGGGTGCTGGAGTCGCTCCGGGATTCACCCGTGAGCGACTCCCTGACTCCTGACTCCTGACTCCTGGATCCTGCATGGACTGGCTCCTCGAATGTTCCGCCTGCGGGACCACCGCGCCGCCCACCGGTCTTCCGACTGTCTGCCCGTGCGGTCAGCCCTGGCTGGTCCGCTATCCCTCCCGGCGCCGACCGACCGCGGAAAAAGCCGCGGTGGCACTGGGCCGGGGAATGTGGCGGTTTCGCAGCTTCCTCCCGCTGGCTCCCGGGGAAGCGCCGGTTTCTCTCGGCGAGGGGGACACGCCGCTCCTCGCCACGCCGCGGATCGGCGAGCGCATCGGGCTTCCCCGTCTGCTCGTCAAGGATGAGGGCATCAATCCGACCGGGACGTTCAAGGCGCGCGGTCTCGCGGCCGCCATAACCCGCGCGGTGCTCGGCGGGGCGCGATCGTTCACGCTCCCGACCGCGGGGAATGCCGGAGTGGCCGCGGCGGCGTATGGCGCCCGCGCCGGCGTACCGGTCCGAGTCTATGCCCCGCGCTCCACGCCGGCGATGATTCTGGCGCAGATCGCCGCCGCGGGGGGGGATCTGCGGCTGCTCGACGGCCACATCGGCGATTGCGGGAAGGCGAGCCGCGCCCACGCGGCGGAGAGCGGCGCCTTCGATCTCTCGACATTGCGAGAGCCCTATCGCATCGAAGGAAAGAAGACGCTCGGGTTGGAGCTCGCCGAGCAGCTCGACTGGCAAGTCCCCGATGCGATCATTTATCCGACCGGCGGCGGGACCGGATTGATCGGGATGTGGAAGGTGTTCCAGGAGCTCTTCGATGCCGGGTGGATCTCCGGGGCGCTCCCGCGGATGTACACGGTGCAGGCCTCCGGGTGCGCCCCGGTGGTGAAGAGCTTTGCCGAGGGGAGTGACCGGTGCGTGCCCTGGCCGGAACCCCGGACGGTGGCCAGCGGGCTCCGGGTGCCGGGACCGCTCGGCGACCGGCTCATGCTCGAAGCCCTGCGAAAAAGCGGCGGAGGAGCGATTGCCGTCAGTGATGAAGCGCTGAGCGCTGAGGCGGCCGCCGGCAATAGACTCGAAGGGATTGATTTCGCTCCCGAAGGTGGCGCCGCGATTGCCGCCGCGCGCGCGCTGGCGGCGTCCGGTGTGCTTCGCCCCGATCAGCAGGTCGTCCTGTTCAACACGGGGGCCGGATGGCTCTATCGGGACCCCGCGGAATTGCCTCGGGGGTGATCTGGGGTGATATTACAAGTCTATGTCGGGCCGTAAGTTCGCGATTATCGACCCGGCCGCCGGGATCAGCGGAGACATGCTCCTCGGAGCGCTGGTCGACGCCGGGGCAGGGGCAGCGTGGATCACCGGCTTGCCCTCGCGGCTCGGTCTTCCCGAGGTGACTGTGGAAGTGAGCCGGGCCGACCGCTCGGGGATTCTGGCGACCAAGGTCACGGTGCGCTCTCCGGACGGGTCGGTGGAAGAGCCCGCTGATGTGCATCCCGAGCCGAATTCACGCGTCCATAGCCTCGATCACCCCCACTACCATGGACCGCACCGGCACATCGCGGAACTGATCGGCATCGTGGAGCGGGCGGAGATCTCGGAGCGAACCCGAACCCTGGCGATTCGCGCCTTCCGGCTGGTGGCGGAAGCGGAGGGCAGGATCCACGGGAAGCCGCCGGAAAAAGTTGCGCTGCACGAAGTCGGCGCGCTCGACGCGCTGGTCGATATCGTCGGCGGGATCGAAGGCTTCGAGCAGCTCGGCATCGACGAAGTCTATTCGCGGCCGGTGGCCCTGGGCAGCGGATGGGTCAGGGCGGCGCATGGAATCCTCCCCGTGCCCGCCCCCGCGACAGGACTCCTCGTCGAGGGTCTGGACATCGCGTCGGGAGGGCCGGTCGAAGGGGAAGCGACGACGCCGACCGGAGCCGCGCTGCTCAGAGTGCTCTCGCGGGGGGCGCCTCCGATGCGGTGGCGGGCCGAGGCGAGCGGATGGGGTGCCGGCACCCGGAATCCTCCGTCCTATCCGAATGCGCTACGATTGATCCTCGCGAGCGGCGCTGCGGAAGCGGCGACGGTCGTGGTGCTGGCCACCGACCTCGACGACTTGAGCCCGGAATATCTGGAGCCGCTCCGGGAGGCGCTGGCGGCAGCCGGCGCGCTCGATGTCCAGATGTGGACCACGCAGATGAAGAAGGGGCGAATCGGCTTCCGTATGGAGGTAGTGGCCCCTCCCGAGCAGGCAGACGTCGTCGCGGACGCGATCTTTCGTCACAGCACGACTGCCGGTCTCCGCCGCATCACCGCGGAGCGCGTCACCCTCCCGCGGCGCGAATGGACCCTCGAGACGGCGGCGGGAAACACCGTCCGGATCAAGACGGTGGACGCGCCGGGAGGCCGGAGGGACAAGCCGGAGTTCGAGGATGTCGTGGCGGAGGCGCGCCGGACCGGCCGTCCCGCCCATGCCATCGCGCGCGAGTTACACGAGCAGGCTGGACGGCATGCCCGCGCTTCCGCGGGCGGCGCGGACAGCCGCACCAATGCACCCAAGGAGACGGAATGACCACGCGTCCCATGATCCTGACCATCGCATGCGCACTCGCGGCGGGACCACTCGCGGCGCAAGGCGGGATCAACCTTCGCCTCGCTCAGGGCCAGCCGGCCAAGTACGTCGCCGCGCTCTGTCCGATCAAGGCGATCAACTCCAAGGTGGAGAAGGGGATTTCGTCCCTGCGAAAGGCCTACGAGGCCAAGACTCCCGCGGACAAGACCGCCGGTCTCGCCGAGGCCCGCCAGAACATCGTGACCGCCATCACGGCGGAAGCGCAGGCCAACAACGCCGCGGCCTGGTACTACCTCGGCAGGGTGGCGCTGCTTCGCGGAGATCCGGTGGAAGCGGATTCGGCGTTTACCAAGGCCGAGGAGCTGGTGCCCTCATGCGAGATCGACATCACCCAGTATCGCCAGAACAACTGGGCGATGCTCGCCAACGCGGGGATCGAGTTCCAGAAAAAGGGTGACACCGACAGTGCGCTCGCGCTCTTCCGCGACGCCTCGACGCTGTTCCGCGGACTGCCCCACGTGTTTTCGAATATGGGCGTGGTCTTCGCGAACTCGAACCGGGAGGACAGCGCCGCGACGTATTTCTCCAAGGCGCTGGCGATCGCCGAGCGGGACACCTCGCTCAGCGAAGACCGGAACACCGCGGCGCTCAACCTGGCGATCATGTACTCGCGCCAGGGCAAGCATGTGGACGCGGTCGGTATCCTGCACCGCTACCTGGCCTGGAAGCCGGACGACACCGAAGCCCGCAAGGTGCTGGCCAGCTCGTTCCGCTCGGCCGGGATGCCGGACAGCGCCGACGCGCTGGAGCGGGCGATGGTCGAGGCATTCTCCAAGACCAATCTGGATTCGCTCGATACCCAGGACCTGATGGCGGTCGGCGTTGCGGCCTTCAATGCCAAGCAGTATCCGGAGGCGGAAAAGGCCTTCGCCAAGGCGGTGCAGCGGAACGCGTGGAGCAGGGATGCGCTCTACAATCTCGCGAACACCTACTTCGCGATGAAGAACAATGAGAAGCTCATCGAGTACGCCACCAAACTGCTCGAGATGGAGCCGATGAACGAGGACGCCCTTCGCCTGCTGGCCCAGGGGCAGCGCGGCCTCAACCGCGAAGAGGACGTCATCAAGACGGCCACCCGGCTGGTGGTGCTGCCGTTTACCCTCGAGATCACCGGGTTTCAGATCGGCGCCGCCAAAGCGATCCTGAGCGCCGACGCGATCGGGCGGGCGCCCGAGGACGCGGCCGGGAAGCCGATCAAGGCGGCGCCGATGACCCTGGTGGTCGAGTTCGTCGACCTGAACGGCGCCGTAATCGACAGCGAAGAGATCACCGTGCCGCCCCTCAAGAAGGGCGACAAGCACCCGATCAAGCTGGAGGGGACGGGCGCGGCAATCACGGGGTGGCGGTATCGCGCGAAGTAGGGGGCAAAGAGGCAAGGAGGCTAGGAGGCAAAGTGAACGACCTTGCCTCTTTGCCTCCTTGCCTCATTGCCACCTCGCCGACACTTTTCGGCGAATCCCGCGGGCGTAATTCAGTGGTAGAATGCCAGCTTCCCAAGCTGGACGTCGCCGGTTCGAGTCCGGTCGCCCGCTCTGTGGTAACTGCTTAGGGTCCAATGCGAACGGCCACCTTGATCGGGTGGCCGTTTCGCCTTTTGGAGCCCGTTTGGTGCCCGAGTGGTGGCCCAACGCCTTTTCAACGAAGGCCACCAGCCCCATCCGACTCGATTACAGATTCTCCTTGACTCAAGCCTGTCCGCACACTAGTTTAGTCTAGGCCTAGACTAACACTGGCTGAGTCGCAGCCTGGAGAAACTTCCCAACCGTGAAAAACCGTCAGCAACGAGACCTCTTTCCGGGCGCGTTGGAGATGATGATTCTCCGCACCCTGAAGCGGCAGCCCCTCCATGGATACGCCCTCGCGCAGCATATCAAGCGAATATCCGACGATCTACTCCAGATTGAAGAAGGTTCGCTTTATCCG
>Ga0210377_10003662_pt1 | contig 13170 bp, 7 predicted proteins | sample PLM4_65_b1redo_FD_155480 | JGI IMG/M metagenome (GOLD analysis project Ga0210377, IMG submission 155480) | Groundwater sediment microbial communities from an aquifer in East River, Colorado, USA - PLM4_65_b1 redo | ecosystem: Environmental > Terrestrial > Soil > Riparian zone | place: USA: East... | reverse complement strand
ATCGCGTTGACGATCAGATTCTGGATGACTTCCAGCATGCGGACCCGGTCCACGCGCACGATGGGGAGGTCCACGTCGACCTCCACCTCAACCTGCTTCTCCCTTAATTGACCGTCCACCAGCTCGAGCGTTTCACTGACCAACTCCCCAAACGGGATGCCCACCGGCGGATTGATGATGCGACCGATGCGCGAGAGTTCGAGCAACTCCTCAAGGAGTCTCTGCATTTTCTGCGTTGCTCCACGGATGCGGCTGGTGGTATGGTTGATCCTGTCATAATTTCCTTTTTCAATTTCCGATTCAAGCACCCCAAGAAAACCCGCGATTGTCACCAGTGGACTTTTGAGGTCGTGCGACACGGTATAGGTAAAGCGTTCGAGTTCTGCGTTCTTCCTTTCCATTTGGGCGAGCAGGTTCTCACGTTCGACCTCCGTCCGCTTTCTTTCGGCGAGATCAGTAATGGCAGCTATGGCGCCAATGATCTTTCCGTTGGCATAGCGCGGAACACCGGTGATCAAAGCATGGACAATCTGGCCATCTTTGTGCAGCAGCCGTATCTCATAGGTGGTTGCCTCTCCGATGTAGCGGCGGCTGGTTTCTTTCATGAGTTTTTCCAGATCATCAGGATGGACGAAACTATCCGACAGTTTACCGATCATTTCCTCCGGGGTGTATCCCAGCATGGAAGCATAGGCAGGATTGATGTATTCATAGATACCATCGAGCAACGAGACGGCCACTCCCTGCCCGAGGGTATTCATGACCTGCACGGCAAAGTCCCGTTCCTTTTGTAGTTCCATCTCTGCGCGCAGGCGTTCCTTGATCTCCTGTTGGGCAGACGTATACAGGCGTGAATTTTCGATTGCTACCGAAACCTGGTTGGCGATACCGACCAGCAGATTGAGATGATCCTTGGTGTATGCATTCAGGGTATAACTTTGTGCAGAGATCACACCAACCACCTGCTCTCCAACCTTCAACGGGGCGATCATCAGGGATGCGGATTTTTTGGAAAGATTGCCAATCATGCCTATCTCGTTGAGTGCCGGCGCCAATTCCTGTTCGGTACGCAGGATCAATTTGGCAGGTTCTCCACGCATTAGCCCCAATAAATAACTGCCCTCATTAAGTTCATCTGGCACGGGCTCATAGCGCACATTTTCATCGTACATGATTGGATAAGAGACGGCATTCTGTTCCGGGGTATACAAGCCTACGTAGAACGCATCCACGCTGAGATGTTTTTTTACCTGTTCATAGATCACTTCCAACAGGCTGGGCAGGTCGCGCAGTTCTGTAACGACGCGCCCCAATTCGTTGAGTATGGCTAAATAACCTGCATTCTGTGTTGTCTCCTCCAGCAGGCGTGCGTTTTGCACTGCAATTCCAATCTGATTGCCAATCCCGACCAATAGGTTAAGGTCATCTTCAGTATAAGCGTTCAGCGTATAACTCTGTACCGAGATGGCGCCGATCACTTGGTCGCCGACCTTTATGGGGGCTGCCATCAAAGATGCTGATTTTCTCGCTTCATCTCCAAACATCCGGTCGTCATGAGCTGGGGAGATCAGCTCCTCCTCCCTCCGAAGTATGAGGATCGCCGGATCGCCATTCAGGAACTGATGCAGGAATATATCCGGGTTTAATTCCTCCTGACCCGGATGGTAGCGCGCTCCGTTGTCATAGGTAATCGGATGGGAAACCATATTACTTTCCGGATGATAGAGATCCACGAAGAATGCATCCACGCTGAGGTGTTTTTTCACCTGTTCGTAGATCACCTCCAGTAGACTGGATTGGTCTCGTAATTCCGCTACAACGTGTCCCAATTCGTTGAGAATGGAAAGATAGCCGGCGTTTTGTTTCGTCTCTTCGAGCAGGCGGGCGTTTTGAATGGCTACAACGACCTGATTGGCAATGCCCGAAAGCAGGTCCAGGTCTTCTTCGGCGTAGGCATTTAGTTTATAGCTTTGAGCGGAGATCACACCGATGGTTTGATTGCCGAACAACATGGGAACGTATAACAGCGATTTTGTGGTCCTGGCGGTGTCGCCCACGATGATCGGGGCGGGTTCGCCCTCCATGACGGAATCAGACCACGAGTTGACCAGAAGCGGCCGTCTTGTCAGGATGGTTTTTCCTGAAAAGGTTCCATCCGTTACATGGCTTGGTGCCTGTTCCCAGCGTCGCCCGTTGTCGTACATGATGGGAAAGCTGAGTTCGTTTTTCTCCTCATTGTATAAGCCGATGAAAAAGAGGTCTGCAGATAATGCCTTGTTCACCTGTTGGTAGACTTTTTCCATCAGTGTCGGCAGGTCGCTGAGCGTGGATATTTCCCTGCCAATCTCATTTAGGATGGCAAGGCGCTGGGCGCGTTTTGTGGTCTGCTCGAATAGCCGGGCATTCTCGATGGCGATGGCAACCTGTTGCGCGATAGCGGTGAGGAGTTTCAGGTCTTCCTCGGTGTACATGTTCATGGTGTAACTCTGCGCTGAGATCACACCTGCCACGCGAGTGCCAATGATAAGAGGACTCATCAAGATCGAAGCGGTGACCCTGGAACGGTCGCCCAGGATCACATTGACCACTTCCTTCATTTCCTCTTCTGTACGATTCGATAGGATGGGCAGCCCGGTTCGAATGGCTTGGGATATCCGTGGAAGCTGCTTTAAACGTACCGGTTGATCATTCCATCTCTGTCCGTAATCGAACAGGATCGGGAAGGAGACCATCTCGGAGCCTTCGTCGCTTAGTGCGACAAAAAAGAGATCGAGAGGGATGTTGCTTTTCACCTGGTCGAAGATCAATTCGAGAGTTTCTTCCAACTCTTGCAGGCTCGAGACCACGCGGCCGATATCATTCAGCATCGTCAATTCACCGGCGCGGCGATGTGCCTGTTCGGCAAATAATTCCCGCTGGGCTGCCTCTTTCGAGAGTTGGTGACGGTTCTCGATCAATTCCCTTTGTCGGTCGTTCTCGATCTCGTTGCGCTGAACCATGACAATGATGAGGAACAGGGATGTCAGGATATAAAAACAAATTACCACTCCCACGACGTTGAAATTCAGTTCATTGCGAAGGAGAGGCAGGACCAAAAGGAAAAGGGTGTTTGTAGCACTGTAAATAATGGTCGTTCGGATCGAATAAAATAAACTGCTGAGGATCAGCGGCAATGTGAGCCATGCAAAGCCGGCGACCATTCCGTTTGAATTGGGGTCGGGTGTGGTCAGAGCAAAAAGGAATGATGGGAGAGAAAGTGTGATAAGAAGGATCAGTGCGGCGATCCCAAACCATTTTGTACGGGCGAGAAAATAACTCACCAACAACAAGACCAGCGCCGCGAACGGAATTTTGCCCCCCGCGAGTTGGTCTGCCGCAACGGCCAGAAATGAAAACAGGGAGATGGCGGATGCAATGACCGCCCGCCGGCGGTCTTCTGCCCGTGGCAATGGCTTAAAAGGTTCTGTGAGAAGTTTCCATACTTTTTGGAGAAGGGAAACGAAAGCAGATGCGAGCGACTTCAAGGTAGTTTTATCCATTGATCTTTGGGATACCCTGCAATGTGAACTTGAAAATCGAACCTTTTCCGGGTTCAGATTCCACCCAGATATTACCGTGATGTACTTCGATGATCTTCTTTACCAATCCCAGCCCGATGCCGGTGCCGTCCGAATTCGGGTCCAGTTTGTTGAACAGTTCAAAGATCCTTTCGTGGTTTTCCGGTGCGATACCGATGCCGTTGTCGCTCACCGAAAAGATATGATCGCCATCCACTTCTTCGAACCCGATCACCATCTTTGGGTTCGGCTGGTCTCCCATGAATTTGACCGCGTTCGTGATGAGGTTTTGCATGACCTGAACGATCCGTGCCCGGTCTACATACACGAACGGGAAGACCGCTTCGATCTCCACCTGAACCTGTCGCGCCCGAATCAGCCCCTCCGCCGCCTTGAGAGCTTCCTCCACGATCCCATCGAAGGGAACATCCTTCGGCGGGTTTGTGATCCTCCCCACGCGTGAAAGGTCCAGTAGTTCATCCACGAAGTTGCCCATTGTCTTCGCGGCGGCATTGATCTGGGAAAAATCTTTTTCCGCGCGTTCCGAGTCGCCTGCCTTGATATCCCTGTCCAAATACCCGAGGAAGCCTGCCAGCGTGATCAAAGGTGTTTTGAGATCGTGCGAAACCCTCACGGCGAATCGATCCAGTTCCTGATTTTTCCGTTTTAGTTGCTGAATGACCGCTTCGCGTTCCTTCTCAGCTTCCTCGCGCATCTTGATCTCCTGCTCTGCTATATAAAGGTTGTGATATACATTTTTCACGAGACGATAGACGGCATTCCCTGCGATCAGGATGATGATGCTCCCGATGAAGAAATCCTCCACCCCGGTCTGGGTAAGATAAACGGGTTGATAGAGGTTCCAGAGATCTCCAAAGACAAGCCACGCCATGCAGACAATGATAAGGAGGGCAAGATACATGATCACCCTGCCTCGCAGGATCAACCCTGCCACGATTAGGATGACCGGAAAACCAAGCAACCCGATATCGTACATTCCCTGGTTAAGGGTCGCAAGAGATGTGATCAACAGGATGATCGTTACAGCAAGCAAGGTGCTGGGCACTGAAACGGCATCATCCCGTCTGATCAGGTGCAACGCAACGATAATGGGGATGACTCCGATGGAAGTTGCCAGGGCGTTCCTATAATCTCCCAACAGCAAATAGGCGATCGTCAGTGTCAAAAAAATGCCGAGCGCGGAGAAGCCCACCCAGCGAACGGTATTGGCAATCTCCACCTTGCTTCCCTGGGGGTGCCTTCTTAATGATTGCGAAACCGGTTCTGTATATTTCTGCCTGGAAGTCATTCTGTTCCTTTGGCTGGTTGATCTGCCAGCGTGAAATAAAATGTAGAACCCTTCCCCCTGCCTTCTGATTCCACCCAGATCCTGCCGCCATGCACTTCGATGATCCGCCTGACGAGCGCAAGACCGATGCCTGTCCCTTCGGTGGCTGTATCCAGCTTATTGAACAGACCGAAGATCATTTCGAAATATTCGGGTTCGATCCCCATGCCATTATCGCGCACAAAGAATACCGACTTCCCCTCTTCAACCTCTATCCCGATATCGATCCTGGGATTCGTCTGCCCTCCCATGAACTTGATTGCGTTTTCAACCAGATTTTGGATGACTTCCATAAGCCGAATGCGGTCCCCAAAAACGGATGACAGACCCGCCTCCACCTGGACCTGAACCTGCCGCGCCTGTAATTGTCCTTCCACCACGCTCAAAGCTTCGCGCACGATCTCTTCCATGGGAACAGCTTCCGGCGGATTCATGAGGCGTCCGATCCGTGAGAGTTCAAGCAGCTCGCTAAGCAATCTATGCATCTTTGTGACAGCCTCGTTGATGCGCAGCATATCCTTGTTCGCTCTTTCGACATCCCCTTTTTGAACATCCTGTGCGAGATACCCCAGGAAACCGGATATGGTGACCAGCGGTGATTTCAGGTCATGAGAAACGGTGTAGGTAAAACTTTGCAGTTCTTCATTCTTGGCTTTCAACTCATACATGAGCTGCTCGATCTTTGAAATATCATAGAATGAATAAAGTTGACACGCTTCCCCGCCAATGGAGATATTTACGGCAGAGAGCAAACCTGTTCCAATTTCTCCATTCCTGCGGCGGAACAGGGCTTTGTATTCATCGATATATCCCAGTTGTTGAAGAGTATTGATAATATAATCGCGATCATCCTCGTTGACCCAGATTTTCAGATCACGCCCCGCCCTTTTGCCCAGGACTTCACTGCGCGAATATCCCGTTACGCTGCAGAAGGATTCGTTTACATCAAAAAGGGAATTGTCACTGGCGCGGCTGATCGCCATTGCCACGTAGGTGTGATGGAAGGCAAGATGGAATTTTTTTTCGGAGACCTTCAGTTCATCGACTTTCATCTCACGCTCGATGGATGTTCCCAAATTGCCTGCTGCTGCAACCAGGGCATCGATCTCCGCCTGCGACCAGGGCATCTCATGGGCATAATCGTCAAACCCGATAATCCCCCACCATTGCCCGTTGACATAGATGGGCATATCCAGGAGTGTTTTCAAGCCGCGTTCTTCGAACACCCTTTTCCAATAGCGCGGATATTGTTTGCCGCTTCCGTAAAACGGTCTGCCTGAATTCAGAAATTGATACCAATCCTCCATTCCGGGTGGTGAGGATAAGCGCGTGTTCTGATAGACAGGGTTGTCGATGTCGGGTTGAGCGCCAGGAGCGGTCCACTCATAGCGCTGGGAGGAGAGGATGCCTCCATTTGGATCCGGGTGGTTTTCAAAAATATAAACGTGGCTGGCCCCGGTCGCTTCACCGAGCCGGGCAAGGATTCCCTGGATTTCGTCGCGCCAGTTCGGCCCTTTGAGGAGTTGCTGGGCGGTGAATGCAACGGCACTGATAACAGCTTCCCGTTTTTTTATTTTTTCTTCGGCTTCCTTTTGCTCCGTGATATCGATCAACACGCCATGGACATAACGGGGCATACCCGTTTCATCCTTGATGACAACGGATTCGTCCCGCACCCATTTCCATTGTCCGTTCTTATTGCGCATGCGGTACTCGATCAACGCCGGCTTTCCCGTCTGGATGTAATCCTCGATCCCGGAAATCACCATTGGAAGATCGTCCGGGTGTGTCAGGTCCTTCCAAATGACCGGGTTTATCCTCCATTCCTCCAGTGAATATCCAAGAAGGGATTCGATCTGCGGGCTGATGTACGTTGTCGCACCATCTTTAACCGGCAGGTCGCGATACGTCACAACCGAAGTTTGCTCCACGAGGGCTCGATACAAGGTTTCTGCCTCGCGCAGATCCCTCTCGACCTTTTTTCTCTCTTGCAGTTCCTTCCTCGTGGCATCCAGACTGTTGAGGATCATGTTGGAAAGGAGTTGAATGGTGATCGAGGTAACGATCAGGATCGCGATCGCAATAACAAAAAATCTGTTGTTTACAGGGTCGGGAAAGACAGGCCGATATATGCCATACATTTCACCAAATACAAGCCAGCCACAACAAACGATCATAACGGCGGTCAGGGATATGGTTAATTCCCTGCGCAAGATCAAACTGGCGAGGAGCAGGATGGCGGGATATGCCATGATGCCAATATCATGAATGCCCTGCCCGATGGTTGCCATAATTGTGACCACGAAAGTCAGCGAAAACGCGATGGTGCTTCCGGCAGTCTCTGTGTGATTTTTTCGGGCAAGTTCCAGGGCGGCAAGAATGGGAAGGATGCTGACCCCCATGACGATCATTTCGGTCTTCAAGCCGTCTTGATAGTAAAAAAGGATAATGAGCCCCTGTACCAGAATAATGAACAGGGCAACTTCAGTTAGAATGCCCTTGATCTTCTGAGAATTATTATTGTTGCGTTCTGAAAAGGGATAACTGGAATTTTCCATTTATTAGCCATGATAAGCTGATTGTAAAATGATAAACCTGATGGAAAAGCCTTGCTTGACAATAGTCCGAAGGCGATTATAATACGCCGTGCTTAGGCGCTGGTGCTGGAATTGGCAGACAGGCATGGTTGAGGGCCATGTGCCGCAAGGCGTGGAGGTTCAAGTCCTCTCCAGCGCACAAGTAATACCCCGGTCACGGGGTTTTGTTTTTAAGTGGGACGTTTCGCCTCCGCTTCGCGCAAGCCGACACCTGACACCGTTATAAAAATCCCCGCCATCTCTGACGGGGATCAAGTGGCTCATTCAACGAGCAAACTGCAGCAGGTGACAGCGCCTTCCGCCTTTGCGAGTTCATCCACCTGGACGAGTTTCACCTTATGCCCTTTTTCTTCCAGTATTCTGCGTGTCTTTGGGAAGGCGGTGGGATAAACGATCGCGCCGTTGACCGGCAGGCAGTTGGCGGCAAATGGTTCGGAAGGATCAATGTCGATCAAGCTGAATCCTTCGAAGTTTTCAACATCCACCCATCTGCGATTGATCAATAGGGTGTTCTCGTCCACACGCGTGACCGCGCTTTTCAGATGCAAACAATCGTGCATTTCCACACCGGTCACGTGACAGCCATAACTGCCAAGCAATTTATTCATTTGGTCAATTGCCGCCTGGTTGCTGCGTGTGGATAAGCCCACGTAGATCTCTTTGCCAAGGACCAATATATCACCGCCGTCCACCGTGGCAGGCGCGGTGATACGCACGAGTTCGCGGTAGGGGGTCAATGCCTGGGCGATGGATTCAGTCTCAGGTTTTCGAGAATCAGCTCCGGGTCGGGTAAGAAGCGCTACGTCCGGTAGAACGAGAGCGGTGTCCTCCACAAAGACCGAGTCAGGCAGGTCTGGTTCAGCAGGTAATTCCAAAACGGCACAGCCGAGTTGCTTGAGTGCCTGAACATATGCATGATGTTGTGTGCAGGCGATATCCAGATCGATGGGAGTGCGTTCGATATGAGTGATCTCACATTCGTTAAAACGCGGACTGACATCGCGTGTGATCGCGAGCGTCATTAACTTTCTCCGGAGCGATAACGGTCGATCAATGCCTTGGTACGCGGGTCTTTGGGAGCCCTGAACAATTCGTCCGGGTTCGAATCCTCGATAAGTTCGCCTTCCGCCATGACGATGACGCGGTCTGCCACTTCGCGCGCAAACCCCATTTCGTGTGTGACGACCAACATGGTCATGCCATCCTTCGCGACCTTCTTCATCACGTTCAACACCTCGCCGATGAGTTCTGGGTCAAGGGCGGAGGTGGGTTCATCGAAGAGCATCACCCTGGGTTGCATGGTGAGCGCACGCGCGATGGCGACGCGTTGTTTTTGCCCGCCCGAAAGGCGGTTTGGATATTCATCTTTTTTGAAGAGCAGACCTACGCTGTCGAGGTTTTCTTCGGCAAGCGCAATGGCTTGATTTCGATCCATACCTTTAACAGTGACAGGTCCTTCGATGACATTGCCCAGCACGGTCATATGTGGAAATAGATTGAATTCCTGGAAGACCATGCCTGTTTTCAAACGCAAGTCATGGATCTGCTGGCGATGTTCCCCGCCTTTTCCTTGGGCTTCCACCTTGATGCCGTCCACCTCAATGGTGCCATGTGAAGGTTCTTCAAGAAAATTGGTGCAACGAAGCAGGGTGCTTTTGCCCGATCCACTGCGCCCGATGAGGCAGACTACTTCACGCGGCTGGATCTCCAGCGTGATGTTCTTCAGAACATGAAGCATCCCAAAGTATTTGTCAAGATCGGAAATTTTGATGATCGGGTCCATATTAGCGATCCCCTCGTGCCAGACGGGTTTCCAACCAGCTTTGGCCAGAAGTTAGGATGAGTGTCATGATCCAATAAAAGATTGCCGCCATGACGAGCGCTTCCATGTTGCGGAATTCTGCGCGCCCGACTTTGGTGGCGCGCCACATCAATTCGTGGACAAATCCAGTTACAGAAACTAGCGCGGAATCTTTTGTCATGGAAATAAAATCGTTTCCCATGGGTGGGATTGCAAACCGTAATGCCTGAGGCAGGACAATACGTCTCATCGTTTGTATGGGGGTCATACCAAGAGCAATGGCGGCTTCACGCTGTCCCTTGCCAACGGAGGCTAGACCAGCGCGAAACGTTTCGCTCATATATGCGCCATAGTTGAGTCCAAGCGCCAGTACGCCGGCCCGCAGGCCCGAGAGCACGATGCCCAGTTGCGGCAGCGCCAGGAAGAAAAAGAATATTTGCAGATACAGGGGAGTTCCACGAATAAGCGAAACATAAAAAGTGCTCAATGCATAAATAAATGGATTTGTGGACAGACGGCCCAGTGCAGCAAGCAGGGCGAGTGTTATTGCAAGCAGGATGGAAAAGACAGAGATCTTAATGGTTTCTACGATGCCTGTTGCCACGAAATCAAGGTTGTCACGGATGAATTCTCCATCCACGATGATCGTCTTGATGTCCACACCTTTGCCGGGCAGTCCCAGGGACAGCGAAGACGTCGAGGTTTGTATCTTCTTGCGGATGTTCCGGTTGTTTTCTGTTACTGTGCGGAATCTCCAATAGGAGATCTCTGTTTTACCACCGCTGGATTTGATCTCGATCCCGCTGAACAGGAAAACCAGGAATACCAACAAGCTGATCCATGAAAGGATCACGTTGAGACGGAACCGGTTCTGTTTTCTTTGCTGTGCTTCGAACAGCAGGTCTGCTTGTGACTTCTTCACGCTGGATTCTTGTGATGGAAGATTCACTGTAATACTCCTCTGGTAAAAAAATACAAGGGAAGCGTGACATAACGCTTCCCTTGCAGTACTTACAGCATTACTTGCTGACGAGGGTCAGGTCGGTTCCGAACCACTGGTCCGAAAGCGCAGAGAGGCGGCCATCAGCATGCATGGCGGTGAAGAGTTCATCCACTTTCGCGCGCATGGATGTGCTATCAAGGTCGGACGAGCGGTCGAACGCGGCGGCAAGGATTTCGGTGAAAACGGGTTCGCCGAGTTGAACCACTGGCAGACCGGAGGCGATGTTTTCGTTGACAACCGTCACTGCAGTGACATAGCCGACGAAATCTTCACGTCCCGCGGCGAGGGCTTGCGCACATTCCTGGTCGGTGGGGAGCGGAACGACGGTGACCGCGGGTGCCTGTGCAAAGACCGCGATGCTGGGTCCGAGGTCGCCACCGTTGAGCCAGGTTTCATAGGTGGTTGATGCACCGGCGCATACAGCCTTGCCCGCAAGTTCGTCCAGCGAGGTCAAACCGGAATCGGCACCCACAGCAATGACGGCAGGTGTGCCATAATATGGAACGCTGAAATCGAGCACTTCCTGGCGTTCAGGGGTGATGGTCATGGAGCCAACGCTCACATCCCATTTGTCAGACCATGTGCCCGCAGTGATGGTATCCCAATCGGGAGTGGCAAAACAGGTCTCGACGCCGAGCGAATCACCGATGGCTTTTGCCACATCCACATCGAAGCCCTGCATTTCAACAGAGGTCAACGCGTCAGACGGACACTTGGTATCAGCGGGGCGTGTTCCCTCCGTATTAAGGAAGGATTGAGGTGCATAGTTGGGATCGGTCGAGACGACAATATAGCCACGCTCCATAATGGTTCCAAGCAGATCCAGAGCCACAGGTGGTTCGGTGGCGGCGGGCGGCTCGGTCGCCGCAGGCGGTTCAGTTGCTGGTGCTTGTGTCGCTGCCGGTGCCTCGGTGGACGGCGTGCCCCCGCAGGCGCTCAGGACAAGTGACGCCAACATAAGTATGCTGGCCAGGACGTACAGTTTTTTCATGTTCTCCTCCAAGAGAATGGAATTTGATCGGCAATACCAAATTGCCGTGAGATGTTTGGCCCATCTCGTGAGCCAAGCATAGACCATTTTTTCCAAATGTGCAAGTGTTTCGAGTATTTATTTTCGGAATGGTAAAATTGAATCATCCATGGTAACGGAGGAAGACATGTCTGCAATTTTTCCAAGCGAAGAATGGTTGAAGGGGTTGGAGGCAAAACTGAATTCGGATGGTCGTTACAACGAGATCGCAAAGAACTGGGAAGGCGACTTACTCTTCTTCATTGAACCGGAAGGGAATCTAAAGGAACAACTCACGTTCTATCTGGACCTTTGGCATGGCACCTGTCGAAAAGTGGAATACAAGCCCAAGGCCTCTTCCCACCCAAACCCCACTTTTACCTTATCCGCAACGTATAACAACATCACCGCCATCCTGACCGGCAGGATGAATCCCATGACCGCCATGATGACGACCAGGCTCAAGGTAAAGGGCAGTATGGGCTATATGATGCGAAACGTTCCGACTGTTTTGGACTTTGTCCGCGTGGCGCAGGAAGTGACAAAGGAAATATTATGATGCTCTGGTCGCCGTCCTGGGCGACCAGTCAACTCCGAGGATGCCGTTGGAAGCCAATTGAATATGCAACCAATTCTGAAAATCGACCTCACCACTGGCAAGACAGAAGAATATCGGATCCCTGAAAGATGGGAGAGGGATTTTCTGGGCGGCGCATCTCTCGCCGCCCGAATTTTGTATGGTTATTTGACTCCTGATCTGGATCCGCTTTCACCCGAGTCGCCTTTACTCTTTTTGACCGGCCCCATGACCGGGACATCGGGTCCGACAACGGGACGCTTCGTTATCTGTGGAAAGGGACCTGCCACCGGTTTATGGGCGGAATCCAACATTGGAGGATTCTGGGGTCCCGAGTTGCGCGCGGCTGGCTACGATGGTTTGTGGATAACGGGAAAAGCTGAAAGCCCGGTTTACCTTTGGTTAAACGGGAACAGGCTGGAGGTCCGCGATGCGGCGCATTTGTGGGGTCAGAATACATACACCACGCAGGATAAGGTCAAAGAGGAAGTCGGCGAGAAGTCCGCGCGAGTCTGCGTGATCGGTCTGGCAGGGGAAAAGCAGGTTTTGTTCGCGTCCATCATGTGCGATCATGGACGGATGGCAGGGCGTACAGGCATGGGCGCGGTGATGGGATCAAAGAATCTCAAAGCGATTGCCGTGCATGGGACAAATGAACTCCCGGTCTTTGATCTGATGAAATACAAGGTGTTGCGCTCGGAAGCGAACCGCGCCTTGAAGGAAGATAATGAAGCCAGGGTGATGCGTGAAGTGGGGACAGCCGGCGCGGCGAATTATGCCGAGTATCTCGGCTCGATGCCGGTGAAATATTATTCGAGCGGATCGTTCCCGGCTGTGGACGATGTTTCAGGGGCAAAGATGACCGACGCGATCCTGGTGGGTCGAAGCGCCTGCCAGGGCTGTGTGATCGCCTGCGGACGCGTGGTGAAACTTCCCAAGGATGCAATGAAGCGCAAAGGACCCGAACATGAGACGATGGTGGGCTTTGGCGCAAATTTGTTGAACGATAATCTTGAGTCGATTGTGGATATGGGCGATCTGTGTGACCGTTATGGAATGGATACGATCAGCACCAGCAACACAATAGGACTGGCGTTTCGTTTGTATGAAATGGGGATCGTTACCAAAGAAGATACTGGCGGCATCGAATTGAAGTGGGGCGACGTTGACGCCATCGAACAACTGGTGCGGATGATCGGCGCGCGCGAGGGGATCGGTGACCTTCTGGCGCAAGGCTCACGGTCCTTCGGCGCTCATTTTGGTGCAGAAGAGGAAGCC
>Ga0210377_10003661_pt1 | contig 13170 bp, 11 predicted proteins | sample PLM4_65_b1redo_FD_155480 | JGI IMG/M metagenome (GOLD analysis project Ga0210377, IMG submission 155480) | Groundwater sediment microbial communities from an aquifer in East River, Colorado, USA - PLM4_65_b1 redo | ecosystem: Environmental > Terrestrial > Soil > Riparian zone | place: USA: East... | reverse complement strand
GGGAGAGAGGTGAGCGCCCCAACCCCTCGTGAAGGCATGGGCACACGTCCCGAGGCGACACCTCTCCCCTTCTCAACTCGTGACATCCGGGAGTGGGCGGATCTCAAGGGGGGCGTCCCCGAAGGTCTGGACCACCGACACCACCCCGGGCCGAAAGCCCTTCTCCTCCACGGCCGCCGCCGCCATGAGCTCCTTCACGGTTTCGTAGGCGGCCAGCGAGAGCGCGCCCAGAAGCTCCCGGTGGTGCAGGAAGTAGACCCGCAGCATCTTCGGCACCGTGAACACCCACTGGGCATGGCCCACATCCTCGACGACCTCGCGCTCCTCCCACGCCCTCGACTCGGTCGTAGAGCGAGTCGAGAAGACCGAACAGCGGCGCCTTCCTGGGATCCCGCGGCCGGTAGACGCGACAGGAGATCTCCACTCCCAGCCCGAAGCCGGGGGCAGAGCAGCCGGCAGGAAGAGGAGGCCGACCTCGCGGCCAGACCTCCACGAGTCTGGGTGGAGTCTGCAGCGAGGGCAGGCCGGGATGGGTCCCGACGCGACGCCCGGGCGAGCCACGATGGGCTCGCCAAGGGAAGCATGAACTCCGCGGTGCTCGAGCTCGTGACCGAGAAGTAGCGCCGCCCATTGCCTGGAGGCCGAGGGAACGTGGAACACCTCCGAGATGAGCCGTGCCCAGGTCGCGCCGCAGTGGCTCCCTTGGACTGAACGGCTGCGCCGCGGAATCGCAGTAGAATTGGCCAGAGGCTGGTATGGCGATCACGCTGCAGTTGACCCCCGAGCAAGAGGGCAAGCTCAGGTCCGTTGCTGGCCAGTTGAAGGTGTCCCCTGAGGCCTTGGCCGAGACCGCCGTGCGGGACCTCCTGGCACTGCCCGACGACGACTTCCTCAAGGTCGCGCAGAGAGTCGTCGGGGAGAACCGTGAGCTCTACGAGCGCTTGCGGTAGTGCGGTGCCTCAGCCTGGCTGAGGTACTGCTCCTCCACCGTCTCGTCATGGAACAGAGCCGCCAGCAAGCGCTGCTTCGCGACCTTGGCGCGCTGGAATCGGCGGTGGCGCAGCCGCGACAGACCTTCGGCGGTGAGGACCTCTACCCCGGTTTGGCGGGCAAGGCCGCAACGCTGGGTTTCTCGCTCATCCAGAACCATCCATTCGTGGATGGCAACAAGAGAGTCGGGCACGCCGCCATGGTCGCGTTCCTGCGGCTCAACGGGCGGCGCATCGAGGCGACGGTGGACGAGGGCGGGCAAGCGATCCTTCAGGTCGCCGCGGGCACTCTCGATCGCGCTGGGTTGCAGGCGTGGATCGAGGCGCACGAAGAGCCGGCGTAGGCGCATGGTGCGCGTCGAGGGTGAGACGCCGGCCGGAGACCGAGGGTTGTATCGGCCAGCGTCCAGATTGCCCTATTATTCCCGGAATCGACTGTCGCGCCTGATGACTTTGGAGGCCACTCCCTGTCCTCAATTCCTCCCGATCTCGCCACAGCCCTCTCCGGCCGCTACAGGATCGACCGTGAGCTCGGCCGGGGCGGCATGGCCACGGTCTACCTGGCCGATGACCTGAAGCACGGTCGAAAAGTCGCGATCAAGGTGATGCTGCCAGAGCTCGCCGCAGCGATCGGTCGCGACCGCTTCCTGAGAGAGATCGAGATCGCCGCCCGGCTGACCCATCCCCACATCCTGCCGCTCTACGACTCGGGTGTTGCCGACGGCCAGCTGTACTACGTGACCCCGTTCATCGCGGGTGAGACCCTCGGCGAACGCATCACCCGCGAGAAGCAACTGCCGATCGGAGACGCCATCCGCCTGGCGAGGGAGATCGCCAGCGCCCTGGGCTACGCGCACCATCAAGGACTCGTCCACCGGGATATCAAACCGGGGAACATCCTTCTGGCCGACAACATCGCGCTGGTGGCCGACTTCGGGATCGCCCGGGCGATCCCGACTGGTGCTGTCTCTGAAACCGACGAGACTGCGGCCGGAGGGCTGACCTCCCCCGGCATGATAGTCGGCACTCCGCGCTATATGGCCCCCGAGCAGGCCGCGGGCAGGGGCGTGGACGCCCGCGCCGACCTCTATGCACTGGGCTGCGTCCTCTACGAGATGCTGGCCGGCCACCCGCCCTTCTCCTCAGCAACCGCCGCGGGTTTGATCCGTGAACACCTGACCGTCGAGGCCCGGCCGATCAACGAGCTCCGACCGTCGGTCCCGGCGGCCGTGGCCGCAGCGATCGCGAAAGCGCTGGCCAAGCTCCCCGCCGACCGCCCCGCCACGGCCGCGAGGTTCGCCGAGTCACTGGTCATCGCCACAACGCCTACGCCGCCCGAAGCCCCCCGGAGCGACGCGATTCCCACCAACATTCCGAAGCAACGGACGCATTTCATCGGTCGCGAGCGGGAGCTGGCCGAATGCGCCCGGCTCCTCGACGACACCAGGCTTCTGACCCTGACCGGCATCGGCGGATGCGGCAAGACCCGCCTGGCCATCAAACTCGCCGAGGGCCTTCTTGCAACGTTCCCTGACGGTGTCTGGTTCGTGGATCTGGCCCCTCTCAAGGATCCCGAGCACGTGATACTGGCCACCGCGACCGCACTGGGGGTCCGGGAGACCGCAGGGACGCCGCTCCTCGACACGATCGCAAGCCACGTTGCCACCCGGCGCACCCTGATCCTCCTCGACAACTGCGAGCACGTCCTGACCGCGAGCGCCGATCTGGCCGATCGCCTCCTGACAAAGGGTCGCGAGCTGAAAGTGATCGTAACGAGCCGCGAAGGCCTGGGTGTTGAAGGCGAGCGCCCGTTCGCGCTCAAGTCATTGAGCATCCCACCGGCCGCCGCGACCGGTCTCCATGCGATCGAGACCGCCGAAGCCGTCCGCCTCTTCGTCGACCGCGCCCGGGTCGTTGACCCCGGCTTCGAACTGACGGAGAAGACGGCTCCCGTCGTCGCCGAGATCTGTCGAAGACTGGACGGCATCCCGCTCGCCATCGAGCTCGCCGCCGCCCGCGTGAAGATCCTCTCCCCCGACCAGATCCGATCCAAGCTGGGCGACCGCTTCCGCCTCCTGACCGGCGGCAGCAAGACCGCCCTCCCGAGACACCAGACCCTCCGCGCCACCCTCCAGTGGAGCTACGATCAGCTCTCCGACGAAGAACAGCGGCTCTTCCGCCAACTGTCCGTCTTCGCCGGCGGGTCGACCCTGGACCTGGCCACCCGCGTAGCCGGCACGAACAGCGAATTCGAGGTGATGGACATCCTGGCCCACCTGGTCGACAAGTCCCTGGTCGTCGTGGAAAAGGCCCCCGACGCCGATTCCCGCTACGGCCTCCTCGAGACCGTCCGCCAGTTCGCCCAGGAACGCCTGACCGAATCCGGTCAAGCCGACGACACCCGCCAGAGACACTTCGAAGCCTTCCTGGCGTTCGCCGAGGAAGGCTACAAGGAGCGCATCAACCAGGAAGAGAAGTGGGCGCGCGCCCTCGAGTCCGACCACGACAACCTCCGCGCTGCCCTCGAAGTCGCCCGCCACATTGGCCCCGAGCCCCATCTCCAGATGGCCGGCGCCCTCGCGTGGTTCTGGCAGGTGAGATCCCATTTCATCGAAGCCCGCGAACACCTGACTGAAGCTCTGGCTGCTTCACCCACCGCGGTCCCGCACCCCGCGCGGGCGCGCGCCCTCTGGGGCATGGCCAACACGACCACCTGGCAGGGAGACGGGGCCAAAGCCCTTCCGTTGATGGAAGAAGCCCACCAGATGTGGCGCGACCTGGGAGACGCCCAGGAGGCAGCCATTGCCCTCGAAGGCACAGGCTGGGCACAGCTTCACGGCGGGAACCACGAAGGCGCATGCGCGACGTTCAGAGAACTCCTGAAGATCCAGCGGGAAGGCGGAGACTTGGTACTCATCAACCGAGCCATGGTGGCCATTGGGCAGGTCCTTGTGGTGCTCGAGCAACTGGCCGAGGCCCGTGAGATCTCGAATGAGATCGTCGCGTTCTCGAGGTCACGGGGGGATCGCCGGAATGAACACTTCGGGCTGCATTACCTGGCCGATTGCGCTCTGGTTGAAGGCAAGTGCGAGGAGTCTCTCGAGCGGTATAAGGAAAGTTTGAAGCTGGCATGGGCTATCGGAGATCGATTGGAGACCAGCTTCGAGGTGCAGGGAGTGGGGATGTCGCTTGCGGGGCTCGGAGATACCAGGGGGGCGCTTCGGCTGGCTGCGGCCGCCCAGGCGGAGTGGGATAGGATCGGAGTGGACTTGCATATCCTCTTCTGGGATCGGTTGATGGAGAGGTATATGGGAAAGGCTCGGGAGGCGCTTGGGGTGGAGGAAGCGGCGCTGGTGTGGGGTGAGGGGCGGGGGTTGGGGTTTGAGGAGGCCGTGCGGGAGGCATTGCACGGACAGTCCGGCAGAGGCTAGGCGTGCTCAGTCGAACAACGATCGGACGGACAGCGCGAGGCTCGGCAGTGCGGCCGGCGTGAGGGTAGCGGCTTCGGACAAAACGGCCCGAGTCCGGTAGACAGGACGCACGGGACCTCGTCTTCATCTGCCTGAAGCTTGCAGTCGACACTACAGGATTGTAGACTTCCATATGGAGGTATAGGACGCCATGGAAAAGGAGACTCAGATCTCCGCGCTGGTGTCGGCGACCACGCGGGACCTTCTGGAGAGGCATGTTCGCGCCACGGGCGTGAAGAAGGGGCACCTGGTCGAGCAGGCCCTTCGCCATCACCTGCAGGCCCTTCACGAGCTCCCCGCCGATGCCATCCTTCATCCGAAGATCGTCGTGTCGGCTGCTTCCGGTGAGGCGCTCGCCAGGCGTTTGGCGGCACGCCGCCGACCCACCAGGGCGCTTCGAAACCTCATGAAGGGCGATGGAGATTAGGCTCCTCCGCGAGTCCGACGATCGCTCGATCTTCCGCTGTGGAGATGTCGATCTCGATCGCTTCCTGCTGAGGTACGCCGGCCAGAACCAGTTCCGGCATCACGTCGGTGCCACGTACGTGGCCGCCGAGGCCGAACGGATCGTCGGCTACGTGACCGTGGCCCCCGGGCAGGTCGAAATCGACGATCTGCCCGCAGCGCTGCGACGCAAGCTGCCGAGCTACCCTCTGCCGGTGCTGCGCATCGGGCGCCTCGCGGTGGACGAGTCCTTTCGTGGCCAGGGGGCCGGCAAGCTACTCCTCCGTTTCGCGCTGCAGTTGGCCGTTCGGCTTGGGCGTGAGTTCGGTTGCGTTGGCGCCCTGGTCGACGCCAAGCCTGGGGCAGTCGGCTTCTACGAAGGGCTCGGCTTCACGCCCCTCGAGACTCTCGAAGGTCAATCGGAGACCCGTCCCGCGCCGATCGCCATGTTCCTCCCGATCCGTGAGATCGAGGCTGCGAGCAAACGAGGCCGATAGCCGGATCCAGCGGCGAGACGCCGCGTCATCGCGCGCGCTCGCTCAGCCGGGCCAGCAGGACAGGATAGAGGCCCACCGCCACGGCGCCGGTCACGATCGCGAGCGCGGCCCCACCCCGCCCGCCGTTCGGGCCCAATACCCGGGGGACACCGTTCACGTCTTTCCACTGCTCAATCAAGGGGGGCCCGGGCGTGGCTCTCGTTCCTCGTCGAGCCGATAGCGTGGCGAAGGCTCAGACGCCCCAGCCGTAGGACGCCGTCTTCTCGTCCGGCTCCTCGGGGCTGTGGGCCCACCGCAGCCACGAGAGGTTCTGGTGGACCATGCCGGTGAACTCCTCCGTCGTGGCCGTGCCGCCGATGTCGGGAGTCCGCACGTCGCGGAGCGTCGCCGCGACCGCCGCCTCGACGACTCTCGCGAGGTCGGGTCTTCCGAGGGAGTGCTCGAGGAGCATCGACACCGTGAGGATCGCCCCCGTCGGGTTCGCGATGCCCCGGCCGGCCAGGCTCGGCGCCGAGCCGTGAACGGGCTCGTAGAGCGAGGGCCCGTCGCCGAAGGAGACCGACGGCAGGAGACCGATGGACCCCACGACGGCGGCAACCTCGTCGCCCAGGATGTCCCCGAAGAGGTTGTCGGTCACGATCACGTCGAAGCGGTGCGGGGTCTGCAGTACCTCGAAGCTCGCGGCGTCCACGTGCCGGTGCTCCAGCTCGACGTCTGGGTATTCCCGCCCCACCTCGGTGACCACGGCGCGCCAGAGACGCGACACCTCGAGGACGTTCGCCTTGTCCACCGACGTGACCCGCGACTTCCGCTTGCGCGCGGCGCGGAAGGCGACGTGGGCCACCCGACGCACCTCCTCGGCCGTCTGTCGCCACGTGTTGTGGGCCTCGGTCGTCGAGATCCCGCGTGGCTCGCCGAAGTAGACGCCCCCCGAGAGCTCGCGGACCACGAGCAAGTCGGCGTGACGGGCGAGACCGTCGCGGAGGGGCGTGGGCAGGCCGATGTAACGCGCCGGCCGCAGGTTGGCGTAGAGGCCGAGGTCTCGGCGCAGGCGGAGGAGTCCGTCCTCGGGGCGGACCGGGCCGGCATCCCAGCGGGGGCCGCCCACGGCCCCCAGGAAAACGGCATCGCTGCCACGGCAGAGATCGAGGGTTTCCTGGGGCAGCGGATCACCGGTGGCGTCGATGGCGGCGCCGCCGATCGTGCCCTCCTTCAGGCGGAACGGAAGACAGGCCCCCAGGACGGACAGGGCCGCTTCCGTCGAGTCGGTGCTCGCCGCCTGCCCGGTGGACTCGGTCTCGCCGTGTCGCACTCGGACGATGACCTCGGCCAGGGCGTCCGTTCCGGCCGTGAGGGCTCGGGTGTGCAGCTCGATCAGCTCCAGGTCGAAGCCGAGGGCGGCCTCGGCCGGCTTCAGGGCCGCGTCCAGGGGGCCGTTCCCCGCGGCCGAAGCCGTGCGCCGTTCCCCGTCGAACTCGATCTCGACGGTGGCCGTGGGGATGAGGTCGTTTCCAGAGACGACCTGATAGCGGACGAGGCGGGCTCGCTGCGCCGGGGCCCCCGAGACGAGCGTCAGGAGGTCGTCGTCGTAGACGAACTTCTTCCGGTCCGCCAGCTCCTTGACCCTCGTCGTGACGTCCTCGATCTCCTCCATCGTGGCGGGCCTTCTGTTCCCGCCATGGGTCCTCGCCGATACGACGGCGTCGGCCTCGAAGAAGGAGGTCCTGGTCCGTTGCGACGCTGGCCAGAAGATCGGTTGGGCGCTGTCCAAGCTGGACAAGATGCGCCCGAACGTCGTTAGAGTCTCCGGGGCATGCCAGGAGAACGTGGACATCTCGGGTTTCGACGACCTGACGATCGTCGGAAAGCCGGGCGCCACGCTCCTGCCCGTCCCGCCGGTCACAGCCCACGCCATCGGCGTATGGGCGTCGCACCTGGTCTCGATCGAGGGGTTGACGATCCGCATCACGGACGGCAGAACCGCCTTCGGGTTGGTAGCTTGCTACGCCTGCATTCTGAAGAACGGCTTCTGCAACGACCTCGCGATGCCTTCGGCCTGGGGCGCCTGCATGGACGTGGGCGGCAAGTTCGCCGGGACCTACTCCGGCAGCATGAACATGATGGGCAACTTCGGCGGCGTCGCCGGGCCGATCGTCGTGGGCTACATCCTGCAAACGACCGGCCACAACTGGGCGCTCACGTTCTACGTTTCCGCCGCGGTCTACGTCGTGGGGGCGATTCTGTGGCTCTTCGTCGACCCGGTCACGCCGCTCGACCGGCCCCCGGCGCCCGCCGCCGACTGACCGCGGCTGGCGCCCCCTACAGCAGGCGGCCGGGTCTTGGACCTCGAGTCCGGCGACGCGCGAAGCGAGCGGCACTGGCCTGGTCACGGGCGATCCCACAGGTACGGTGCGGGTCGGCTCGGCCTCCGGCGGGACGCCGCACCTCCTCGTCGGTCGGATCGGGCGATAATGGAATGCGTCAGGAGTTCCCGATGAAGCTCGTAGTCACGTTGGAGCGCGACGAGACAGGCATGGTCGTCGCCGAGTGCCCGGCGATACCCGGCTGCGTGTCTCAAGGGCGAACCGAGGACGAGGCGATCGCGAACATCCGAGAGGCAATCGCGGTGTGCGTGGAAGCGCGAGCCGCGAGCGGAATGCCGGTGACCATCGCCGTCCGGGAGGTTGAAGTCGCCGTCTGATGGTGAAGCAGCCGGTCGTCTCCGGCGCTGAAGCCGTCAAGGCCTTCCAGCGGGCGGGCTGGCGCATCGACCGTCAGCGAGGAAGCCATGTGGTTCTCCTCCGGCCCGGTCATATCGCGAGTCTGTCCGTGCCGCAGCATCCCGAACTCGCGCCCGGAACGTTGCGGGCACTGATGCGCGCTGCCGGCCTAACCGTGGAGGAGTTCGCCGCTCTTCTCTAGCCTGTTCTGTGCCCGCCGGTGGCCATGGCGGGCCGGCCGGGCACTGAGCCGAATGGCTCATTGAGACCCCCCGGCGCGGGCGCATCATTCGAGCGGATTTCTTTGCCATGCCCGTATCCGCCGGCACACGGCTGGGGCCGTACGAGATCCTTGGCCTGGTTGGGGCCGGGGGGATGGGCGAGGTGTACCGAGCGCGCGACCCGCGGCTCGGTCGAGAAGTCGCGATCAAGGTGCTGCCCGAGGGCATGGCCCTCGACCGCGACCGGCTGGCGCGATTCGAACGCGAGGGGCGGGCGGTCGCCGCTCTCAATCACCCGAACATCCTGACGGTCTACGACGTGGGGACCCACGAGGGCGTGCCGTACGTGGTGACGGAGCTGCTGCAAGGGGAGACGCTGCGGGAGCTGGCGTCGCGCCGCGTGCCGACCCCGCGCCAGGTGCTCGCCTTCGCGGTCCAGATCGCGCAGGGCCTGGACGCGGCGCACGCGAAGGGAGTCGTCCACCGCGACGTCAAGCCGGCGAACGTGTTCGTGACCGTAGACGGGCGGGTGAAGCTTCTGGACTTCGGGCTGGCCAAGCTCGTCGACCGGGGGACGTCCGACAGCCGGGAGCCGACGAAGTCCTCGCCGACGCAGGCGGGTCGCCTGCTGGGGACGGTGGCGTACATGTCGCCGGAGCAGGCGAGGGCGCTGCCCCTGGACGAGCGGACGGACCTCTTCTCGTTCGGGGTGCTGCTGTACGAGCTGCTTTCGGGGAGGCACCCGTTCCTGAAGGAGACGACGGTGGGGACGCTGACGGCGATCGTGGAGGAGACGCCGCCGGAGCTGTCGTCGGTCGTGCGCGGGCTCTCACCGGCGGTCTCCGGGATCGTGCGGAGGTGCCTGGAGAAAGAGCGCGAGCAGCGTTTCCGCACCGCGCACGACCTGGCGTTGTCGCTGGAGGCGGTGCTTCAGGCGCCGGCGGGGTCGGCGGCCCTCCAGGATGTGGAGGAGAAGAGCCCGTACCCCGGCCTATCGAGCTTCACGGAGAAAGACGCGGCGCAGTTCTTCGGCCGCGAGGCCGAGGCGGCGGCGCTCTGGGAGAGGCTGCGGTCGCGGCACCTGTCGGGGGTGATCGGGCCGTCGGGGGCGGGCAAGACGTCGTTCGTGCGCGCGGGTGTGCTGACGTCGCGGCCGGAAGGCTGGGCGGCCCTCGTGTCCACGCCGGGGACCGCGCCCTTCCGGGGCCTGGCCCAGGCCCTCGCCGGCGAGCTGGCGGGGGACGCGGAGTCGGTTCGCGAGCTGCTGCGGTTCGACGAGCCGGCCGTCGCCTTCGATCTGGTCAGCCGATGGCGGAAGGGCCACGGTGAGGCTCTGCTGGTCGTGGACCAGTTCGAGGAGCTGTTCACCCTGAACCCGCCGGAAGTGCAGGAGCGCTTCGCCGGTCTCCTCGGCCGTCTCGCGCGCGAGGCGGACGTACACGTGCTGCTGTCGCTGCGGGACGACTTCCTGATGAAGTGCGCGGACCACGAGCCCATCGCGAAGGTGTTCGAGTCGCTCTCGCCCCTGCCGGCGCTGAGCCGCGAGGGGCTGAGGCACGCGGTCGAGGAGCCGGCGAAGGCCCGTGGCTACCGGTTCGAGGACGAGACGCTCGTCGGTGAGATGGTCGAGTCGGTGGAGGGAGCGCGGGCGGCCCTGCCGCTCCTCGCCTTTGCCGTCTCGCGCCTCTGGGAGAAGCGGGACCGCGAGAGGAAGCTGCTGACGCGGGCGGCGTACGAAGATATCGGCGGCGTCGCGGGCGCTCTCGCCCAGCACGCGGAGGCGACGCTCGAAAGGATCGGCTCCGAGCGACAAGGCATGGTGCGGGAGATCTTCCGGACGCTCGTGACCTCGCAGGGGACGCGGGCGGTGGCGGAGCGGGAGGAGGTGCTGTCTCTCTTCCCGGATCGCAAGGCCGCGGAGGATGTGCTCCGCGGTCTGATCGACGCGCGTCTGCTGACCAGCTACGAGGTGGAGGGGGTCGAAGGACAACCGGGCCACCACCGGATCGAGATCGTGCACGAGTCGCTGGTAAAGGCGTGGCCGCGGCTGGTGCGCTGGCAGACGCAAGACGAGGAAGGCGCGCTGCTTCGCGACCAGCTCAAGCAAGCGGCGCACCTGTGGGAGGAGAAGGGGCGGACGAGCGATCTCCTGTGGACGGGGACGGCGGTCCAGGAGTACGAGCTCTGGCGCGGGCGCTACCCGGGGGCGCTGACCGCGCTCGAGGAGGACTTCGCGCGCGCCATGGCCGAGCGGGCGCAACGGCAGCGACGCAATCGAGGGCTGGCGGTCGGCGTCGTCGTTGGGGCGGCCCTCCTCGTCGCCGTCGTCACCGCAGCGCTGTGGAGGAGGAGCGAGGCCGCGCGTGGGCGCGCGAAAGCCGAGGCGCTCCGCGCGGAGGCGGGGAAGCTCCTCGCCCTGGGCCGGAACCACATCGAGGCCGACCGCACCGCCGCGCTCGCCTACGCGCGCGCGAGCCTCGACCTCTACGACACGCCGGAAGCGAGACGGTTCGCTCTCGAGGTCCTGTGGCGCGGACCGGTGGCGCGGCTCCTGGACCTGAGCCAAACGGCGAAGGCGCTCCAGTTCCCGGACAAGCCCAAGGATTTCGGCACTCTCGTGTTCAGCCCCGACGGCCGCTGGTTCGCCGGAAGCGCCAACAATCGCCAAGTCCTGCTGTTCGACCGCGACGGTGGGCCGACGCGGGCCCTGTCCCTGCCGCCCGACACGACCGTCGGCATGCTCGGGTTCGGTCCCCGCTCCGACCTTCTCGTCGCGGGAGGTCCAGGCCACTCCCTGAGGTTCTGGTCCCTCCCGGACCTGCGCGAGACCCGCACCGTGTCGCTGGGGGCCGCAGTCGGTTCGTGGGGCGTGGTGCGGGGCGAGAAGGTCGTGCTCTTCACGCAACCGTCCGCCACGGGCGATTCCGTCGTCCAGGTGATGAAGCTCTCCGACGAAGGGCCCCGCGTGGTGGCCGTGCTCCCACGGGGTGAGACCGTCTGGCCGGGGGTGGATTCCGCAGCCACCCACGCCTTCGTCCTTCAGGGCCGGAACGCGGCCTTGCGCTCCCTGGACGGAATGAACCGCGTAGAGGTCCTGGCTCCGCTCCGTGCCGACTTCGCGTGGGCCGACCTCTCGTCCCGCGGCGACCGCGTGGTCGTGACCGAGGTGTCCGGCCAGTCCCGGATCTGGTCGAGAGCCGAGGGGGTCTGGAGCCCGTTCCGGACACTGCAGGGCCCCGAGTACGGCGGGACCACGCTCACCCTGTTCGATCGGGAAGGTCGCCGGATCAGCCAGGCGGGTCCGAGCGGGTCCAACGTCTTCTGGGATCTCGAGGAGTTCCCCGACGCCCAGCCCCTCGTTCTCGGCGGGCCCGGCCCGAGCAACTGGCGCCAGGGGGCCTTCGATCCGAGCGGCCGATGGCTCGCTGCGGGCGACCACGTCCGGGCGACGATCGAGTTCTGGCCCGCCTCGAGTCCGCGGCGGCGGGTGTTCCCCGGGTTCGCCGCCGGGTTCTCCCTGGCTTTCACGCCAGACAGCCTGTGGCTGGCCACCTGCCCGGTCTTCAACCCGGCGCGCCTGTGGCCACTGAAGGCGAGTGACGGCAGCGTGCGCGACTTCGCACCCGAGGGGGGCTGCGGCAACCTCTCCATTCACCCCGGGGGCCGCGAGGTCCTCATCAGCACGGCGGGGGCCAAGGTCCGGCTCTACCCCCTCCGGGGCGGAACCCCGCGCCGGCTCCTCGAGGGCTGGGAGGGCGCCAGCTTCGTCAGCGCTGCGGCGTTCGATCCGGCGGGCCGCCGGGCGGTGGTCAGCCCCATCCAACCCACGGGTATCCAGGAGCCCGGCGCTCGCGCCCTGCTCGTCTGGGACCTGGCGTCCGGGGAGAAACGGGTCTACTCCGTCGCCCACCTGACGGATGCGAGCTGGCCCGGGTGGGGATTGGCGTTCGCGCCGGATGGCCACCTGTACGCGGCGGGCCAGGGCGGCGTTCGCCGCCTCTCCCTGCCGTCCGATGCGGGCGGCGTCGTCTCGAGCGAGACGATCCACGCGGCCGGAATGGCGGGGCTCGACCTCGATCGCGACGGCCGACAGCTCCTCGTCTCGGCAACCCGGGCCAAGGGAATGATGGATCCCCAAGAGGAGCTGCTCCTCTTCGACCTCGCGGCGCACAGCTCCCGCCGGATCACCACGCACGGTGCCCGACTCTCAGCGTGTCGCCTTTCTCCCTCGGGCCGCGTCGTCGTCACGGGAGACCACGACGGCATCGTGCGCGTCGGGCCGGTGACCGGCGAGGAGCCGCACCTGCTGCTCGGCCAAAAGGGGACGGTGCTGGCGATCGCCATCTCGGCCGACGAGCGCTGGATCGCGTCGTCGAGCGACGAGTCGATCTCGATCTGGCCGATGCCGGACGTGACGAAGCCACCGCTCCACACGCTGCCGCACGCCGAGCTCCTGGCGAAGCTCGACGCGCTCACCAACCTGCGTGTCGTCCGCGACCCGTCCTCCGCCACCGGCTGGAAGCTCGACATCGGCCCCTTCCCTGGCTGGAAGGACGTGCCGACCTGGTGATGGGCCCATGACTCTGGCGGCGGGGGCGCGCCTCGGGCCCTACGAGATCCTGGACCTGGTCGGGGCCGGGGGGATGGGCGAGGTGTACCGAGCGCGCGACCCGCGGCTCGGCCGTGAAGTCGCGATCAAGGTGCTGCCCGAGGGCATGATTGATAGGAGCTTGCTTTTTCGGGTGCTCGCGGGGCGCTCTGGCCGCGACCCTCTGAGCGGCCGAGCTGAGCCCCGAGGGCGGGGTCTGGCCGGCCTGGCGGCCAATGGG